>Ga0123338_10005355_pt1 | contig 11006 bp, 9 predicted proteins | sample grotaG_FD_89793 | JGI IMG/M metagenome (GOLD analysis project Ga0123338, IMG submission 89793) | Glacier valley bacterial and archeal communities from Borup Fiord, Nunavut, Canada, to study Microbial Dark Matter (Phase II) -... | ecosystem: Environmental > Aquatic > Freshwater > Ice > Glacier ...
CACCGGAATCAAGTAAAAATGATGCTGCACAAACCCCATCCGCGACAGCGCCGGCGGCAGCAGAATAATATTCGCAATCATCATCAGCCGCTTATGCACCCGCCGATTGTTCCGCTGCCACACCGCCACCGCAACGAACCCCCCAAACAATAAAATCCCCAAAATGTTCCCAATCAAAAAGCTCGCCGGCGTAAAGAATGACGGCAGCTCAGCCCCGCGGTGCAGCGTCCCAAACGGAGCCGCGATCCCCAGCACCACCATCAATCCCGCAATCACCGCCCCCAGCACCCCCAGCTTCCGATGCAGCCGAACATTCCCCGCCGACACCAGGCTCGACTGAATCACAAACAGAAAGATCCACGCCGAAAACACCGCACCATGCAGATGCACCAGCACACTCGGCAGCTTCGCAAACACCGCACCCCGCAAGAAGTAGCTCGGCGCAAACCCCACCACCACCATCAACATCATCAACACAGCCGCTGTCGTAAAGAAAATATCGTCAGCACGCTTCCGCGCAACAGGAGTGGTAGCAAGAGTAGCCATCGTCAAGTGGACCTCGTAAAGAATGGATTCAGCTCTTCGGAAGTGTCCAGCTTAGCACCCCAATCCAGCACCTCCGCACTTACGGCTCGTCCCCAAGATTCCCCACGCAACGCTCCAGCAATCCCACCAGCCCCGCCACCTCTGCCGCCGAAGTCCCACCCCACATCTTCTGTTCAATCTTCTTCGCCACCACTTCCGCATCTCGCAGCAGAGCCTCCCCCGCCTTCGTCAGCGAAGCCGCCAGCACCCGGTCATTTCGCTTCCCCTTCTTCCGTTCAATCCACTCATCCCGCTGCGTCTCCAAGACTGCCTTCGCTAGCAACTCCGCAAAGCGAGACAGACGCAACGGAGCATACGCAATCCTTCGCCACTTCTATTACCGAAACAACCTGGGCACATCCCGAGCCCCATGCAACACCCGCAAAATGCGCACCACGTCAGTCGCCGCAGAATAGGCAACCGTATAGCGGTCGTAATCTTGCACCGCAACAAACAGTATTTTTCGGTTTGTTAAATCTGGTCTGACATGACCAATTTCCGTCATCTGTCCCAGCGAAAGGCATGTCCGAACAATCGCATCTTCAACCAGATCGGCATGCCGAATACTGTTTTCTGCGATATATCGCCAGATAGAAGTAATGTCGCGCCTTGCCCGCGGAGTAATAACAATCGAGCTCAAGCTGGCGTCTTGTCTCCCACCCATTCAGCCTTCATCTTCTTCATCTCTTCCCGAAAGTCGTCCAGACTCATCAGCTCGCCGCGCTCTGCTTCCTGCCACGCAGCCTCAAGACCTTCCCGCTGTTCATCCCGCGTCTCCACCAGCCACTGCTGACGCTCATGCAACATCGCCACGGCCTCCGCAATATACTCCTCGACACTCGCGTACCGGCCGCTCGCCATATCGCGTTCGACCACCGCTTCCACCTCGGGACTGAGCCGGATTTCCATGCCCGTAGACTACCACCTACCCCCCCTTAAACATCCCCTTAATCCCCCGCAAAGCCTGCCGCGTCCTCTCTTCATTCTCAATCAGTGAGAACCGCACATGCCCATCCCCATGCTCCCCGAACCCCACCCCCGGGCTCACCGCCACCTTCGCCTCCAGCAGCAGCTTCTTGGAAAACTCCACCGACCCCATCGACCGGTACTGTTCCGGAATCTTCGCCCACGCAAACATCGTCGCCCTTGGCAGTTCCACCGGCCATCCCAGCTTATTCAGCCCCGGAACCAGCACATCCCGCCGGCACTTGTACACCTCGCAGATCTCCCGCACACAATCCTGCGGCCCTTCCAGCGCCGCAATCGAAGCCACCTGGATCGGCGTAAACGTCCCATAGTCGAAGTAGCTCTTGATCCGTGCCAGCGCCCCCACCAGCTTCTTGTTCCCCACCATAAAGCCCACCCGCCACCCTGGCATGTTGTAGCTCTTCGAAAGCGTAAAGAACTCCACCGCAATATCCTTCGCCCCCGGAACCTGCATCACGCTCGGCGCCACATACCCATCGAACCCCAGGTCCGCATACGCCAGGTCGTGCACCAGGTAAACCCCAAGCTCCTTGCACAGCCCCACCACCCGCTCGAAGAACGGCAGATCCACACACTGCGCCGTAGGGTTCGAAGGAAAATTCAAAATCAGCACCTTCGGCCGCGGAACCATCTTCGGCAGGTCATGTTCCAGCCGCGCCAGCAACTCCGCCGGCCCACCATCGCCCATCGGAATACTTAGAATCTTCGACCCCGCAATCACCGGCCCGAAGATATGGATCGGATAGCTCGGATTCGGCACCGCCACCGTGTCCTCAGCATCCAGGATCGCCAGGCACAGATGCGCAATCCCTTCCTTCGACCCGATCGTCACAATCGCCTCGGTCTCTGGATCCAGGTCCACGTCGTACCGCGTCTTGTACCAGTTGCAGATCGACTTCCGCAGCCGCGGAATCCCCTTCGACAGCGAATACCGGTGCGTCACCGTCTTCTGCGCCGCCTCAATCAGCTTGTCGACAATATGCTTCGGCGTAGCCCCATCCGGGTTCCCCATCCCGAAGTCGATTATGTCTTCCCCACGCTTGCGCGCCGCCGCCTTCAACTCGCCCGTAATGTTAAACACATACGCCGGAAGGCGCGTCAGCCTCCGAAACTCTTCCATGTCGGTCCCAGTCTTTCAAGGTTGCGCTGCACTTCCATCATGCCACCGCTACTCCTGTGGGAGAGCAGCAACGTACCTCGGCAGCTACCTACTTCGCTGAAAACACCACCTGCACCGGCAGCGACTTCGGCGGATAGCACGCCGCGTTGTCACAAGCCTGGTACCGCAGCACCGCCTCCACCGTATGCTCACCCGCCTCCGCCACCACCGGCAGCGTCAGCGCAAACGGCCCCGAGTACACATCCAGCTTCTCCTTCGGATCAAAGCTGAAGCTGAACACATGACCCGCCGGATACACCACCGCACTCGCCTTCACCCCCGCCGCCGTCTCCACCTTCAGCTGCGTCGGAATCAGCAGCTCCGACTTCGGCAGGTGCGAGTTCACATGATACCCATCCACCACCTTGAACTTTAGCTCCAGCACTGCCGGCTTCCCCGCCTTCACCACCTGCGGCTCCGCCACGAAAACCACGTAGCTCTTCGGCTTCGGAGCAGCACTTACGCCCGCAATTTGTTGGGCTCCAGCAACCGGGACCAAGTGTCCAGTTATTAGCAACAAGCCACCACAAATGGCACCCGCCAAACGCCTCACTTTGCACCTCCCAACGACGCCACACCACCCGAAGCAATCGTCTTCTTGATGTTCGCCTCAATCTCGTCCTTAGGCCCCAACCCAGCCGTCTGCTCGACGATAACCCCCTTCTTATCAATGTAAAACGACACCGGCAATACCTCCAGCCCGCCGTAAGCCTTCTGCACCTTCCCATCCGTCAGCAAAATCGGATACGTCGCCCCGGTCTTCTTCGCCGTCTTCTCAATTACATCTTTCCCCGCATCCACATCGTCCGCAAGTCCAAGTATTTCAAAGCCTTGCGAGGCATACTTCGCGCGAAACTCCTCAAACCAGGGCATCTCCACCTTGCAAGGACCACACCACGTAGCCCAGAAATTCACCAAAACAGCCTTCCCCTTGTAATCCGCCAAAGACACCTTCTTCCCACTCAAATCCACCAACGAAAACGCAGGAGCCACCTTCCCCTTCATCTTCGGTTCCAGACCCGTCGCGTCATCACCCGTATCGGCCTTTGGAGCAAGAACGACGCGGCTTTCCTGCGCTTTTTGCGTCGCCAGCTTCCGTTCCTTGTAGTTGTTCACACCCGCCCACACCAGCAGCGCAATCCCGACAATCAGCACTCCCAAAACAGTTCCGGTTCGCTTCACGAATCCAACCTCTCTCAGGCGCACGCCTATGCCGCAATGTGTCTTATCCCAGTTTAGACGGAACTCGCCTCCAGCGCGTTACACCCAATCGCCCCAACCCCTCTGCTAGCATTGCTTTGTTCATGCCATCCCCTATTACACCTTCGAGCGCAGCCAGCTACGTCCGCATCGAAGCCACCGCCCTCGCCACCCTCGCAGACCGTCTTGACGGCCCCATGCTCGCCCCCTTCAACGCCCCCGTCAACCTGGTTCTGCAAATCATCCCCGCCCACCGCATCATCCTCACCGGCATGGGAAAATCCGGCCTCATCGCCCGCAAAATTGCTGCCACTCTCCGCTCCACCGGAACCCCTTCCCACTTCCTTCATCCCGCCGAAGCCGTACACGGCGACATCGGCATGATCGCCCCCGGCGACATCCTCCTCGCCCTCTCCGCCAGCGGCGAAACCCCCGAGATCCTGCACCTCCTCTCTACCCTCAACCGCCTCGGCACCCCCCTGATCACCTTCTGCGGAGCGCCCGCCTCCAGCCTCGCCCAGGCCAGTCTCATCACCCTCGATACCAGCGTCTCCATCGAAGCCTGCCCCCTCAACCTCGCCCCCACTGCCTCCACCACCGTCATGCTCGCCCTGGGCGACGCCCTCGCACTGGAAGTCAGCAACCGCCGCGGCCGCCGTGCCGAAGACTTCGCCGACCTACACCCCGGCGGACACCTCGGCCGCCGTCTCGCCCGCGTCCGAGACATCATGCACTCCGGCGAAGCTCTCCCACATGTCGCCGCCAACACCCCCATGACCCAGGTCATCTACGAGATGTCCCGCAAGAAGCTCGGCATGACCACCGTCCTCGCTCCTAACCAAACCCTCCTGGGCATCATCTCCGATGGCGACCTCCGCCGCCTTCTGGAGCGTGACGGCTCCCACGCCCTCGACCACACCGCCGCGGAAATCATGAACCCCACACCCCGCACCATCGAGCTCACAGCCTTCGCCTCCACCGCGCTCGCGCTGATGGAAGAGAAAAAGATCACATCGCTCGTTGTCGTGAGTCAAAATGGCCAGGCGGAGGGCGTTATTCACCTCCACGACCTGTGGACCATCAGCTTGGCTTAGCATCCCCAACGCTGTTGTCGTCTCTAACGCGATAGTCCGGCAGCGTCTCCAGCATTTCATTCGCCCGCCTTAACAGCAGCGGCGGGTTAGCCGAAACGACCGCGTCAAAACCTGCTCCATCCGCCGGAATCTTGTAAGCCAGCTCGGAAATAACCAGCAGCACGCGTGTGTCACACCAGCGGTGACGAATTTCCTGGCTCAAACTGGTCGCATCCTCGGAAGAAACCGTATGGCACAGCACCACCAGGTCTGCCGGCCGCTGCTCCATCCGTTCTAATATCTTGTGAGGTTCGCACAGCGTAACTCTGGCGCGGGTCTTCGCCAGCACTGCGGCTCGCGTTAGTTGTAGCTTCTCTTCGAGACCCACCAGCAGAATCGTGTGCATCTTGCCTTCTTTCACGCACGCTCACCTGTCTCAAGGCTGGCAGTAGTCACGGATGGATCATGACTACCGAATGCATTCCTCACCAATTTCACGAACTCCACGTAGGTGCCCTACACAAGGTAGGAGGTCGAGCCGTCTACATTTTTCTTTAGCAAGCGCTCATAAGCGCTCCGCACAATCGAGTAGCACTCACACGCCACGCCTTCCAGTCGTGTCCGGTCTAGAATCTGGATTCTGCCTCGGCTGTAGCCTATCATCCCGTGCCGCTGTAGTTCCCCTGCCGCAACCGTCACCGTAGACCGCTGCACGCCCAGCATCTGCGACAGGAACTCCTGCGTCAGATTCAGCGACTCTGACTCCATCAGGTCCGCGGAAGTCAGCAGCCAGCGCGCCAGTCTTGCATCCACCTCATGCATCCGGTTGCACAACACCGACTGCGACACCTGCACCATCTGTAGATAAAAAAACGCGTGTACCAGCTTCTGGAACACGCCACCCTTCAGAAACTCGTCCCGCACTATGGCCGAACGTATCCGCAGTCCCTCACCCACACCTTGGATCAGCACCGAGTGCGACATCTGCGGCTGGTCCAGCAGTGACGGAAGTCCCGAGAAGCCCTCCCGTCCGATCACCCCAATCTCGACCGACTCACCTTTTTCGGTCAATGCGTCTGTCGAAATCAATCCAGTGTTCAGAAAATAGACATACTCAATGGGCTGATTTGGCTCGGAAAGCCTCTTTTCCAGAGGCAACTCAACAGGCACCAGAAAGCGATGCAGTGACTGATACTCCTCATCTGGAAGTTGCGCCAAAATCGCGTTACTCGGGCGCGGCGGGGAAACGGCTGGCAATGAAATTCGGTCGTTCGTCATGTGTTGTCCTTTGCGCGAGGAGCACTCTTCCCCATGGCCGCAAAGACTGGTTGCCAATAGAAATCAGGGCGTGTAGATGCGATTAGACCGACTCTACGCCTTTGCCTGAAAAAGTCTGTCACATGAACGACATATCCAACAAAATGCACCAGCTAAGTAGCAATGGGTGCCTCATCTGGCCCTCTTCAAATTCTTATTCAGCTGCCTCACCAAAAGGGCGGTTTAGAATAAACGTTCATCCCATACGCCCCGGCGCTCTCACGCCACAGGGCCGGAAAGTGCCACTTCACTCATGCACCGCTGGTCACAACTCTTCATTCCCACTCTTCGTGAAGCACCGGCCGACGCTGAAGTCGCCAGCCACAAGCTCCTCCTCCGCGCCGGTTACGTCCGCCAGCTCGGCGCAGGCATCTACAGCTACCTCTTCCTCGGCAATCGCTCGGTCAATAAGATCATCGCCATCGTTCGCCAAGAAATGGACCGTATCGGACAGGAATTCCTTCTACCCGCCCTCAATCCCAAAGAAGTCTGGGAAGCCAGCGGCCGCTGGACCGGCATGGGCGACAATATGTTCCGCCTCAAGGACCGCAAAGGCGCAGAACTCTGCCTCGCCATGACCCACGAGGAAATCGTCACCGACATCGCCCGTAAGGAACTCCGCAGCTACAAACAGCTCCCCCAGATCTGGTACCAGATCCAGACCAAATTCCGCGACGAGCCCCGCCCCAAGTCCGGCCTCCTACGCGTCCGCCAATTCATCATGAAGGACGCCTACTCCTTCGACATCAACGAAGCCGGCCTCGACGCCAGTTACCAGAAGCACTACGACACCTATCGCCGTATCTTCACCCGCTGTGGCCTCGAATTCCTCGCCGTTGACGCGGACTCAGGTGCCATGGGAGGCTCCGGATCCCAGGAGTTCATGGTCTACACCGAAGCCGGCGAAGACCTCATCGCCTCCTCCGCCTCCGGATACGCCGCCAACCTCGAAAAGGCCGTCAGCCAGCTCACCCCCGTCGCAGACCTCGCGCCAACCGGCGACGGCACGCCCGAGCTCGTCCACACCCCTAACTTCCGCACCATCGAAGAAGTTGGCACCTTCCTTGGCGCCATTCCCCAGCATCAAATAAAAACGATGGCCTACATTGCCGACCTCCCCGAAGCCGACCACGCCAAACTCGGCAAATCCCGTGCCATCATCGTCTTCCTGCGCGGCGACCACTCCCTCAACGAGGCCAAGCTCGGCGTCATCTCCGGCGGCGAACTCCGCCCCATGACGCCCGAAGAGCTCCTTGCCACCTTCAACTCCCCCGCCGGATACCTCGGCCCCATCGGCCTCGAAGCCGCGCCGCATCCCAGGAAGCCCGGCCACCTCATCATTCTCGACAAAGCCCTCGAAGGCCGCACCAACCTCATCGCCGGCGCCAACAAGGAGGAGTACCACCTCCGCAACGTCACCCCCATGCGTGACTTCAAGCCCACTCTCATCGCCGACGTCCGCAACATCCTCGAAGGCGAAGGCTGCCCCATCGATGGCTCACCCCTCCGCCTCGGCAAGGCCGTCGAGATCGGCCACATCTTCAAGCTTGGCTACAAGTACTCCAAATCCATGGGAGCCTCCGTCCTCAACCGCGACGGCAAGGAAGTCACCCCCATCATGGGCAGCTACGGCATCGGTATCGAGCGCATCCTCACCGCCGCCATCGAATCCTCCGCAGCCGCGAACCTTGCATTAGGGAAAGACAACGCCTACGCGCTCTCTCCCGCCATCGCCCCCTTCCAGGTCGTCGTCACCATCACCAACATCGGTGACGCCTCCCTCCTCGAAGCCGGAGAAAACGTCGCCGCAGACCTCACCGCCGCAGGCTTCGACGTTCTCCTCGACGACCGCGACGAGCGCGCCGGCGTCAAATTCAAAGACGCCGATCTCACCGGCATCCCCTATCGAATCAACATCGGCCGCGGCGTAGTCGAACAAAAACTTGAGTTCGTCAACCGCCTCACAAACCAGAACCAAGACCTTCTCATCACAGAAGCAGTCCAACACTTAGCCGCAACCATCAACGCAGTAACAACCAACTAGAAACTACCAACTACCAACTGTTTTCTTATGCTAGTCAAAGTCAAATACGGCAGCGGCGCACGGCCCGCTGGGGTTCCTCCCTCAAGACGCCCCACCCGGCGCTCACTGGAAGGCTCGCCCTTCCTGCGCGGCCTCATCATCACATGCCTTGGTTGCCTGCTGCTCTTCGTCGCCATCTTCGCCTACTTCTATCACCACTACCAGACCGTCGTAGACGACCGCCTCGCCTCCGGCCCCATCTTCGCCAGCGTTTCACAAATCTACGCCGCCCCACGCGAGGTCCGCCCGGGCCAAAAGCTCACCACCTCTTTCATTGCCCGCGACCTCCGCCAGGCTGGCTATAACAGCAACCCACAGCTCGGCACCTTCACCGTCAACGGCGACAACATCCTCATCAAGCCTGGCCCCGAAAGCTATCACAACACCGACGGCGCAACCGTCAACATCAGCGACGGCCAAGTGCAAAGCATCACCGCCGAAAACGGTGCCGCCCTCAAGGCCTACGAGCTTGAGCCCCAGCTCATCACCTCCCTCTCCGAAGACAAGAACCGCACCAAGCGCCGCCTCGTCACCTACAAGGAGATCCCCCCCCGCCTCGTCCAGGCCATCACAGCCATTGAGGACCGCGACTTCTTCAACCACGGCGGCATCAACTATCTCCGCACCATCAAGTGCGGCTTCACCGACATCATTTCGGGCAAGAAGGCCTGTGGCGGCTCAACCCTCACCCAGCAACTAGCACGTGGCTTCTTCCTCTCACCCGAAAAGCGCGTCAAGCGCAAGCTCATCGAAATCCTCATCTCCTTCCAGCTCGAATCCCGCTTCACCAAACAGCAGATCTTCGAGATGTACGCCAACCAGATCAACCTCGGCCAGCGCGGCAGCTACGCCATCAACGGTGTCGGCGAAGCCTCCCAGGCCTTCTTCAACAAACCCCTCAGCCAGCTCGACCTCGCCGAGTGCGCCCTCCTCGCCGGCACCATCCAATCCCCTAACCGCCTCAACCCCTACCGCCATCCCGAGCGCGCCATGGAGCGCCGCAACCTCGTCCTATCCTCCATGGTCGAGACCAACGCCATCACCCCCAGCGAGGCAGCTCGCGCCAAGGCCGAGCCCCTCCACCTCGCCGCCGCCAACGTCGAAGCCAGCGAAGCCCCCTACTTCATCGACCTCGTCCACGACCAGATCGTCCAGCGCGTCGGCGACAACGACACCGCCCGTCAGAGCCTCCGCATCTACACCTCACTCGACCCCGAACTCCAGCGCTCCGCCTCCGAGGCCGTCGAAGCCGGCATGAAGATCGTCGACGAGCTCGTCCGCAAGCAGCACGGCAAAAAGGACGGCCCCGTCAACTACCCCCAGGTCGCCCTCGTCGCCCTCGACCCACACACCGGGCAGATTCGCGCCCTCGTCGGCGGACGCAACTACAGCAACTCGCAGTTCAACCACGCCTCCGCCAACCGTCCCACGGGCTCTATCTTCAAACCCTTCGTCTACGCCGCCGCCTACAACACCTCGCTCAACGGGACCACCCTCGGCGACGGACAGGTCTTCACCTCCATCACCAAGCTGATGGACGAGCCCACCACCTTCTCCTTCGACAACGGCCGCCAGTCCTACACCCCCAACAACTTCAAGGGCGACTTCCGCGGCGAAGTCACCGCCGCCTACGCCCTCGCCCACTCGCTCAACAACGCCACCATCTCCCTCGGCCAGCAGGTCGGCTTTGAGAACGTCGCAGCCCTCGCCCGCTCCGCCGGCATCACCGCCGCTCGGGGCACACCCGCCGTCTCCCTCGGTGCCTACGGTGCTTCCGCCATCGACATGGCCGGGGCCTACACCACCTTCGCCAATAACGGCGTCCACATCACACCCTGGCTTCTCTCCAGCGTCCGCAACGCGAACGGCGATATCGTCTCCGACTTCCCCCGCGAGGCGAAGCAGGTCATGGACCCTCGTGCCGCCTACCTCACCCACTCCCTGCTCGAAGGCAACATGACTTACGGCACCGCCTCCGCCGTTCGCGGCCGCGGATTCCGCGCCCCCGGCGCAGGCAAAACCGGCACCAGCCACGACGCCTGGTTCGCCGGATACACCCCCAACCTCATCTGCATCATCTGGGTCGGCAACGACGACTACACCGACGTCAAGCTCCAGGGCGCCCAGGCCGCCGCGCCCATCTGGGCCGAGTTCATGAACCGCGCCATCAAACTTCCCCAGTACTCCGACATGAACTCCTTCTCCGCACCCGCCGGAATCACCAGCGCGCGCATCGACAAGACCTCCAACCTCCTCGTCGATTCCACCTGCCCCGACAACAGCTTCTACGCCGCCTTCCTCGATGGCACCGCCCCGCAAAATACCTGCAGCCACATGGACGAGTCCCCTCAGAACTTCATCCAGAAAATCTTCGGCCTCGGCGGCCACAACGACGAGGCCCTCACCCCCGCGACACCCCAGCAGGCCAACGCTCCCATCACCCGCACCAACCCCAACACTCCCACACCAGCCGAGCCCGCCAACCCCGACCAGCCCGCCCAAAAGAAGAAGGGCTTCTTCGGCAAAATCTTCGGCGGCGGCAAGCCCAAAGACCCGCAGCCCGCCCCTGAGTAGTCCTCTCTAAACCACCCGCCGAAACCGA
>Ga0123338_10005358_pt1 | contig 11004 bp, 10 predicted proteins | sample grotaG_FD_89793 | JGI IMG/M metagenome (GOLD analysis project Ga0123338, IMG submission 89793) | Glacier valley bacterial and archeal communities from Borup Fiord, Nunavut, Canada, to study Microbial Dark Matter (Phase II) -... | ecosystem: Environmental > Aquatic > Freshwater > Ice > Glacier ...
AGGAAGTAGTTTGAGATAGAGTCACTGGAATGAACAGCCAGCAAAAACGCTATACTACAGAATAGTGTAGCACAGGACTACAATAGCCAGTGAAGGCAGAGTAATTTGGGGAACATGGGGAAACAGAGGAGCACAACGATGTCGATGCGATTCACAATGGGTCTGGCTGTCACGGTCTGCATTCTACTCGCCGCGCAGCCGGGAGTACAGGCAGATACGATACGCCGAAAAGCAGAAGCTAAACCTATCCTGCAGGCTTCCAGACAGGCGGCTCCCACGATTGCGCAGTATCGACAGTTCGATCTTGCGCTTCCCGCTCCTCGCCGCGGCGTCAACCCGTTCGATCCGGACGACATCGACGTAACCGCTGTTTTCACCTCCCCTCAGGGACATATCCGCACGATACACGGTTTTCTCGACCAGTCCTTCACGCGTAAACTGACCGGCGACAACGAGCAGATCGTACCGGAGGGCGTCCCCCGCTGGCGGATACGGTTTGTTCCCGATACCCTCGGCGTCTGGACTTTTCGAGTGACGGTCAAAACGAAGGCTGGCGAAGTCCCTGTGGATGGTTCTACAAAGGGACCGCTCGCGCTGACAGGCAGTCTGCAGGTAGTCAAAGCTGAAAATGCAAAAACCAGGACAGCCGGGAACAGAACGGACAAAGGGAATAGCACGAACAACGGGTTTATTGGGCGCAGTCGTCGCGATCCCGCACTGTTCGCCTACGCGAACGAGCGTTCCTATTTCCCGGTCGGCGAAAATATGTGCTGGTCGGGCAGTCGCGGAACCTTCGACTTTGATAAGTGGCTCGCAGATATGCATAAGGCGGGCGGCAACTGGATACGCCTCTGGCTGACGGAGGGTAAATGCGGCATCGAGTGGTCGGGCAGCAAACTCGAAACCGAAAAAATGACACTGAAAACGTCAGACCCGATCTCTGGCGATTCTTCTGAAAACTCATCCGCCAAACCGGACATTTCCCGCTACGCTGGCTATCATGGGCTGGGTTATTACAGCCTCGAAAACGCCTGGAAACTGGACAAAATACTCGACACAGCACAGCAGAACGACATCGCGGTGATGGTCTGTTTCGGGACCTATGGCGAGTTCACGACAGGAGGATTTTTCAATGAGGGCGCCTGGCCGCGCAATCCCTACAATGTCGTCAATGGCGGACCCTGCGCTAAGCCCGAAGAGTTCTGGACGAATCCTGCGGCACGAAAATACTATCAGAAGCGTCTGCGCTATCTGATGGCGCGCAACGCCAGCCGCCCCAATATCTTCGCGTGGGAGTTCTGGAATGAAACAGCCGCTCCCGCCGCGTGGGTCTCTGAAATGGCGCAGTTTCTCAAAGGAACCGGCGCTTATAAAGGTGCTCCCGCAGATCCTTATGGTCATCTGATCAGCACGACCTACGGCGACGAGGCAGTCTGGAAACTGCCCGAAATCGACTTCACGATGTCGCATCACTATGGCACCGGCGACATCGCCGATCATGCTCTTGTGATCCACAGCGATGCGCAGGTGCACGAAAAATATGGCAAGCCGCACCTGATGGCGGAGTTCGGCATCGACTGGCGCGACCCCGACAGCAAGTACGATCCCAACGGGCTGGGCATCGATTTTCACAACGGAATGTGGGCGTCGATTGCGTCCGGCAATGCAGGCACGGGCATGCTCTGGTGGTGGGACAACTATATCGCGCCGCAGAACCTCTACGGGCAGTTTCGACCGGTGCGGCAGTTTGTGGATGCGGTGGATTGGACGGCGGGCAGAGCGTGGAAACCGCTGATCTTCGACGCGGCGCAGCAGAAAGTAGGAATGCAAACCTACGACGATCTGAACATTGGGGCGACTGGTGGCTGGGGCAAAGTGCCTGTCTCCGACTTCACGATCTCGCCGCAGGGAACCCTCAGCGACGGAATGATCCCGACGTTTCTCTATGGCACCGGCAAAGCCGAATTACGAACTACGCCGACGTTTCATTTCACGCGCAGCACCTCGGGACAGTTTACCGTGCATATCAACGAAGTCTCCGATAGGGCGCGGCTTCGTCTCCTGCTTGATGGAAAGCTGGCGCGGGAAATCGATCTGAATGCGACACCGAGTTCCGATCCTGTCCGCAGGCAGGATTACGAGAAAACGACCCTGCGAAAAGAGTACAACAACTACCTCGCCGTCTTCAACAAAGACTATGGCATCGACGTTCCTGCGGGCGCACATACCGTCACACTCGAGGTCACGGAGGGCGACTGGGCGAGCATCGGCGGCATCATGCTCTCGAACTACCGGAGCAGCCGCTACCCATTGATCGACCTCTACGGGCGCACGAACGGGAAGGTCGCGATCGTCTGGGCGCAGAATGCGCTGCATAATTGGAAGCGCGTTTATGAGAAAAAGAGCGTTCCCATGATCGCAGAGAGTGAAACCGTCCTGCACGGCTTGCCATCAGGAAGCTATACGGTCGAGTGGTGGGACACGGAGAAGGGCGGCATCTTACGTAAGGAAAAGGCGGTCTCGAAGGACGGTTTACTGACGCTGCATCTGCCCGCGCTCGCCGCCGATGTCGCCGCGCGTATCGTTGCTGTCGATTACGTCAGATGAGAGTCGAATCGAGCTTCCGAAGGGAAGGAAAGTAAAAACAATGTTTCAACCAGTGCGATTTGGAGCGCGTCCGTCATTTGCACTCGTTCTTGTGGTCTGTTTCGCACTGCCCGGGTGCCAGCAGCCGATGCAGTCGAACATGGGTACGAGGTCCGGGAACATAGGCACACAGTCTGGTCCTGGAACGCAGATGGAAGCCGCATCGGTGAAAAACTTGAAGCAGCTTCAGATGGGTATCGCGATGTACACGCAGGATTGGGATAGCGTGCTGCCCAATTTGCAGACGGCATCGGCGGCTCAGAATTGCCTGAAGGTTTATATCAAGAGTCCCTTGATTTTCGTGACCCCCGACACAAATCAGCCGTATCTTCCTAACGCAGCTCTCTCCGGTAAGAAGCTGGCGAGCATTCCGAACCCGAATAGTACAGTGCTGTTTTACGAGCCCGAGCCGATGTCGGACGGCACACGCGCGGTCGCCTACGTCGATGGACATGTGCTGCGCATTCCCGAAGCGGACTGGAAAAAACTCAAAGCTGCACAAAAAATTCCCTGATCGTAACTATTTCCTATTAGTCAGTTAAGTAATGTTTTGTGTTTCCAATTTCGGCCGCAGCAGCGAAAAGTCTACAACATTCCACGGCGCTAAAGAACAAAACTTGTCTTAACTGACTACTATTCGAAGTTTTTCACCAAAAGCGAAGGATAATGCAATCGTGTCTTCTCTCCCCCTCCTTTGCCTTTTTTCAAGGAGGGGGCTGGCGGGTGGTGCGTCTCCTTACGAAGGAGGGGTTTGAGGGGGTGGTGACCAGTTTTATTTTTTGCCTGCTGCCGTGTTGTCCACTTTCACCGGTGAATGCAGGGAGAATCGGTCGAGCTGCGAGCCGTCCATGCGGATTGCGGTCACGGCAACCAGATCGCCTGTCACTTCACAGACGACGATATGATGTACGCTTTCATATGTGTCGCTTTCGAGTGCGCCTTTGTCCGGGTCGCAGGGGTACAGCGGCGCACCTCCGCCGCCCGTCACGATGTAGTTCACGCTGCCGCGCTCGGTATGATAATAGTTGTGATCGTGTCCGTTGAACACGAGGCGCACGCCGTATTTCTTGAAGATCGGGCTGAGTATATGTCGTACCTCCAGATCGCTGCCATGGAGGCCGATCGAGTACGGCGGCACGTGGAAGAAGACGAAGATATGCTGCGCTTTCTGCTTTGCCGCTTCGAGATCGCCGATCAGCCACTTGTACTGCGCCGACTTCGGACCATAGGCGGTTGCTTCATCGACCGTCAGCGCGATGAAGTGGCAATTTGCTTTGTCAAAAGAGTAGTGCAGTTTGGTACCTGATGTGAAGGGAGCCGTCACACGCGCCTCGTACCCCGGTCCACCGAGGTCGTGATTGCCGCGTGCCGGATAGACGGGTACCTGTGCGCGCATCGCGCCGGTAATGTTGTCGTAAATCTTCCAGAGCGAGGCGCGTCTGCCTTCATCGACGAGGTCGCCGGTCTGTAGAACAAAATCGGGCTTCTGCTTCAGGATCAGCGCGACGATTTTGCGATGTTCGGCGTGTCCGTCCCGGGTATCGCCATAGACAACGAACTTGAACGGCGCAGCCTCTTTTGTATCTGTTTTATCCGATGGTGAGACAGTAGTCTCAGCTGTCGGTGGCGTGTCCTGTCGTGTTCCTCGTATGTGTCTTTCTGCCCCGGTCACGATCGACAATCCCACCAGCAGCAGCGCCACGAGCGCCGTTGTTAGCGTCCTCGTTCCCACCTGCCCTATCCGACCTTTTTTATTAATACTCGCCCCGGAATATTGCCTGTGGTTCACTTGCTTCTAATTCCTTCTTGGTTCCGATTTGATTCTGACATCACGGATTTTATCTGCTTTTATTTTTGTTCGGCTGCCGGGGCAGTTCCCGCAGGAAGATATTCTTAAAGTGCAGCGTGTCGCCATGATGCTGGAGTTCGATCTGTCCGAACGGATAGATCGGCTTGCCGCGCTCCCAGTAGTTCTCCATTATCACATTCTGCGTCACCAACTGGTTATTGAGATAGACTGTCACGCGGTCGCCGACCATCAGAATACGGAAGCGGTTCCATGTCCCGACCGGCTTGTCTGCTACCACCGTCGGATTGCTCGGGTTGATCTGGTTGTTATAGAGTCCGCCGGAGCCGAGCGGATTATCCCATATCTGCACCTGCGGGCTGCCGCGCAAATAGATGCCGCTGTCGCCGCCCGTCTGGATCTGCCAGTCCACCAGCATCTCGAAATCTCCGTAATCGCGCACCGTGCAGAGGCTGTTGTTTTTGCCATCATAGACGATCACGCCGTCTCTTACCAGCCAGTGCTTGAACGCCTCGCTGTCCGCTTTCGCCTGTTCCGCCGCCAGCGTCACGGGAGTCATTCTGGCACGGGTCGGTGGGTCTGCCACCAGGCCTTTCCATCCGCGCAGGTCTTTGCCGTTGAATAGCGCACGAAATCCCGGCGGCGGTATATTGTCGCGTTCCGATTTGTTGCTCGCCTTATTGTTTGCCGACAGGTCATTGAGAAATACATTTCGGAACTGAACTTCGCTCGGTCCATGCCCCAGAAACCCGACATGACCGCGGACTCGCAGCATTCCCGGGTGCTCCGCCAGAATCGCCGGATCGGTCACTTTGTTCAGGTCCGCATCCACTGTCGTGTGTCCGTTGACGACCACCTTGATATGTCGTCCGACGGCTGTGATTTCTTCGCTGTTCCATTCGCCCACGGGTTTGAGAGAGCCACGTCGGGCGGGCACAATTTTATACAGCGAACTGTGATACTGCCCCGGCAGCAGGTCTTTGTACATACTGCCGCTGTCGTCGAGTATCTGACACTCCATGCCCATATAGGCTGCATCGCCTTCCAGCGGCGCGCGAATGCCAACTCCATTGTTGCTGTTGGCGAACAATTTGAACTCGAACCGGAAAACGAAATCTTCCACTTCACGCGTCGTGAACAGGTTGCCGCCGCCATCCGCCGGGCAGTCCAGCACCCCATTCTGTGGCACATAGCCCGGACCCTCTTTGCCGACGAGCGTCCAGCCATCGAGCGTCCTGCCATCGAAGAGCCGCACGAATCCCTTGGGCGTAGGCGCATTTGCCGCTGAACTAGCCTCTGTGTCTTTATTTTGGGTCGCCTGGACGACGCATGGATCGAATGCCAGCAGCGCGGCGACAACTCCGGCAGTGGCTCCGAAAAGTAGTGTGTGAAGAAAGGCATGGGCAATTCGTTGGAGCACAGTGTAAGACACAGTCGTTCACTCCTGAGGAAAAAATGGTATTGCAATAGAGTTCGACAGCGAGCCAGCGCTTCCCTGCATCAGCGTAAAATACCTAAGCCAGGTCGAAAGTCCCATGTCGTCGTGAACCGCCTGTGCTATAATTGACCGCACAAGTAATGTTGCAGGACAGGTAATGTTGCAGGCTTCAGGCGAAAGCAACTCACGAAACGAACCTGGAAACCGCGCGAAAAAGAGGAAAATAGGGACAATGCTCCATAAAATATTTCGACCGATCTTCTGGATACTATTTCGCACGGGTTTTGCGATCTTCGGAGGACTGCGCACCGAGGGGCGCGAAAACGTTCCCCTGACAGGCGGCGCGCTGATCACACCCAATCACGTGAGCGACTGTGATCCGGTCGCGGTCGGCGTGTCGATGCCGCGCGACGCCTTCACGATGGCGAAGGAAGAGTTGTTCGATATGAAGATGGTTGGTCCCATAATGCGCGTATTGAACGGGTTTCCCGTGAAACGCTACACCGCGGACAGAAATGCGCTTCGTTTCGCCGAAGACCGCCTGAAAGAGGGCGAAGCCGTGATCATTTTCCCGGAAGGCAAACTCAGCGAGGACGGCAAGCTTCAGCCGATGCTGCCGGGCGTGATTCTGATCGCGCAGCGCGCCAACGTGCCGATTGTGCCGACCATCGTCTTCAACACCGCCGATCTGATGCCGTATGGCAAACTGACGCCGCGCTTCATCAAAAAATCGGTGATTGTGCGCTACGGAACGCCCGTCACCGTTGCTGAACTGAAAGGCTCCGGCAAGGGCGGTGAGGCACTGAAGCAGGGCGCGGAGCGGCTCTTCGCGATTATGCAGGCGCTCCAGGAGGGGAAGCCCTATCCGCCAAAGCCTGTCGATCCTCCCCGAACGAAGCGCAGTGAGAGCGAACCAGACAGTTCCGACGAAGTCGAGCAGGAAGCAAAAGGGCAGGACTCAGACGTACAAGAATCGAACACTGACGGTGCAGGGCAGACCGAAAAGGCAGATGCGGCGACTCAGTGAGCGGGCTTTTGCTGCTGCCTGATGACCAAAATCCGCAAGTGTGCGGGGTATACTACAATCTCACGGTGCGTAAGCGCACCGCTAAACATAAGGAGAGTGATTCGAGATGGCCTACGTGATTACCGAACCCTGCATCGGGGTTAAAGATAAATCCTGTGTTTCCGTCTGCCCGGTGGACTGTATCCACGAGGGCATCGTCCAGAAGGACGGACAGACGCTCGATATGCTGTTCATCAACCCCGACGAGTGCATCGACTGCGGGCTTTGCGAGCCGGAATGCCCGGTGACCGCGATCTTCGCAGACAGCGATGTGCCGAAGCAGTGGGAAGGCTACATTCAGGCGAACGCCGACTTCTTCCGCATCAAGTGATCGGGATTGTGCAGTTGAGAGCGACCGTTTACGAGGGAATTAAGCACTAACGAATGTCATTACGCATCTATACGCGCACTGGAGACGCAGGCGACACCGGGCTTTTCGGCGGGCAAAGGGTCGGCAAAGACGACCTGTATGTCGAGGCGTATGGCACGGTCGATGAGCTGAACGCTGTTCTCGGTCAGGTACGTACCCATGCTCCGGACGACGAACTCGATGCGGTGCTGCTCAACTTGCAGCATGAACTTTTCGTGCTCGGTTCCGATTTAGCCACTCCGAATGAGGACGATACGAGCAAGGGACGTATCCAGATTACGCGCGTGAGTGGCAATCAGGTGGTCGGGTTGGAGAAATTGATCGATCGATTCGAGGCGGAATTGCCGCCGCTGCGAAACTTTATACTGCCGGGGGGCGATCCACTCGCCGCTGCGCTGCACGTCGCTCGGGTAGTATGCAGGCGTGCCGAACGACGGTGCGTCACTCTGACGCGCAGTGCCGTCGAGGGCGGAACGCACACCGTCAACCCGGAGGTCGTCCGCTATCTCAATCGACTCTCCGACCTGTTGTTCGTGCTGTCACGTGTTGCAAACTTGCGCAAAGGCGTGTCAGATATCCTCTGGGCAACGCAGACTGGTTCGTAACAATTCATCCTCCCTGACCATCCCTTGATATGTGGAGATATGTGGAGGGAGGATAGAATTTCTTCTGCTATCTCAGAAAACCGATTCTGTCCAGTCCTGAGAAGAGCAGCGTTGTGACAGGAAATTCCACCATGCACCCCAATCTCCGTTGTTTTTACCGCTCGTTGGCTTCGTTAGCCATGCTGCTGGCATTACCTGCTCCGCACTGTCCTGCTCAATCGCTCACGCCGGAAGCGATCCGGATGCGGCGCCTGAGCGCTTTCGACCCGCGCGCGATGCAGCTGCTCGATCAGGTCGTTGCGGCATACGCGCATCTGTCCTCGCTCGATCAGCGCACTGAGTTTTCCTCTGCACTGATGCCACTAACGAATGACACGCGTGCTGGAACCGGCAGCCAGGGCGATGATGCCGGGGGCAAAATCGGGGGCAGACCGGATGGGTCTGGGGCCAATTCCATAACCTCTGCGCCGGGTAAGCAGGACAGCGAGGTGCGAAAGCTGCGGCGCTCATTACGGCTGATGGTGTCACAGCCCAACTATCTCAAGCTCGAATTACTGGAAGAGGGAGAGACCCCCGACACGCCGAACCGCTCGCAGTGGATCAGCGACGGCAAAACCTTCTGGACGTATACGAACGTCAACTCCGAGAAACGCCCGCAAAATACCTACACGAAGGAAAAAACTCCCTCCGATCTGCACGGGTTTCTGAAGCTGCAAAACCTGAACACCGGCAGCCTCGAGCTGATGATGCTGCTCGGATTGAACCCATTCGCCAATCTGCGTGAACAGACCGACAGCGCACACTACGAAGGCACGGAGACGGTGCGCGGCATACAGACAGATGTCGTCACGCTGAAAACAGCTACCGAGTACGAATCGACTGAAGCTCGCTTCTATATCGGGAAGGAGGACTTCCTGCTGCGGCGCGTTGTCACGGAAACGACCCCGATCGCGCACGACACGAGTACGCCCGGAATGGTCGGAGATGAATACGATGCGCTGGTGATCGGCGCACCGAAGCCGCGCACTGCACAGTCTTCCGACTCATCGAGCCCGCTCACGGCCGGAGGCGACACTGCTCCGCCCGAATCGGCGCCCGCGCCATTGATGCGATCCCGTATTTCCTACGACAACATCATCTCCCCGCAATCAAGCATCAGCGCGAAAGATTTCGCCTTCACGATCCCGCCCGGCACATTGATCTTCGAGCCATTCAACACGAACGGTGACACGCGCAGGCTGTACAAAGTGCCGACTCTCAAGGATATGGTGCGAAACCTGCGTTCAATGCAGCCGAAGAAGCAAAAACAGAAGAGCAAATCCGGCAAGCCGGTAATCCTGAACGGCTAGTGTCAGTAAAATATGATTCGGTACCGAAAAGCGTGAGAACGCGCACTCGTGTGCGGTAACGAGAGCGTTCCGGGAGTGTATGCGAAGCATCTCCCGGGCATGTGTAGGGGCGCAGGAAGTGATGCGCCCTTTTTTATAGACGACCCCTGGCGAAAGTGAGTTTTAGAGTTTTATGCAGCGCAGCGTCGGCATTATCGTGCATCGCACAAAGCTGGAAGCGTGGGAGTTTGCCGCACAGGTCATCGCGTGGCTTCAGGCCCGGCAGGTAGGCGTTCGGCTCGACGAAGAGTCTGCCCGCAAGCTTCAGCGTCCCGAACTCGCCTGTTGTGGTGACGAGTGGGAGGGCGTCGATTTTGTGATCACGCTCGGCGGCGACGGCACGATCCTGACGGCGGCGCGTATGGCGGCTCCGCGCGGCATTCCGATCCTCGGCGTACACATGGGGCGGTTCGGGTTTATTGCGGAGACGCATCCGGACGCCCTATTTATGCACCTCGAAAAGCTGATCGAGGGCGAAATGAACGTCGAGGAGCGCATGATGCTCGGCGCAGAGGTCTGGCGGGACGGCGAGAAGGTGCAGCACAGCCTCGGTCTGAACGAGGTGATCGTCAAGAGCGGGGACGCGAGCCTGCTCAACTTACAGACGCGGCTTGCGGGTGCGCCTTTCGCGACCTATCCGGCGGACGGCATGATCATCGCGACCCCGACGGGCTCGACGGCGTATGCGCTTTCAGCGGGCGGTCCGATCGTTGCGCCGACGGTGCAGGCGTTGATCATCGCGCCGATCTGCCCGCACACGCTCAACGTGCGCCCGATGATCGTGCCGTGCGATGAGCAGATCGAGATCATACTGGAGATGCAGAGCGGGGACGTGCTGTTCAAGGTGGACGGCGTCGATCCGTTCGCGCTGCAGGACGGTGACAGGGTGGTGGCGCACCGCTCGGCTTTCGTGACACGGCTGATCGTGCTCGGTCATGCCACGTTCTACCGCAAAGTCCGCGACCGCTACCTCTATGGCGAACGCCTCAACGAGTAGGCAATGAATTGCTGCCTCACCGATGTGGAACGTTGGCCCTCGTCTGCGTTCTCAGTGTTTGGCACCCGCTGCTTTGAGCAGTACGATCAGGTCGTTGTAGTTGTGCTTTATCGCCAGCGAAAGCGCCGTTTGTCCGGCTTTGTTGTGATGGTTGACATCGGCACCATGTGCGAGCAGCAGCTTAACGATCTCCGGCTTGTCTCCGATTGTGAGGCTGGAGGTCAAGGGCGTGTTTCCGTCCGCATTTATCGGATCGATTTTTGCGCCATAGGCAAGCAGCATTTTGATAGCAGGAAGTATATTGACACCGGGAAATGAACCAGACTGAACAGCAGCGTCCAGCGGCGTTGATTTGTCATTATCGCACAGATCGACTTTTGCTCCATGGTCGAGCATTAGCTGTATGGCTTTCGTGTCCCCTACACCTGTTGCTCTGAGCAAAGCATTATCCCCATTCTTCGCCTGCGCATTGATGTTGGCGCCTTTTGCAAGCAGAAATCGGCGTGTCGGAAGGTCGTCTGTGATCATCAGCGGCGTTGTTCCCAGAGCGTCCACTGCATTGATGTCATTGCCCAGTTTGACCAGCAGTTCAGCAATAGGCAAAGGATTATGTGAGGCAACGATCATATGGTGAATTGGAAGCTTACCATTATCGTCGCGTGCGAGTGGGTTGGCACCATGATCGAG
>Ga0123338_10005360_pt1 | contig 11003 bp, 8 predicted proteins | sample grotaG_FD_89793 | JGI IMG/M metagenome (GOLD analysis project Ga0123338, IMG submission 89793) | Glacier valley bacterial and archeal communities from Borup Fiord, Nunavut, Canada, to study Microbial Dark Matter (Phase II) -... | ecosystem: Environmental > Aquatic > Freshwater > Ice > Glacier ...
CGCGAAGTCGCCGGAGCCGCGGCGCGCACCGCCAGCGCTGCGGCGGTTCCAGAGCCTGCGATGTGGTCGCTGCTGATCGTTGGCTTCGGTCTGGTCGGGGGCGCGGCGCGTCGGACGCGACGCCTGCCTTTGTCACGCGGCGCTGCGTGACTGGAGCGGGCGAAGGGATTCGAACCCTCGACCCCGACCTTGGCAAGGTCGTGCTCTACCCCTGAGCTACGCCCGCTCGGGCAGAAGCGGGGCGGACCTCGCTTCGGGAAGCGGTTGGGTACACAAGCGCGTGCCTCGGCGCAAGCCCGAAGCAAGGCTTGGCAACCGGCCCGCCGCTTCCCCATATGCGCGGTGCAGTCGATCCCCGGAGAGCCGCGTGGCCAGCCTTTCTACTCCCCAAGCCGACAAGGCGAGCATCGCCGCGTTCAAGCGCGACGTCATCGACGGGTCGCGCGATGCCCTCGTGCTCGTCGATTTCTGGGCTGAATGGTGCGGTCCGTGCAAGACGCTGACACCGATCCTCGAGCGCGTCGTCGCCGGATCGGGCGGCCGCGCGAAGCTCGTCAAGATCGACGTCGACACCAATCAGGCAATCGCCGCGCAATTCCGCGTCCAGTCGATCCCCACCGTCTACGCCTTCGTCGCTGGCCAGCCGGTCGACGGCTTCCAGGGGGCGCTCGGCGAGCGCGAGGTCAAGGCATTCGTCGATCGCCTGCTCGCCGCGGTGCCGCCGGCCGCGGGCGATCCCGAGACCGAAATCAAGGAGATGATCGCCGCCGCCAATGCCGCGCTCGACGAAGGCGCCGCGACCGAAGCGGCGGAGATGTTTGGCGCGTTGGCGCAGGAACTGCCCGACCGCGTCGAGGTCGTCGCCGGCTATGCGCGGGCGCTCGTCGCGCTCGGCCAGCCCGCGGCGGCCGAGGCTGCGCTTGCCGTGCTGCCGGCCGACGCCAAGGACCCGACGCTCGCGCAAACCCGTGCCGCGATCGCGCTGGCGAAGGAGGCGACTCCCGTCGACGACCTTGCCGGGCTGGCGGCGCGCGTCGCTGCCGACCCCGACGATCACGCCGCGGCGGTCGAGCTCGCCGGCGGGCGGCTCGCGGCCGGCGAGCGCGACGGTGCTGCCGACGTCCTTCTCGCATCGATCGCGCGCGACCGGACCGCGAACGACGGTGCGGCGAAAGCGCGGCTGCTGAAGCTGCTCGAGGCGGCGGGGTTCGCCGATCCGTGGGCAGCGGCGGTTCGCCGCCGCCTGTCGACCATTTTGTTCTCCTGAGCGTATAGGGTATGATGGCTACCGTAAATCCGATGCTGCCCGCCGTCCTGCCGGTGTTCCCGATCGGCGGGGCCGTGCTGCTACCGCGCGGCATCATCCCGCTCAACGTCTTCGAGCCGCGCTACCTCGCGATGATCCGTGACGCGATGGCGGGCGACAAGCTGATCGGCCTGATCCAGCCGCGCGGCGGCGATGACGACCGGCCGGGCCTGTTCGACGTCGGCTGCGCAGGCCGCATCACCGAGTTCCGCGAGACCGGCGACGGGCGAATGATCATCGCGCTGACCGGCGTTGCGCGCTTCGCGGTCACCCGCGAGCTCGACGTGACGACGCCGTATCGCCAGGTGATGCCCGACTTCGATCGCTTCGACGACTCCGCCGAACCGGCGCCGCTCGCCCCCGCGACTCGCGCAGCGCTCGAGGCGACACTGCGCGGTTATCTCGATACGCACGGGCTCAGCGCCGACTGGAAGGCGGTCGCCGAAGCCGACGACGAGTCGCTCGTGACGACGCTGAGCGCGGTCTGTCCGTTCGACCCCGTGGAGCGGCAGGCGCTGCTCGAGGCGCGCGACCTGCCGGCACGGGCGGCAACGCTCAACGCGCTGATGACCTTCGCCACCGGGTCCGGCGGCGGGTCGTCGCTGCAGTGACCGTCGCCCCCGATCCGCGGCTGCTCGCGATTCTCGTCTGTCCGCTGACGCGGATGCCGTTGCGCTACGACGCCGGCGCGGCGGGACTGGTCAACGATGCGGCGGGGCTGGCCTACCCGATCCGCGACGGCGTGCCGATCCTGCTTGCGGAAGCGTCGCGGGAACTGCCGGAGCCGGCGCTCCCCTGACCTGGCACGCCGGGCAGGCGAACAGCCGCCGCCCCGCTACCTCGGACCGGACGATCGCCGTCGCGCACGCGGGGCACGCGGGTTTGTTGAAGATGTTGACGCGCTCGCGGTAGCGGCTGCGCGCGGGCGCATTGTCGACAGTGACGATCGAATTGCGCGCGACGCCGATCCGCAGCAGCGCCGCCGCGTCGATCCAGATGCGGTCGAACGCCTCGCGCGGCACGTCCCGGCCGGGCGTCGCGGGATCGACGCGCTGCCGCCACAGGATCTCGCTCCGGTAGATGTTGCCGATACCCGCCATCACCGACTGGTCCATCAGCAGCTGGCCGATGCTGGTGCGGCTGCGGCTGATCTTCGCCCATGCCAGTTCGCGATCCGCGTCGTCGCGCAGCACGTCGGGACCGATCCGCGCGAGCAGTGCCGCGACGCCGGCCAGATCGAGCACTTCGCAGCGATGCGGGCCGTTGATGTCGACGACGTGCGTCGCGCCGACCATCCGGATGCGCACCGCGCCGCGCGGCTCGGCGGCGGGGAGCTTGGTCGTACGGAACTTGCCGAACAGGCCGAGGTGGACGTGGAGGTCGCCCGGCCCGGCGAAGCGGTACAGCAGGTGCTTGCCGTACGCGTCGATGCCCGTGCACGTGTGGCCGTCGAGCAGTGCCGCGCCGTCAGCGAAGCGACCCTGCGGCGACGAGACCGCGAGCGCTTGCCCGACGAGCATCGGCCGCTGGTCGCGCGCGGCACGGTGGATGGTGTGGCCTTCGGGCACCCGGGTCGTTAGAGCGCTTCGCCGAGCAGCAGCTTGGGACGGTCGCCGGTTTCGCCGCGCGCCTCGGCCATGAAGCGCCGCTTGAGTGCCGGGATCCGCTCGACTGCGGCGAGACCGAGACGGCGGGCGGCGGCGGGTGCGCTGCCCGGTAGCGCGAACAGCCGGTTGAGCCCGTCGGTGACCGCACCGACCATCGAATTGTCGAGCCGCCGCCACGCCGAGTAGCGCGCCGTCACCGCATCGCTGCCGAGGTCGAGCCCGAGCCGCGCCGCGTCGACGAGCACCTCGGTCAGCGCCGCAACATCGCGCAGCCCCATGTTGAGGCCTTGGCCCGCGATCGGATGGATGCCGTGCGCCGCGTCGCCGATCAGCACCAGCCGCTCGGCAGTGTAGGCGGCGGCATGGTGGTAGCCGAGCGGCCATGACGCGGCGGGCGCGATCACCGTAACCGTCCCGAGCAGCCCGGCGATCCGCCGCTCGATTTCTGCGGCGAGCGCGCGCGGCCCGAGCTTGAGCGTGCCAGCGGCCTGCGGGTTCTCGACCGTCCAGACGATCGCCGAGCGGTTCGCACCACCGTCCGACGCGAGCATCGGCAGGATCGCGAACGGTCCGGTCGGGTAGAACAGCTCGAATGCCGTATGGTCGTGCGGCGTCGTGTGCTCGATCATCGTCACGATCGCGGTCTGCGGGTACGACCATCGCGCGACGGGAATGCCGGCCGCATCGCGCGTCTTCGACTTGCGGCCGTCGGCGGCGATCAGCAGCGGCGCGGTGTGCACGGTGCCATCGCCGAGCGTGACCGTGACGCCGTGCGCGTCGCGGTCGGTCCGTGCGATCGCTGTCGGCGCGTGCAGGGCGATGCCCGACGCGGCGCGGCCGGCGGTCAGCAGCCCGGTGCGCAGGTGCCGGTTCTCGATCATGTGCCCAAGCGCGCCGCCGGCACCGTCGCTTTCGAGCGCGTCGAAAATGAGCGGGCGGCCGACAGTGCCGTCGCTGACGCGAATGCGGTGGATCGCGCAGGCGTGGGCCTCGAGCATTGCGCCGAGCCCGATCGTCCGGAACATCGCCGCCGACGCGCTCGCGATCGCCGAGGCGCGGCCGTCGAACCCGGCGGTCAGGGTCGTGTCGAGGTCGGCGGCGTCGACGACTGTGCTCGTCACGCCGTGCGCGTCGAGCGCCAGCGCCAGCGTCATCCCGACGAGGCCGCCACCGACGATGATCACATCCGTTTTCATGGCTTCGGTATAGCGGCGCGGCGGCGACCTGCGAAGCGGCAGCGTTGCCGCGCCGCCACGTCCGGCGCCGATCGCGTGCGCGGACCGGGTCTGTTCTTGACCCCGGCCGCATCTCGACGGCATCGTCGGCGCGCACGGGCGGGGAGTGCGATGGTCGGCGCGGCATCATCGGCAAAGCAACGACGCAGCGGCGCGGCAACCGCCGCTCGCGCGCGCCGTGTCGTCGAGACAGGGCTTGCCATTGCCACCGTCGCGGTGGTCGGCGTCGTCGCTGTCGCGCTGCTCAGCTATTCGTCACACGATCCGTCGTTCGACTCCGCCAGCGGGGCGGCGGTGCGCAACCTCGCCGGCGCGCCGGGAGCATGGCTCGCCGATGCGATACTCGCGACGGTGGGCCTTGCCAGCGCGGCCCTGCTGCCCGCCGGCGTGGTCGCGGCGGCGCGATTGATCCGTCGCAAGGGATACGCCCGGTGGCAACGCTACATCGCGGCAACACTCGCGGGCACGGTCGCCCTCGCGGCTGCAGTCGGAATGGCGCTGCCGCTGCCGGACGCCGCTTTGCCAGCCGGGTCAGGCGGCGCGATCGGGCTTGCGGCGGCGGCGCTCGGCGATGCGATGGACAGCGCACCGGCCTTGTACGCCTTCCCGTTTTCGGGCGTCGTCGCGGGCTTCGCGGTTATGACGGCGCTTGCGCTCCTCGCGTGGGGGTCGGGCATCGACCGCGCGGACGCGGTGGCGCTCTCGGGACTGTTCCGCCGGCAACCGGCAGCAGACGATCGAGCGTCGTCCGCCTCGCCGCGCCGGCCCGACCTGGACGCTCCGCCGGTCGCAACGGTACAGACCGCCGCCGCACCCCGCGCGACGATCGTCGCCCCGCCCGCCGCACCCGCTGCGCTGTCCAAGCGCGGGCGGCGCGAGCGCCAGCCGACGCTCGGCCTCGGCGACGTCTACGAACTGCCGCCGCTCGACCTGCTCAAGCCGGTGCCGAAGGGCCCGGTCGCCAAGATCGACCGCGCCGCGCTCGAACAGAATGCGCGCCTGCTCGAGTCGGTGCTCGACGACTTCGGCGTTAAGGGGCGGATCGGCGACGTCCGCCCCGGCCCGGTCGTGACGATGTACGAGCTCGAGCCTGCACCCGGGCTCAAGGCGAGCCGCGTCATCGGCCTCAGCGACGACATCGCACGGTCGATGAGCGCGGTCAGCGCGCGTGTCGCCGTCGTGCCGGGGCGCAACGTCATCGGCATCGAGCTGCCCAACCCGAACCGGCAGATGGTGACGCTGTCGGAACTGCTCGCCAGCGCCGCCTTCGACGACCAGTCGGCGGCGCTGCCGCTCGTGCTCGGCAAGAATATCGCCGGCGACCCCGTCATCGCCGACCTGTCACCGATGCCCCACCTGCTGATCGCGGGCACCACCGGCTCGGGCAAGTCGGTGGGCTTGAACTGCATGATCCTGTCGCTGCTCTACCGCCTCAGTCCGGCGCAATGTCGAATGATCATGATCGATCCCAAGATGCTCGAGCTCAGCGTTTACGACCGCATCCCCCACCTGCTCAGCCCCGTCGTCACCGATCCGCCCAAGGCGATCCGCGCGCTCAAATGGGCGGTCGAGCAGATGGAGGACCGCTACCGGATGATGTCGACGATCAATGTCCGGTCGCTGTCGGGCTTCAACCAGCGCGTCCGCGAGGCGAAGGCGAGCGGCAAGCCGTTCGTCCGCAAGGTCCACACCGGCTACGACGACGAGGGTGTCGCGATCGTCGAGGAGGAGACGCTCGACTTCGAACCGCTGCCGCTGATCGTCGTCGTCGTCGACGAACTCGCCGACCTGATGATGACCGCGGGCAAGGAGGTCGAGTTCCTCATCCAGCGCCTCGCTCAGAAAGCACGCGCGGCGGGCATCCACCTGATCATGGCGACGCAGCGGCCGTCGGTCGATGTCATCACCGGCGTCATCAAGGCCAACCTGCCGACGCGCATCAGCTTCTCGGTGACGAGCAAGATCGATTCGCGCACGATCCTCGGCGAGCAGGGGGCCGAGCAGCTGCTGGGCAAGGGCGACATGCTCTACATGCCCGGCGGCAAGCAGGTCATCCGCGTCCACGGCCCGTTCGTCAGCGACGAGGAGGTCGAGGCGGTCGCCGACTATTGCCGCACCCAGGGCCGCCCCGACTATGTCGACGCCGTCACCGCCGAGCCGGCGGACGGCGATGGCGTCTTCGGTCTCGACATGGGCGACACCGGCGGCGAGGAGGCGGAAACGTATCGCCGCGCAATCATGATCGTCGCCGAATCGCGCAAAGCCTCGACCAGCTATCTCCAGCGCCAGCTTCGCGTTGGCTACAACAACGCTGCGCGGCTGATCGAGCGTATGGAGAAAGACGGCTATGTCGGGGTCGCCGATCACGTCGGCCGCCGCGAGGTTCTCATCGATACCGACGGGATGCGGGTGTGAGCCAGCGCCTCTACTGGTTCGGCACCGGCTCGGCTCCCGAATAGTCGTAGAAGCCGCGCCTGGTCTTCCGCCCGAACCAGCCCGCCTCGACGTACTTCACCAGCAGCGGGGCGGGGCGATACTTGGGATCGCCGGTTGCGTCCTGCATCACCCGCATGATGCTGAGCAGCGTGTCCAGCCCGACATAGTCGGCCAGCGTCAGCGGGCCCATCGGGTGGTTGGCGCCGAGCTTCAGTCCGGCGTCGATGTCGACGACGCTGCCGACGCCCTCGCCGAGCGCGAAGATCGCCTCGTTCAGCATCGGGCACAGCACACGGTTGACGATGAATGCCGGCGCATCGGCGGCCCCTACGGCCGTCTTCCCCAGCCGGGTCGCAAACGAATTCATCGCGGCGGCGGTCGCGTCCGATGTCGCGAGCCCGCGGATGATCTCGACCAGCGCCATCAGCGGCACGGGGTTGAAGAAATGGACGCCGATGAAGCGGTCGGGCCGGTCGGTCGTGCTCGCGAGGCGCGTGATCGAGATCGACGAGGTATTGGTCGCGAGCAGCGTGTGGGGCTTCAGCCGCGGACCGAGGTCGGCAAAGATCTTGGCCTTGACGCCCTCGTTTTCCGTCGCCGCCTCGATGACGAGGTCGCATGCCGCGAAGGCGGCCGGATCGATCGTCAAAGTGATGCGGGCGAGGGTCGGCTCGACCGCCTCGGCCGCGACGGTGCCCTTCTTGACGCCGCGAGCGAGGTTGGCGGCGATCGTCGCCTTCGCCGCCTCGACCCGGTCGCGCGCCACGTCCGACAGGACGACGTCGAACCCGGCGAGCGCAGCAACATGTGCGATGCCGTTGCCCATCAACCCGGCGCCGATGACGCCGATCGTCTGCATTCCCGCTCCCGTGTTCATGCTCGCGTCTTAGCGAGCGTGGTCAGGCCTTGACCAGCCCCGCGGCGATCAGACTGCGCGCGGTGTCGACGATCGACTCGGCTGCCGGACGCGGGTTCCAGCCGATGCGGGCGCGGGCATGCGCGGTGTCGCAGATGCGCTCGCGGCCGAGCTCGGGGAGTGCCATGCGCACCTCGGGATCGAACAGGCTCGACAAGCGGACGAGGAAGTCAGGAAGCTTGATCGTCGGGACGCGCTTCGCCTTGTTCGCGAGCCGCGCCTTGAGGATCGCCGCCATGTCTGCCATCCACAGCGTCTCGCCCGCGCACAGCAAGCGCTCGCCCGCCATCCCGGGTAGCGTCATCGCCGCGAGGTGGGCGGCGGCGATGTCGCGCACGTCGCACAATGGAAACCCGAAGCGCGGCAGTCCGGGCAGGTCGCCGTTGAGCATCTTGGTGATGACGACGAGCGATCCCGAGAAGTCCCCGCCGAGCACCGGTCCGAGGACGAGGCCGGGGTTGATCGTGACGAACTCGAGCCCTGCACCCTCGGCGGCGATCCAGTCGCGCGCGGCGCGCTCGGCGATCGTCTTCGACTTGACGTAAGCGTAGGTGTCGGGAGAGTTCAGGTCGCTCCAGTCGGTTTCGGTGAAGACCTGCCGCGCGCCCCGCATCCCGTAGCAGATCGCCGCCGTAGACGACGTCATGACGACACGCCGGACGCCCGCCGCCTTCGCCGCGCGCAGGACGCGGAGTGCGCCATCGCGCGCCGGGACGATCAGCTCGTCGTCGGTCTTGGGGACGCTCATCGGCAGGGGCGAAGCGATATGCTGGACATAGTCGCAGCCGACCGCGGCCGCGTCCCAGCCGGCGTCGTCGGTCAAGTCGGCTTGCGTCAGCACCAGTTCGGCCGCGGTCAGCCCGAGCGTCGCCCGGACCGCGTCGGCCTTCGCGATGTTGCGGATCGTTCCCGACACCGCCCATCCGTCGGCGACGAGGTCCTTGATGACGAAGCCGGCGATGTAGCCCGACGCCCCGGTGACGAGAACCTTGCCCTTGGCCACTGCCGCTCTCCCGCTGTGTCCCGCTGTCTAAAGATGGGCGGCGGTCGTGTCGAGCAATTTGAGCACAGCTCAGGCGAGCCGTACGCTATGCCGCTTTCGGCGCGGAGTCACGAACGCCGGCATCGACGTGCTCCTCGAATTGCGCGAAATTGGCGACGAACATGCCAACGAGCGCCTTCGCCTTGGCGTCGTACGCGGCCTTGTCGGCCCACGTCTCGCGCGGGTTGAGAATGCGCGGCTCGACGCCGGGAACCGACACCGGAACCTGGAAGCCGAAATGGGGATCGGTGCGGAACTCCGCGTCGTTGAGCGTGCCGTCGAGCGCCGCGTTGAGCAGCGCACGGGTGACGCGGATCGGCATCCGCGAGCCCGTGCCGCCGGTGCCCGCCCCGCCGCTGGTCCAGCCGGTGTTGACCAGCCAGCAGTCGACCCCGCCCTTGGCGATGCGCTCCTTGAGGAGGTTGCCGTAGACCGACGGGTGGCGCGGCATGAACGGCGCGCCGAAGCACGTCGAGAACGTCGCATCGGGCTCGGTGACGCCGATCTCGGTCCCCGCGACCCGCGCGGTATAGCCCGACAGGAAATGGTACATCGCCTGGCTGGGCGTCAACCTGGAGATCGGCGGAAGGATGCCGAAGGCGTCGGCGGTCAGCATGATGACGTTCGCAGGCACGGGGCCGAGGTTGTCGGCGCTGGTGTTGGGGATGAAATGAATTGGGTACGACGCGCGGCTGTTCTCGGCGAGCGCAGCCGAGTCGAGGTCGATCTCGCGGGTGACAGGATCGATGACGACGTTCTCGAGCACCGTGCCGAAGCGCTTGGTCGTCGCATGGATCTCGGGCTCGGCCTCGGCCGACAGGCGGATCGCCTTCGCGTAGCAGCCGCCCTCAAAGTTGAACACCGCGGTGTCCGACCAACCGTGCTCGTCGTCGCCGATCAGCGTCCGCGATGCGTCGGCCGACAGCGTCGTCTTGCCGGTTCCGCTCAGCCCGAAAAACACCGCGGTGCGGCCGTCGGCGCCGACATTGGCCGAACAGTGCATTGGCATGATGCCCTGCGGCGGCAGCAGGTAGTTGAGGATCGAGAAGACGCTCTTCTTCATCTCGCCGGCGTAGCGCGTGCCGCCGATCAGGATCGTTTTGCCCTCGAAATCGACCGCGATGATCGTCTCGCCGCGGCAGCCGTGGCGCTCGGGGTCTGCGCGGAAGCTCGGCAGGTCGACGATCGTGAACTCGGGCAGGAACTCCGCGAGCGCGCACGTCTCGGGCCGCACGAGCAGCGTGCGGATGAACAGCGAGTGCCACGCGAGTTCGGTGATGACGCGCACGTTGACTCGGTGTTCGGGCTGCGAGCCGCCGAACAGATCCTGGACGAACAGCGTCGGCTTGGCGGCGAGGGCGGCGGCGAAATCGGCGCGCACCGCGGCGAATTGCGCAGGGCTGATCGACTTGTTGGTCTTGCCCCACCAGATCACCGGCCCGGTGACGTCGTCACGGACGATGAACTTGTCGTTCGCCGACCGGCCGGTATGCGCGCCGGTCTCGACCACGAACGCGCCGTCGTTCGACAGCAGCCCCTCGCCGCGGGCGACAGCGAGCTCGATCAGCGGCGCGGTCGTCAGGTTCCAGTGGAGCGTCGCGCCGGTCGGAAAGCCGATCGTGTCGAGGCCATGGCAGGACGCGGTCGTGGTCACAGGCGGGGTTCTCCAAGGATCGGCGGCGGCTTGTACCCGCGCATCGTTTGACGTTTCGCTTACAGGAACGCAGCCGCCGCCGTCAAAGATCCCAGCTTGCGCCCGCCCGGCACGCGGGGCACAGCGAAACCCGCCCCGCAGCAAGGCCGTGCATGCCCGATCCCGCGAACCCCGCGCCTGCCACGATCGCGCTCGTCGACGACGATCGCAACATCCTGACGTCGGTGTCGATCGCGCTGCAGGCGGAAGGGTTCGCCGTGCGGCTGTACGCCGACGGCGCGGCGGCGCTGAAGGCGCTGACCGAAACCCCGCCCGACCTCGCGGTGCTCGACATCAAGATGCCGCGCCTCGACGGAATGGAGCTGCTGCGGCGCCTGCGCGACAAGGTCGACGTGCCCGTCATCTTCCTGACGTCGAAGGATACCGAGATCGACGAGGCGCTCGGCCTCGCGATGGGAGCGGACGATTACATCGGCAAGCCGTTCAGCCAGCGCCTCTTGATCGAGCGCATCCGCGCCGTCCTGCGCCGCGCCGCGAGCCGCAAGGGGCTGCCGCCCGCCGCCGGCGACGCCATGCCGGGTCCCGCCATCGTCCGCGGCCGCTTGCGGATGGATCCGGCGCGCCACCGCGTGACATGGGGAGAATCGTCGACCGACGTGGCCTTGACGGTAACCGAGTTCCTGATTCTCGAGGCGCTCGCCGCGCGCCCCGGATTCGTTAAGTCGCGCGACCAGCTGATGGACGCGGAATACCAGGACGACGTCTACGTCGACGACCGCACGATCGACAGCCACATCAAGCGGCTGC
>Ga0123338_10005363_pt1 | contig 11001 bp, 12 predicted proteins | sample grotaG_FD_89793 | JGI IMG/M metagenome (GOLD analysis project Ga0123338, IMG submission 89793) | Glacier valley bacterial and archeal communities from Borup Fiord, Nunavut, Canada, to study Microbial Dark Matter (Phase II) -... | ecosystem: Environmental > Aquatic > Freshwater > Ice > Glacier ...
CCGGGTAGAGACGCGGCAGTTTGCCGTGGAAGCCGGTGACCTTCTTCTGCGTGGCCTCTTCAAGCAGCTTCATGACGGTGGGACGGTGCTGCGGGTCGTCGAGGGTAGTGACGTAGCCGCGTGGCTTGTTCAACATGAAGTAGCGATGCGGCTCCGGGCCGCTCAGCAGCTTGCCGTCGACGCGGATGTGGTCTTTGGTCGCGTCGTGGCGCGTACCCAGCGTAGTGATGGTGGTGCCGTTTACCTGCACGCGGCCTTCGAGGATGATCTCCTCGGCCTTGCGGCGGCTGGCGATGCCGGCCTGCGCAAGAATCTTCTGCAGGCGGTCGCCGGTGGGCTCTTCAGGGGTGGGGGTAGAGGGAGTTTTGCTGGCTGCGGAGGGCTTGGACATGATGTACGGCTTTCTGACTGCGGAGAAGCTCATCGCGGTCTGGGTGGATCTGGCGTGGCGCATAATTGCGGCCACTGGCTCTATTATCGCCTGTTTTGGCGTGTCTCGTTGGGGGAAGGACGCATTTTGTAAGGAAGTGTAAAGAGTGGCACCGTGACCGGAACGCCGAAGTAGTCCATCACTACAGGCAAGCAAAAGAGGCCCGACCCAGGGCCTCTTTCGTTTGCAGCATTTACGGCAGCCTTTGACGGCTTCAGCCTACATATACTCGCCGCGAACAACTTCGTCGATGAACTTCTCTATCCCTTTGGGCTTGTCGTGCTCAGCTTCTTCTGAGGGCGGTTTGGCCTGATCTGAGGGCGGCGTTAGAGCCGCGTCGTCGGGCAGGGGCGCGAGGGGCTGGTCGGGTGCGAACTCGTTGTCGCCTTCCGGCGTCGCGATGTTGGGAATGGCTTCGGGCTTGAAGGTGTCAGACATCTCCCATTAGATGCAGCCTGCTACTTCGGCGTTTAGGTGTCGCGCTGGATCGCGGCTTCCATCGCGGAGGGGTCGTCGGTGTCGTTGTCATAGGTAGGCGGCGGGCCGGAAATTCTGCCATCCACCGGGACTTCGAGATCCGTGGGGTCGCCGTCGGCCTGAGGCTCAATGGCCGCGCGCTCTTCCGCGAGATTTGCTTCCGTGATGCTGGCGGGGGTGTCGTGTGGGGCTTCGGGCTCGTTGGTCGACATGGGGATTTCCTCCTGGAGCGGCTCGGCATCGGCGAACTCACCGGCCATCTTCTCAAATTCTTCGATGCTGGGAAGCTCGGCGAGGTCTTTGAGGCCGAAACGCAGGAGGAAGTCCTTGGTCGTTTTATAGAGGATGGGTCGACCGATGACCTGCTTGCGGCCAGCGGTGGTGATGAGCTTGCGCGCCATCAGCGAACCGAGTACGCCGCCGGAGTCGACGCCGCGAATCTCCGAGATCTCGGGTGCCGTGACGGGCTGCTTATAAGCGACGACTGCCAGCGTCTCCAGCGCCTGCAACGACAGCTTGAGCGGGGGTTTCAGCGATTTGACGAAGCCGCGGACGGCGTCGTGATACTCGGGCTTGGTGGCCAGGCGGTAGCCGCCGGCGACCTCCCGAATCTCCAGACCGCGCTCCGATGTGGCGTAGTCGGCGATCAGGGCATCCAGCAGATAGCGCAGGTGGGCGCGCAGGCGCGTGGCGCGGCCCTTTTCTTCGCGGGCAGCCTGCTTCTCGGGCTCTTCGACGAAAGCTTCGACGGAAGCTTCGACGGGGGGAGCGGCATCTTCAACGGGCGTGGCGGTTCCCTGTTCGTCTGGCTTGGGCGCTCCTTCTTCCTGGGGCTGCGGCTCAACATCGGCGACGGGGACAGGCTCTTCCGCTGGCTCCAGCAGCTCCGCGTTCAGTACGTCAGGGTCGCTGGGTTCGGAGTCGAGCGCAAGGGTGTGCTGCGCGGCGGCAAGCTGGTCCAGCTCATCCTGGGCCTCGTGGCCGAATAGGCCGACAAGCTGCGCCAGCGTGACAGGTTCCTCGGATGCGTAAATGACGGCTTCGATCTTGGCTTTAAGGCTCATGGTTGGTCAGGTGTAAGCATACCAACCATGCCGGGATGGGGATGTGGAACGCGGGGGTAAACCCGGTTGCTCAGGGTGTATGCCGATGCGGAAATGGCGGTTCCAGCTGCCCCACGATGGTGGATGCCTTCACCGCCGTCCCATGGAAGCAGCCGATGGTGTACGGATACGCATAGGTCGCGTGGTAGTGATACATGCTGACGGTCGCGCCGTCCCAGGTGATGCTGTGGGTGTGGCCGTGGCAGGCGTCCAGGTCGGCGTTGGTGAGCACCTGCCCGGATTCGCCGCGGACCCCGTAGATTCCGAAGCCGTCCACCGCATAGCCCAGCAAGTTGGAGTGGCCGGTGCCGGGATCGCTGAGGCACGTTGTCAACGAGTGGTAGTGGTAGGAGCTCGACGTATCCGGATGGCCCTGGCACAGGTCCTGCACCTCATGCGCGACGGCATCGCGGCCCAAGGCGTCCAGCGCGTTGTAGAGCACCGAGCCGCTGAGTAGGAAGCCGATGGGGCCCAGACCCACACACATGGGCGTGGTGGCGTTGGTTGGGTTCGAGGGCAGCGCGTAGACGATGGTCTGCGCGGCAATGTGGTTGGGGTTGCCATCGTAGGTGTGGGCCGGGTCCGTCGTGGCAATGGGATAGGTGCCGGTATTGTGATTCGGCAGGTCGTTCGTGGAGATGGTGCGTGCCGCCCCGACCAGCGCAATCGTGTACGAGTGCGTTGGCCACACGACGCTGCCTGCAACCACTGACTTGCTGATGAAATCGTAGGTGCCGGCGCTGGAGTTGACCCACGGCCCGACCGTCGAAGCGCCAGTGCCGTTGAAAGTCGTCTGGCAGGAGAAGAGGTACCCCACCTGCGCCGACGTGGATACCTTGCCGTCGTCTAGCGGCAGCTTGGTCTGGTCGAGGCCTGTATTGGTCGCCGCCGTCGTGGTGGTTGTCGTGGTGGTTGTCGTGGTGGTCGTTGCGGTACTGGTACCGCTGCTGGACGTGCATCCGTTCAGCAGAAAGGCACCCAGAAAGAGGAAAGCGATGGTCCGGTGGATCGTCATGCTTGGTTGCTCCGTGCGCAACGACCCTATAGACGCTAATCCGCGGAACAGGACTACACGCAGCCAGCCTTTTTCCACCACACCCGCCCGCCAGTGGCAGAAGCGCGGAAATCGCTAGGCCGCGATGTGGCTGAAGAACCAGAAGAGCGCGCCCGACAGCAGCGCGGCCGCCGGCAGCGTGAAGACCCACGCCATGGCGATGTCGCGGATGGTCGAGAGCTGTAGCCCACTCCGGTTAGCCGCCATGGTGCCCGCTACGCCGGAGGAAAGGACGCGGGTCGTACTCACCGGCAGACCATAGGTATCCGCCGCGAGAATGGTGAACATGGCCACCAGCTCTGCCGAGACTCCCTGCGCGTAAGTCAGGTGCGTCTTGCCGATCTTCTCTCCGACGGTGACGACGATGCGCTTCCAGCCAATCATCGTACCCAGGCCCAGCGCCAAGGCAACCGCCACCTTCACCCAGGTCAGGACAAAGCGAGTGGAGTTATCGAGAAACTTCTTGTAGTTGGCGACGATCTTGAGGTCGTTCTCCGACATCTTGGGTGCGCCGGACTTAGACAGAATGCGCAGCGTCTCGCTGGTGAGGTACATCTGGCTGCGGACGTAGGCCTGCATATCGGGCGGTACGGAGGCGAGCGAGCCATAGCCGGTTGCCCCGTTGCGGATGTAAATAATCATTTGCTCCAGGGCGAGCATCGCGTCGGGCTCATACTGCTTCTTCGCGACCAAGCGCTCCAGCTCCGCGCCGGCATCCTGCACGACTAAGGCCGGATCGACGTAGTTGCCCGAACGTCTGGACCTGTGCTTTGGTGACCATACAGTTGCGTAAAGCGGTCGCAGCTGCCCGGCAAGGGCTCAAAAGGCACTTTGAGGGTACGGAGGTGGTGACTCATGTTACTGAAAGGTCACGGGGATGGCCGGGATGGGTTACTTTTAGGAGTACACCGTAAATTCCATGTAAACTATTGTTTTTTACGATACCCGGCCTTGAAAACCGGTGCTAGATTGTCTTTATGCGTATTAGCAAAGTAGTTATACTTTTCGTTTCTCTAACGTTTTCAGGAGCGGCGTGCCAGGCAAGTCCCGTTCTGCCCTTTGGCGTCGCCAGCGCCTATAACCTCGTCGCGCTGGGCACCGTAAACTCCAGCAGTCAGACCCTGCTCCCCGGCAACATCACCGACAATACGGACGTGACTGGCCGCATTGCGGCGGCTGGCACTATCTCCGGCAGCCTCACCATCGGCAGTTCGCTGAATGGCGACCCGTATGGCTCCGCCGCAACCTACGGGCTGGTCGCCGCGGGCGGCCTCGGTGTCAATACCCAGGTCAACATGAATGGCGGCGGCAACGCGTATGCCCCAGGCTCGAACGGCAGCTTCAACTTCAACGATAGCGGCCATCGCGTAACCTCCGGTTCATCCGGCATCGATTTCGACGCACTGCGCACGCAGCTCGACGCGCTCTCGCTGCAGCTGGCCGGGCAAACGGCGAACGGCGTCAATGGGGGCCTGAACTACCCGGGCGTCAACCCATCCTTCTACGTGTTGAAGGGTACCGATCCGAACCTGAACGTCTTTAATATTTCAGCGGCAGTCTTCGCGAGCAGCAATAATCCTATCGACATCATCGCGCCGGTCGGCTCCACGATCATCGTGAACGTGGCCGGCACCAGCCCCACCCTGGGCACGCCGATCTACTACAACGGCACGCAGCACTCGGGCAATGATGCCGCGGACGATCACATCCTGTTCAACTTTGCGACTGCCACCACGGTCAGCCTGAACGCTGGCTTTAGCGGCTCGGTTCTCTCCCCGTTTGCCTTTCTCACCGGCACCGGCCAGATTGACGGCAACTTTATCGCTGCACAGATCGGCCAGACAGGCGAAGTACACAACATCGAGTTCGCCGGAACCCTGCCCAGCGACCCGGGCAAGTCCGTCGTCCCCGAACCGGGCACCATCGCCCTGATGAGCAGCGGTATGCTCGCCATGGCCGGACTCGTCCGCCGCCGCATCAAGAGCTAACGACACCACGGATAGCACTTCAAACAGCGAAAGGCCCGCACAGTAACCGTGCGGGCCTTTCGCTTTGTTCCTCTACTGTGGTTTCAGCGCCAGTCGTCGCGGGCCTGCGCCTGTTCCGCAACCACCTCATCGAAGCGGTCTGCTTTCTTCACGAGGATGTCGCCTTGCTGTACTGGCTGATAGAGCAGTACCGCCTGCAAGCGCACCAGCTCCAGCATCGCGAGGAACATGCAGATGAGTGCGCGTTCCGTGTGTGTATTGTGCAGTAGACGCTGCAGCGATACCGGCTTATCTTCCATCACCAGGCGGCGCTTCACGTAGTCGATCATCTGCGCGACCGTGACCGATTCCTCATCCACATTCAGGACGGGGCGTTCTTTCATCCGCGTCAGAATGTCCTGAAAGACTCTGACGAGGTCGACCGTATCGGCGGCGATCTCGCGCTCCGCTTCGGCTGTGTCTTTGAACTCGCGCATCCCAGGGTTGGACCACGTGGCCTCTTCAATCTGCTGCTTCTGCATCAGCATCTGTGCTGCGGCCTTGAAGCGTTCGTGCTCCAGCAGGCGCTCCACCAGCTCGCGCCGCGGGTCTTCGGAGTCGCCACCGGCCACGTCCGACGGGTCACGCGGCAGCAGCGTCTTCGACTTGATGTGGATCAGCAGCGAAGCCATGTAGATGAACTCGCCTGCGGCGTCCACGTCCACCTGCTTCAGGTGGTGCGTATAGTCCAGGAACTGCGCCGTAATCCGCGCAATGGGAATGTCGTAGATATCGATATTCTGCTTGCGGATCAGGTCGAGCAGCAGGTCGAGCGGGCCGTCGTAGACCAGGCCTACCGTGATGAAAAAGGGCGACTGCGAAGCCTCTTCCTTGGACTTCTTCTCTTCCGCCGCAGTGGGGCGCTTGGGCTCGGGGGGCGCAGGCACGGGGCGAGGCTCCAGGATGAACGGTGCTTGATGCACCGGCTCAGGGATGTTCGCTTCGGTGGAGAATGCTTCGGAATCGGGAGGTAGTGTTTCGTCGGGCATCGTGATTACTCGAGGCCCATGGCCTGGCGTACATGTTGCAGTGTCTGGATCGCTCGTTGGCGGGCACGGGCAGAGCCGTCCCACAGGATAGCGTCCACGCGTTCGGGGTCTGCTTCCAACGCGCGGCGGCGCTCCTGGATCGGAGCAATCTCCTTCACCACCGCATCCGCCAGCCAGCCTTTGCACTGGATGCAGCCGATGCCCGCAGTGGTGCAGCCCTGGCGAACTTCCGCCTGCGTCTCTTCGGTCGAGAAGACCTTGTGCAGATCGAAGACGGGACAGATATCGGGATTGCCGGCATCGGTGCGGCGAATGCGTGCCGGGTCCGTCACCATCGTCTTCAACTTGGAGCGCAGGTCCGCCTCAGGCTCAACCAGCATGATGGTGTTGCCGTAGCTCTTGGACATCTTGCGGCCATCGAGTCCCGGCAGCTTGGGGCTTGGCGTCAGCAGTACCTTCGGCTCTGGCAGGATGCCTTCCACCACTGCATTTGCGGAAAGCTCCGCGGTCAGGATTTCCTTATCGCTATGGTCGGCAAGCGCTTTCGCGATGGCTGGCGTGGTCTGTGAGCAGTAGAGCGAATTGAATCGGCGGGCGACCTCGCGGGTTAGCTCCACATGCGCCACCTGATCCTGCCCTACGGGTACAAAGTCCGGCTGATACAGCAGAATATCCGCGGACTGCAACAGCGGATAGCCGAGGAAGCCGTAGGTGTTCAGGTCTTTCTCCCGGAGCTGTTCCTGCTGATCCTTATAGGTCGGCACACGCTCCAGCCATGGCAGCGGCGTGAACATGCTGAACAGCGTATGCAGCTCCGCGTGCTGCGGCACGTGGGACTGGATGAAGACCGTACACACCTCGGGATCCAGCCCCGCCGAAAGAAAGTCCAGCGCAACGTCCCGGATGTTCTGGCGCAGCGCCTTCGGGTCGGCGTAGTCGGTCGTCAGCGCGTGCAGGTCGGCGATAAAGAAGTAGCACTCATACTCATGCTGCAGCTTCACCCAGTTGTAGAGTGCGCCCATATAGTTGCCCAGGTGCAGGCGTCCGGTGGGGCGCATACCGGAGAGGACACGAGGACGCGGGTTTTCAGTCAGTTGATTCATTTTGAGGTCAAACCAAAGGGTACATGATTCAGCGGAGACAAGCCCCGTTTAGAGCGAAGCCAGAACCGTATCGAAGATGCCGCGCAACGGCAGATAAACGATTCGAATGATGAACGGGCCGCCGATGAACATGATGAAGATCAGCCCGAACCAGCCCAGGTTGTCGTAGATCTTCTCCACGTTGTACGGCAGAAAGTAGCGCAGAATCCGGCTGCCGTCCAACGGCGGTAACGGCAGCAGGTTGAAGACGAATAGCAGCAGGTTGATGACGATGCCGTAGTAAAGCAGCAGCGCTACGGGAAACAACTGCGGCAAGCTGTCGGTGGCGATGTTCTTGAAGCCGCTGGCAATCAGCATCGCCGCTTGCACTGATACGGCTCCACCGGGGATCGCGTGCTTCAGCACCAGCAGCAGAATCAACGCGACGGCGGCGCTGATGAGGTTGCTGACCGGACCGGCAATGGTCGTCAGAATATCGTCGCGGCGTACATGCTTGAAGTTCCGCGTCGTCACCGGGCAGGGCTTGGCCCAGCCGAAGAGCAGGCCCCCATAGACGAGCGAGATAATCGGGAAGATGACCGAACCAAGCGGGTCGATATGCTTCAGCGGATTCAGCGTCACACGGCCCAACATGTAAGCGGTCGGGTCTCCGAGCCGCCAGGCGGCCCAGGCGTGGGCGCACTCATGCACCGCAAATGCGGCGATCAACACGACGAATTGAAAGATAATAAGCAGTACTTCCAGTGGCATACTGCAATCAGCTTATAGGAATACCTGCCGGAGGCAGAAGCTGCGGGATCCGGCAGGGCGCGGGGAGCGTAAGGCGCGGGACCATTCCGTTTGCAGTCGATGTCTAAAGAAGCGCGGAGGAGACGCAATGCGGTTCTTGGCGCGGTACACGGCAAAGTTGGGCGCAATCGTCGTATTGGCAGCAACTGGAACCGTGATGCACGGGCAAACCGCCGCAAGCAGCGTAAAAAGTGATGCGGAGGTCCAGAAAGAAGCGCAGCAGGCGGGGGATCTCTACAACGGCAATGACTTCGCCGCCGCCCTGCCCCTGTACGAAGAAGACCTGCACGCCCAGCGAACGCAGAGCAACGTGTTCCGCGAGCAGCTCGCGCTCTGTCTGCTGTCACGCGGCTCGGTCGAGGAACCGGCGGAGTTCGCTACGACACAGGCCCATGCGAAAGCTCTGCTGCTCGACGCCAAGGCGGCGGGCGATAACAGCAACCTGCTACAGATGATGCTGGACAAGATGTCCGGCGCCACCTCCAACGGTGTCCCCACCGCCAAGGCGCCTGTCCAGGAGATTCTCGCCAGCGCCGAGAAGGCCTTCTCCAGCGGCGATCTGGCCAGGACCCTGGCGCTCTACAAGCAGGCCAGCGAGACTGACCTCAAGCTGTATGAGGCGCCCCTCTTCGCCGGCGATGCCGAGTACAAGCTGAACCACTACGACGCAGCCGGAGCCTGGTACGCCAAAGCGATCGTCATCAATCCTGACCGCGAGACGGCCTACCGCTATTGGCGGCGACGTGCTCTCGAAGAAGGGCGATCAGAAGCTCGCGCAGAATAAATTTATCGACGCTGTCATCGCCGAGCCCTACTCCAAATCCCCTTGGCTGGGCATGAAGCAATGGGCCGAGGCGAATCATGTCCGCATGGCGTCGCCTCCCATTACGCTTCCCGCCCCGCCCGAGCCCGACGCCAAGGGCAACCTCGATATCAACATCGACCCGGCCTCACTCAACACGCCAACAGGCTCCGCGTGGATGCTCCACCCGACCTTGACGATGGAGTGGCGGAGTGCTGGATTCTGCTGAACCATGCCGACGCGGGAGTCGCGCAGGACTACGTTGCCTACCGCGCAGCCCATCGTGAGTTACTGCACGCCTATCTGGATAAGTACGTCGTCCATTTAAATTAGAGCGTCCCGCCTACACGCGAATGAGCTACTCGCTCTTGTGGTCCTTCTCGCGCTTCACCTTGGCGGGGATGCCTACGGAGACCGTCGCCGCTGGCACCGGCTTCGTCGCCAGCCCCATCGCGCCCAGCATGGCATCTTCGCCGATATTTGCACCTGCCAGTACCGTGCCGTGATACGTGACGCGGGCACGCGGCCCCAGCTCCGTCACCTTGTTGGTCACGTTGGCCTGGTGGTTGATGTCGTGCGTATGTGAGTACACATTTGCATAGTCCGAAACGCTGGTGCCCTCATGCAGGATGATGCCGCCGCGGTCATCCAGCAGCACATTCTTGTGGATGGTGCAGTTGTCCTCAATCGTCAGGTTGTAGCCGAACGAGAACTCCACGTTGTGGAAGATCTTTACGTTCTTGCCCAGGTATTTGAAGATGTGCCGGCCCAGCATGCAGCGAAAGCGAAAGCCCAGCCAGTGGTTCAGCCCGGCGGGCGACCGGTCGAACATCTGCCAGAAGTAGATCAGCGGCTTACGCACCGCATATTTCTCGCGGTCCACATCGCCGTAGTACTCCGGCTCCAGCGTCGCGTTGCGCGGATCGAAGCACTCCGCCAGCGTATTCACGGCGAGTTCGCTGGTCAGCGTCACATTATTGCGCCCACCATGCGGACGGCCCAGGTAGAGCTGGAACAGCTCATCCCGCACAATGTCGCAACGGCGATTGACCGACTGGTGCCGCGTAAACTCCTCGTTCAGGTGCGAGAGCCAGCGGCGATAGATCGCCTCAGCCTCCGGCGTAGGCTTCAACTCGTGATATGGATGAACTGGCATAGGGTCTCTCGTAAATTCTGACTGCAGATAAGACTACTCGATAGCAAACACGGCATACACCGTCGCGGATTTCTCAATCTTCTCAGGCGAAATCGCTAGTGGCTTTAAATTGACCTTTGATTGTGACACCGACGCCGACTGCGTGTTCATGGAATAGCCACCGAAGATTCCGCGCGGCGGGGTCTGGTTGCTCGCATACACCAGTGGCCCAAGCTTGGCGTGCAGCCCCTTCGCCATCCGCTCCGCAATCTCCTGGGCGTGGACAAGCGCCTTCTGCGCCGCCTCTGCTTCCACCTTGTCCTCGTTGGCCAGCTTCCACTGGATGCCGCCGCTATCGTTCGCGCCAGAGGTAATCGCGGTGTGCAGCGTTGAGGCTGCATCCTTCGCCGCCACCGTCACATGCCACGACTGCGAAAAGACGAAGCGGATCCCCTTCGTAAAGCGCGGCTTATCGGAGTCGTCGATTGCGCTCAGGTTCTGGTTCGCACTCTGAATCGCCTCTGCCTTGACGCCGCTCTCCTGCAACGCCTTCATAATCGCGTTCGAGATCCGCGACCCTTCCGTATAGGTCGAGTCCTGATCCGGCCCATACGTGCTGAACCCCACCGTCACCACCGCCACATCCGCCGTCGCCATGGCCACATCGCTGGTCGTAATCGCGATAGTGCGATTGTCCTTATTCACCTGGATCGTCTGCGCTGCGGTCGACTGAACAAACGCCGCACCCAGGCATAACGCTAGAACCTGTAACTTCTTCATGCTTCATCTCCGGTAGGACTGAGCAGGTCCGCCAGCGTCTTCTTGTGCTTCGGCTTGGCGGCCAGCTTTTGTTTGGGGTCGGGCAGCACGCGCTCCGGCGGGGGCGAACCCACGCGTTCGCGGGCGTTCGCCTTCACGGCCTTTACCTTCGAGAATGTCTGCTTCTTCGCCTTGCTCATCGTGACCTGCTCATAAGACTTCCTAACCCCGCCATCGGCTGCGGAGTACCTCGTGATGTTGCAATACTCTCCAAGGCGAGGGCCGTGTTCTTGCACAAACGCCATGCGAATTTCTGGCGTTTCAACCAGTGAG
>Ga0123338_10005367_pt1 | contig 10995 bp, 10 predicted proteins | sample grotaG_FD_89793 | JGI IMG/M metagenome (GOLD analysis project Ga0123338, IMG submission 89793) | Glacier valley bacterial and archeal communities from Borup Fiord, Nunavut, Canada, to study Microbial Dark Matter (Phase II) -... | ecosystem: Environmental > Aquatic > Freshwater > Ice > Glacier ...
ACCGGGTAAAAGCGGATCTGATCGAAGAAGCGTAGCAGCCAGGGCTTCTCCGTTTTGCGCGTGTTCCACATCTGCACCGTGCGGCCCACGAACTGATAACCGCCCGGCCCTTCCATTCCATACACGCACAGATAAGCACCGCCGATACCCACCGCATTTTCAGGCGTCCATGTCCGTGCCGGGTTGTATTTGGTGGTAACCAGACGGTGGTTGGGATCAACGGGCGTGGCCACCGGAGCGCCGAGGTACACGTCACCTAGGCCCAGCACCACGTAGCTTGCGTCAAACACGATGCGGTGGACATCCTCAATGGAGGCGAGGCCGTTGATGCGCCGGATGAACTCGATGTTGCTTGGGCACCACGGGGCGTCGGGGCGCACGGACCGCATGTACTTTTCGATAGCAAGCCGCGTCGCCGGATCGTCCCAGGAGAGCGGGAGGTGCACGATGCGAGATGGCACCTCTGTTGCCGCTTCAGCCTTCAGCCCTGTGTCCAACAAGTCCAGCAGTGCGTCCCGGCTCAGCAAGCGGGTATCGTAGTGGACTTGCAAAGAGCGAATGCCCGGAGTGAGGTCGATAATACCCGGTTGCGGATTTCGCTCGAACCATTGCATCAGCGCGTGGGCGCGCATGCGGAGCCCGAAATCCAGTTGATTCGGCCCGAACTCAATCAGCAGGTTGCGATCGCCATCGCAGCGGGTGACGGTGTCGCCGGTTCTGCGCAGAACCGCGGGATTCTGGTTCACGCGCCGGAAGCGGACTGTGTCGCCGGCCTTCAGCTGGCCAGCCTTCCAGAGCTCGTCCGCGACGATAGTGGCTGGGCAGACGAAGCCGCCCAGGCTGGGACCATCGGGGCCGAGGATGATGGGCATATCGCCGGTGAAATCGATGGTGCCGACAGCATAAGCGTTGTCGTGAATGTTGGAAGGATGCAGCCCGGCCTCACCGCCGTCTTTGCGTGCCCAAGTAGGCTTCGGGCCGATTAAGCGGACGCCAGTGCGATCAGAGTTGTAATGCACTTTCCAGGCGGCCGCGAAAAAATTTTCGATATCGTCGTTTGTGAAGAAATCAGGCGCGCCATGCGGCCCATACTGCACGCCGATACTCCAGTTGTTCGTGTACTCTGTCGCGGCGACGGCGGGTAGACCGGGAGGGCCCGTATCGGTGCCGAAATGCAACAGATCGCCCGCTCTCAGCGTACGGCCTGCTTGTCCGCCGAACTTGCCGAGAATGAACGTAGCGCGGCTTCCCAGATATTGCGGCACATCGATTCCGCCACGCACAGCAAGGTACGCGCGGCAACCCGCACCGGCTACGGATTGCATCCGCAAAACCGTGCCTGCGATTACTGGCAGAGGCTGCCAGCGCGCCGCGGGCTCGCCATCGAGCGTGGCTTGGAGGTCCGCACCGGTCAACGCGATCACCGCCGCTTGATGGAATCGCAGCGTGGCACCGGCGATGGTGAACTCCAGGCCAGCCGCGGCTGGGGTGTTGCCGACAAGCTGGTTTGCCTGAGCGAAGGCGAGCCCATCGAAAGGTCCGGATGGAGGTACGCCAACAGCCCAATATCCCAGGCGCCCAGGGGCATCCTGCACTGTGGTCTGGGTTCCCGGCTCAATCACTTCCATGGCGCGCGGAGCGTACCGAAGAGTGCCCAAAAAGCTGGTGGGGAAGCCGCCCTGCAAAAATTCAGGTGTGGCCGCCACCATCTGAAGATAGTTCAGATTGGTTTCAATTCCGGTGAACCTGGTGGCCTGCAATGCAGCCTGGAGCTTAGCGACGGCATCGGCGCGATCCTGTCCCTTAACTATGATTTTGGTGAGCAGTGGGTCGTAGTAGGGAGTCACCTCGCTGCCGCTTGAGACACCGCTTTCGGCACGCACGAGAGGCGGTAGCGCAACTTCGGTCAGTATGCCGGAACTCGGCTGAAAATTACGGAGCGGCTCTTCGGCGTAAATGCGGACCTGTATCGAAGCACCTTTGGGATGAGCTTCGAAGCCGGCCAGTGAGAGTTCGCCGGCGGCTTGCTTCACCATCCATTCCACCAGGTCGATTCCGGTCACTTCTTCAGTGACACCATGTTCCACTTGCAGGCGCGTATTCACTTCCAGAAAGTAGAAGGCGGCGCGCTCACTGTCATACAGAAACTCAACGGTGCCCGCGGATTCGTATTGCGCGGCGAGCGCCAGTTTGACCGCGGCTCCCAGCAACTCGGCGCGCACCGCGTCAGTGAGACCGAAAGCTGGAGTCTCTTCAATCACCTTTTGGTTGCGGCGTTGCGCGGAGCAATCGCGCTCTCCCAGAGCGACTACGTTGCCCTTGCCGTCCCCGAAGATTTGCACTTCGATGTGGCGTGCAAACTCGACGAAGCGCTCCAGATAGATACCGCCTTCGTTGAAGTTATTGCGGCCCAGGCGCTCCACCGCTTCCACGGCTTCCTGAAGTTGTGAATCATTACGGCACAGGCGCATTCCGATACCTCCGCCACCCGCTGTCGCTTTCACCATCACGGGAAATCCGATGCGTCCTGCTTCGCGCGTGGCTTCGGCAGCGTCCCCGAGCAAACCCGAACCAGGCAGTAGCGGAATGCCCTGCTGCGCCGCAATGGCCCTTGCCGTGTGCTTGCGCCCGAAGGCCCGCATCTGCGCAGCCGTAGGGCCGATGAACGCGATTCCCGCACTGTCGCAAGCTTCGCGGAATTCAATATTCTCGCTCAAAAAACCATAGCCCGGGTGAATGGCCTGCGCATTCGCGGAGCGCGCGGCGGCCAAGATCTTTTCGATGGAAAGATAACTTTCGGCAGCCGGTGACGGACCGATTTCGAGAGCTTCGTCCGCCATCTGCGTATGCGCGGCGTAACGGTCAGCCTCAGAGTAAACCGCCACAGAGAGCACACCCATGCGACGGAGCGTGCGCATGATGCGGCAGGCGATTGCACCGCGATTGGCGATCAGTACCTTACTGAACATCCGCACCCCAAACCAGCATCCGGACCGGCGTGGGATTGTATGCGTTACAGGGGTTATTCAACTGGGGGCAATTGCTAACCAGCACCAGGATGTCGGTCGCGGCGCGGAACTCTACATACTTGCCGGGTTCAGAGATGCCATCTTCAAACGTCAGCTTACCTTCGGGCGTTACGGGAACGTTCATGAAAAAGTTGATGTTCGGTGCCAGATCGCGCTTTTCTAATCCGTGCCCGAATGCAGTAATCGCTTTCAGAAAGCTTTGCCTGCAGGCATGCATGCCGCGCTTTTCGATCGCGTAACGCACCATGTTGCTCTCCTGTGAACACGCGCCACCCAGCGTATCGTGGCGGCCGCACGTATCGGCGGTGATTTCGGCGAGTACCGTGCCCTGGAGTGAGATCAGCTTTGTCCCGACGGTGAGATAGAGCGCGCGCTGCCGCTGAATCGTATCCACCGCACTATAACGGTCGGCGTAGTCGCGGGCGTTGTAGAGCAGTGTGTCCACCGCCTGGTTGCCGTGTAGATCGACGATGCGCAGCGTTTCTCCGCCTTTGAGTTCGTGAATCCAGGCTTCACCCGCGGGCAGGTCGACTGATAGTCCTGCGCGAGAGGTTTCGAGCGCGCTTTCCACGAATTTCATACGTAACGCTCCGTAAGGACAAAGCCACGCCCATTCTCCGGACGCGATAGACGGCAAAAGTCATCAGCGGCGGCGGGCGGCACGCTGACGACAGTTAAACGCACCGGTTTTGGATCGTATTGGCGTGCGGGATCGAAGGGGTGTTGACAGGTGTTTAGAAGCACCAGGGTATCCATCTCAGCCCGCAGATCCACCAAGTCGCCGGCTTTTGAATTGCCTGTACGAAACTCCAATGCTCCTTCGTCATTCGCGGTCACGCGGCTGAAGAAATTCAGGTTTGGGACTAAATCACGGGGGCCCAAGCCGTATTTGGCGAGTTCGATGAGAAACCCATCGCGCGCATTCTGATAAAAACTGTTGCGGCCTTCCTGATACGTGCGCTGTCCGAAACGCTCGCGCACCAGTGCGGCATCAGCATGGCCGCAGACCGTGTCATGCCACCCGCAGGTATCTTCTGTGACGGAGCAAAGAATACGGCCCATATCTGAATACAGGCAAAAGCCTTTAGTGAGGCGCGCTATGTGTTGGGCCTTCAGCGTGTCAGGCATGTTGTAGCGTTCTACGGGATTGTGCGCGTTGTACAGCATGGCCGCCACGTTCGCGCAGCCTTGCAGATCAGTGATCCGCAAGGCTGTGCCGCGTTTCAGAATGTGCGAACAGGTGGCCCCGCCGGGCAGTATTTCTTCCCAAAGAATGTGTTCCGTCACGTCGGTTCCCATCAAGATCCCCGAAGATAGCAGCTTACTCGCAAGCGCCGCAAGAACCGTGGTAACCTGCAATCACTCAGTAGGCCACGCCGCCCATCTGGGATTCCGCAGCTTATGAATCTCTTCTGGTGCTTGTTGTTGGCGGCCGTTGCCTGGGGACAATCCACCCAACCCGATGGCGCGGGCGTGCGTACAGGCACATTTCCCAAGACATGGGTGACGGGCGGCCCGGATTGCATGAAAGTGCCAGCCTGGCAGGTTCATGCCTACAACGAAGACTTCTATATTTTGCGCGAATCCGGTTGCACGGATTACGAAAAACCGTTTCTCTATCTGCTGTTTGGTAAGGACCGCGCCCTGCTGGAAGATACGGGGTCGGGCAAGAACGATTCCGCCCCTGTGGTAACTGCGCTAATCGCCGAATGGTGCAAGCGCAATAGCCGGGAGTTGCTGCCGCTGGTGGTGACTCACTCGCATTCCCACGGCGACCATGTGGCGGGGGACGCGCAGTTCAAGGCGCTCCCGAATACCACCATGATCCCGCTCACGGTCGCGGGAACCAGTGAAGCGTTCCACATCGCCCGATGGCCGCAAGACCTGGGATCTATCGATCTGGGTGGCCGCGTTCTGGACGTGATCGCAATTCCTGGTCATGACATCTTAAGCGTGGCCTTCTATGACCGGCAAACCGGAATTCTACTGACCGGCGATAGTCTCTACCCGGGCCGGCTTTATGTTCGCGATTTTGCCGAGTTTGCGCGCAGCACGCAACGGCTTGTGGATTTCACGCGGGGCAAGATCGTGGCGCATGTGCTGGGCACGCACATTGAAGAGATGGAGCAGCCCTATCGCGATTACCCGGTCGGAACCCGCTACCAGCCGGATGAACATCAGCTTGCCCTCTCTCGCGGCAACTTGCTCGAACTGAATGAAGCCGTGATAGCGATGAATGGCAAGCCCAGCCGCATAGCCCTGCGGGATCTCACTATTTGGCCAAAAACAAATCCATGACGTTTCGCACCACTCTTCTGCTGCTTCTTAGCGCCGCCACGCTGTGCGCGCAAAAACCCAAGTTCACGATCGGCTGGTCTGTCTATGTGGGTTGGAATCCGTATTACTACATGGACAAGTCAGGACTGCTGAAAAAGTGGGCCGACAAGTACGGAGTAGAAATCAAGGTGCAGCGGTTCGATTACGCGCCGTCCATTGATGCCTTTGTCGCTCGCAACATCGATGCGTGCACTCTGACGAACATGGAAGCGCTGGATCTGCCGGCCGCGGCGGGAGTGGACACCACCGCGATCATCACGGGAGATTACTCGAACGGCAACGATGCCCTACTGGTGCGAAACGGACTCACCCTGGCTAAGCTGCCCGGCAAACGTGTGCTGTTGGTTGAGAAGACAGTGTCGCAGTACCTGCTGGAACGCGCGATGACGCTCGCCGGATTGAAGGACCAAATTAAGCGCGTGACGCTGGTGAACACTTCGGATTCCGATATTGCGACCGCGTTCATCACCAATTCCAGCCAGGAAGCGGTGGTTACCTGGAAGCCGCTTGTGTCTCAGATTGCGAAGACCAAGGGAGTGACTTCGCTCTTCAACTCTTCGCAGATTCCGGGCGAGATTATCGATCTGCTGGTTGTCCGGACAGACGTGCTGAACAAGCCCGACGGCCAGAAGTTTGCCAAAGCGGTGACGGGCGCGTGGTACGAGATGATGTCGCAATTCAAAAACGATAAAGTACTTGCAGGAGCCGCGGCTGCTTCGCAAGATACATTGGCTTCCTACAAAGATCAGCTGAGTACAACGAACCTTTTCACAACTCCACAGAGTGCCGTCGCCTTCACGGAAGCTGCGGAGATGAAGCAGAAGATGGAGCTTGTGAGGCAGTTCTGCTTCGCGCACCATCTGCTTGGCGATGCGAAATCAGTGGACGATGTGGCGATCCGCTACCCGGATGGCACCGTTCAGGGAAAGAAAGACCGGGTGCGCTTCCGGTTCGATACCACTTACATGCAAATGGCGGCGCAGGGAAAGCTATAGATGGATGTCCTCACGCTGAATGCCAAGCCTGGCCGGATTGCCTCGTGGACGCTCTCGTGGATTTTATTCGCAATCGGGGTTGGCGCTTACTTCCTGGTAGCTCAACAGCGGCACCGTGAGAACCCGGAGGACCGTGTGGTTCCGACACTTGAGCAGATGGCTGTGGGACTTCGCGACGCGGCGCTCGCGCCTTTGGAAGACAACGTACCCCAGAAACTTCCTGCGCGATTTATCCATTCCATGCTCTGGATGGATACGGTGGCGAGCGCGAAACGGTTCTGCTGGGCCATGTTGCTGCTGATACCCGCGGTCATTCTGGGCTTGCACGTGGGCACTTTTCCATATGTGGGCGCTTTCTTCCTGCGGTTTATTCTTTTCTTCGACAAGATCATCGCGCTATCGGTGCTCCCGATCCTCTTCATCGCTTTCGGTATTGACGAGCTTTCGAAGGTGATGCTGATTGTGATCGGCGTGACGCCCACCATTATTCTGGATACGGTGAACCTTTCGAAGGGGATTCCGGAAGAGCAGATCGTGAAAGCGTTCACGCTCGGGGCGGGGAACTTCGCAATCGCCTATCGCGTGATTTTGAAACAGATCCTTCCGCGAGTGCTGAACAGTATCCGGTTGAACCTGAAATCCGTGATGCTTTTTCTCTTTGCGGGGGAAATGATCGCTTCCACTGACGGGCTTGCCTATAGGATTGCGCTGCTGCGCCGCAGCATGGGCATGAGCACCATCATTCCTTACGTACTCTGGGTTGCGTTTCTGCTGTTTCTGGTGGACTGGGCGATGCGGCGGGCAAATCTGAAACTGCATCCCTGGTTCACGGAATAGCAAGCAATGCTGATTCGCTAGAGCAGGTGGGTGTCGACTATGCAGTTCGGAACCGGCCTTCGCGAACAGTTTTGCGCGATGTGAATCTGGTGATCAAGCCAGGCGAATTCATCTCCGTGGTGGGCCAAACTGGATGCGGCAAGAGCACGCTGCTGCGCTTGATCCTGGGGCAGGAGCAACCTTCTTCAGGACGCGTGTTGATCGACGGCCGTGAGCGCAATCACCCCGACCGTGACCGCGGATACGTTCCGCAAAAGTATTCGCTCTTTCCGGATAAGACCGTGCTGCAGAACGTGATCTTCGGGCTGGAGGTGGCCGAATTCGGGTTGTTCAACCGGTGGACGCCGCGCTACCACCGCCGCAAAGCGGAGTTCATGGAAGAAGCACTCGCCACGCTGGGGCAAATGGGTCTGGAAAGCTCTGACGCGCAAAAGTACCCAAGCCAGCTATCGGGCGGAATGCAACAGCGGGTGGCGATTGCCCAAGCACTGATCACGCGTCCGAAAATTCTGCTGATGGATGAAGCCTTCAGTGCGCTGGACCCGGGCACGCGGCGTGAGATGCAACAGTTGCTCCGGCGGGTATGGCGCGAATCGCTTACAACCATCGTGTTCGTTACCCACAACACGTATGAAGCCGTTTATTTGGGAACCCGCGTGGTGCTGCTGGAGAAGAACGCGGAACTCGGCGGTGCCTGCGTAGCGCTCGATATCCCTGTGCCCGAGCACGAAGAGGCTGCCGAAATAGAACCGGTAGTGCGTGAAATTGAGCATCGCGACCTAGCCGTTTTCGCGTAAGTGTCACGGAGCTACGGTGGCTTCAATCCGCTTAGGATCGATGCGCCAAACGGTTCCGCTGGCTAGGTTCGAAAGCCAGACAGAGCCCAGGCCGATACGAAGAGCATCACCGCCTTTGCCCGTGAACTGCTGAACCACTTTGTTGCTCGAAGGGTCGATGCGGGAAATGGGAATTTGGAAGGAGGTCACCCAGACTGACCCTTCACCGGCGGCGATATCTCCACCTTCCCCAGGCACGCCGACTTCAATCGTAGCAACCACCTTGTTCGTCTTCGGATCGATACGCGTAACATTTCCTTCCGTCTGATTCAGCGTCCAAACGCCACCTTCGCCGACTGCGAGGAAGCGAGGCGCCTTGCCCACCGCGATGGTTTCAGTAACCAGGTTCGTCGCCGGATCCACGCGGCTGACGGAATTGCCTTCAGTGCTGGTCACCCACACGGAGCCTTCACCAAACACCGGGCAGAAAGATCCCGGAGGGAGCACAATCTCCGCTACCACCTTGTTATCGGCGGGATCGATCCGTGCCATGGTGCCGTTTGTATCCGTCATAATCCAAGCGCTCCCGGCACCGAAAGCGATGTAACCTTCGGTGTTGCCGATGGTCATGGGAAAGGTGGCCGTGACGGCATTGGTCTTCAGGTCCACGCGGGAAATAGTCTGGTCACCGCAGTTGGGAACCCATAGGCTTCCGGCTCCGATGGCGAGCCCGGAGCATGGCTTTGCGCCCACAGTAACCACTTTCGCGACTTGATTCGTCGCTGGGTCCAAGCGGGAGACGCTGTTCTTCGGCTTATTCGAGATCCACACCGCTTCTCCGACGGCGATCCAATCGGGCGAGCCGGGGACGGCGAATTCCGTTTCCGGCTGCAGTGCGGTAATAGGCAATTGAACGCCGGAAGCTTTGACACCCGGTTTCGGCGCGCGAGCCGGTTTTGCCGCAACCGGCGGAGGCGTGGGTTGCGCGAGTAGTATTCCGAAAGTGCAGCTAAGCAAAACACGCGCCTTGAGACGCATACAAAAGAACCTCTGTCGAGAAGGGATTGGATTGTCTACGGAGACGATCTTGAGACTCTTGAGTATAGCAACGACGTCTGTCAGGCCAAGCACCCTCTGTACCAATATCAGTGAGACATTTACAGCGGTTTCAATTGGAGATGACGGCGGAAAGGAAATGGAGCGTAAGTACGCATCAGAATGGGCTTTCGGCCAAGCGCCGGTGCCACGCATCTGAGGTGCCTTGCCCTGGCAGCGCGGGAAGGAATTCGCGCTGCTACGGAGTGACATCGAAAAAGTTGGAGGTCCGTGACTAATCACGAAACGCTAGTTGTTGGCTTCTGGATTTGTGGTTTTGAAGTGCTTCAGCAATCCAGCTTTTTAGTGCCATGACGCCGAGGAAGTCTCCGATTTTACGTTGCTGGGCTTATTGGTCGGTGAACCCATTGGAGGATCTGCTCGGGACGGACTAAAAGGGTGGACTTGTGCTCGTAGACCGTTACTTCGATTTGGGAATTGGTGTCCACATCCCAACAATGTAGCGATAGGAGTCCCTCCAGGGCAAGCGCCCCTGATTCCGCTACTTTTTCGTAAGAGCCGGTCAATTGCGCTGCGGTAATTGCTATGACGAACAGCATGGTGGCTTTGATTTGAGGGAGAGACATGACAGGTCCACCCTCGGTGCCGGGATGCCAAAACTCTAGCCAGTGCGAAAATGGAGCCGGTCAAGTTGGATTGCAGTACCCGCTGCCCGAAAGCTGGAAGCGATTGCAGCAGGGAATCCAATCGTCCCTTATAGGGCTAGCCTTCAATCTCCTGCTGTCGATCAAAAAGTGCGTAACCGGCGTGATCGGCCACTCTTTCGCGCTTGTGGCTGACGGCATTAAATTGGCGACTGATGTAGTAAGTTCACCGGTGGTTGCGCTGTGCCTCTTGACTGCCATCAAAGCCTCCGGACGAAACTTATCTTTATGAAAAGGGGGTAGCAGAGCCGTGTGCAAGCTGCGGTCGTGAGCCTAGCCCTAATCGGCGCCGCCATGCCGATCGCGGTAACAGCATTTCAGAAATCAGAACGCCGCGTCGACTGCCTGCTCTTTTACACCCTCAGCATTCTGCTGTTGATCTTGGCGATTAAGGTGACCCTGTCACACTGCCGAGCACCTTTGGGCTTTGACAAGCTCTACACTTCGACCCCGCTCCTAATTAGCAAGAGCACCACGGGCAATCTCCAAAAAGAAGAACTCTGTGGGAAAGTTGCCACTGATGCGAAATAATGAGGGGACGGCTTCAAACCTTGCGCAAAAGCGTCCTGGCGAGGGACGACGTTTGAAGCGCGCGTGCCACTTTTTGGCTCGATATTCAGCCAATGTTAAACTGCGCCGACTAGAATCCGTTTAGAACTGGTGCTAACGTTGACCACATCTCCTTGTTTAAGTGTCGGAAGAAGATTACCATCTTCGGAATTCAGTTCAAGTTCAACTCCGCCAAACGCCGACAGCGTCAGCGTGTCCACGACTGTGATCACTGGCCCACCCTGCACGGAAATGGTCAAAACTGTACCGGCGTCTAGGTTGACGTATTCAACTTCCACATTGAATCGGACGCGCCCCCGATCTTCGGATCTGAAGGCTGCATGACCTTCAGGAGTCTTGCCCTGAATCGCGGGGCCCGCGAGTGACGTTTTAAATCGCGTTTCGTTGCTTTGAACGTTGTTTGCTCCCTTATCGGCAGAAAGCGCGGTGGCGCACACAACCATTACAAAAGCTGTAGAAGTGGTCTTTCGTCGAGTCCTCATTGTCTTGCTCCTTATTGGTTTCAGTTAAGTAGTACGAGACAAACGGCTTGTCCTCTTCCGTAATGTGAGACAGATACCCAGCAAAGTCTGGAACAGAAATTACCGGTGGTTTTCACCACGATTTCACGCACCAAAGCGGTCATCTGGCGGCTGTTATTCCAGTGCGGTATATCACTATTTGAAGTAAGTCACGTAAAATACCGGGTCGG
>Ga0123338_10005368_pt1 | contig 10995 bp, 7 predicted proteins | sample grotaG_FD_89793 | JGI IMG/M metagenome (GOLD analysis project Ga0123338, IMG submission 89793) | Glacier valley bacterial and archeal communities from Borup Fiord, Nunavut, Canada, to study Microbial Dark Matter (Phase II) -... | ecosystem: Environmental > Aquatic > Freshwater > Ice > Glacier ...
AAATTACAGACCTCTGACCACTTTTATTATATGAGTACCAAGTTCTGGAGCGATGGAGATGTACATAAATACTTCAGCCCCTTTGATAACCCATATGATGCCGCTATTTTTTATATGAATATTCTGAGCGACTTTAAGATTACCGTACAAAAGGCTCTTGCCAAAAAGGAATTGGTGAAGTAATAATTCTATATGAATATTCTGAGTGACTTTAAGATTACCGTACAAAAGGCTCTTGCCAAAAAGGAATTGGTGAAGTAATAAGCTGAAATAAGAATCAATGCCCCGATAAAATGCTGGTATATCTCAGAAACTTATCTGGGTTTTGCTTGAAATACCAATTTTGATCGATGCTCCTGTTGATAGACAGGAGCATTTTTTATTGAGATGAATTTGGGGATGTTGTATAACCTGCACGAACAATGTCTTGTGTCTTGGCTGCCGAACAAAGTCGTGCGTCTTGGCTTATGAACAAAGTCGTGTGCCATGGCTGCCGAACAAAGTCTTCTGCCTTGACTGCGGAGTTTAAGTTCATAAGAACTTTAAGTCCAAAAGGGTAAGTCTTGCACAAAAGATTTTCATACTGCTTCTTAACAATTGTTTTTTGTTTTTATATGAATATTAAGTTATATGAGGTAAAGTAGTATTTCTTTATAAATTGGATAGATACTTTTTGTGAAAAGAGTTATATTAATGTAAAGTAGTATGGCAAAAAGTATGTTTATTTATTAATTATGGCTCCCGGCACAACACCCGTAGGAATCGAAGTATTACCAGGCGCAGAAGTTTTACCAGGTGTAGAAGCTTTACCAGGTGTAGCAGTTTTAACAGGTGTAACCGTTTTACCTGCTGGTACAGCAACACCTTTAACAGCACTTAGGCTATCTTTTGCTTTTTCAGCTGTATAGGCTGCAAATTTCTCCTTGATATACACGAGCATATCATATTCTTTTGCGTTCTGGGTAAACTCGAAACTTGGTTTATTAGATGAAATAAAGGCTTCTAGTTCTTTCCCTTTCAGACCAGTTATGTCTTCAACGTTCTCTCGGGTGAATCTTGAATCAATATAATTATCGCGTTCTTCTGCAACCAGATGGGCCTGGAAATGCTTAAGCCTGCGGTTTTTACCCATATCTACCAATGATTGCAAACTGCTAACCGGATTAAAAAAAGATCCCAGAATAGCTCTGCCGACTGAGCGCCTGCGGTAGGCAAAAAGGGCAGCATTCTCACGCCTGTTATTCAGTGAATCTCTGGTTATATTGCGCCTGGCCAAGACCTCGACCTCTGGTAAATTGAACTTTTCAATAGTCAGATAGAGATTTTTCACTGCATCTGAAGCTGATGCAGTAACCTTGAATTTAAACCTCTTATAGCCTAAAATATACACCTCGATTGAATCACCAGCACTGGCATTCACAGAGTAAAATCCGAAATGGTCGCTTAACTCACCACCACCGGTATTTTTATTTCTGATACTTACCCCTTCAATCGGCAGCTGATTTACACTTTCATACACTTTACCGCTAACTATACCCTGAGCTAAAATTTTATCAGCAAAGAGACTTAGGATTAAGATAAAAAGTGGGGCAATGTATTTCAACTTATATAAATTTTTTTGATTCTCAGGTGATCAGGCATGCAGTTCAAGATTGCGGAAATCTTTACTGCATGAGAACGAGATATTCCCAGCATCATCGGTATGAAAATCGTTAATTTCTTTACGATCACATACTATCCTTGACGTATTGAAAGGCAAACCACAAATCTTTATGCGGTAATGCTCATATCTTGGAGTATGTAATCCTTCAACGTTTTGTTGAACCAATAAGGTATTGTCAGACCCTGTAACCATGAATTTTTTTTCAAGATAAATATTCTGTTCATAGGCGTAATTGTCACCATGATCTTCATACATAAATGAATATACATCATAATAGGAGAAATAGATATTGAGCAGCTGCTCTTCCATTTCAAACTGATTCGTGTATTGCATAACCGGATATTCAGGAATGATCGCCCCTGCTTTAATGAACATCGGTAAAATCTCTAGTGGTGTTTGCACAGTATACCTGCGCCCACCCGTCAAACGTTCACAGGTATGATACGAATACCAGTCGCCTTCGGGCAGGTATACATCAACACTCTCACATCCGGGCTCAAAAACAGGATAAACTAATATTTTATCTCCCAGGGTGAATTCATCCTGAATCTGATGATTTTCTACTTTACCCTGCTCATGCATGATCAATGGCCGTAGAATAGGAAAACCATAGCGATGATGCTCCCAGAAAGCAGAATATATATACGGAAGAAGCTTATAACGTAGCTCAATATAAGTACGGCAGATGTCTTCATATTTCTTTCCAAATGACCATGGCTCACGTTCAGGGGTATCACCTGCTGAATGTGCCCGCATAAGTGGAGAAAAAACACCAAGCTGTATCCAACGGGTGAAAAGTTCTCCATCTGGCTCACCCGTGAAACCACCTATATCAGAACCACAAAAAGAAATTCCTGATATACTCAGTCGCTGACACATTGTATTTGCCAGACGCAGGTGCTCCCAGGAAGCAACATTATCACCTGTCCAAACAGAAGAGTAACGCTGAACACCAGCATATCCTGACCTGGTAATGGTAAAGGGTCTTTTGTTTACCTGCAATTTTTTAAGCCCTTCGTATGTAGCCCTTACCATCTGCATCCCATATACATTATGCGCTTTACGGTGTGACCCGCGGGTGCCGTCATAATTATGGCGTACATCATTCGGGAAAGTACCCAGACCAAATACCGCAGGCTCATTCATATCGTTCCAGATACCGGCAACGCCCATATCTACAGAATCTTTAAATAAGCCTCCCCACCATTTGCGCACATCAGGATTGGTAAAATCAGGAAACTGGCATCTGCCTGGCCATACATGACCTTCCATAAAGTAATCATCTGAACGGCGGCAGAAGTAATTATTTTCTTTTCCCTCTTTATAAACAAAGTAATTTTCGTCGACTTTAATTCCAGGATCAATGATAACAACCGTCTGAAAACCGTCAGCATGAAGTTCTTTAATCATGCGTTTCGGATCTGGAAAATATTTCTTGTTCCAGGTAAAGCAGCGGTAGCCATCCATATAGTCTATATCCAGATAAATGGCATCGCAGGGAATATTTTTCTCGCGAAAAGTGCGTGCAATATCTGTTACTTTTTTCTCAGGGAAATAACTCCAGCGGCATTGATGATATCCCAGCGCCCACATAGGTGGCATCGGATGGGTACCTGTTATGCTTGAATATCGCTTGACGACATCCATCATATGAGGACCATGGATATAGTAATAGTTTAACTCACCCCCATCTGCCCAGAAGCTGACCTGATCATTTTCTTCATGGCAAAAATCAAAATAAGATCTGAACGTATTGTCAAAGAAGAGGCCATAACTGATACCTTTTGTTAGTCCCAAATAAAAAGGGATATTTCTATATAGTGGGTCCTGGTCTTTGGCAAAAGCATAGGTATCGCTACCCCACATGGTAAAGCGTTTACCGCGGATATTAAATTCTGTTGGCTTGTCACCCAGCCCGTAAAAACTTTCTTCTTTTTCTGCCCGTTTGGTGCAATACACATAATAGCCCCCAAACTCGGTATTTTCTTCCCAGTGCATTGGCAATTCGTCTTCAAGAACGATTACTTCATCACGATCACTGATAGAAACCAGGAAATTGTCTTTTTGAACATGACAATTAACTGTATTAGTTGAGATAATATAAGAATGATCATCTTCTGTAAAATCAATACGACTGATACGAAATTCTGATTGTGTTATTGCATAGGAAAAATCAGGAAGAAAAATTCCCTGTGGTGCCATTCTCACCCTCACGATTTCATCACTTAATACAGAGATACAAACAGTTGAACGCCCATCTGTAAAGAAATACTGATTACCAGCAATACGCACACTACTGACCGATTCGATGTATTGTTTTGTCACAGGAGAAACCTCAGTAATGACTGTCTTGATGGTCTGTTCAAGCATATCATCACTTACATCACTGTCTTGCCTGCGTGCAGCATCTTGTGCTGCCAGCTGCAGTGCTTGATCTTCCAGACTAGGTGCCGGATTTAATGGTTCATTATGGTCAGGCATACGATTATTATAATTATTGGAAAATTAGGATAAAATATTCAAGGACGATAAAACTCTTTTTATTTTTACAATATACTTTCCATACATTACTTTGGATTAAGCTGTACGGAATGAAATACGCCAGGTTTATTTTTACATTTTTACTAACATTATTACTCATTCTGTTGCTAAATGCAAAAATTCCTTTTCTTATCAGTACCCCAGCTGGAAGTTTACCCCCGATAGGTCGATTTGTTGATCCATTTCATGGTTTTTGGAACAATGCTGACCAAGCAAAAATAAAATCAGATCAATTAGTGAAAATTCCTGATATCAGGCAGGCGGTTACCGTTTATTATGACCAGCAAATGATACCACATATTTTCGCCTCGAATAACTATGACCTTTATTTTTCGCAAGGCTATGTAACGGCGAAAGACAGACTCTGGCAGATGGAATTTCAGACCCTTGCAGCGGCAGGTCGCATAAGCGAGGTTATTGGGCTCAAAGGCCTTAATTATGACAGGTTGCAGCGCAGACTGGGTATGGTTTACGGGGCTGAAAACAGCCTGAAAGCGATCATGGCTGATCCTGTATCCAGAGAAATTGTCATAGCCTATACTGCTGGTATAAATGCCTGGATTGCACAACTTAAAGCTGAAGATCTGCCGCTTGAATATAAACTGCTCGATTATAAACCCGAATCATGGACCCCTTTAAAAGTTGCACTTTTACAACGAAGTCTGTCTAAGGTTCTTACCGGAGAAACAGAAGCCCGCGCCCTTACAGCTAATCTTCACAAATTTGGCCCTGCTGTAATCAATGATTTATTTCCTGATTTTAAGTTCATTGAAAGTCCGGTAATTCCAACAGGAACAAAGTGGAATTTCAAGAATAGATTGTCAAGGGTTCCTGAAAATAAAGCTTTAGTTAATAATTTGCTAACTGGTTATAAAACGCCCTCAGCGAATAGACCGCTACCCTTCCCTGAAAAACTGGCAGCGCTTAAAATTTCAGGTACAGTGAAAACTTTTGAACTATTAAAAAACCCAGATTACCAACCAAGCCTGGAAAGTTCTGTAAAAGAACATATTGATGGAATTGGTAGTAATAACTGGGCTATTGATGGCACAAAATCAGCTGATCATCATGCGATTTTAGCAAATGACCCGCATTTAACGCTGAGTCTGCCTTCAATCTGGTACCAGATTCAGTTAAACGCCCCGGGGATAAATGTCTACGGGGTTTCTTTACCAGGCGCTCCAGGTGTAATCATTGGCTTCAATGAGCATATTTCATGGGGAGTAACCAATGTCGGAGCAGATGTACTCGATATCTATCGGATTAACTGGCTTCCTGGTTCGAAAGAGAAGTATTTGTATGACGGAAAATTATTCCAGGTCAGAAAAAGGAAAGAGACGATTATGATACGTGGGGGTCAGACATTTACAGATAAGGTATCTTATACCCTATTTGGGCCTGTAGTTTATTCCAGTACCGATTTTAAAAGTAACGGGGAGCAATTTCCTGATGATCATGCAATCAGGTGGGTCGCCCATGATTCTACAAATGAAGTTAAGTCTTCATATTTGATAAATAGAGCCTCTACCTATGCTGAATTTACCCGTGGCCTGGAATATTTTAACTCACCAGCTCAAAATTTTGCCTATGCTGACGATAAGGGTCATATAGCTCAGTGGGTAAATGGTAATTTTCCGATAAAGAGAAAAGATCAGGGAAGGTTCATACTTGACGGATCTAAAAAAGAAGATACCTGGGGACCTTTTATTGCACATGATGATTTACCACATGTACTTGACCCGCCCCGGCATTTTATAGCTTCAGCCAACCAGTCAAGCACTGACAGTACCTATCCCTATTATCTTAACTGGAACTTCGGAAATTCACAAAGGTCGATGCGCATCGATGACCTTCTTACCAAGATGGTAAATGCCAATACTGATACCTTGAGATTGATGCAGACTGATATATATAACGGGTATGCCAGTCTTATTCTTCCCGACTTATTGAAAAACCTCAGGCAAGACAAACTAACTGTTCTTGAAATAGCTGCTTTTAAAATTTTATCCAGATGGAATCTACAAAATGAGGCAGATGCCATATCACCATCTATTTTTGAAAGCTGGGCTAAAAATCTGAGCAGGGATATCTGGGATGAATTTAAAGATCCTGAGTTGATGCTTCCAAGCAGAGATAGAACCATTCATCTGCTGTTGAAAGAACCCGAGTCAATCTGGTTCGATAACCAGCGTACTCCCATTCGTGAATCGAAATCTGATATCATAAACTCATCATTTAAGCGAAGTATTGATAGTTTGATAAAAAATAATGGCAGACAGATAGCAAACTGGAAATGGTTTGAAATAAAGAAAACCTCAGTTAAGCATTTACTTAATATTGATGCATTTTCATTTGAAAACTTACAGCTCGGTGGTGGTTCTAATATTATTGATGCCCTGACCGCGAGAACTGGACCTTCATGGCGGATGGTAGTTGAACCTGGTCAGACTGGTAAAGCATTTGGAGTTTACCCTGGGGGGCAATCAGGTAACCCTGGAAGTTTTTACTATGATAACCTGTTCGATTATTGGTTAAAAGGAAAGTTATTTACATTGCTTTTTATGAAAACTGAAGCAGATAACCAGACAATTAATAGCCGCATGATTTTAAAACCTGGTACATTATGAAATACCTGTTCCTATTTCTGATTCTTCTTGTCGCCCAGTATTATGGACCCTGGTATCTGATCGCAATCGTACCCTTTTTTATCTGCAGTACATTTCAGAGTAAGCCTGCTGCAGACTTTCTGTTTACCTTAGTCACCGTTTTCATCTTATGGTTTCTGGTAGCTTTATTCAAAGATTTCAGAAACCAGTCATTGCTTTCAGGCAAAATTGCTGAGATGTTTCACCTTCATTCAACCTATCTACTCATTGTTGTTTGTTCGTTAACCGGAGCAGTTATAGCAGGACTTGGGGCATTAAGCGGAAATTATTTCAGAGATTTGCTGCGTGTTAAAAAATGATGTAATTTTTAATCTTGATCATTTCTCATTTGAACAAAATTGCCTCACAGTTTTCAGACAGCAATATCAAAACGTTTCAATTTACCGCAGGTATATTGATTTGCTGAAAATTAATCCTGGTAGCATTCATTCACTTGAAGAGATTCCCTTCATTCCCGTTCAATTTTTTAAATCAGACGATATCATTGCTGATCTTGAAAGACCTGAAATAATCTTTACCAGTTCTGGTACAACAGGAGCTTTAACCAGCAGACATCTTGTTAAAGACATCGCGGTTTATAAGGAAAGTTTTAGGGCAGCATTTGAGCTATTTTATGGCCCGGTTTCAGATTATTGCGTTCTGGCCCTCTTACCTTCATATCTTGAAAGAGATGGTTCATCACTTATTTATATGGCTGATGATATGATAAAAAACAGTGGCCATGATTCAAGTGGGTTTTACCTGCATGAGCTTGAAACATTAAGCCGCTTACTCATTGATCTTGATGCCAGAGGTCAGAAGACATTGCTACTAGGAGTGACCTTTGCCTTGCTCGATCTGGCAGAATATTTCCCTGTAAAATCGGCCTTAAAAAATACGATCGTCATGGAAACAGGGGGTATGAAAGGTAAGCGCAAAGAGATGGTTCGTGAAGAAGTGCATGCCATTTTAAAAACAGGTCTTGGTCAACAACTGATTCATTCTGAATACGGGATGACAGAATTACTATCACAGGCTTATTCTCTGGGTGAAGGTATTTTTCAATGCCCACCCTGGATGAAAATATTAATCAGGGAAACGAATGACCCCTTGAGCTTGCAACAAGTTGTAGGGCGCTCAGGAGGAATTAATATTATTGATCTGGCAAATATCAATTCCTGTTCATTTATTGCTACCCAGGATCTGGGCAAGGTATTCCCAGACGGATCCTTTGAAGTTCTCGGGCGATTTGATAATAGTGATATCAGGGGCTGCAATTTACTGGCAGAGCTTTAATCTATGCCGCATGCTTTATTCTATGCCGCATGCTGTAATCTATGCCGCATGCTGTAATCTACGCCTCATTCTCTAATCTACGCCCCATACTGCTTGATTTCAAACTAAACCCCTTGGATAACTTCTAGTAAAAAGTAATTCTTCTTTCCTTTTTGAACAACCAGATACCTGGAAGCCAGTAAGTCGGCCTCACTTATCTTGTATGCAGGATTTATCAGCTTGACTTTATTTAAGATCAGGCCACCGCCCTCAATTAATTTACGGGCTTCACCTTTTGACGTGAAAACGGCTGTTTTTACAGCCAGCAGCTCTAAAATATCTGGCTGGATTGCTAGCTCTGCAGAAGAAATCTGAAACTGAGGCAGGCCTTCAAATAACTGGATCAGGTCGGCGGCACTTAAGGCTTGCAGAAACTCAACTGAGCCCCCACCGAAGAGAAATTCTGCAGATTTGATGGCTTTTTCATAGGCTTCAAGACCATGAATACGAACAGTCAGTTCTTTTGCAAGAGTTTTCTGCAAAAGCCGTAAATGAGGAGCATTCTGATGTTCTGCTTCAAGGCTTTCAACTTCCTGCTGATTGAGCAAACTGAAGTACCGTATAAATTTGGCAATTTCTGCATCGGCACTGTTTAACCAGAACTGATAAAATTTATAGGGGCTTGTAAGTTCAGCATCTAGCCAGACATTACCCTCAGCTGACTTTCCAAATTTTGTACCATCTGCTTTTACAAGAAGTGGAGATGTCAGGGCAAAAGCTTCTGCACCCGACATTCTACGAATAAGTTCTGTTCCTGCCGTAATATTGCCCCATTGATCTGAACCACCCATCTGCAGACTAACAGCATGCTGCTTATTAAGATGATAAAAATCATAACCCTGTAATAACTGATATGAAAATTCAGTAAAAGAGATCCCTGTTTCCATTCGACTCTTCACAGAATCTTTAGCCATCATATAATTCAGGGTCAGGTGCTTACCTACATCACGTAAAAAGTCAAGTAATTTAATCTGACCGAACCAGTCAAAATTATTCAGCATTTCAGCTTTTGATTCACCATTATCAAAGTCAAGAAACTTATAAAACTGTTTTTTCTGATGCTCCAGATTATGCGTAATCGTATCGAGTGACATTTGCTTGCGTTCTTCTGATTTCCCAGAAGGGTCACCAACCATACCTGTAGCCCCACCCATTAAGACAAAGGGCTTATGACCTGCCCGCTGAAAATGAACAAGGAGCATGATTGCAACCAGATTACCAACGGTCAAAGAAGGCGCAGTTGGGTCAAAACCTATGTATGCCGAGCAAGTCTTGGCTAGTAATGCTTCTTCTGTTCCAGGCATTATGTCCTGGATCATACCCCGCCAACGTAACTCTTCAATAAAATTAACATTCATGCTTATTTCTCTTTAACCGGCCGCAAAGATAACCGCTTATTACTTTTTTCAAGATATTGAAGATAAATTAGACAATGAGTTTTTAAATCAGGTCATTTGTATTGCGCAAATGAACTATTTATCTCATTATTATTTTGATCAACAAAGCAATAACCCTGAACTGATTCTTGGAGGGCTATTACCTGATCTGTCACATTTATTTCACAAGAAGGCCGTGCTAAAACCAGGGAGACATAGCATTGTGCTACTGCAAAAACCCGAAACAGCTTCTTTATTGAGGGGTTGGGAACGTCATAAAGCAATTGATAAATACTTTCATAACTCAAGTTTTTTTATTCAGGAAACCGCCTACCTGAAGTCTCAGATCAAGCCTTTATTTCTGAATCCAGGACCATATACATTTTTTATGGCCCATATTTTATTGGAATTATGCCTTGATGGCATGTTACTTAAAACCAGAAAGGTAGACCCTGTCGTGTTGTATCAGCAGTTATCAAAAGTAGAAAGGGCAACTCTTGAAAAATTTTTCATCTTCTCAGAAAGCGATAATCCTACAGGATTTCCACTGTTTCTGGCCAATTTTATAAGTCAAGGCTATCTGAGTAGGTATATTGAACCTGAAGGTATCATTTATGCCCTTGACCGTATTTGTGAGCGGCTTTGGAAGACAAAATTCAGTAAAATTGAAAAAATAGGGCTAAAAAAAATGATAATTAAGTATATGCACCGGATTGAACCTGGATATCTTGCCATATATGATGAAATAGAAAAGTCAGGTTTGCCTTAATCAGATTGACTTAATCTGGTTCGTTCTGACAAGGGCTTAAACTTGATAAGTTTGTCTGAATCAGATTCGCCCTGACTAAGGCTTTGCCCAAGTTAGGTTTATCCTAAATATGGCTTTAAATGATCGCCAATTGGCTTTTTACTGATTCATTTTATATCTTTCTACCAATTTAAAAGCTGTATGATCACCAGAACCGATGCTATAGAGCGAATTACCTGGCTTACCAAAGAATTGCAGCATCATAACTATGCGTATTATACCCTGGCCAGCCCATCAATTTCTGATCTTGAATTTGACATTCTATTAAAAGAATTGCAGGATCTGGAATTAGCCTATCCTGAGTTTTTAAGTCCTGATTCACCTTCTCAATTAATCGGAGGTGAGATAACAAAAGAATTTATTACAGTAAAACATACCTACCCAATGCTTTCATTGGGTAATACCTATAATGAACAAGACCTGATTGATTTTGATAACCGAATCAGAAAAATGATCGGTGATGATTTTGAATATGTCTGTGAATTGAAATTTGATGGGGCTGCTATCAGCCTTACCTATCAGGATGGGCAGTTTCAGCAGGCTGTAACCAGGGGTGATGGTACCAAGGGTGATAATGTGACCAATAATATCAGAACAATTTCTTCTATACCCAAGCGCTTGAAGGGT
>Ga0123338_10005369_pt1 | contig 10993 bp, 15 predicted proteins | sample grotaG_FD_89793 | JGI IMG/M metagenome (GOLD analysis project Ga0123338, IMG submission 89793) | Glacier valley bacterial and archeal communities from Borup Fiord, Nunavut, Canada, to study Microbial Dark Matter (Phase II) -... | ecosystem: Environmental > Aquatic > Freshwater > Ice > Glacier ...
GCAGGCCTCGTAGTACAATGGATAGTATAAGAGTTTCCGAAGCTCCAGATACAGGTTCGATTCCTGTCGAGGCCACAGTTAATTTAGTATCCGGCCTATAAATCAACTGATTAGTAAGCCGGTTTTTTATTGCGGGAACAGTCGCGGGAACTTAAACCTTAAACTATGTTAAACTGGATTGATATTGTAATTCCGACAATTACTGCCGCTGGTGGTGTATGGTTTGGCAAATACGTCAATTGGAAATACACTAAGATGCAGCTAAAGTATGATGAAAGAAAGGCTCTAATAAAAGCGACAAGAGAAGCGATATTTGATAAAAACTTTGGTCAATATGATTTTATAGATACAGTTATTTACTCTCAATTACGCCCATACATATCAAATGAATTGAAAAACAACCTTGAAACATATTTCAAAGATGGGCCACCGAAAAGATCAATAGTTGAAGGCGAAAACTATAGAAATAGCATTCTTCATTTGGTGTTTGATGACTTAAGCTCACTTGAAAGAAAATGGGGACTGTTATAAAATCCCTGAAAGAGGCTAAATGGAACTGGCATTTAAAGCCAGCTAATTATGGGGAAATCCCATTTTATCAAGAACGGGCAGTGCTATATGTGGCTGTTCAGGAAATGTGTTTATCAGGCGAGCCGCAAGCTTACAATTTGTGCAAAACCGGGTAGGTACTTGAAGTTTTCTGTTCCTGTAGACTGTTCGTATTGTGGTTGTTGTAAGTAAGACCGCGCTTGTCATTAAGCACCGAGGTCGCAACCACTTGCGGCCTCACTTTTTTTAAATCTAGTTTTCTACAACCGTAACTATTTTTCCAGCCCTGGCAGGAAGCGCAATTACAACTTCCAACTGCGGCGCTCTCCTTTCTCCTTCCTGCGGGCAGTGGTTTGTAATTTTTCCATCCCAATAGTTCCGATATTGTTCCTCAGTGTCATTGATGTTGACGATTACCGGTTTAATGGTTTGTGCGCTGCTTGCAAACGGGGTTATAAAAGCAAACGGGAATTGCTGTTGGTAAAGTTTAAAAGTCTCATTTGCATTAATCTTTTGTCTTGGTCTGGTTAAATAAATTTTATAATCAGGCTAAGTGCCTTCTGTTTCGCATCGTGTTACTCCTGCGCCGGATATTCCACAGATCGATTGTGGTAAATGTTTTAAAAGGAACATAACCCATAGCTATAGATTCACTTACAACCGCTGCTAACGCGATAGTTTGTTCTTTACTGATTTTTGCGAAGTTGATTTGAGCTTGCATTTTCATGATGTGTTTTGTTTTTAATTTCTCTTTAGAACCGTTAATGGTACAATTGTTACAGACCGGTGAATAATTTTTAAATTTTAATTAATGCACAAAAATACCTGCGTGTGTATGCATACAGGTAGGACCATCATGCAGTTAAATGGGATTCCACTAAAGTTTCATCAAGGACTATCATGGATATAAGTCAGTGCCTGAATGATAAGACCAGAAATGCAGCTAACCCTGCCGAACCGGAATGTTGCCCGATGAAAGCAAAAAGAATGGTGATGTAACCAGCGACCAGTGGGCTTATTTCTTATCCTTCAATAGTGTTTCGAGCTTTTGTTTTGCCTCGGGAATTTCTTTCAATGATAAAGTTTTTTTAAAAGTCTCTATGGCTTTTTATGTATCACCTTTTACCAGGTACAAATCTCCCAACCCATCATAACAATTGGCAGTTTCAGGATAGTTTGTAATATTTAGTTTGAATAATGCTTCTGCCTTATTAAATTGTTTTTGGTTCAACATGTGGTATGCAAGATTATTAACCTGGCTTTCATCTTGATTAATGTGATAGCCAATCTGCTCAGAAACATTATTATAGTGTGCTACTAATAAAGAATCCAGTTTAAAATTGGGATCGTCTAATTCACTATTATAAATTTTTAGTTTGTAATAATCAAAAATAAAACGTAAGGCATCATATTCCCCAATCAACCGGACGGAACTGTGATCGTCATTCTCATAAAAAGCATGCTTGAAACGCAATTGATTTGTTTTATTTTTCAAAATATCTTTAATGAATTCCAGGTTGCTGCGAATAAGTTCAGTAACCTCAGTAGTATCTTTTTGAACTTTTAGAGTATCCATTCCCCTTTCCATTCGGTTTGCCAATGCCATAAACAAGGTTTTCCCTTTATAATTCTTATTTGCTAAAGTCGTTTTTGCTTCCGTTACAATTTGCTGATTGTTCCACCATAAAGCACCATCAAGGGAAACATAGGCATTGAATAAATTTGGATGATGTATTAAAGTGTTTACAACAGTGAGGCCACCAACGGAGTGACCAATGAATATTATTTAGGAAGCTGTTGGGTAATTTAATTCGATGTATGGCATCAATTCCTTTTCGACATAGAGCATGAATTTTTCGCCATTCCCTACAATACCAGGCATTCCTTTATCTGTGCCAAAGGTTAGATCGGTCATTCGGGCAAGATGCAAAACCCCGACTACGATCATTGGCGGACAAAGACCTGCGTTACTCATGAATTCAGTTATACTAACAACACTATTAAAATTTGCATCTCCGTCTAATAAATAGATCACGGGGTAATGTTCTTTGCCAGTATTTTTATTTCCTGCATTGCTGTTTGGAATATGAATCCAAACAGTTCGTTGTGCACCTAATGTTATTGAGGGCATTGTTCTTTCAAATCCGGAGATAAAAGAATTGCTTTGCTGCGCCCCAGTAAGAGGTGCTATGGATAAAAGGATAACTGAGATATAAATTCTTGTTCTCATTTTTGTTTTTTTGTTATTGATTTATAATACAAAACTACCCTGGTTTTCAGCGCTTCAAAGGACAGCCCGATGTCAGATACAGGCAAGTCAAATCATTCGCTTTCCATCTGTATCAAATATCGGCAGTGATTGCCGAAGGTTTAAAGCCTTTAACGACGAGATAAATACCCAGCGAAAATTCAAAAAGTGCGACCAATACTGCTGATAAACCCGCTAGGGGAGAATTTCGCTCAATGATCCCAAACATCATAGCTATATAACCTGCTATTAAAGGCACTGCTCCCACCATTCCAATCAAGGCAAGACCCTTTGGTACTAAGCGGGATTTGTATAGCATGAAACCTAACAACAGGTCGCAAATAGCCGGCATAAAACTTTGTCCGAGCAGGAAGATTCGGTCATAAAGTGCGATCAATGCACTACTGGTGGCTAATGCATTAGCTCCGGCTTTTGTCTGGTGCAAGGTTACAATTGATAAAAGAAATGCAACGCCTACGAAGATGGTGCCGGATTCCAGAACACGAGCGGCAACCAAGCCAAGTGAGGCACTTTCGTTCTGCTTTCTAAGTACCGGGTACAATACAACGGCAGTGCCGATTCCGGCAAGTGCCACGATGATCTCGAGGATACCGCCGATGATAACGGGAGTGTCAGAAGCCGAGCCCGTGATATATCCCGGTAGGTGTATTGAACCATAGAGAGCAACAGTGGATATAGAGACAAAAGTGAGCAGGTAGAATACGCCTGCTAACATTGAGGTATTTCGCAATGAACTCATTGGGGCTCGTTTCGTTAATACATCTTTGTGGGTTGGGGTATTTTTATTTGTAGTCATTTTGTAAAAATCATTAGAACTTGTTTGTAAAATTTGAAATGTTTAGAAACATCTCTGTCTTTATTATAAAAAAATCTTTGCACAGTCCTATAAGAAGCTTGAATTTCAGGAGATAATTTTAAATCATTTCAACTTTTACTTTACCTGAATCTTTAAATACACACGTTGTATTAACTGAGTAAAAGAGTATGAAGCATAGTATGATAAGTAATATTTGTACTTTATTTTTCATTGTTTCTTTTATTAAGATTCAAGGCAAGCAATGGCATGAACTTCCGGATGTTTAAGATTTATTAATTTTTATGTTTCGCAATTGGATTTGTTTTCCATGGTTTTGAAAAATGTACACTGATCATTACAGCCCGGTTAAACATTTCCTTTTTGTAAGCTATATTGGTTAAACCATAATTGTATCTTATATCCAACGCAATTCTCCTTTGCTTAAATGGAAATTCAACACCTCCGCCCACCTGGACACCGGCATCAAAACGTTTAAAGCCTTCTATTGAGTTTTTAAAGGAGAATTTGGCAGATACATCTTCAATTTTCCTGATACCGCTAATATTGTAAGCGATGGATGGCCCTGCATTTACATAGAATTTACCTAAATGGAAACGGGCAAGTACCGGTAATTCTATTGTATTTAAACGAAGGCTTGATTCACTGCTGGTTGACGGATTACCGGCTTTTAATTTTCCTCCTTTTCTCATAAAATACAATTCTGACACAACCGAAAATCCGGGTGTTATACCTGCCTGGAATGATGCCCCGGCTTGTATGCCATTATTCGATTTTTTATAATCAGTCAGGCTACTGTTTGCTCCACCATAGTTTAGGTTTGTGCTCACCACATTAATCATTAGGTCCAGGTAGGTTTTTGCAGTTTTTTTACCTTCCTCTGATTTTTTTAATACGGGCTTTTGAGTTTGGCCGAATGTTGCTGCTGACAGGAAAATCATACTGATGACAAGCCCGGTTTGTACTACTTTTTTCATAATTCTTTTTTTAATTTTTGTGTTTTATTAATTAAAGCAAAAATATATGACTGAGAGTGGGCTTGCAATTCAGCTATGCAAAGCAAGGGAGAATGTCTGCCAACAGGTGTTTTTAATCTTCCAAATCTTAGGAGGACTATGGCCTGTTGTTAATGAGTTGAAGGAAAGCTTCTTTATACGTTTCTGAAACGGGAATAATTTGATCAGCAATTTTTATCCTGCTCCGCTCAATAGATTCTATTTTATTTAGTGCAACCATGTATGATTTATGTACCCTGCACACTAGGCTTGAAGGAATCAGCTTTTCAAGTTCACTAAAGTTTTGCAAGGTCATTATCTTTTTATTCACTGTATGAATTCTCAGGTAATCTCTCATCCCTTCGATATACACTATTTCATTGAGCATGATTTTCTCAAGCCGGTTTTCAGTTTTTACGAAAATAAAGTCAGGTTGAACTTCGAAAGTACGATGGACTAAATTTTCCTGCGCCTTGTTTACTGCCTGTAAAAAACGATTGAATGTGAACGGTTTTAAAAGGTAGTCTGTTATCTGCAGTTCGTACCCCTTTAAGGCATACTGCTGATAGGCGGTTGTAATAATAACCTGACTGTTTATTTTTGAGCTTTCCAATAATTCGATACCTGATAATTCATCCATATTTATATCCAAAAAAAGTACATCTACTTTATTGTTGTTTAGATAAGTCAGCCCATTCAGTGCATTGTCGAAAGTTGCACTTAAATGTAAAAAGGGAACCTTGTTTACAAAGTCTTTCATTTTTTCAAGCGCAAGGGGCTCGTCTTCAATAATAATGCAGGTATATTTATCCATTGATAATTGTTAAGTGAACGCTGTACAGTTCATTGTTTTTGTTTATTTCTAAAAGGTGTTTATCAGCATAAATAAGCTGTAATCTTTTTTGAATCAGTTCATTGCCTAAACCGCTGCTCATTGACTGAATTTTTGGCTTTGAATCAAATTTATTTTCACATACCATTTTTATCTTTTTATCGGTAATAAGGATATTAACAGTGATGGCATTTTCAAGTTTTTTATTGGTTGTATGCTTAAAGGCATTTTCAATAAATGGTATAAAAATCATTGGTGCAATAGATTTATTGCCAATATCGCCTGATACAGTAAAATGTATATAATTTACGTTGGCTGTTCTTATTTTTTGCAGTGCGATGTATTTTTCTATGTATTCAATTTCCTGGGAAAGCATAATTTTTTCGGCCATGGTTTCATAGAGCATGAACCGCATGATGTCGGATAATTTATTCAGATAGTCGGAGGCTTCAACGGCATCTTTTATGATGAGTGCATCTATATTATTGATGGTGTTAAATAAAAGATGCGGATCAAGTTTTGATTTTATCAATGCCAGTTCCATTTGATGATTTTTTTCCTTTAAAGCTTCTTTCAATTTCTTTTCATTAAACCAGTTGATAAATCCTTTTATGACCAATGCCACTACACCAGATACTGCTCCAATAAGGGTCATGGCAATGATTACTATCATGGCGGTTGATCTGCCCTTTTTACCTCCATTATCCATGTCTGTCATATAGCCGGATTCTATTGAATACCGGATCATGATATACCCGATCAGGGCTGCTCCTGCAGAAATAATTATAGCATGTATTATTGAAAACAGAATTCTTTTGTGCTGCAGGTATTTAGGAAACAAAACAAAATAATAGGACCAATATGAAATAACCGAGGGAATAAATGCAAAAAAGAAAAGGCTTTTGAAGGCATTAAAGATCCTGGAGCCCGGGTTAGCTACATGAGCGCTGCTTCTGTAATAAACAGCTAACATAATTGCTATCAATACGAAGTAACAAGTCCAAAAACCTACATGTAGCAGAACAATAAATGATTTCTTCATAATTTGTAGTACCCGACTTAAGCGAATTAAAGGTGCCTCTTTATGTTGGCTTTGAAGAAAATGAATATGCAAACAGGCTGAATTTGTCTGCAAAATGAGCCGTTATAGCATATCACCTCAGTTTCCTAAATATTACCTGCTTTATCAGGTTACTCAAAAAGCATTCAGGATATTCATCTGGCATTTAGACACAATTTTAAACAAGTGCTGTTTAACTTCATTTTTGTCCTATCATGCAGACTATGTGTGCAAGTACTTTTGCTGAATGAAGAAAAAAATACTTAAAATAAATTAGCATGAAAACTAAAATAAAATTGTTTGCATCCTTAAAAACATGGGTTGTAATTTATCCATCTATCACCCTGTTTTTTTATCTGTTTGGTCAGCCATTATCTGCTTTGCCATTGTATCAGAGAACATTATTATTGACTATTGTATTAGTTCCCTGGATAGTGTTTGCCGGTGTTCCATTTATTGATTCAATCATCAGAATTATTTCCTTTAAAAAAGGCAAGTCTAAACAATAAAAATTCTAAATAGCAATGACTCTATTACCGAGGTGTGAATTATAAAGCTACGTGTCAAACAGCAGCATTCATTCCTTTAGCATTCCATTTAGCAAAAATTTCAAAATATAATTCTATGATAGACGGTAATACTTTCGATGTAATAATAGTGGGATGCAGTTATTCCGGTCTTGCAGCAGGTATGGCTTTAGGAAGGGCATTGAAAAAAGTATTGATCATTGGCAACGGCAAACCTTTGTAACAGGCAAACACCATTTTCACACAATTTCCTTACAAATGACGGCAAATCACCAACCGAAATTGCAGCATTAGCAAATCTGCAAGTAAGAAGGTATGAAACGGACAAGTTTTTCAACGGCTTGGCAACAAGTGGAATTAAAACTATCAATGGTTTTGAAATCAAGGTAGCATCAGGCGAAACATTTGCAACTAAAAAATTAATTTTTGCCACAGGCATAAGAGATATAATGTCTGATATTGACGGATTTGCAGCATGTTGGGGCGTCTCGGTTCTTCACTGTCCATATTGTCACGGCTACGAAGTGAGAAATGAAGTAACAGGTCTTTTGGGCAACGGCGAATTTGGTTTTGACTTAGCCAGGCTTATTTCAAATTGGACAAATAATTTATCCTTGTTTACCAATGGAACATCCACCCTAACAGTTCAACAAGCTGAAAAACTTGTAAAACATCGTATTGAAATTGTTGAAAAGAAAATTGAAAGATTGGAACACTGCAATGGGCATTTTAAAAATATCATTTTTCGGGATGGAGCAAAGTCTTTCATCAATGCAATTTATGCACCTACTACCTTTGAACAACATTATATAATTCCGGAATTTTTAGGTTGCGAATTATCTAACAAAGGGTATATTAAAATTGATTCCTTTCAGGAAACTACAGTTAAGGAAGTTTCTGCATGTGGCGACAATGTAACCCGTATGCGTACAGTTGCAAATGCGGTAGCAATGGGAACAACGGTTGGTATAACAGTAAGTAAAAAAATGATTTTGGAAGAATTTTAAAAGTAACAATAATGCAAAGCGAGATATTAAACTTAGTTCCATAGAAAAGATTCCTTAATGCTTTCAGGCAACCTCCTTCATTTCACTTCGTCCGTTTAGGTAAACTACACTTCCTTGCTCATTCAGTCGGTATCCTTACAGCAATGAGCAGTATCCTTCAATTGGCACAACAGCAGCATCCCACAAGCCTTGGCTGGGAAGCTGCAAACTATAGCTTCTCTTCCTACCGCACCCCCCTTCTTTAAAATTGATAAAATTAGTTTTCTTAATGTATGATTATTTTAACCCTCTTCTTTATTTCTTGTTATCTAATCTTATTCATTGCGTATTTTTTAGTCTTCATTTCTTATACAGATCTCTCACCTGTGGCAGCAAAGCAACTAAAATAAGTGGAATAGCATAAAGCATATAGAAAGTGTGTAGCCAGCCAACACCTTGTATGTATATTGTTTCTACTTGTATCCAAAGGATCAGTGCAAAAGCCACATTAACACCGAAAGACCAAGCCCAATACATCTCCGTAAAAAAATTGAATCGCTCTGCTAATACAGAGCTTTATTTTTTTAGCAGAGTAAATGCCAATAGGATAGGTATAATTCCTAAAACAACAAAAAGAATAATGCCGGGAATTAAAAAATCATTGAAAGGTGATCGTTCTAAAATTGTCAAAGGCAAGCCACCCAATAATTTTCCTAAAGGAGAAATAATTAATGCCCCTCCGCCTCCAATGGCACTCACCCCAAGAAAAGAAAGTAGTAGAAGATAAATATTCCGCACTGTGGTTGTTGTCATAATTATCTGTTCATTATTCTATAAATTATCCCACAAACTATGAGAATAAAAAAAGTGGTATAAATAAGCTTATTATATTTTGCTAACCATTTAGGCAGATAAATATCAAAGTTATCCTTAGTTGATTCGGAATATTTACGGGCCATTATTGTAAGCGGATACATCTTTTTGAAACTTAGCAGTACTATACCTTCTAATAAAATAAGGCCAATGCCAATCCAAACATAGTTGTCAATTTTATTTACGATTACGGCGTAAGCCATGTAAAATAATACTACATTAAAGAAAACCCAAATGATGGTGTGGATTATTTTGATAGTGGTAATGTTTAAATGTACGTTCATAATCTTTATTTGATTTCGGCTTACCGGATAATACTATTGATCATAAATATGTTCTAAAATAGATCAGGTAAGTATGCCAGTTGTGAAATATTACAAATACAATAACCACAAGAAAATACAACCATCTTTTGTAGGGAATATTAAAGAATAAAGAGTTTGCAATGAGCCTTATGCCAATCAGCCAAAAAAAAGGAGTATAAGCAGGAGCTAACAATCCTAATATACTTTTACTCCAAAAACTATTAGGATAAAATATTAAAATTAGCCATGAGGCAAAATAAGGCAATGTACCAGCTGCATAGAGAGCAAGACCCTTTTTTGTATTTCTGATAGAATTTTTAATGGCATTAGTGATATAAAAACAAACATCACTATTCTTGAAATATTTTCGCCATAAGTGATAAAGGATGGGATATTGTTCCAGAATATCTCAGGTTGATATGCCTTCGGCAATTTATTGGTGAAGATAAAGTCCCAAACCAAAATTGGTATTGTTAAAAGAAAACAATTAAGGAAATATCTTTGAATTGATCGAACTTTTATTTCTATATTTTATTGCTGGTATTATTTACTTGGTTTATACCCGATTCTAAAACCTTATTTAATTTACTGCCCCCAATTATACAAGCTGAAAAAAAGATAGTAGCAGGAAATAAAAACCAAAATGAAAATGTTTCAAAATAATTGAATGTCATCCAATCTTTCAGCAAAGCATACAATAACAGATACAAAAAGAAAAGCAATGCAAAAGCTGTAATAAAACTTATCAGAACAGTTTTTTTAAAAACTAATTTAGGATTAAAGTAAAGTAATAAGTTTTTCAAAATAACAGCAGCAATAGCTCCGGAAATCGATGAGATTAAAGCCAATATAATAGAAAAAACAGCAACCGAATAAGCAACCGAAATACTATTAGCCCATAAAATACTATTTCTTTCCCCCATTGGCATTATGCTGTAAATGGTAGCTGATGAACGGATAATAGTATATATCATTACTAATATTGAATATGCAAACACGGTAGCCACAGCTACAGTTGCGCCATTCAATGCTATAAATTTATTAGAGATATTTATTTTACTTTTTAGCATTTTATTTATTGTCTTTCTGCTTTTTGCTTAATACCCATCATCATTCCTGTTTCCATAATAAAATGGAGAGGCTCAAACAAACCATAATAATAAAGCTTAGTCAATTTACTTTGCCTAACCTCCATAGATGGATAACGAACAACTAATCTTGTAGTAGCCGTATCTATAGTATGCAGATAAAATGTCCATCCACTTAATGAATAATATTCATTTTTCTGTACCAAAGCCACTAATGCATAACCTTCATTTTTCCCATAATAAACAGTATCGCCTGGCAGTGGATTTTGCCATTCGGGGTGAATGATGTTTGCATTCACCATTTTTGCACCAAACAAATTTTCTAACCAATAGTAACTGTTAAAGCCCCCGTGGTTTTGCCCCGTTTGTGCAAACCACGGCCATATTTTTTCTTTTTTTGCATGAATATTGATGGCACGGGTAGAAATAATTCTGTTGGAAGAAATAAGTTCGTCCCCCGGTAAGTTCATTTTAATTTCGGCAGATGTTGCACCCCAATTCATATATGCAGGATGAATAAAAACCCAATAGACCACTGCAATGAGTAAGTAAAAAATTATGGTGTATTTAATAAATCGTTTTATCTGGAGCATCAGCTATATAAGTTATTGCATTATTTCTTTAAATTTTTTAATAGCAACCAGCAACCCAATATTCCCCCAAGGGCAACAATAATATACAAGGGCATTAAAGGA
>Ga0123338_10005370_pt1 | contig 10992 bp, 9 predicted proteins | sample grotaG_FD_89793 | JGI IMG/M metagenome (GOLD analysis project Ga0123338, IMG submission 89793) | Glacier valley bacterial and archeal communities from Borup Fiord, Nunavut, Canada, to study Microbial Dark Matter (Phase II) -... | ecosystem: Environmental > Aquatic > Freshwater > Ice > Glacier ...
CCGGCCGTGCCCAGTACGCCCACAGCCCCCGCCGCGGGTTCCGATACCACCACCGCGCACCTCGCCCCGCAACTCACGCGGAACGGGGTGCGCTTTGTGTTTCGGGAGCGGGGCACGGGGCCGCAGGCCCAGGTGGGCAGCCGGGTGGCGGTGCGCTACACCGGTTTTCTGCCCGATGGCCACGTATTCGATGCCAACGTGGCCTCGGGCGGGCCGCTGCGGTTCCGGGTAGGCCGCGGCGAAGTAATTACCGGCTGGGATGAGCTGCTGCCCTTGCTGCCCGCCGGCTCGCGCGTACGGGTCTGGGTACCCGCGGGCTTGGCCTACGGTGCCACCGGCGCGCGCGACCCCGACGACAATACCCGCTATTTGATTCCTCCCAACACCGAACTGGTATTTGAGCTGCAAATATTGAGCGTGCGGTAGCATTTTCCCGATGAAAAAACTTCTTCTTGGCGCGCTTTGCGCGCTGTTCGCTTGTTCGCAGCCCGCTAGGGCTCAAGAACCAAAGGCGAGCTTCTCCCGCCTGCCCTCGGGCACGGAGTACCGCCTGTTTCGGAAAGATGCGGCCGGGGGCTACCAGCCCCGCGCCCTGGCCCCTACCGACGCGCCCTACGCCAGCCGGGCCGGGCAGCTGCTCACGGTGTTCCTGGAATTCCGCACGGGCCGCGACTCGGTGCTGATGAGCTCGCGCAAAATGCAGCCCACGCCCCAGCCTGTGCCCCTGCCCGCCCAAACCCCGCCCGGCAGCCTGGAAGAAGCCATGAGCCTGCTACTGCCCGGCGACAGCGCCATCTTCCGCTTTCCCGCCGATACGGTGTTTGCCAAAACGTTTCATCAGCCCGTGCCACCTTTCCTGCGCAGCAGCGGCAATGCCCTAGTGGTGCTGGCCAGCGCCCGCGAGCTGCTCACGGTGGCCGAGATGACGGCCCGCCGGGGGAAGGAACAAGCCGAGAACCTTCGCAAGGGCCAGGCCCTAGCCGCCGCCCAAACCACGAAAGACGCGGCCCTGATTCAGGCCTACTTGAAAAAAAATAAACTTATCGCCAAAAAGACCGTGGGCGGCACCTACTACGTCGTGACCCGGCCCGGCAAAGGCCTGCCGCCCAAAAAAGGCCAGAACGTGAGCGTGCTCTACCGCGGCACCATTATGAGCACGGGCAAGGAATTCGATTCGTCGGCCAAGCACGGCAACACGCCCATTACCTTCCCCTTGGGTCAGGGTCAGGTCATTCCCGGCTGGGACCAAGTCCTGGCCGTGCTCACGAAGGGCAGCAAGGCCATTCTGCTCATTCCCTCGCCGTTGGCATACGGCCCACGCAGCATGGGGGCCGATATTCCGGCCAATTCGGTGTTGCGCTTTGAAGTGGAGCTGGTTGATTTTAAATAGCGCGATTTAAAGACCCCGTCATGCTGAGCGCTGTCGAAGTCGAAGCATGACCTGTCAAACCCAACACGCTCACTTCTGCACAACTACTTAATTCAGCACCTGCGAGAGAATGCCCAGCGAACGTATTTCGCCCAGTTGCTCGACGTGCAGCTGGTAGTAGCGGATGAGCACATTCAGCAGTTCGTGCCGCACGCGCCCGTTGGGGATGGTACTGGTAGCGGGGTCGCGCAGCAGCTCATCGAAGTAGCCCTCAAACTCGCGCAGGCGCAACGTAGCCGGGCCGATAGTCCCTTTGGCGGTGGCCGCGTGGCCGGCCATGATAACCTGGTCGGTCAGCTCGGCCGCCGTACTCACCCCAAAGCCCAGGTAGGTGGCCAGTTGCAGCAAAAACACCAGGGCAAAGTTCTCCGAGCCGGCAGTTTGCCGGTCAAAGGCCAGAATGGAATCGTGCAGGAACTCGAAGAGCGGCTCGTTCTGCTCTTCCTCGCGCACCGCCCGGCCCAGCACTTCGGATAGAAACAGGACCACGCTGCTCCTCTGCACTTCGTAGGGGAGGGTTTGCAGAGGCTCAGCGCAGCGGAATTCCGAGAGCCGGGTGAGGCCGCCGCTGCCCCGAGCCACGTAGGCCACCAGCTCGAGCAGCGTGAAGGGCTGAAACAGGGCAATGCGCCCCGGCGGCTTGGCTTTGCGCACACCGTTCACAATGTAGTTCTGCACGCCCAGCCGCTCGGTATACACCCGCGCAATGATGCTGGTTTCGCGGTACTTCAGGTAGCTGAGGACGATGCCCCGGGTTTTGATTAGCATCTCTTTTTAATGAGGAATGAGGAATGAAGAATTGGAGGACGGATAATTCTTCGTTCTTCATCCTTCATTCCTCATTAAACGCGACGTCATTTACTCAATACGGCCACTTTGCTCACGCAGCCGTTTTTGCCGTCGGCATCGGAGGAGAGCACGAGGTAAATGCCGGAGCGGACGCGCTGACCGTCGGGATTAGCCAGGTTCCAGGTCACGGCCCCGCCGCTGGCCTTAGTGGCGTACACCAGGTGGCCGGCCACATCGGTAATTTTCACCACCGCGTTGTTGGCCAGCCCGGTAATGCCCACGGTGCCGGTAAAATCGGGACGCACGGGGTTTGGGAACACGGCCGTGCAGTTGGGTTTGCCCTCCGTGACGGTGGCCGAGCCGCGGTACGTGACCACGCCGGCATCGGTGGCCACCCACACGTCGCCGGTTTTGTCGTTCACTTTCACGTCCACGATGCGGTTGGAGGGCAGCGGGCTATTGGCGGTGGTGAAGTGCAGCAGCGCCTCGGTAGCGTCGGGGTTGAAGAGCCACAGGCCGTTGTCGGTACCAAACCATTTACGGTCGCCACCATCCACGGCCAGGGTGCGCACAGCTTCGCTGTACAACGCCGCGTATTTCGCTCCTTCGCCCCGCGTCACAATGGGCTGAATGAACCCGGCATTCGACGCAAACGGCCCGGCCGGGTCGCTAAAAAAGGCCACGCCTTTGGTGGTAGCAGCCCAGACGTAGCCCTGGCGGTCCTTTACCAGCTCATAAATTTGGTTGTCGGGCAGGCCCGTGGCGGTGGTATAGAACCGCGGCGCGTTGGGATTGACGGCCGCCGGGTCGATGACGTAAATGCCGGGCGACCCGCTGGTGTTGTCCGTCTTGCGCGACACCGAGGCCCAGATGTAGCCGTTGTCGTCCAGCACGATGCGCTCCAGCACCTCCAGGCCGGGCACCCACGGAATGGTTTGCCAGGTGTTGGTGGCCGGGTCCAACCCGAAGAGGCCCGACCGGTTGGGCTGCAAGTGCCGGTTCACGACCCACACTTTGCCCGCGGCGTCGGCCTTCACGTCCGTCACTTCCACCCGGTTGCTGATGCCAAATGTGCCCAGCAGCGGGCTGCCCGTGGGCGTGCCTTGCCGGAACTGCCGGAACTGGCCCACGCCCTTCCACTCCAGCAGCCCACCGCCGTAGGTGGCCACGTACAGGGTACCACCCGGCGTGCGCGTGCCACGCACGGGACTGGTTGGGTTGGAAAAATCGGTGAGGCGAGGATAGGCCAGCGGGGTGAAATTGGTCCACTGCCCGTTGGCGTACTCGTAAAAGCCGGAACTCAAACCAGTGGGGTTGTACCGCTCCTCGTAGCCGCCGGTAAAAATGTCCACGGTATTGGTCCGGGCATCGGCCAGCACCCCAAAGGCCAAGCTACGTTCGGGACCGTTGGCCACGAAAGACTCCAGCACCTTGCCCGTGAGGGGCTGCACTTGTTGCAGCCCCAGCGTATAGTTGGCCAGGTAATAGCTGCCATCACGCGCGCGCACTGCATCCTGCGGCGAACTACCCGGCACGGGCGGCACCACGGTGGTGGCCCCACCAGTGGCCCCAATACGCCGAACGCCGGAGTCATCGTCGATGGCGAACACCCCAATGCTACTGGCACGCAGGCCGCGAAACTGCTGCGTGTAGGTGTTTGGCACGTATTGCCACAGGCCCGGGGTGCCCGGCACGAACCTAAACACCCCCGAGCCGGCCCCTTCAATGGCCGCATATACCTGCCCGGCGTAGGCCGCCAGCCACCGGTAAATGGGCCGGCCGGAAGAACCGGGCGTGGCCGACACGGGCAAGTACTGCGTCCAGTTACGGTAGTCCAACAAATTACTGGTCAGCGCCCCTCGCAAGAGGCCCACCGACGTGGCCACGGTCAGAACGCCGTTGGCCACGGCGGCATCGTACACGTTTACCACCGTGCCCCCGGGCCCAATGTTGCTGTAAGTGTCGCTGATTTCGAGCTTCAGTAGATCAACTGTCAATAAGCCAAAACTGGTCGAGATGTAAGCCTTACTGCCGCCAATGGAAACCTGGTTAATGTTTTTGATGCCCTGAATGGACTTGCGTAGCACATCGTTCAGGTTGCGCACACTGCCATTGGGCCGCAGAATGTCAATGTTGCCGTTGCGGTAGGCCAGCACCGTTTGCCGGGTCACCGAGTCATAAGCCAGGGCCACTACGCCCACATCGTTCAGGCCGTCGCGCCGCGAGAGTACCTGGGTGGTATTCTGCTTCTGGTCCAGAAAATAAAAGGCATTTTCCGTGGCCACGTACACCCGGTCGCCCGCATCGGCCAGGCGCAGGGGCCGGTTGGTGGGCAGGTGCAGTTGCCAGTCGCCATAACCAACTGTACCCTGGGCTTGCACCGCCCCAACCAATAGCAACAGGCTCGATAGCCCAAGCAAACAACGGAAAAAGTGGGGCATACGCTCAGCAAAGACTCAGGTGAAGGGAAATAACGCCGCCAGACCGCCGTTGCCAACGCCGGGCGCGGCCATTTAGTGCGCGGCCGCCGAGGCCGAATCCACGGCCGGGGCCGCCGCCTTGGCCTGCGTGCCTTCCAGAAAGCACGGCCGGCAGCGCGCTTCGTACAAGTCGGTTTCGCCGAGCAGTACCTGGCTGGCGCTGGCTGCTATGCGGTAGGAATACGAAGCAATTTCGCCGCAGCACACGCACACGGCGTGCACTTTGGTCACAAATTCGGCCGTGGCTAGGAGGGCTGGCATGGGGCCAAACGGCCGGCCGAGGTAGTCCATATCGAGCCCGGCCACAATAACGCGGGTACCATTATTGGCCAGCTGCGCGCACACATCAACCAACGAATCATCAAAAAACTGGCCTTCGTCAATGCCCACCACATCGGAGCCCGCGGCCAGCAGCAGGATTTCGGAGGCAACGGCCACCGGCGTCGAGCGGATGCGGGCGGCGTTGTGGCTCACCACGTCTTCGGCGTGGTAGCGGGTGTCGAGGGCGGGTTTGAAGATTTCGACGTGCTGCCGCGCAATGCGGGCACGGGTGAGGCGGCGAATCAGCTCTTCGGTTTTGCCCGAGAACATGGAGCCGCACACCACTTCAATCCAGCCCCGGCGCGGGGCGTTGTGGCGATTGCCGACGCGGGGTTCAATAAACAAAGTACAGGCGGGCTTGAGTGGTTTCGAAACCTAAAGTTAGGAACGAACGACTGAGCGCGAAACTCGCTTCCGCCCACGCTACAGCCCCGCCTAGGCAAACTTCCTGACCGTCTGCCACTCGTCGGCTTCCAAACCACCCGGTATTAAATCGGCATTGCTACGCGCTAGCGGTACCGCACGTGCGGCAATTGGGTGGCCTCCGGCACGCGGCCCACCACGTCGCCGGAGGGCAGCTGGGCCTGGCAGGTCAGCCGTTCGGTGGGCAGCAGGCGGCCAGCGGCCCGGTAGCGCAGTTCGGCGGCCGTAAGCGGACTTAGCTGTTCGGAGCCGGTACACACCTGCACGCGGCAGGTGGTGCAGCGGCCTTTGGCCCCGCAGGCGTGCATCCAGTCGTGGCCCGCGGCTTGCAGCGCGGCGAGCAAAGTAGCGCCGGCAGGTACGTTTATGGCCGCGCCGGGCAAGTTCTCAATCGTCAACAGGGCCATTTATGCCTAACTTCGGCCACCGAAACCCGGCCTTACCAATGAACGACAAATATAGCCTCGCCAAGTGTGCACAGTATGGCCGCCGCCTGGCCGCCCGGCTGTGTGACCAGCATTTCGGCTCCGAGCCCACCACCACACTCGATGGCCCGGCGGTCCTCAAATTTACTTCCATTCGCCAACTCAACCTGCTGGTTATTCACCAATTGTTGGGCCAGTGGCAGGCTGAAACCACCCGCCTGCGCAGCCCTTATTTTGATTTTGAAGTAGCTCCGGTGCAAGCGGCGCTTATGCAGTTCATGAACGTGCTGTCACGCCACATCAGCCTGGGTCGCGCGGCTTTTGAGCCGCTATTGGCCCAAGCTGCCGCCGATACCCTGGGTCTGGTAGCCGACCCCGCCGGCAGCGTTCAGCGCCTGCTGCTAGGCAGTACCGAGGCTCCCAACCTGGCCAGCCTGCGCGATAATTTGCGTTACATCGATGTTGACAAAGCCTTTTTCCAAGGATTCGTCGATAGCTTGCCCGCCAGCGGCGATTTTGGCCGCGATTTTCTAACGCACCGCTTCGAGTTATATCACGCCGCCAATTACAAGGCCCACCAGCCCATGCAGCGCCTCGTGGAAGAGCTCAGTTCGCTCCTCCCCCTCACCACGGCTGATTTGCTGGAAGATGGTCCGGTTTCGGCCACTGCCGTGCCCACTGCCCCCGCACCAGCGCCCGCCATTCCCGAACCAGTTGTCGAACCCAGGGCCGTAGCGCCACCAACGTTCGTTGCGCCCCCCGCCGCAACTACTCAGCCGCACCCGGCCCGGCCCATTGCGCCCCCCGCCGCGCCGGTCGAGCGACCCCTTCCGCTGCCTGCTACTGAGCAAAGCAGTGTGCCGCTCCACGAGAAGCTAAAGGCCAACCAGCCGGCTGCCCCGGTCCTGGCCGAAACGCTGCGCGGGGCCATCGCTCCCAATTCGTTGGCCGAGCGCACCAGTCCCAAGGTTGAAACCCTGCGCGAAGCCATTTCCATCAACCAGCGCTTCAGCTTCATCAACGAACTATTTGGCGGCGAGAACATGGATTACCACTCCGCCATTCAGCACCTCGACTCGCTGCCGACTGCCGACCAGGCCCGCGCCTACGTCACCGGCGACCTCTCCCAGCGCTACGACTGGGGCCGCAAGGAGGAGCACGTCAACAAGCTCCTCAAGCTAATTGAACGCAAGTTTGCCTAGCGCCGCGCCTCCATCGCAGGGACTGGTTTTTAGTCCTCGGCTGCGCCGCTGGGGGCTGCCCTGGCTACTGGCCCTGGCCACGCTGGCCAATTTGGCCTATCCGATGTACGTGCACTTCGACTTCTCGCACTCACCCGACACTCGCAGCTACCTGCGCATGGCGGCGGGGCGGTTCGATAGTGTCCGCGTCACGCACCGGTACCGAGTGCTGGTGCCTGCTGCTGCCGCCGCGGTAGCAGCGCCCATTGCCAAGGTATACGGCCGCGTGTGGCCCCAGCGCCCAGCCGGCCAGTGGCCCTTGCGCTTCGCTTTCTATTTAGTGAACTGCCTCCTGCTGGCGGCTAGCGGCGCCTGCTGGTTTAATGCCGCCCACCTGGCTGGGGCTGCGCCCGCCGCCGCCGCACTGGCCATGCTGGCCACGCTCACCAGCCGCTGGGCCGAGTACGCGGCCGGCTTACCGCTTACGGACAGCCTCTACCTCCTTGTTTTTGGGTTGAGCTACTATGCCGTCCGGCGGGGCCCGCACGGCAAATGGGCTTTAGCAGCCGCGCTACTACTTGGCCCAGTGGCCAAAGAATCCTTCGTATTCTTGGTGCCCTGGCTCCTCTGGTTTGGCCGTCCTACCCTGGCTTGGCCCAAGCAGTTCCTGTTCTTAGCCGTCGGAGTAACGGCACTTCTCGTTGTGCATTATTTTGTTGATGCCCAAATCGGTGCCCCCACTACGCAAGCGGTTTCTAATGCTTTTGAGCATGTTGAGAACGTTACTCATTCGCTACGACGAGCGGCTTCTCCCAAAGGCCTTGGTGAGCTACTCAGCATCTTCGGCCTCTTCACCCTTCTCATTCCGGCCGCTTACTGGCTGCAAAACCGCCAACGCAGTTATTCCGCTACTTTTTACGCATCGCTGGGCTGGGCTGACCTTGGACTACTCGCGGTAGTAGCCATTCACATGCTACTTTCTGGCGACCTGGGGCGCATGGGGTACTTAGCCGCGCCCGTTTTCTGCTCCGCTTTGGCGTTGGTCTTCACGCACTGGCGTCGTTTGGTTCAGTCCTAGCCCATCGGAGGTTTCACGCCATTTCACCCCCGCCAAAGCCAGACCCAACAGCAGGGGCCATACCGGCACCAGAAACCGGGCGGCTCCTAAGGGCCCCGTAAGCAGGGCCACGTAGAACAAAAGCGCCGCCGCTATCCACCGTCCGTAGCGCAAGGCGGACTCGTCATTGCCCAGCCGCCAAAAACCCCGCGCTGCCAGCACCAGACGCACCAAATTAGCCCCCAACACCAAGCCCAGCACGCTTAGCAGGCCCAGTGGCAAGCTACGCACTGCTCGCAACAGCCCGCTCGCCCGCACCTGGGCCAGCATGCCCCCACCCGCAGGTGGCTTTACGCCCCCAAACTGGCTAATATCAAACCGTCCGGGGTCCAACAACATGGCCACCATTCCCTGCGCATGCTGCCCCGCATACATTACCGGATGCGCCCACAGCATCGCCCCCGCCCGCGTCCGAATCAACCGTTGCCGCGCCGCCAAATTAGGTTGTGCATTAGCTTCCTGCAACACGCTCGTCACCCATTTTTCCTCCGCAGCAGGCCCCTCGGCTTGCCGCACCACGCCCGCCGCATTGTAGTGCAGTAAATTGATTTCGGCAATGCTTGAAAAATGAAAGTACCCGGTTCGCTGCTCATTCCACCGCATATATAGCCCCACTACCAGCAGCGGAACCAAGCCCCATACGGCCAGCTGTACCTGCCGGCGCGGCCATGCTACCAATAGTCCTACCCCCGCCAATACCACCGTTAAGGGGTAAAAAACTGGCTTTAGGAGCAGGCTAGCCACTGCGCACGCTACCATTCCTACAAAATACCGTGTCTTTCCGGTCTTAATAAACATCCAACCCGCCGCCACCAATGCCACTACCGCTGCTTGCAGCAGCACTTCGCTCATCACGGCATTCGCATAAATAATTTGGGCCGGAAACAGCAGTACGCCAAGCAGTGCCAGTAGCCAGTGTGCAGTTGCTGGCCGCACCCGGTTGGCCCACCAACTTAGCACCACCCCAATATTCAGCATACTCAGCAGATTTTGCACAAATAGTAGCAGCGCTGGCCGCCCGGTTTCCCCACCCAAGCCCAACACAGCCGCTGGGTAGCCTACCGTTCGAATAGTAAATTCCTGCATAGCCTGCCCCCGCGGCCCATGCCCCATCCACGGCTGCGCGTAAAGCTCTCCGTACAATCGCAGATTATCGGCCGCCTGTACGTACCGGTCGGTGTCAGGAAAATTCCAGTTGCCGCTGCGCAAGGACCAGCCCAGCGCTAACCCGTGCGCTAGCACAAGCACTGCCCACACCCATCCCGGAACTCGAACGCTTGTCATCAGCGTACCAAGTCCTGCTTGCGATAGGCATCTAATGCCAACAGACTAAAAAGCAAAATTGTGAACGACCACAACGAAGACCCGCCATAACTAAAAAATGGCAGCGGAATACCCACTACCGGCGCTAACCCAATGGTCATGCCCATGTTCACCGTGATATGAAAGAACAACACACTTGCGACGCAATAACCATACGTTCGCCCAAAAACCGATTTCTGCCGCTCAGCCACATAAATGATACGCCATAGCAACGTGAGGTAGAGCACAATCACCACCAAACTACCCAGCCAGCCAAACTCCTCGCCCACCGTACAGAAAATAAAATCAGTGCTCTGCTCCGGCACAAAATCAAATTTTGTCTGCGTACCCTGTAAAAAACCTTTCCCAACCAATCCACCCGACCCGATGGCGATTTTGCTCTGCGTCACATTCCATCCTTTTCCCAACGGGTCCGATGAAGGGTTAAGCAATACTTCAATGCGTTGGCGCTGGTGTGGCTGAAGCACTTGGTTGTAAAAGAAGTCCACCCCAATCACCATACCCATCACTGCCAGCCACACCCCCACCGCAAGCGGCAAATGGTGCCGCAACACCCTTCGGTTCAACCCCAGAACACTCAACAGGATTAGCGTAAAAGCAATAAAAAGCCATATTTTAGGCACCAGCAACGCCAATATCAGAATCACGCAAGCGACAGCCAATAGCAGCAAAATTAACGGCGACATTCCCTCCCGAAAATACGCTAACAGCAAAGCACCAAACACCAGTGCTTGTCCAGATTCGTTTGAAGCAACAATCAACAAAGGTGGCAACAACGTAATCCCCGCCAACACCAATTGGTCACGCCAGTTTTGGTGCCTCAAGTTAATGCTTGCCATAAATCTCGAAGCAGCCAACGCCGTCGTAAATTTTGCAAACTCTGCTGGCTGCAATCGCACCGGCCCAATTTCCAGCCACGACCGTGAGCCCGCAATAGGGCGGGCCACAAACATTGTCACCAGCAGCAAAACAATCATCCCTCCATATAGAGCATAAGCCAACGTATCATACGCTTTGTAATCTACCACCAGCAATACCACTACTAGCACTACCGCCGTCGCAACCCACAACAGCTGCTTAAACCAGTTGAAGGCCATTAGCTTATCAAAGCTCAGATTACTCAATGGGTTTGCTGGTGCATCAGGCGAATAGCTAGATGCATAGATACAAACCCATCCTATCCCGACCAGTACCACATAAAGTAACACCGTCAGCCAATCAATACTACGACTATAACGGGCCGGTGAAACTTGCACAGGTAATATGATCAATAATTTCCATCAAAATTAAAGGCTTTCCCCCTGAATACCATAGAAAAGAATTTAGCTACCGGCTACGCACTAAGGTCACTAGCCCCAAAAGCAAGATGCCCCGCTGCTTATAAAAGCGGCGGGGCATTGCTGTAAAAGGTTGGCGGCGACCGACTCTCCCACCGGTGAAGGCAGTACCATGGGCGCACCGGGGCTTAACGGCTCTGTTCGGAATGGGAAGAGGTGAACACCCG
>Ga0123338_10005371_pt1 | contig 10992 bp, 13 predicted proteins | sample grotaG_FD_89793 | JGI IMG/M metagenome (GOLD analysis project Ga0123338, IMG submission 89793) | Glacier valley bacterial and archeal communities from Borup Fiord, Nunavut, Canada, to study Microbial Dark Matter (Phase II) -... | ecosystem: Environmental > Aquatic > Freshwater > Ice > Glacier ...
CGAGTCGGCGGGCCTGGCTCGGTGGTGGTGTCTCGTCGGCCGGCCGGGCTCGCCACCGTCGCCAGCGATCGTCGTCGCACTCGCCGACCTCGTCGTCGAGGGCCAGCCCGCCGCCGGGGAGCAGGTGGGCGCGGAGGCGCCGCAAGCCTTCGGTGTCGTCGGCGCGGCTGCCACCGAGCCCGAACGCACCGCAGTTGATGATGGTGCGGTAGCGGCGCGGCAGAGCGAGCCGGTGGGTCGCTTGCACGTACAGGACGGGATCGCAGCCGGCGGCGCGGGCGGCGACCCGGCAGGCCCCGATCATGTCGGCCGAGGCGTCGACGCCGTCGACGTCGAGCCCGTCGGCCACCCACGGTACGAGCAGCCGGCCGCTCCCGCAGCCGACGTCCAGTGCCGGCTGACCGGACGCGACGTAGCACCGGAAGAACGCGATCTCCGGTCCGTCGAGGTTGAAGTTGGCCCACCAGCGGGCGATCAGACCCTGGTGCCAGGTCGTCGCCGTGGTCGAATCTCGGCCGTGATCGTCGCTCATCGGCAACACGCTAGAGCGACACGTCTATCCAGGTTGGGTCAATTCGGCGCGCCTGTGTCAGCGTCCCCGGCACCAGACCCCAATGTGGGCTCCGAGGCAAAAAACCAGGAGTCGAGGTTGTGCGCATCGCCGAGATCCCACCAGCTGGCCGCGAAAGCGCACCCCGCAACACCAGCGGCGCGCTCATCTGCAAACCTCGCATGGTCGTTCCTCGCCCACGGAGGAACGGACCAGACCCAGCACGACGTCACGCCGCCCACCATTCGACTGCACAGCGCACGCGATCACGCCCCCTGTCGGGTGCCCCATACCGCTCAGCCCTCCACCCTGTCGGTAGCGTCCCAAACCGTCGTGTAGCGGGCACACCAGATGCGCCGATCGGCGCTCTTCGGTGCCGGATCCAGTCGCGTTGTTCGGTGCTGTTCGTTATGAACGGTCTCCACCATTTCCGGGGCGCATCAGTCGATGCCCGCGTAGCGGCCGGCAGTTGTTGCTCGCTGGTACGAAGATCTGCCAGACTCACGGCTGAGCGACTCGGCTCTGAGAGATGGGGGCTTTCATGGCCACGAACAAAGAAATCGTCGACGGCGTCTACGCCAGTTTTGCGACGGGCGACGTACCGTCTGTCCTCGGTGCGATGGCTGAGAACATCAAATGGGCAGAGGCCGACGGCTTCCCGCTTGCGGGCACGTACGTAGGTCCTCAAGCAGTCTTGGAAGGTGTATTCATGCGTCTTGGTGAGATCGGCGACGAGTTCGCGGCCGTGCCGGAACAGCTCGTCGCCGAGGGTGACACCGTTGTTGCTCTGGGCAACTACAGCTGGAAGCACAAGAACTCCGGAGCACCCGCCACGGTGAAGATGGTCCATGTCTGGACAGTGGCTGATGGAAAGCTCGCAACGTTCCAGCAGCACGTCGACACGGTCAGGGTGCGCGAACTCAGCTGACGTATACCGACGACTCGCCGTCGTTCCAATCGAGGCGGCAAGCAACCCGCCCAGAATGCCTGTGAGAAGGGGTTGATACGCGCGTGTCGACAAGACAAGTACGTGCGGTCACACAACACTCACCGGTCGACGCACAGAATGCGCGCCAACAACTTCAGAACGCGCGCAGAGCCGGCGGTCGGGCTGTTTACTCCAGAGACGCCGACGCGCCGTTCGGTTCGCCTTGTCACGCGGGTGACCGACGCGAATATGCGCCGCGAGTTCTGCGTCCTGCCGCTGGGACAGAATCGTCACGGTCACATTCCATGATCTTGGACGAGAACGTGTCTCAGCGGCGAATGTCGTGTATCCCGCGAGTGAAGACGATCTGGCTGTCCGGGGCGATCTTGGGGATCACTCGTTCGGAGTAAATCAGCTCCTCGGGGTCGTCAGCGTCCAGGTACTTCTGGGCAAGCGCGTCGATGTTTGCCCGCGCCTCGGGGCCGGTGACGATCTGAACGACGCGACCTCGAACTTCAGCGAAGAAGTAGGGGTTCTTCTTGTCCCAGATGGTGATGGTGACCTGCGGATCGGCTTGGACGTTCTTGAACTTGCGCAGCTCGACCTCGGTGTTGACCACGATGTGCTCGGCATCGCAGTCGACCCACACCACGTGTGCCTGGATGTGGCCGCTCGGCAGAAGCGTCGAGATCGTTGCGAAGTTCTTTCCCTTCCACGAGCGCCTTCACCTCATCCTTGATCATCCGGCCAGAGTACGGGACGTGCCGCCGCACGATCGACAACATCGCAGCAACGACCACTTGGACGGCGCGAAAGGGGGTCACCGACCCAGTGGGTAACGGTGAACGCGGATGCGCCGATATGGCGCCGTGGGCTACCCCGGGCCGAAGCGTCGTTCTGCGCCGCGCGTTATGCGTTGATCGCGTATTCCCGAGGTGGCGCGGATCGGCAGGTCTGCACGCGAGGCGTGGCCTTCCGCGAGCCGGTCGTCGACAGTTGGCTGAGGGCATCGGTTACTGTGCGGTGCATGGCTGTTGCACGTAATGGCTTCGTCTCGATCGACTGCGCGGACCAGGTCCGCTGGCCGAGTTCTGGGCCGCGACGCTGGGTGGAGACTTCATGTTCACGACCGACGAAGCCGTCGACGTGCGAACCGAGTCGCTCTGGGATCAGCGCGATGAAAGTCGATGGCTACACGCCGCCAACCTGGCCCATGGCTACACGCCGCCAACCTGGCCCGCGAGCGACGTTCCCAAGCAGCTCCACCTCGACCTCGCCGTCGACGATCTCGGTGCGGCGGTCGCCGAAGCGCGAGCGCTGGGAGCCCGGCTTTCGGATGTGCAGCCAGCGCCCGGCCACTGGCGGGTCCTCATCGACCCCGCTGGACAGCCGTTCGGTGTGACGACGCTTATCCCGTCCGAGGCCCAGTAACCGGGTCCAGAGCTAACGATCGGCGCTCTCGTAGATCGACGCCGCTTCGAGCACCTCCGCGACCAGCGACCAATTCAGCTGGTCAACGTCCGCGGCTGGATGATCGACATACAGCGATGTATTCGTCGAGAAAGCATTCGAGCGTCGAATTCTCCCAACCCCTGGCATTCGCGATGAGGTCATCGCGGATGGTCCCCACGAAGTCCGTTGGCCGGTTGCGTGGCCCGTTCCAGATCGGGCTGCCCCATTACCGCCAGTTGGTTGCATGATCAACGCCCTAGGTGCTCGAGAAGGCCGCCACATCGGGCGGAACGTCGCTGTTAGCGGCCGCGCTATCGGCACATCCGCCGGCCGAACTGGCTGCGCTCCGCTCGGACGTGCGATCAGCGGATGTAGAGGTCGGTGGCCTCGTAGGTGGTGAAGACGGTGTTCGCCATCACGTCGGGGGCAATGCCGGCGGCCTGAAAGGCGGGAAACAGTTGTTCGGCCTCCCAACGCTGCTTGTGGGCTTTCGACTCCCACACGGTCAGGACGCGGAGACCGCCGTCGTCGTCCGAGCCGGCAGCATGCATGAGGAGCCCGTCGGTCTCGTTCGGCGGGTCGGTCTTCTCGGCGATCATGCGGAAGTCGTCGATCGCCTTGCCGCTGGTGTGGGCGATGTGAACGTATGCCATGTGTCCTGTCCTTTGTTCATTGGTTGACAGGATCAACGGTATGAAATCGCGCCTATCTCGGCATCGTGCGGACTACTCATTGCACATACTCATTCCTTCGGCACGGCCGGACCCGGTTGATGGGACAGCTCGCTTGCCCACACCGCGACTTGGCTGCGATTGCTGAAGCCGAGTTTGGTGAGGATGTGCTGCACGTGGTTCTGCGCCGTTCGCTCTGAGATGAACAAGATGTCGGCGATCTTTTTGTTGGTGTACCCTTCGCCGACAAGGTTGGCGACTTCGAGTTCCCTTGGGCTCAGTTTGGGATGGCGATCGCCGGACGAGGACAGTAGCGATTGGATCTTGCTCGCCCGTTTCGTCAACACGTGCATTCCGAGCTGTGCGGCGTTCCCGCCGGCGGATTCGAGCAGTGCAGCGCATCGCTTGCGATCGTCGAATTCTCCACGACGGGCAAGCGCTGCGCAGAGTTCGATCGAGGCTTCGACTACGTATCCACGCGCGCCGTTTGCCTGGCAGATGACCACCGCGTTCTCCAGATCTTCGATCGCCGTGTCGAGGAGTGCGAGCGCCGATTCGGCTTGACCAAGGGCGAGCTCGACAGGCCCCATGTAAACACCGGAGCCGGCGCCGTTGGCGACGTGACGGCCCCGGAACGGTTCGAACATCGTTGCCAGGTAGGCGACATCGTCCATCCGGCCGAGCTCGATGGCAACGCGAAGACCGTGCGCCCATGCCGACAATCGCAACGCAGCTGTGGGGTTCCACGATCGAACAGGTCCGGCCTGTTCGTACGCCTGCGCTGCGCCGTCGTGATCGCCTTCCTGGGCACGGATGAGCGCGACACTGAGGGCTGGGAAAACGCTGGCGACTCCGGATGTGGGCACCGAACCTGGTGCAAGATGCGGCGGAAGCTGCGCCATCAGGGCGGCCTGGCCGGATGGACCGAAGCCGATGTGCATTCCGACCTGGCCAAGGACGACAGCGTAGGCGCCGATCGCGAGTGGATGACCCATTTGGCTCATCACCGCATACGCGTCGCCCGCGAGTCGGGTCGCGTCTTCGTATCGGCCGGTTGCGTGGGCGAGAGTGGCAGAGTTTTCGAGCAGATGCCAGCGTGCCTCAGGTTGATGAACTCGCTCGATGCAGGAGGCGAGGTCGAGCAGCTCTGATGCCACGGCGACGAGCTGACCCGTCTCGAACAACCTGTCGATCCGCCACAGCCGTCCCCACATCTCGACAGTCACGTTTCGTAACAGCTCGGCCATCTCGAGCATCCGCACGGCCAGTAACGCTCGCTCGGCGGACCCATCTGGAGCGCTGCACGCCAGCTGGCGAGCACGGAGTGCCTCGACCACTACCGCCGGGTCACCCACGGATTCGGCGAGGTCAAGCGCCTGGCGACTCGTCTCACCAGCTCGTTCGTAGTCCGACCGATACACGAGGGTCTGTGCGTAGCGCGCCAACACTCTTGTACGGAGCTTGTCGGACAGATCTCGCCCGGAGAGCGCCTGCTCACACACCCTGCAAACCTGACTGTCCCACGCGACATCGCCAGTGGCGTCCATCACGACCGCAAGTCGGGCGAGGAGTAGACGGTCACTGCGGCGCTCGGCCCGCTCGGCGAGCCCGATGGCAACGTCATGCCAGCCAGGCAGATCACCGCTGCGGTACAGCGCAGCCACGAGGGCCAGCTCGAGACGATCCCGATCGGCGGTAGCGATCTCCTCGTCGCCCACCGTCAGGGCGGCCCGGAACTGGCGAGCAGCCTCCTCGAAGGCAAGATCGGCGGTAGCGGCATCGCCTGCCGCCTCGCAGGCCAGCACGGCACGCGCACGATCACCGGGCAGCGAGCCTGACACCCGGTGGTGGGCGAACTCGGCCAGGTGGGCCCACTGCTGCCCTTGAAACAGTCGCTCAATTGCGTCGCCAGCGGCGTTGTGCAACCGCACCTGGTCAGCCGCACTGATCTGGGCCATCACCGCCGAACGCACGAGCGCATGCGTGAAGCGATGCTCCCCGGGCCGATCACCCGCCACGAGAAAGCCCGCCCGGACGCACTCGTCCACGGCGTCGAGCAACGACAGTACCGGCGTGTCGAGCATCTGGGCAACGATCCCGATCGAGAAGCGGTTTCCGGCCACCGCGGCATCCCGCAACAGCGCCCGGCCGGACTCACTCAAGCGGCGGAGCCGATGAGCGGTCGCATCCCGAACCGCGATCGGCACTGCGCCGAACCCTCCGGGACCGCCACGCGGTCGCTCGGACAACATCAGCGCCATCTCGCGAACGAGAAACGGGTTGCCTCCCGTTTCGACGTGCAGCGCTCCGATTTGATCCGCAGGCAGCGCCAACCCCGTCGACCCCAGGAGTTCGCCGACCCCCTCCGCGCCAAGACGCAGCAATTCGATCCGTTTCGTACTCGCGTCCGCCGCCAGTTCGAGGATCCGCTCATTGCGAGCATCGTTCACTGAACCCGGGATCCGCCAGGTCGCCAGGATCAACATTCGCGTTCCGCGCGACTGACGCGCCACGTGGCGAAGGAGCACCAGTGACGCTTCGTCGGCCCACTGGATGTCGTCGAGAACGAGCAACAGCCCGCACGGCGCGGCGGCGTCGGCAAGCCGCTGGCTCACGTTGTTGAACAACTCGAATCGCTCCTCGACACCGGAACTGAGACCGGCGATCATCGCGGGACGGGCTGCGTCGACAACAAAGGCCGGCCACAGATCGGGTCGAGCAGACGAGCCCGGTCGGCCAGGCGGGTCGCTCTCCGCGTCGGGAAGCGCAATGCGCCACATCCCGAACGGCACAGACATCTCATCGTCAGTGGAGCGGGCCCACGCCACGCGCACCCCGCGCTCGGAGGCCACCAACACCGCCTCCTCGGCGAGTCGGGTCTTGCCGATTCCCGCCTCCCCCGAGCACAAGACCAACCGCGAGTCGCCGGCGACCGCATCGTCGAGGAACCCGACGAGACGAGCCAGCTCCCGAGCGCGACCAACAAGAACCTCACCTCGAGTCCCGTCACGCTGATCAGCCACGGACGGACACTACTTTGGCGCTCGCTTCCGGGATTCTGGAGAAAATACCGCGGCTGCGCTCACTGAACAACACATCAACAACGCCCTATCGGCGTATCGGCGCCGAAGCGTCGCATTACCCTCGCTCCGATAAACACTGGGACCACATCCCCCGTCGCCGGCTACGGGTCACCCCAGATGCGATATGAACGCGGCGTAACGCTCATCGCGGAGGAGATTCTGTGCCGCGCGTTCTGTGCGCGTCACGAGCTCGGTCGGGGTGACGGAGAATCGCCCGGATTGCGGTCGCCGGAATCTCCGCCGTCCACACGCGAACCGGCTCGGCCCGATGCCCGCTACGAGCGGTCCGACACCAGCACCGTGGCGAGGTAGTGAAGCGTGCCCGGCCGTACGTCTCCAGGCAACAGCGAGGCGATCTGTGCAAACAACCGGCCGATGAAGTGGATGTTCTTCGGGAAGATCTCGGCAGCCTGTGAGCGGAACAGGACGGTGCCGTTCAGACGGTCGCCGTCGAGATTGAAGTGCACCTCGCGCAAGCATTTCGCGTTGCCGGTATCGGAGTGGTGGGCTGCCGGGTCAGCGACGACGGAGATCACGGCTCGTTTCGAGGCGGGGAAGCGGGTCAGGCAATCGACGACATTGGCGACCTTATTGCGCATTCCCGCGCGATAGTCGCCCTGCTGGCCGCCGCGCTGCGCGTTGAAGTAGCGATCGCGGTCCGCGTCGCTGACCGGGAGCTCAAGGTTCCAGTCGCTGTACACGTCGAGCACTTCCCGTGGGAACAGGTCGGTCTCGACGACGTAGTTCTCCATGTCGAGGTCAGCGTGGAAGTTGCGCACGCTCCGACCGTCGGTGATCGCGGTCATGGTTTCCCATGCAGAGCGACACGTCATAACTTCTGGCTCCATGGCAGCCATTCTGCTCGATGCCGGACCGGCCGACGCCGATCTGACGCGCAGCCGTTATGTGCTGCTCGTCCCGGCCACGTGTCGAGCCGTTGAATCGCCCGCACCCTGGGATCTCTGCGTCTTTCGCAAATGACCCTTTGAACAACGCCGATGCACCGTTCTGTGCTACTGCGCGACGGCGATGGTGGCGGCGTTCTGCGTGAGTGTTCTGCGCTGTCTTAGTCGAACTCGGCGCGGGCAGAGCGACCTGCGCGTTCTTTCCAGTGGGGAGATCTCGTTAGAGTTCGGCGTCACGACACACGAATCGGGAGGCACCGTTGAGGTTGGGGTTGGAGGCGGAAGACCGCGAAGACATCTTCGTCCCACACGTGTTCGACGAGCAGCGAGTCGATCTGGGTGAGGTACGGATGAACTACGCGACGGCAGGTGACGACCGTGCGCCGAAGCTGTTGCTGATCCCTGCGCAGTCTGAGTCGTGGTGGGGGTACGAGAAGGCGATGCCACTGCTCGCCGAACGGTTCCACGTGTTCGCTGTCGACCTACGAGGTCAGGGCCGATCGACCTGGACTCCTGGCCGTTACACGCTGGACAACATGGGCAACGATCTGGTCCGCTTCATCGACTTGGCGATCGGCGAGTCGACTGTCGTGAGTGGACTGTCGTCAGGCGGGATGCTCTCAGCGTGGCTGTCCGCGTACGCGAAGCCAGGCCAGATCCGCGCCGCCGTCTACGAGGATCCTCCGTTGTTCGGTGCTGAACGCGATCCAGCATTCGGTCATCCGACGTCACAGGGTGCTGGCCCGATCTTTGCGATGTGGCACAAATGGCTCGGCGACCAATGGTCGATCGGCGATTGGGCCGGTATTCGAGCAGCAGCAGCGCATGAACTCCCCTCGCATCTGGTGGGTCGGCCGTGGCCAGCCGACCCACCACAAAACCTACGCGAATACGATCCCGAGTAGGGCCGAGCCTTCTCGTCCGGCACCGCCCTCACCGGCTGCGATCATGCCCGAATGCTGTCACTGGTGAAAGTGCCGGTGCTGTTCACACATCACTCCCGTCACGTCGACCCGCACACCGGTCGCGTGCAAGGCGCGATCTCCGATCTCCAAGCAGCGATGGTGTGCGAGATCGTGAACGGTGCGGGGCAGCCGATTGACTATCGCTCCTTCCCGCAGATGGGTCACTTCATGCATGGTCAGGATCCCGAGCTGTTCTGCCGCACCATGTTCGAGTGGCACGACAGTCTTCAACTCGACGAGTAGCTCCCTGCGAACGCAACACGCTCGATGCGGTCATGTTGGATCAACCGTCCACGGGCGAGGCGCCGTTCGGCGCTCGTCGTCGCAGCGGTCGCCAGGTCGGTGCGTCAGCGGCTCTCGTCAACTCAACAAATACATTGACGTCGTCGTACCGGTCACGGCGAGCCGCAACTGATCGACACGGTTGTGAGCGTCGCTTCAACCCAGCGGCGATCTGCCTCAGCCGCCTCCGTTCGCAACGTAGGGCGAGAGTGCGACTACCTTGGCGTGGCCAGCCCGACGTCGCCCCGACGCGCTGGACGCCGGACAACCGCAAGTGAGGATGCCATGGCCCCGCAGTCGTTCGATGACGCTGTCGAGACAGCTCGAAGAAATCTGGGGTCCATGATGCAAGGCAACGCCGCACCGACGATCGCGCTGTTGTCACAGCGCGACGACGTCGTGTTGGCCAATCCTCTCGGTCCTCCGATCGTCGGTTTCGTCAGCGTCGCCGCCGAGGTCGAGCGAGTCGCATCGATGTTCGTCGACGGTGAGCCACCTGTGTTCGACGAGGTGGCCCGGTGGGTGAGCGAAGACCTCGGATACGTCGTGGCCATCGAGCACTCACGCGTCAAGCGTTCCGGAACCGAGGGATTCGTTCCGATGGACATCCGCGTCACCACAATCTTCCGTCGCGAGAGCGATGGCTGGCGTGCCTGCGTCCGCCATGCCGATCGTGTCACCGGCGCACCCACCCCACCAGGCTGATCGAATTCTGGCGCACTGGAAAGCACTCGGTGTCGTGACTCCCGACGGGTGTGCCACGCGCCGGACGCGCCGTTCGGGGCGAGTCTGCGATGGTGGCTGCCGCATCGTTCTGCGCCGCGGGTTATGCGCAGTATCGGCCCCGAGGTTCGCCTTCCGGAGCGACGCTCAGCGTCGAATGTCGTGCATCCCGCTTGCGAACACGATCTGGCTGTCCGGCGCGATCTTGAGGATCGCTCGTTCGGAGTGGATCAGCTCGTCCGGGTAGTCAGCATCGAGGTACTTCCGGGCGAGCAAATCGATGTGAACGCGTGCGTCTGAGCCGGTGACCGTCTCGACCACCCGACCACGCAGCTCTGCGAACACATAGGGATTCTTCTTGTCCCAGACGGTCACCGTCGCTCGTGGCTCGGCCTGGACGTTCTTGAACTTGCGCAGTTCGACCTCGGTGTTGATGAGGATGTGCTCGTCGTCGCAGTCGACCCACACGACATGGGTCTGGATCTGGCCGCTCGGTAAGAGAGTCGAGATCGTCGCAAAGTTCTTGCCCTGGACCAGTGCTTTGACGTCATCCCGAATCACAGTCGCACGTTAGACGACGTGGGGTCCCCACGATCGAGTGAGTCGTCCGGCCCACACGCAGCGGCAACCCCGCTGGCTCCGAGGCGCCGATATGTGCGGCATCGTTGGTCGCTGTCGGTCGTCGTTATGCGAGTCGATGTGCTGTGCTGTTCTGGAGTGGCTTTCAGGGGAGGGCGATGATTTCGACGAGGTCGTCGAGTGCGGCGAAGTCGTCGGGGTTCCGGGTGTAGAGCGGCAGGTTCGCTGCGCAGGCGGTGGCCGCGATGAGCAGATCGACTGCTCGCGCGCCGCGGGCCTTGCGTCCGCGAGCGACGACCGCTGAGTAGATCCGACCGTACGCGCGTGCCGCGTCGGTGTCGAACGGCAAAGGATCGAACACGGCTTCAGCGCGCTGCAGGCGGTCCTGACGTCGCCCGCGTTCGTCAGGGTCGGTTGCGGCGTGGGGGCCGGCGGCCAGTTCGGCCATCGTGATCGCGCTGATCGCGACAACAACCGGAAGTTGCGACGGCGACAGTGTCTCCATGTCGATGACGACGGAGGTGTCGAGCAGTCCGCGGGCTCTGCGTTGGTCAGGCACGCGGGTTCGGGTCCTGGTCGGCGACCGCGTCGAGATCCGCGCGGAACCGGTCGGCGTCGATGTGAGGCGCGTTGCGGAACATTTCCAGCGCAGCATCTGCGCTCACGAAACGGTTGCGGCGCAAAGGTGCGAGTTCGCCCACCGGCACCCCGTTGCGCGTCACGGTGAAGCTCTCACCCTGATCAAGCAGGCGCATGATCTCGCCGCTGTCGTTTCTCAGCTCGCGTTGAGTGATCGTTTTGCTCATCACCCCCACCGTAGCACGTCGTGCTACAGAAGGTATAGCAACAGCTCA
>Ga0123338_10005372_pt1 | contig 10990 bp, 5 predicted proteins | sample grotaG_FD_89793 | JGI IMG/M metagenome (GOLD analysis project Ga0123338, IMG submission 89793) | Glacier valley bacterial and archeal communities from Borup Fiord, Nunavut, Canada, to study Microbial Dark Matter (Phase II) -... | ecosystem: Environmental > Aquatic > Freshwater > Ice > Glacier ...
CTACCCGATGGAAGACCGCGAGATCCAGAACGGCGGCTCGCTCACGGTGCGCGAATCGCAGGTCGCCATGTTCGTCAACGAAGGCAAGGTCGCCGACGTGTTCGGCCCCGGCCGCTACACCCTGACCACCGCGACGCTGCCGATCCTCACCTACCTGCAGAACTGGGACAAGCTCTTTCGCAGCCCGTTCAAGAGCGATGTCTACTTCTTCTCGACGCGCCAGCAGATCGACCAGCGCTGGGGCACCAGCCAGCCGGTCACGATCCGCGACAAGGACTTCGGCGCCGTGCGCCTGCGCGCCTTCGGCAACTACAGCTACCGCATCGCCGACCCGCGCCTCTTCTACAACGAGATCTCGGGCACCCGCGAGCGCTACACCGTCGAGGAGCTCGATGGCCAGCTCCGCGGCCTGATGCTGCAGAACATCTCCGATGCCGTCGGCGCCAGCGGCACGCCGTTCCTCGACCTCGCTGCCAACCAGGTCGCCTTCGCCGAGGCCCTGAAGAAGGCGACTGCGCCGAGCTTCGAGAAGCTCGGCCTCAAGCTCGAGATGGTGACGATGCAGAACGTGTCGCTGCCCGAGGAGCTGCAGAAGATCCTCGACCAGAAGATCGGCATGGGCATGGTCGGCGACATGGGCAAGTTCATGCAGTACCAGACCGCGCAGTCGATCCCGGCGCTGGCGGCTGGCGCCGGCGGCGACGGGGGTGGCGGGATCGTGGGCAGCGCCGTTGGCCTCGGCGCCGGCGTCGCCCTCGGCCAGGTCATGGCCAACCAGCTCGGCCAGGGCCTGAACGCGATGGCGCCGGGTGCGCCGGCAGCGGCGGCCGGGGCAGCGGCCACAGGCGTCAAGCCGGAAGACGTGATGGCCACGCTCGAGCGCCTGGCCGACATGAAGAGCAAGGGCATCCTCACCGCCGAAGAGTTCGATGCCAAGAAGGTCGAGCTGCTGAAGAAGCTGAGCTGACGACGCGAAGTGCTCTGCAGGCGACGGGATCCTTCGCTGCGCTCAGGATGACAGTCTGCGGTCTGGTCATCCTGAGCGCAGCGAAGGATCTGGTGCTGCCGACCTGAGCACGACCCCGCTTGGCCACCACGCCCTCCCCGCAACGCGCCTACCGCGCCGCGTGCCCGAACTGCGGCGCACCGGTCGAGTTCGCCTCGGCGGCGTCACCGTTCGCGATCTGCGGCTTCTGCCGCTCGGTGGTCGTTCGCGCCGGCGACCAGCTTCGCAAGATCGGCGAAAGCGCCGAGCTGTTCGACGATCACTCCCCCTTGCAGCTCGGCGTGTCCGGCAAGTACCAGGGCGCGGCCTTCTCGCTCGTCGGCCGCCTGCAGTACCGCTACGCCGACGGCACCTGGAACGAATGGCACGCGCTCTTCGCGAGCGGCGCCGACGGCCAGCGATCGGGCTGGCTCTCCGAAGACAACGGCCGCTACGTGGTCGCATTCGACGCCCCGCTCAGCACCGTGCTGCCGCCGGCCGAGCAGCTGCAACCGGGCGCGCCGCTCACCGTCAACGGCCAAAGCTGGACGGTCGCATCGGTGGTCGCGACGAAGCTCATCGCCGCCGCGGGCGAGCTGCCGAAACGGCCGAATCTCGAGAAGGGTTTCGTCGTTGCCGACGTGCGCTCGAGCCGCGGCGAGGTCGGCACCATCGACTACACCGACCCGGCGCGGCCGGCATGGTCGGTCGGCCGCTCGGTGGCGCTCTCGGAGCTCGCCCTCGCCGGCTTGCGCGAGGCGAGCGAGAAGGGGTTGACCGGAAAGACGCTGCAGTGCCCGAACTGCGGCGCCGCGCTCGAGGTCAAGCTGGCGACGACGCAATCGATCGTCTGCCACCAGTGCAAGTCGGTGGTCGACGTCTCGAAGGGCGTCGGCGGCGACCTCGCCCACTACGCGCAGGACAACGGCACGGCGCCGCAGATTCCGCTCGGCAGCGTCGGCACCCTCGCGTTCGGCGGCAAGGAGGCGCTGCCGTGGCAGGTGGTCGGCTACGTCGAGCGCTGCGAGGTCGAGCAGAGCGCCGACGACGACCAGAGCTTCTGGCGCGAGTACCTGCTCTACAACCGCATGGCCGGCTTCGCCTTCATCGTCGATGCCGACGACGGCTGGAGCTGGTCGGTGCCGATCACCGGCGCCCCCGAGCGGGCCGGCGACGGCGTCAAGCTCGACGGCGCGCTCTACCGCAAGCTCTACGACTACACCGGCCAGATCACCTACGTGCTCGGCGAGTTCTACTGGCAGCTGACGCGCCAGCAGCGCACCGCCAATACCGACTACCAGGGCACCGGCAGCGCTTCGTCCAAGCGGCTCAACCGCGAGCAGACGGCGGCCTCGGGCAGCCAGGAGATCGTCTGGTCCGCTGGCGAGACGCTGTCGACCGATGCGGTGACGAGCGCCTTCCGACTCGCCCCCGAGCAGCGCGCTGCGCTCCAGCGCGACGCCTTGCCGACGAGCATGGGGCGATGGTCGGCGCTGAAGATCATCGTCGTCGTCGTGCTCGTGCTGATCGTGCTCGCCATGTTCGTGCGCTGCAGTTCGAGCGGCGAGCGCGATTGCAGGCCGACCCGCGACACTTACGGCCCGTCCTCGGCCGAGTATCAGAATTGCCTGAACGACCGGCGCAGCGGCAGCGGCTCGCGCAGCGGCGGCGGCGCGTTCGGCGGCTTTTCCACGGGCGGCGGGCACAAGTAGCGCGCCCTCCCGATTCCATCGCCACCTCGACTACCACGACCGGAGATTGACATGACCTACGAATGGCTCAAGCCCGAAATCATCTTCGGCTCGATCCTGTATGCGGTGATCGGCATCTTCGTTCTCGGCCTCTTTTTCGTGGTTGTCGACAAGCTGACGCCGTATCACCTGTGGACCGAGATCGTCGAGAAGAAGAACGTCGCGCTCGCGATCGTGCTCGGCGCGATGTGCATCGCCGTCGGCCTCATCGTCGCGGCGGCGGTGCACGGTTAGTACGGACTCTGCTGCGAGCCGCGGCCGAGCTGCGGCCGCCGGCGTCACGCGTTCCACGGCATCATCCCCGGCCGTGCCCGCCTCTGCTTCGTCGTACAAACTCCAGGCGCCCCGCGTCGCCCGGCACCTGCGTCGCGGCGCGCAGCTCCGGGATCTCGGCGAGGCGGTTCAGGCCCATCCGTTGACATGGGTGATGGGCCTGCCGGGTGCCGGCAAGACTTCGCTGGTCGCGTGCTGGCTGGCCGAATCGGCCACGCCCGCGATCTGGTACCGGCTCGATGAGAGCGACGCCGACGTTGCCGCCCTGTTCGCGGCGATCACCGAGGCCGCGGGCGCCGATCGTCGTCTGCCGGAGTGGTCGCCCGAGCACCAGGCCGATCTCGCCCGCTTCAGCGAGCGCTTCTTTTCCGAGTTGGCGGGCGAGCCGCTGCGGCTCGTGCTCGACGACTGCCACCGGGTTGCCGACGACAGCCCGGCACTGGCGGTCCTGGAAACGGCGCAGCGGGTCTGCGGCGAGCACCTTCGCATCGTTGCGATCAGCCGGCGTGCGCCACCGCCCGCGCTCGAGCGCGGGCGCTTTGGTGGCTGGCTCGGCTGGATCGACGACCTGCGCCTGGGCGAGGAGGAAGCCGGCCTGCTCTTCGAAGCGGCGCGCGGCCGACCGCTCGACGTCGAAGAGCGCGAACACCTGGCCGAAGCCGACGGCTGGCTCGCGCATGTGTTGGCGGTCGCGCGCGCAGCGCCTGACGCCGGCGCCGCACGCACGCCGCTGAGTCGACGCGGCCCGGCGCGCGCGGGCGTGGGCGAGTTCCTCGCGGCCGAGCTGCTCGAATCGCTGCCCGAGGTGCATCGTGCCGGCCTGCGCCGGCTGGCCGAACTCCCCGAGATCCCCCGATCCTTGGCGGCGACGAACGGCGGCGCCGCCCCGCTCTCGGCCGAGGCGGCGCGTCTGCTCGACGCACTCGCGCAGCAGCGCCATTTCGTCGATGCCACCATGCCGGACCGCTGGCGCCTGCACGATCTGCTGCGCGACACGCTGCGCGCCACCAACGTTCGCGAAGACGATGCCGAGACCCTGAAGCAGGTGCGTCGCTCGCTGGCCGGGTCGATCGCCGGTAGCATGCCCGACGCGGCGATGGAGCTGCGCCTCGCCGCTCACGACGCGCATGGCGTGGCGCAACTGCTCGAAACGCACGGCCCGCGCTGGCTGGCCGATGGCCGCCACCGCAGCGTCGTCGAGTGGGTGATGCGCCTCGGTGCGGAGGTCGAGCCCGAGACCCGCGCCGTCCTGTCGTCGTGGCACGCACAGGCGCTGCTGCCGATCGAGCCCGAGGCGGCGCGCCCGCTGTTCGCCCAGGCGCGCCACCAGGCGCTGGTCACGCATGACGCCAGGGCCGCGTACGCCGCCTGGTGCGGCGAGGTGGCGAGCTATGTCGTGCAATGGGGCGCGGTGCAGGGCCTGGCCGACCTCGTCGACGATCTCGAGTCGCTGCATGCCGTGTTCGGCGAGCCGTCGGCCGATATCGCCTTTCGCACCAATGCCGATGCCCTGACGGCGCTGATGTACGGCCGCGCCGAAGACCCGCGCATCGGCCGCTACGCAGAAGCGACGGCGCGCGCCATCGCGCACGCGCCCGATGCCGGCGCACGCATCACCGCCGCCGGCCAGCTGCTGATCTATCGGCTGTGGTGGGCCGGTGACTACCCGGGTGGCCGCGCCCTGTACGACGCGTTCGACGCCGAGGTGGCGAGCGACGACAGCCTGGCACCCTTGCCACGTCTGGTGTGGTGGTCGTGCGCCTCGATCGTCGACTGGCAGTGCGGCAAGCCCGAAGACTGCTATGCCAAGGTCGGGCGCGGCCTGGCGCTGGCCGAGGCCAGCGGCGTGCACGTGCGTGACTTCTTCCTTCTCACGCAAGGCATGTTCTGCGCCCTCAGCCAGGACGACTGGCCGCGTGCCGAGCAGTACCTCGCGTTGTTGGCGCGCACCGAGCGCACGCACCGCCGGCTCGACACCATGGTCTTCCACTTCTTCCGCAGCTGGTACTGCCTCGGCCGTGGCGACCCGCAGACCGCGCTCGCCCATGCCCAGGCGGCATGGCCGCTGGCCGAGGCCATGGGCTCGACGTTCCACAAGGTGATCGTGCTCTCGGCGTTGGCGCCGGCATGTCTTCACTGCGGCGACGTCGAAGGTGCGCAGCGTGCCTACCGCGAGCAGCTCGCCCTCGCCAAGGCGGCGCGCAACCCGACCTTCAGCTTCATCGCTTTCTGCGCCGGTGCCGAGATCGCGATGCTGCAGGGCGACACGCCGGCGCTGGCACGCCAGCTCGAACGCATGCTCACGGTCAAGCAGCTCGGCGGCTTCCACAGCGGCTGCGGCTGGCGCACGCCGATGATGCGCGACCTGCTCGCGTTCGCGCTCGAGCAGCGCATCGTCCCCGACGTGGCGCGGCGCTGGATCCGCGAGAAGCGCATCGCGCCGCCGTTGCCCGTGCCGCCCGGCTGGCCGCTTCCGGTGCGCGTGCTCGCGCTCGACGGTTTGCAGGTGCGGCTGGAAGCGAGCGACGACGCCGCGACGGCGGCGGCCGGCAAGAGCGCGGCCAAGCTGCGCGAGCTGCTGGCCGTGCTGGTCGCCGAGCGCCGCGGCGTGTCGCTCGGCGACCTCGCCGAATGGCTCTGGCCCGAAGCCGAGGGCGACCGCGCGACCGCTTCGCTCAAGGTGGCGATCCATCGCCTGAGGCAGTGGCTCGGCGCCGATGCCATCAAGGTGCAGGGATCCGTGGCAGCGCTCAATGCCACCGTCGTCGGCTGCGACCTGTGGGACGCCGAAGACGCGCTTGCCGCCGCCGCATCGCCGTTGACCGCACGCCCGGAGCGGGTGCTCCACGGCATCGACCTGCCGCCGGTTCACGCGCTGCGTCGCCGCCTCGGCCGGCTCGCCGCCGGCTGACTCCCCCCGTCGGCGGGGTGCGCCGGTAACCCATCCGTAACCGCTGGGCACCTAGCCTTCGGCGCTTCGCTGAAATGCGCGCTGCGCCCTCGCCATGACCGCTTCGACACTTCGTTTCCATGCCTTCGCCCGAGCGCTCGCCGCCGCATCGATCGTGCTGCTCTCCGCCTGCGGCGGCGGTAGTGAGGGCACGCCCGCGCAGACGGTCACGCCGCCGCCGGTGGTCTCGACCACGGTCACCCTGACAGGCACCGCCGCGACCGGCGCACCGGCCGCCAACGCCGCCGTCACCGCGATCTGCGCCGGCGCCACCACGGCGTTCACGGCCACCGCCGCGGCCGACGGCACCTTCACCATGACCGTCAACCAGGCGCCGTGCCTGCTGCGGGCAACCTTCGGCACGCCGGCGCAATCGCTCTACTCGCTCACCACCACTGCCGGCACCGTCGACATCTCGCCCTTCACCGACCTGGTCGTCGCGGCCTGGGGCCGCGCGATGCCCGACGCGGTGTTCGCGGGCTTCGACGCCGCGCACCCGCTCGCTGTCGACGCCACCGCACTCGCCGATGCCATCGCGCTGGTGCGCCGCCGCGTCGCCAATGCCGGCGTCAACGTCAGCGCGCTCGACTTGCTGCACCAGGGCTTCAGCGCCCGCAGCGGCGATCCGTACGACGACGCCATCGAGGCACTGCACGCGGCGTCCACGCCGCAGTCCGCGCTGCGGGCAGACGTCGCCGCCGGTCGCGACACGCCCGTGGTCGCCCTGCCCACGGCGGCCACGATCTCGCTCACCGAATCCGGCGATGGCGTGGTCCGCATCTCGTGGCCCGAGGCGCAGGCCGGCGTGACGTACGCGGTCTACTACGACCTGAAGCCGACCCTCGTCATCGGCAACGCGCCGCTGGCCACCCAGCTCGGCGGCGCGGGGCCCTCGCCGGTGACGGTGAGCGGCCTGGTCAACGGCACCGACTACATCTTCATCGTGCGCGCCACCAACGCCGCCGGCACCGTCTCGAGCGGCTATGCCGTCTCCGCTCCGAAGCTCCTCGGGCTGCAGTTCGCGTACTGCCCGGCCGGCGGCAACAGCTGCTTCGACCCGACGCGGGGCGACGCCAACTTCGGCGCCTTCTACACCGGGATCGCCTACACCCGCTATGGCGGCAGCGACCACTATGTAGCGGTGAAGAGCGACCGGCAGATCATGCACATGGTCGACGACCTGGCACCGGTGCATACGCAGTTCGGCGGCCGGGGAGTCGGCCCGGTCCCGCTCAGCGGCGTGGCGGCGAGCCCCGATGGCGTCGTGCTCGCCGTCGGCGACAGCGGCACGCTGATGCGCTCCACCGATGGCGGCCTGCAGTGGACGAACATCGCCATCGGCTTCCAGGGCACCACGTCGGCGACGACGCGGTTCGCCTCGGTGGCCTACGGCAACGGCGTGTTCGTGGCCGTCGGCAGCTACGGCGACACCTTCGGCGTGAATCACGACATCATCGTCACCCACCCGGCCCACTACGTCTGCACCGCCGGCGCCACCTGCACGTCGTTCTCCGGCACCACCGCGTACACGCCGCTCATGTATTCGCAGCTCAACCAGGTGGCGTTCGGCAACGGCCGCTTCGTGGTGCTCGGCTCGAACGACGGCTACACCGACGCTGCCGGGGTCCGCCAGTTCACGACCGCGGGCTACACCAGCACCGACGCCGCGCAGTGGACGTTCGCAACGCCCGCGGGCACGGCCGCTTTCTCCGGCGGTGCGGACAAGATCGTCTATTTCGCCAACCTGTTCTGGGGCCTGCAGTGGCAGAGCGACACCGGCGGCCATCGCAGCGCCGACGGCACGGCCTGGGGCGGCAACGACTGGCAGGTGACCAATCCCGGCAACTTCATCAACGACATGGTGGTCGGCGTGAACCAGCTCGTCGCGGTCGATGCCGGCGGCTACACCTACATCAACAAGAGCGGCGGTGCGCCCAAGACCTCGTGGCTGAGCAGCAATCCGAATGCGCCGCTGTTCCGTGCCAGCCTGCGCGGCGAGAAGAACATCATGACCTACGGCAACAACCGCTACGTGGCCATCACCAACGGCTCCGTGTACGTTTCGAAATAGCGCGAAGGAAGACCGGTCGTCGTCCCTATCATGGCGGCCAGCGCCATGAAGACGACCGTTGAAATCGCCTGCTGAATCGGCGCCGGCCGCGGCCGACATGGCCGCGGCCTCCGAACCACCGGCGCCGATTCGCCCGGCCGAAGTCGCGCTGCTCGCCTCGGTCTTCGTCGTCGCTGCCTGCGGGCTGGTCTACGAGCTCGCCGCCGGCACGCTCGCGAGCTATCTGCTCGGCGATTCGATCCTGCAGTTCTCGACCGTCATCGGCACCTACCTGTTCGCGATGGGCGTGGGCTCGTACCTCTCGCGCTTCATCGAGCGCCAGCTGGTGGCGCAGTTCCTGCGCATCGAGCTGCTGGTCGGCCTCGTCGGCGGCCTGATGCCGGCGGCGCTGTTCGCGCTGCAGTCGCTCGCCGCGTCGTCGTTCCGCTTCGCGCTCTATGCGATGGTGCTCGCCGTCGGCATCCTGGTCGGTCTCGAGATTCCGCTCGTGATGCGCATCCTCCGCAGCCAGCTGCGCGGCAGCGGCAGCGAGCGCGGTGCGGTGAAGACGCTGGTCTCGCAGGTGCTCACCTTCGACTACCTCGGCGCGCTCGCCGTCTCGATCGCGTTCCCGCTCCTGCTCGTGCCGCAACTCGGCCTGATACGCACCGGCGTGCTGTTCGGGCTCCTCAACGCCGCCGTCGCGGTGTGGGCGCTGTGGCTCTTTCGTGGCGAGATCCGCGGTCGCGCCGCCCACGCTGCGGCTTGCGCGCTGACGGTGGCGGCGCTGGCGGCGACGCTGCTCGGCGCCGATCGCATCACGACCTGGGCCGAGGACCGTTTCTACGCCGACCATGTCGTCTACAGCGAGAACAGCGCCTACCAGCGCGTCGTCATCACCGCCAGCCGCGCCGGCGTGCGCCTCTTCCTCAACGGCAACCTGCAGTTCCATTCGCGCGACGAGTACCGTTACCACGAAGCGCTCGTGCATCCGGCGTTGTCGGCGCAGGGCGCGCCGCGGCGCGTGCTCGTGCTCGGCGGCGGCGACGGCATGGCGGTGCGCGAGATCCTCAAGTACCCGAGCGTGGAGCACGTGACGCTGGTCGAACTCGACCCGCACATGACGGCGCTGTTCTCGCAGCAGGCGATGCTGCGCGCGCTCAACGACGACTCGCTTCGTTCGCCGAAGGTCGAGATCGTCAACGCCGATGCCTTCACCTGGCTCGACGGCCACGACGTGATGTTCGACGCCATCGTCGTCGACTTCCCCGACCCCACCAACTTCTCGGTCGGCAAGCTCTACACGCGCACCTTCTACGAGAGCGTCGACCGCCATCTGTCGGCGAGCGGCTACGCGGTGATCCAGACGACCTCGCCGCTGATCGCACGCAAGAGCTTCTGGACCGTGGCGACCACGCTCGAGGCCGCCGGCTTCACGGTGGCGCCGTACCACGCCCATGTGCCGAGCTTCGGCGAATGGGGCTTCATCGTCGCCAGTCGGAGGCCGTTCAAGTTGCCCGCGACCTTGCCGGCCGGCCTGCGCTTTCTCACCGTCGCCGGGCTGCCCGCACTGTTCGACTTTCCGCCCGACATGGCGCGGGTTCCGGCCGACGTCAATCGGCTCTCTAACCAGGTGCTGGTGCAGACCTTCGAGGATGAGTGGGGCAAGGTGCAGCGATGAGCCGCGATGATCGCGGCCCGCGCCGGCGCGACGTGCTCGCCGCCTCGATGGCGATGCCGCTCGCGGCGCTGGCGCTGCCCGGCTGCACGCGCGAGCGCGAGGCTCGCTACGACGGCGGCTGGGTCGGCGCTTCGCACGAGCGCGGCCATCTCGTTCGCACTGGCATGCCGACTGCGAAGTCCGGCAGCGCTCCGGCCATCGCGGCGACCCGTCGCGTCGGCGCCATCGTCGTCGGTGGCGGCGTTGCCGGCCTCGCTGCGGCGCGGGCGTTGCGGGCCGCCGGCGTCGACGACAGCCACGTGATCGAGCTCGAAGACCACGCCGGTGGCAACAGCCGCGGCCATGCCATCGCCGGCATGCGCTGCCCGCTCGGCGCCCACTACCTGCCGGCGCCCGGTGAGCACGGCGACGAGGTCGCGCAGCTGCTCGACGAGCTCGGCGTGCGCAAGACCGTGAACGGCCGCGCCGTCTACGACGAGCGCATGCTTTGCCACACGCCGCAGGAGCGCCTGTTCATCGACGGCGGCTGGCGCGACGGCCTGCTGCCACCGCTGGAAGCGCTGCCTGCGACGGAGCGCGCGCAAGCGCTCGCCGACTACCGCGCCTTCGCCGCCGCCGTCAGCGCCGCCGGTGAGGGCGACGCCTTCGCAATGCCGACATCGCGCTCACGCTGGAGCCCGGCCCTGGCCGCGCTCGACGCCGTCACCTTCTCGACCTGGCTCGACGGCCGCGGCCTGAAGTCACCGGCCTTGCGCTGGTACCTCGACTACTGCTGCCGCGACGACTACGGCGCCGGCGCCGCGCAGGTCTCGGCGTGGGCCGGCCTGCATTACTTCGCCAGCCGCCATGGCTTCCGGCCGCCGGGCGACGACGGCCGAAAGCGCACCGACAACGACGACAACGGCGACGCGCTCCTGACCTGGCCCGAAGGCAACGCCTGGCTCGCCGGGCGGCTCGCGGCGCCGCTCGGCGGCGACCGCCTGCACGGCGGCCGCGTCGTGCTCGCCGTGCGCGAGGGCCGCGACGAGGTGGCGGTCGACGTCTGGAACGCGGCCGAGCCAGCACGCGAGCGCTGGCTGGCGGCGCGCGTCGTCCTCGCGGTGCCGCTCTTCGTCGCGGCGCGCCTGCTCGAGTCGCCGCCGCCGGCGCTCGTCGACGCGGCATCGCAACTGCGCTACGCGCCCTGGCTGGTCGCCAACCTCCATCTCGACAGCGCCCTCGACGATCGCCCCGGGGCACCGCCGTCTTGGGACAACGTCGTCTACGGCAGTGCCGGCCTCGGCTATGTCGACGCCATGCA
>Ga0123338_10005376_pt1 | contig 10985 bp, 12 predicted proteins | sample grotaG_FD_89793 | JGI IMG/M metagenome (GOLD analysis project Ga0123338, IMG submission 89793) | Glacier valley bacterial and archeal communities from Borup Fiord, Nunavut, Canada, to study Microbial Dark Matter (Phase II) -... | ecosystem: Environmental > Aquatic > Freshwater > Ice > Glacier ...
CCCAACGACTTCAGCAAGCGTGGCGAGTTGAGCAAGGTGGTACGACGAGCCATTGGCGTGCTACCTTAAGCGGTACCCTGCTGAGAAGGTTGCAAGGTAAAGGTAACGTGGATTATCGCTACCATTTGGTAAAAGGGATGGATAGCAGAGAGGCCCGCCGATGGTGGCGGGCCTGCTTGTTGAGTTGATGCTAGGCATTGAGCAGGCGGGTCAGGGCAGCAACCCGCCTACGTTCGCGGTCGCGGATACACCCTACCCACCTTTGTGTTCCACCGTGATCGTCAGCCCGACATTGGCCGCAGCATCTAGCTACTTCAGCTTGTTCGCCAGGTAGTTGCGGAAGTAGGTGAGGTACTCCGCCTCGGTGTTGGCATTGGTGAGGAGCAGGCTGCGACCCACGATCACCATCGGCGTGAACGGCCCGCTAACATTGGCGGGCTTATTGGTCGCCTTTGCGATCAAGTCCTCCCCTTCGCTCAGGTTCTGGTTGATCTGCGCCTCGTAGGCGGGCGATTTGTCGGCAAGGCAGGCTTGTATCTTGGCCAGATCAGACCCGGCTTGCTGGGCGTAGCTGTTCCAAAGAGCCTTTTTGTCGCCGTTCACTCACTGCTCCTGCTTGTCATAGAGGATGTCGTGGAACTTCCAGAACTTGTCGTCACCCTGTTCGCGCAAGCACAGCAAATAGATCGCGGCGCAAAGTCAAAGCGAACGAGGAGTGTAGGCTGGCGATTAGCTGGCTACGCTGCTCAGTCAGTTCACGAACATACATCGGTGGTTGCATAAAGGGTATTTTACCAAACCCAGTAGATTATATGCACAGACAGAAGCAGAGGGAGCTTTGTTACATATCGTCGGGGTCGTCGTGCCACTGCTTGCCTGCGACCGCGATCTTCAGCACCTTGAGGCCGAGCAGAGCGCACTTCAGGCGGCTGGATGTGGGCGTGATGCCAAGTTCATCCAGAATGTCCTCCTTGCCCAGAGCCTTGACCTCGGCGACGGTCATGCCCGGCACGATCTCGGTCAGGATGCTAACCGCCGCCTGGCTGATCGCGCAGCCAGTGCCGTCGAAGGCCATGATGCTGATCTGGCCGTTGTCGAAGCGGAGGTCAACCCGGATGCGGTCGCCGCAAGTCGGGCTGAAGTCCTCAAAGCTTGCGTCGGGGTCGGGCAGCGTACTGCCCAGCGCGTAACCACTGTATGCGGAGGGTGTCCGATCCCGCTAGGTGCGTAGCCGAAGCCGCTGGGGTTGGCGAGGACGTAGATCTGCCGCCCGGCAAGCTCCGGGTAGAGCATGAGGCCACCAACGAAGAACTGCACCGGCGCACCGCTATTTTCAGTAGTGCAATCACCAAATCTTTGTCTATAGTTAGGGGCAGGTGGCAGCCCGCCCTGCCGCACAAGAACCGCTTTTATTCAGCAGCGTGATGTGGCCTAAACTTGCTAGTTGCACCATTAAATCTCCACCTTGAGGCTGGCTGGGACGCTAGTCAACTCGAACATCTCTCCATGCGGCACAATGGTGATCTGGCCGAACTCCTTCAGCAGCATCCGGTAAGCGGCTTCGACCGGGCGGGGACGGCGTTCGAGGTCGTAGAGGCCGCAGGCACACACATTGCCCTTCTTCTCCGCCAGTTCGCTGTCCCAATCGATCTGGTCGATCAGGCTGTACCAGGTAAAGCCTAGCACCGGCACGCCGTCCGCCCGCATCCGCAGTACGTTGGCCCACTGCTTCCACAGCCAGCCGGGGGCTTGCTGCGGGTCGAAGGTGTTGGTTTCAGTGTGCATCACTGGCTTGTGGTAGCGGTCAAAATACTCGTGGGTGATCTGGTACCAGCCCAGCACATCCTCGGCGGATTGCATATTGCCGTCGGGGGTTCGCATCTTCTCGTTGCGGCCATAATAATCGTTGCCCATGATCTGGTAGCCTGGTGGCTCACCCAGCATGAACCAGTCGTACTCCTCGCGGCTCATACCGTAATCGAGCAGGTAAGCGTAGATGTCCGCATCGGGCTGGTGGGCATAGAGGAGGTCGAGGGCAAGGAAGCGGGCCTTGTTCGCCAACTTCAGGTCTGCCCCCGGCTCGGCTCGCAGGTCATGGGTGTACTCCGCGCTCTCGCTCTGCACCACCACCAGGTCGGGCCGTTGGGCCGCAATCGCCTGGGTGCCCATGATGCTGGCTGCCACCAGGTGCTTGAGGGCGGTGACGAAGGCGCGGTCGCTCTTTAGTTGCTCGTTCCACAAACCGTCCTTTGCGCTGACGCGGGCGGTGACGTAGATTTCGTTGATCGGGGTGTAGAAGCGCACCCAGGGATAGCGTTCGGCCACCGCTTTGGCGTAGGCGGTAAAGTGGATCGGGAGTTCCGGGTTCTGGAAGCTGCCGATCCAGTCCGGCACGCCAAAGTGCAACAGGTCGAGGATCGGGGTGATCTTCTGCCGCTTCAGTTCGTTCATCGCCGCATCAGCAAACTCCCAGTCGAACTTGTTGGGGCCAAGCTGGATGCTGTAGTAGGGCAGGCCGTAGCGCAGCACGTTGAGGCCGAGGTCTTTAACTAGCTGGAAGTCTTCCTTGTAGCGGTCGTAATGCCCACACTCGGCCAGTTCGTCGCGGCGCACTTTGCCGTGTTCGATGGTCGGGTACGAACACTCGATCCCGGTGGCGAACATGAAGTTGCGGGGGCTGGGGCTGGGTAGCCCGCTGCCCTTGCTGCCCGCCGCCCCGCCGTATTGGTCGCCAGGGTAGCCGTTGGGGTACTTGTCCTTGATGATCTTGAGGAAACTTTTGCTTGCCATAGTCAAGCCTCTCTGCGCTGAAGGCGCATAAGATAACGGTCACCAACCCGCAACGCCAACGCCATGATCGTGAGGGCAGGGTTGACACTGAGGGCCGAGGGGAAGATCGAGTTGTCCACGATATACAGGTTGGCACTGTCGAAGCTACGCCCATCTCCATCCACCACTGCGTTGCTGCCGTCCGCCCCCATGCGACAGGTGCCGATGGTATGGGCTGAACGTTGGAACGTCCACAAGTCGTGTCCACCGGCTGCCGTCCAGAGAGCGCGCATCAGACTCTCGGCGTGCGCCTGCATCTTCCGCTCGTTCTCGCCATAGCTGAAGTAGATGCGCGGCTTGGGCAAGCCGCGCCCGTCCAGTTCGTCGCTCAGTTCCAGGTAGTTGCCGGTCGAGGGCAGGCACTCGCCCAGGATGTTGATCCCGGCGACGTGGTTGTAATCCAGCATACGCTCACGCAGCCCCTCGCCCCACAGCCCCCGCCCCCGACTCAGTTGCGCGGCGTAGGTAACGGGCATTACCCCGATGCTCTGCAAGACGTAGCCACCCGCAAAGCCAGCATCGTCCGGTCGGTGGTTGTCTTCGGAGATGAGGCCGCCGGGGATGCCCTTGTAGGGGCGCACCTCAGCGTCAAACCGACCCCACACCTGGGTACCCACATGGGCCATAAAGTTGCGCCCAACCTGTCCGCTGCTGTTCGCCAGCCCCATCCTTAGCAGCAGGCGTGGGGTCTCGACCGCCCCGGCGCAGAGGAACAGGGCGCGGCAGGCTTGCCGCTGCTCAACGCCATCATGCACGTAGACCACGCCCGTAACCTTACCATGAGCGTCCCGCTCGATCTCGGTGACGAAGCACTCGGCCCGCAACTCGGCTCCATATTGCAAGGCGAGGGGGATAAAAGTCACATCCATGCTGGCTTTGGCCCCCACACTGCACCCCGCCTGACAGAAGCCCCGGTTGGTACAAGCTGGCCGCCAACCGACCCCCGGTTGGTAGTATGACCCTGATAGGGCTGCATTTGCCGCTGGGCTGGTGCGGATGCCGAAGCTGGCGCAAGCACGCTGCATCAGTTGCGCCGCGCCGTTGAGCGGCAGGGGCGCAAGCGGATAGCCCTTTGTGCGTGGTGGCCCCCAGGGATAGGGGGTAGGGCCGCTGATACCGAGGAAGGTTTCCAGTTCCTCGTAGTAGGGTTCGAGGTCGGCGTAGCTGATCGGCCAGTCGCAGCCAACCCCGAACTCCGTTCGCAGGCGGAAGTCGTTGGGTTGGGCGCGAGGGGTGTAGGCGGTGTAGTGTAGAGTGGAGCCGCCTACGCCGATACCAGAGTTGTTGCGGCCAAAGGCGGTGGGGTTGTCGCCCGCACTGAGCCGCTCGTCGGGCCAGTACAGCCTGCCCTGCGCCCGCTCGTCGGTGGCGAAATCGCGCTCTGGCTGCCACTGCCGCCCCGCTTCGAGGATCACCACCCGCAGCCCCCCCTCCGCGAGCCGCGCTGCAAGTGGTGCGCCACCTGCCCCGCTACCGACCACCACCACATCCACCGCTTGATTAGCTGTTGTACTCAGCTTATAGATTAGTGGTTGCTGATCGGTAATTTCTCTGGTTTGGGGGGGGATGGGAGTGGCAGGGAGCGGTGGGGTGAAGGGTGGGGATGGCAGGGGACGGGGTTCGCGCTTGGCTAGATCGGCGGAGCTTTGGATGCTTTGCGGGCGGCGGGCATCATGTGGGGATGGCAGGGGACGGGGTTCGCGCTCGGCTAGCTGGTTGAGGCCGATCTGCTGCCAACCGGGAGTATCCGCCATGCCAACGTAGCCGATCTCCTCCTGCACCAGGGGATGACTATAGTAGATCTCGGTCAGTTCGGCTAGTAGTTCCTCGAAATAGCGAGCAGCGGGTAGCCGCTGCCACGTATCCCCCACTGGGTTGCCGTCCTGCACTAGCCGGATCACCGCGTCCTGTTGGTCAGCAGTCAGTTTGGCAAAGGGGGAGCCATACTGTGCGGCAGCTGTCTCGTCCCAGCCCTGCGCCCCCAGGCGGTGAGCGTCAGCATCTGGCGGCATGGTGTTATATCGCCAACCGTCCCGATCCCCATCAGCCAGGCAGCGATCAAGTTCAGCGATCTGATTGATGCCGTAACCCTCGGCGGAGGGAAAGAGGCGAGCCGCCAGTTGACGCAGGGTGTCGGCTTCAGGTTGGCTGAAGAAAGCAGGCTCCCAATCGTCGCTGCGCTTAAGGCGAGCAGTCAACGCTGCTCTGGTTGGCTCTGTCACCAGGTTGCTGCCTAGCAGCGCACGCACGGTGCCAACCGGGTACTTTGTCTCAGCCATCTTACTCCTCGGTCGCCAGGCAACTTGTGCTACTCTATTACCGTGTACTATCTGCTATCTATATACGCGAACAGGAGCGGCACGGATCAGGTTTGCCACCTCGTTCGTCGCTTCCAGCGGCAAGAGATGACCGCTAGTGGGTACGATCTCCAGATGAGCGTGGTTCAGGTGCGGCATTACTTGCTGCTCGATCAGCTTGCGGGGGATGGTCTGATCTCGTTCACCGCTGACTACCAGGGTCGGTATGTCCAGCTTGCCTACTGCCGCCGCGATATCCTCCCGGCTGCCAACTTCCAGCCAAGCAGACCAGGCAGCGGGGTCGCAGCGCAGGTTGTCAGCAATAGCCTGTTCCAGCAGCGGCGTGGGCAGGGGGTGGGCGACGATTTTGCTGATCGTCTGTTTAGCGGCAGCCCGTTGACCATGTGTGGTCAGCAGCCGTTCGCGCTGATGTGCTGCTATCGGCTCCGGGGTTGGCGGTGAAGGGGCAAGCAGGATCAGCGATTGCAGGCCAGCCGGGTGCTGGGCAGCGTAGGCGAGGGCGATCTTACCGCCCATCGAGTGCGCCACGATAGTGTACCGCTCAAGCGCAAGTGCAGCAACCAGTGCGCCGAGGTCGGCCACGTAGGCGGCAAGGTCATAACTGGTTGCCCACGAGTTGCCGAAGCCGCGCAGGTCGGGGGCGACACATTGCACCTCGTCACCCAACGCAGCGCAGAGTGGCTGCCAGCTAAGACTGCTACCGCCGAAGTAGTGCAGCAGGATGAGGGTGCGGCTGCCCACACCCTGCTGCTGGACGTTAATTTGTGAGCCGTTGAGGGTTAGGTGCATGGCTGCCGATCCTGGTTGGCTAGCTGGACAGCTTGCCGCCGGTCACTTCCAGGATGATGCCAGTGATGAAGCTAGCGTCCTGCGAGGCGAGGAACACGTAGGCGGGGGCTAGCTCCTCCGGCTGCCCCGGTCGTTCCATTGCCACTTCATGCCCAAAGTTCTTTACCTCGTCCTTCGGCATAGTGCCTGGAATATTTGGAGTCCAGACCGGGCCGGGGGCAACGGCGTTGACCCGGATTTTGCGTTCGGCCAGGCTGAGGGCCAGGGCTTTGGTGAAGGCGTGGATCGCCCCCTTGCTGGCACAGTAGTCGATCAGGATCGGATTGCCGACCAGCCCGACGATGCTCCCGGTGTTGATGATCGCGTCGCCCTCATGCAGATGCGGTAGCGCAGCCTGGGCCATGTAATAATAGCCGAAGATGTTGGTTTCCAGCGTGCGGCGGAACTGCTCCTCGCTCACGTCCTCAAACTTCTCCTGTGCCATCTGGTAAGCGGCATTGTTGACCAGGATGTGGAGGCCGCCGTACTCCGCCACCGTCTGCTTGACCACCGAGCGGCAGAGGTCGGGCACGCGCACGTCTCCCTTGATCACCAGGCAGCGTCCGCCTTTCGCCTCCACCATCGCTTTGGTAGTGGCCGCGTCCTCGTCGTTCTCGTTGTAGAAGATAGCGACCTGCGCCCCCTCCATCGCGTAGGCAATTGCCACCGCCCGCCCGATGCCACTGTCTGCGCCGGTAATCAGGGCTATCTTGCCCACCAGCTTGCCCGCTGGCAGATAGTTGTCCAGACTGCTTTGCGGCTGGGGGTTCATCTCCAACTGTTTAGCCGGGTAGGGCAACTGCTGGCTGGGGATGTCCTTTGCTTCAGGTCGTTGCTCTTGATCTTGCATCCAATTGCCTCCTTGATATGCTGCGCTGTAACCTCTCGGCTTCTTGTTGCCAAGTAGGGCTTGCTAAGCCGCTTTGTACGGTGTAACCTGCTTGCCAGCTTACCACGTAGCAGCATACGAGTCAATTATCGCCACCAGGTAAAGGAAGTAGCCACAAGCACGACGAGGGCTGTCACCAATGAGGGTGGCAGCCTTTTTGTTCCCAGCCAGCAACGTATGATCGTCCCCTATAGCACCAGGGTCCTTATCACCTTGTTTGAGCAGACGATGGGTGACACGACCACTCCCTTACCCCTGACAGTTTAGCTTGGAACTAACAGCAGTTGGTAGCGGCACATCACGTTGGCAATAGCCAGTCATGGTCAGGCTGCCGCGAGTGGCTGACGGCAGCCTGGAGGCAAAGCGCAAGGGGTGGTAGCGGTCGGGGTAGACCGCCCAGCGCGTAACCGCTGTATGTGGCTGCCCGATCCCGCCAGGATCGTGCGCTCACAGGGCTGGGCGTACTGGCTTGGGGGCAAGAGGACTACGGTGCAGCCAGAGCCGCCTTCGAGGAGAGCCAGCAGGTGAGCCAGGTTATGGGTGTCGCCGTACCCTGGCGCAGACCTTGCACAACCAGGGCAACCTGATGACCGAGATCGGGGATTACGCCGCTGCTTCTACTATCTATGCAGAGTGCTTGCAGATCAACCGCGAGTTGGGGGATCGCTTCAGTATCGCTGCGGTGCTGGCGAACATGGGGGCCGCAATGAGCAATCATGGCGATCAACAGCAGGCACGTGTTCTGTACGAGGAAAGCCTGACGATCCTGCTTGAACTGGACAACGGCTGGTGCATAGCGATGGTGCTGGACAACCTGGGCGAGCTGGCCCACTTGGTGGGCGATTACGAACAGGCCCGCCGACATCTTCAAGCCAGCTGATGGGGTCGACGTAGGCGATCTCGTGGGTAACTGTGCCGATCTGCCGCGGCAGGTAGAAGCTGGACAGGTGGCCTCCGTAGGGGGCGCGGTCAAGCTGGCTGAACAGGGCAGCGAGGGTACGCTGCTCCTACAGCAGCAGTTGGGGCAGGGGCGTGGCTGATGGCTCACCAGCGTAGGTGGGCAGGGTGGGACGGCTGGTAGTGGTGGAACCGTTCCACCCCCAGCAGTGACAAACCTGTATGTTGGTAGGCTGATCAGGATGCTGGTCAGCCCACTTTGCCTTCGCAGGGTGGAACCATTCCACCTCGTCAGAGCTACAAACAAGTTCACTGGCCGTTAACAGTTGGCTTAGAGGCGGAATGGTTCCACCCCCAGCAACCGCCGCCAGCGTTTTGTTCGTTCGCCGTTCGCCGCTTGTTCGTTTTGCTTACGTCGTGCTTACGTTCGGCGTTACCGCTTTACCCTCATCTCGTGACTGCCAACACCCCCACATATTAGCGACGCACCATATTGAGCAGAGCCAACTGCGCCAACGTGAGGGCTGTCCAGCAACAGAGGCAGGGGCAAGGCCGGAAGCCGCCTTGCCTACCTGCCCTTGTCGGTGAAGCAAGGTCAAGCAGACCAAAACACCAACAAGGAGCAGCAACATGGACAATCAACCGGATGTGCAGAAGCGGATGCTGGGTGTGACCAGCAACATCGTCATCCTCAGCGGCATGATCGCCGCTAGCATCCTGATCGTGGTCGCCCTCGGCCTGCTGGTTCTGAGCATCAACGACTCGTACCGCAACACCGACAGTTCAACCACCGTCCCCACCACCATGTTCGTCACCTTCGCAGCGGTGCTATCCACCTTCGCCTTCGTTGGCGGGGTCATGTTGCGCCGCCGCAACCAGCCCGGCCCCTGCTAAGGTCGGGGTTGTTCGTCGCTATAAGCCAGCCGTTTCAACCATAGAGAAGGAGCAAAGCAATGTCTGGTACTAAACCGACTAACTGGGCAGTCGTCATCTGCGCTCTCATCGGCCTCGCCCTGGTTGCCTACCTCGTCATCCTCCTGTTCAACGCGATGAACGGGCAGGGCATTAACGCGGCCCTGGTGACAGGCGTTAGCGTACTGGCAATCGTCTGTTTCATCATGGGTGGGCTTATACGCCTGCGGAGTAACCGCTAACTGGCTTGCGGCACGGTGAGCAGCGTGCTAACCGTGCAGGCTGCTACCTTTGTCTATAGCACAGGCAACATGGGCGGGGCGACCTGCCCAGCACCATCCACTGGCACTTGCTACCGACTGAACGCCAGCATCAGTCGGGGCGAACTAAGCAGGGTAGTGAACAGAGCGATTGACACCTTGCGCTAGCGGTTAACGCGCAGGCCACTTGCTGATACCCATACACCTTCAGCGAGACCGGCAAGAGGCTGGGTGGCGAGTTCCGCACCCATTGGGAGCAGCATGATGGGCTTGCGGTGCGGGGCTATGCCTGCCGCTGGCGGTGCGATAGGTGTTCAGGCCTCCAGATGACGACGACCAGCACCGCCACCACCATGACCAGCGTGCTGAGAGTAGCCGCTACCAGCCCGACCCCAGCCCCACTCGCGGTGATGTAATTGAAGGTTGCGTGCCAGACCGCAACGGCAAGCACGCTGCCTGCCGTACTATTATAGAGCCAGGTGAGCAGGATCGTTCCAGCCAGCAGCCCCAGCACCACACCGGGTAGAGTTGCTACGTCGTAAATGTAAAAGAAAAAGGGGATGTGCCAACCTAGCCACAACACGCCCAGGATCAGGCTGGCGGTCAGCACGTTGTAGTGCTGTTGCAGGTGGGGCAACGCGAAGCCACGCCAGCCGGTCTCCTCGCCGAAGCCGAAAGTCAGCAGCCAGAGTGGGAGAGCCACCAACCCTAGCTTCGGCAGGAACTTGACCGTGCCAAGTAGCCCGAAGTCGAGCCAGTTGCCGAACAGACCCATGCCCAGCGCGACCAGCCCGTAAACCAGCAGAGGTGAGAGCGCGACCAACCACCAGAGCCAGCCGATCCGCCACGCGCCCGTTCTTGCCAGCAGCTTCCTCACCCCCCCACCTCCTGTGGTCAGCCAGGTAACGGCGAAGGCAGCCAGGAGTGGCCCCCAAGCGGTGAAGTAATGGAGGCCGAAGGGGGCGACGATCCCCTGCTGGTGGGCGACAGCCAGCGGCACGGAGAGCAGCCAGGAGTAAGCATAGGCGAGACCGAAGTAGGCGACCAGCGGGTGCTGGCGCAGCCATGTGCGGGTCATGGTCATGGTTCTCACGGGCTGGATACCCCCTGTTTGTGCTTGACCCAACTAACAAAATCGTGGCGCATCGGCAGCCTCGGCCTGTTCAACGGCGTGACGACGGTCGTCACGAGCTTGCAGAATGTCAGCCTTCGCCTCCTCAAAGGTCAGCTTCTCCTCATACTTTGCTTCTTCAGCAATTTGTAGCAGCCGGTAAGCAAACGCTTCCTCTCTCATCTCCCGGTAGGCAGCCAAGGCGAGCAGCACCGCCGTCGGCTTGTTGCGGACGTTCACAACTACTGGCCTATCGCCTTCCAGCCCATCAAGCAGCGCGGACAGATTAGCACGGAACTCAACCACGCCCAATCCAGCAGCGGCAAGGTCTGCTGCGCGTACTCGACCGGATGTGTCCGGCCCTGCACGATCCGCGCAACCCAAGCCACAAGCTCAGGCTACCAACCATGAGCCGCAGCCTCTACCCCGCGCAGGCCGAGGCGGTCATGGCTGGGCTGAAGCTCCTCTACCAGAATGAAGACTTCATCCTGCTCGGTGAGATCGGCAGTGGCAAGAGCATCACCAGTCTGGCGACCGCAGCCTCCCTCAGCCCCCGCAACCTCAAGGCTACCGTGCAGCAGCTTGACGGCCAGCCGCTTCAAGAGGGTAGCAAGCGGCTGAAGGCGGTGCGGGTCGCCCTCATCCTCTGCCCGCCCCATCTTCTGCAATCGTGGCAGGAGCAGATCAGGTTGACCTTGCTAGGGGCGAGGGTGGTGGTGCTGGACTCAACCGCCGACGTTGATCGGCTGGCCGAGCTTCAGCAGCAGCCCTACAACGACGCGCCCGGTGGCGACTTGGTGTTCGCGCTTCTTTCCCGCGAGAGTGGCAAGCTGGGTGGCAGGCTGGTAGCGGGCCTGGACAAGCAGCACCGTTGCCCCCGCTGCGGCACCTTCGTCGTCCACGCTGATGAGAAGATCGTAAGCTCGCGCCTACGCTGTGAC
>Ga0123338_10005377_pt1 | contig 10985 bp, 8 predicted proteins | sample grotaG_FD_89793 | JGI IMG/M metagenome (GOLD analysis project Ga0123338, IMG submission 89793) | Glacier valley bacterial and archeal communities from Borup Fiord, Nunavut, Canada, to study Microbial Dark Matter (Phase II) -... | ecosystem: Environmental > Aquatic > Freshwater > Ice > Glacier ...
AAAAAGCCAAAGAACATCGGCTTAAAGGAGGAATATACAGGGCAATCATAGTAGATGGCATAAGTAAATTGTGTTTTTGAAAGCTGTCTTATTTATAACGTAATTCTGAAATAGATACCAATGTCTCAAAAAAAATGGAAAACATTCAAACGAAAAAAGCCAAGTGGCTTAAAAATAGCATATTGTAAAATTCAGACAGAGGGCATATTTGAAGCTGTTGAGTGACGAGTTTGTGCCGTAAATATTCAATTCATTTAAGATACTGTTTGCAAAAAGGAATGAAATACTTCCCTTTTTGCAAATAAACACTTATGTAGGATTATTTATTTTCAAGATGCTTCCAATTAGTCTGTTTATTCCATTGCCATGCATAATTGGAGAACAGACCTGGTTTAAAGTATATACTATCTATAAGGCCTAATATTTTGTTTGATTTCAATAATCCTCCAGTATGCTCTGGCTCTATAGCTATTGTAAATCCTTTCATTCTTTCAAAAATCCAGGAAATTAAAGGGCGGTTAGGCTTAAGCATTTCAGTAATTTGTTTGTTGGTCAGGTAGGTAAAGTTCTTTCCTACTCCATTTAAGGGATTATCTAATGTAAAGAAGTCTAGGTCTATATCAAAGTATATTTTATTTTCAGTAGACATTGATAGATACCTTTCCAAATCATCATATCCTTTGAATTTCTTGATTAAATGTTTATTGCTGTATTTGTCAATGAATATTTCATCTTCCCAATGGCTATCAAATCTTCCCTGTCTACAATGAATATAAATATTGCCTATAAGATTAAGATAAGCTGCGGCCATAATCTGTCCGTCATTAATTGATGTAAGGTTGGCCCATGCATATAGAGAAACATCCCTGTTATTCAATAAGTCGAGGCCGTCGAGCCAGCCCTTCTCGGTTTCGTTTGGCCACATTAAATCCTGATGCCAGTCAATCGTAACAAGACCTGGGGGAGCAAACTTACGATCTTTTTTACGCAGATCTTGTGTCCATTTGTTCCAAAAGAAGAAAGCATAACGATGATCATGGAACAAGGACACTTCCACGGAACTGCTCTCCCCGTAATAAGGATGTGATAGCCGATCTGTTAATGATCCGGGTGGCGTCACATAATCTATATTTCTAAAATGAAGTTCCACTATTGCTTATCATTTAAATTAATTCTCTCTGAAAGTTGTGCATGGCCAAATTTGCCATGTATATCTTCAATGAATCCCCATTTGAAAAATGAGCTGTTTAGATAAAGATGATTCCGTCGGATTTCATCTATACATCCCCGGATTATGGTTTGGTTTGAAAAGTTTTCAAAAAAGCTTTCCCATAAGTCCAATGTTGGTAGGAAGTCGTACAAATACCGACATTGATCAAATACAAAAACATTTGAATACATCCATGTTTCCTTTGCTTTATATTTTAATCCAAGATTTTTTCCTGCATGGGCAATGCAAGGGTATCCATATAATCCAATTAACAACTCAACCAACAAATTCTTCATCGGAATATCACAGGTTAAGAACATATTCCTGTCGAAGAAGTCAAGTTTAGTAAGTGTTTCTTTTAGTTTATCTCCACAAATATTGTGTATAAAAGTCTTGAAACCAGTATCAGCTTCCTCAAAACGCTTTAAAAGGCTACCAATATATAACGATTCTTCAATTGTCATTTTTTTCCTGTTACTCGCAATAAACCTTTTTAAAATATGATCATTTGGTAAGTTTTCACTAATTAATCTTGCCCAGTTTAATAGTGGGTAAACATCAACGGCTAGTAAATAATGTGGTACATTTTTGATCAATTCCTCTATCGTTTGTGCATTGACCTTATGCTCCCGAATCATCTTCAATTCCTTTTGCAGTGTTTGCTCATTAAGTAAATGATTATTTTGAACAGACCCTAATGAAGAAAATTGCCACATTGGTATTATTTCTGAAGCCAGAGTCGGGATAAAATGAGTTAAAAAGGTATCATAATAAGAACTCAGATGCTGATTTATATATTGGCTGTATGCAGTGAATGATTCTGATTTTTCGAGTGCACTCATTCCAAATTTATTATCCTCGGCTGGTACTTCAAAAATTTCTTTGGTGGCAAACCAAGGAGCTAATATCTCCCCCCAATTATAGTTATTTCCGGGCTCTGCAAAATTTGTTATTAAAGCAGATACCCCGGTAAGTCTTTTATTGAGAAATATCTGTTTTAAAATTTCCAATGGAGATTGCTGAGGAGACATTAGTGGAGAGCAGGCGTCAAAATATACAATATCGAACTCATGATTGGTTAGTTCGAAAAACTCAGCGAGTGATCCTCGGTGAATCTTGATCTGAATCCTTGCGTCCACCAGTGACTTTACCGCCTGTTCATATGTTTTTTTATCTGACTCAATCGCCCAAATATTTTCCAGTCGAATACCGTTACTACATAGTATATCAATATCATTGTATGGTTCAGGGCCTGAAAGGTATAATACCTTCAACTCACTCACTTTTTTTCCCTTACATATATTGTCGTAAAACTCGAACCAACTGCTTTTCCCTCCCAAAAACAGCCAGTTATATTCGTTGCTAAATTCGAAGTTCTTATTTCCAATAGATCGAAATAGTAATGAGTTAAAGTGATCTGTTATTTTCGTAAAATGCTCTTTAGAGACCAGATAACTTTCCTTTCTTTTGGTTGTAAGAGATTGGATAGCATGCTTTATTAGTTTCTCGCGAGCTTCATTCTTTATTTGTTGATTATATGTATGCATGGCAGAAATGGGTAAGAATATTCAATAATTTAGAATCAATACTTAATCCAATTCACTCCAATAATTTTTTTCTTTCTATCCTTTCTTTAGCTTCTACTAAAATGCTGTGTATCTTTTTCTCTAATTGTTTCTTGGAGGGTAACTCTGTCCAGTATTCAGCTACCATTATACCGTCTTTGTGCATTTCCAATAATTCGATCTGCTCTCTGCTGCTCTCAGCACAAAGTATTAAGCCAACAGGAGGCAATTCTCCCTCTTTCTTTTCATATCTGTCCAACCATTTTAAATACAATTCCATCTGCCCTTTATGTTTGGCCTCAAACTTACCCAGTTTTAATTCTATAGCTACCAAGCGTTTTAAATTACGGTGGTAAAATAGCAAGTCTAAATGAAAATCTTCACCATCTATTATCATTCTTTTCTGACGTTCTACAAAGGCAAAGCCTTTGCCTAATTCCAATATAAAGGCTTCTAACTCCCGAAGAATAGCTTCCTCCAGATCCTTCTCCAAATAGGAGTTCCGTAATCCTAAAAAATCCAAAAAGTAGGGATCTTTGAAATTATTGTAAGTAGCAGGATTATTACTTGTGTTTTGTAAATTAGCTATGCTAGTTCGTTCAAACTCTTTGGTAGCAATTTGTTTGCGTAAATCCCTTACACCCAATGCCTGCGTGGTCGCAGATTTAGCATAGAATAGTTTGGCTTCGGGATTTTTGAGTGGCAACAGTATTAAGAAATGCGACCAGCTCAATTGTCGTGACAGTGTAACGACAATCTCTTTATCGGTAAACTGTTCTGCAAATTGGAGCATCCTGCGTAAATTTTTTTCCTCGAAATTTCTGCCGTATTTCTCGGTTAATTGTCGTGACAATGTAACGACAATTTGCTTGCCATAATCTGCCCGTTTGTTTTGCAGTATGCTTTGATTAATGCGATTGCCGATATACCAAAAAAGCATGGTAAGGGTACTATTGGCTTGTGCAACTAGTTGCAGCTGACTTTGCTCAATAAGTTGGGAAATCTCATTGAACAAAGCTTTTTCTGTAAGTGCTATACTTTTCATTTTTGCAATTGATGAAATTATTTATTCAAATTGATAGCTGATTAACAGGCTATTATTGATTCAGGATTGTTCATACTCTACATTCCCTTGTTCGGGCATTGCCGATATCATTTTAAAGCCATACTTTATAAAGTGGCAAAGTTAATTTTAATATTTGTTTACTCAGAAGGTTCCTCTCCCTGAATAATTACCTGCTGTGAAACAATAGTACCTGGGTTTGGTATAATGATATCTAGGAGTTTGTATCATAGGAAGATGCACTGAAATAAAGGCCTATTTAGCGATTGGAGTGAATTAAACCTATTGCACAAAAAAACATATTTAATAAATTTCCTCAGCACAAACAGATGGGGTATCTTGGTGGATTTTTTATTTTCCATTTCGCCGCAAGCGGCGGGGAATTAACCCATAGAGATTAAATGATGCTTTGTATTATACTTCTTGATATACCAGTCTGAATTGCATTTATGGGCTGATTCTGAAATAATACCATCCCCGATTAAGGAAATAAACTGTCCGAAAACCGACTGGCCAAAAAAATAGGTACTTTTGTTCATAGTAGATGTGTTGTTGCTGCAAACTAAATCTACTAAAATGAATAAGATGGACAAAATCCACCTACTCTATTTTTTTATCGGACAACAATGATACGAAATAATAAACTGTGCAAAGCCTAACTGCCCAAATTGCCGAACTTTATCACCAGCTTGTTCCCCCAATGGAAGAAGGGCTGCTGGTTTTTCGATTGCACGAAAAAATAAAGGGCGGCGAGATCGACATAAATTTTTCGACCCAGGATATCCAGAGAGCAATAGAGGAAACTAACCAATTTAATCCTGGCAATGGTAATGTCCCCAACCGGGAGCGCCTGCTGAAGAATCTCCTCACCTATTTTATCGAGCGGCCCGCCGAACAAAAGAACCGTTATACCCTAACGGAATATGCTCGAAAATTTATATTGCTGCTAGAACATAAGATTAACAATCCCTTTCGTAAGTTTCCGTTACGCGAAAGTTTTAAGCGTTACGCGAATTTTTCCGCACAGGATATCCAACACATAAATCAATTTGAGAGCTGGTTTAACCAGGGATTCCAAGCCACTACAAGGGAAAATATTTTTGATCACTTGGAAGAATTGAAAGCAGATGTTCAAGCATCTGTCCAGCGCCTGAATAAACTATTGTATTCCAGTGAAGAAACAGCGCAAAAATTGGTTGCCGGCTTTTCTATGATTTTTACTGACCTTGGTGAAAAGGCGGATGAAATACGTGACACTCTCCGCTTAGGAAATTCACTTCAACTCGAAATTGACATCGTCGTTTCTACATTTTATAAGCAAACGAAGGAGTTCAAGCATCCCTCGACAACAGAAGAAATCTCCCAGTTCGACGATTTACACTATGCCTATTCACGAGCTTCGGAAATTAAACAGGAGATACAGTCCTTTTTTGACATTGTTGACGGTAAACTTGGACAGTTACGCGAACGAATACAATACGCCAGCACGAAACTGAACGAGCTGCAGGAGCTTTTCCGTTATCAGAGCCTCTTTAAATTAAACCTCAAAAGATTACTCGAATATGTCCTTACAATCGTAACTTCTGAAAAGGGTGAACTTATCTTACCGGCCTGGTTCCACCTCAGAGGCCTCCCTGAAGAACGCTTCAAGCTGACTGTTATGCCTGACTTGGAGCGAGAGTTTGCCCAGCGAAATGCAGTGGTCGAAAACCCAGAAGATCAGGACTATCACCAAGAGGAATTGATCCGCGTTGAGACAGACCTTATTCGCCAGCAGCGTACTGCAATCTTAGTTGAGCAATTAAAAGAGAGATTAGAAAAGGAGGGTACCCTAGATTTTACCGAAGAGTTCTATCATATATTGGACAACGAACACGATGAAGAAGTTGCTCTACAGGTAGGATACGAGCTCATCCAGTATGCACATGAAAACCCATATTTTCAGGTTAATATCCTTCCAGAAATCCCCGAAATTCATCAAACCCAACCTATTATCACATGGATAATCAATTTAAAGAACAAGAACTGATTTCGGACTTCAGTTTTTTGAATCATCACGATGTGCAAGCTCATTTTGCAGATCTAAATATTACCTTGCTTGCCGGTCGGCACATTCAGACCGGTGAAGGTTATCACTTTACGCTGGTAAACAATTATTCTGATGAATTTAAATTTTTTTATCGTAGTCTGTACGGCTTGGAGTTGAAACAGGCCAGAGTAGAAAATATAGACTATTATTACCTTGACTTTCCTGATGAGGGGAAAAGCAAACTAAATACAGCTGACCGTTTCCGAGAAATGACACCCTGGGAAATGCTAATTGCACTGATGCTGCTGAATATGTATTATGACCGTTTTTTTGAACAAACAAAGATCGTCAGTTGGGTGGTAATCCAAAAGGAAATAATGGACAATGAAATATCGCAACTTTATAAAAAGGCATTTTTCAACAATACGATCCGGGAGCATTACAGCGATCTTGAATGGAAAACCCTTTTTGATACCTTTAAAAGAGTATTAAGAAATTTTGATCGCTGGGGCTGGATTAAACTACAGGCGGCTGAAGAAGGCGATGGCGACTTGGTTTTTGTAATTCGAGAAAGTATCGACCGCTTTGGAAAACTTTATCAATACGAGATCAGCCAATTTGATATCTTCATCGAACAGATAAACCAAAAAAGAACTAAAGCATGAAATATCCTCTTATCCATGCTTTATCAACTGTTGGAATATTGAAACACTATAACCAGGACTACCTGATCCATGAACAGCGTACTGATTTTACTGGGGCAAACGGAGTTGGCAAATCTATTATCGCCGATCTTTTCCAGCTGATATTCATTACCGACAAACAATTGTTTCAATTTGGTACAGAGGGTTATAAGAAAGAGGCTCGGCAGATTCACAAACTACCATACAAATGCCGCGATGCCTATTCCTTTCTAATAATAGAAATTAAGGAAGGTAAGTTTATCTGTATCGGCGTTTGCATACCTAATAACACAAACAGGCCCATAAAACCCTTTTTAATTACTACGAACCCTGACAACCAGCGGCCATTGGAAGATCGATCCTTCACTTTGGAGCAGATACCAGTTGCCAGACATTTTATCAATGGTAAAAATCAAATCTGTATTATTGAGGAATTGGGGCGCCATTTCCGTGACAACTATGGGCTTTATTTCGAGTATTATAGTAGTCGAGAACAAAAAGATGGACACTTTGCCCGATTATATGACCAACAACTTTTACCTATCAATCTGAGCATTCCAAGCAGCCTGAAGACTTTTGCCAAAATAATCCAGTCTTTTTCGCGGGCAAGAGGTGGCGGTGATAAGTCAGAAGAATTAAAGGACTTCCTTTTTGACGGGGTGGAAAAGGAATTGGAGCAAACCTTTGATAACCATAAAAGTGATATCGATAAACTGCTCCGTGATTACGATGATCTCCAAGCGTTTATCATTGATTTAGAAGCGAAACAAGCTCAGTTGGAGGAATTGAACAAGCTAGCGGACATGAAACAGACTGCGCAAAAGAATTTCCTCCTAGGCAATTGTGGTTATTCTTTTGCCGCCAGCAATAAGGCAAAGGCTGCTGTTGAAGTAAAAATTGAGGAATATAACACACTAATACAAAAAGTAGGCCTGATTGCTAAGCGTTTACCACGCCTTCGCTCTATAGCAACCGGCTACCAAGCTGTTCTTTCACATTGTCAAAAGAGGTTGGTGACCATTAGTACATGTAAGGAACTTTTGGAAAAGATAGGAGCGCTTGATAAACGAATCAATGACCTGTCCTTAGACGATTTGCCAATTATTATGGAAAAGTTTAATGGCAAGTACCTCATTAATGAATATGAGGACAGAGAGATAATCAGGCGTTGCCTGGTCTTTATACCTGTTTATCAGCAGTACAAATCCATTTTTGCCATTGAACAACAAATAGAGTTTCAAAAACAGTTAATCGTAGCAAGAAAGGCGGCACTAGTCAAAGAAATAGAATATCTTAGTTTCGTAAACAAATTATTTAGTGGTTCCACCGAACAATCTTTGATTGCCCGGGTGCTACAATCAGAGATAGCGGTTTCCCCCGCCCAGGAAGCTGTATTATTTCATTTTTTACGTACACACTGGAAAAACCCCAGAACCACAGATTTTCCGTATTATGCGGAAGGCTTTGCTTTCTTTAGCGACGACCATATTCTCCAAGATGAAATGTTAGGTGGTTACTGGCTGCATTTGGACGACATAAACATCTTCATACCCAACCTGAAGCATGAGCCGATTTTGGGAAATCCCAATTTGCGGAGCAAAGCTATCACCGAACTCATGGCACATCATGAAACCCTGATTATCGCCGCGAAAGCAGAACTGACGCAACTGCAACTTTTTGAAAAGGGCAAAAGCTATATGCCTCAAGATGCCGATATTTTATCCAGTCTTGATGCGCGTCTTTATGATTACGCTGTTTCAACCGAGCTGGCAATTACAGTTCAGCTTATTCTGCAACTCGATAGCATAACAGAAGACCTGCAAAAAGAACGAAACAACTTACAGGAAAAAGTAATTGCGTTACTTGCACAAGCAAGTATCTATTCACATGCAGATATGCAATCATTGTTTAATACAGAAAACTTCAATCTCGAAGTTTGGAAGCATAAAGCAGAAATGTATCAACAACGAGTTACTACTGATAGTGCTAATGAGAACGCTATCAGGGAAACCAGTATCCCAGCCTTGAAGCAGCAAGTGGAGGACAAAAAAACGCTTGCCGATCGTACTGCAGCACTGTATCTTGAAGACAGTGTGGCATTGGAAGCTAGCTACCCGGAACTGGTATCGGAAACGCTGCTTGAAATGCGTGAAGAAGATCTTCGCGAATTAAAGAAACAGGATGACAATGCGATGCGAAATTATCAAAGTGCATATCTGACTACTTGTGCGCTCTTCCGTGAAACAGTTGAGGGTAATAACATGGAAATCGCAATAGAAATAGGAGAAGGACGTTATAGTTTTCCGTTGCTGGAGCGTGCCCTGCTAGGTAGCAGAATAAGGTTCCATGATCAAATCGCCGAAGAGTTGCATACAGCTAATCGTTCACGACATAAACTGGTCGATTCTATTCACGAGACTATGCTGAAGATCTTCATAAGAACAAAAACCAAATATGAAGAATATCGGAGCCAAGTCCGAGACCTAAATTTATTTTTTAAAGGAAAGACGATTAGTAACAAATACTTTTTTCAGGTTGAGTTCGTCCCCAACAAAGAAGTGCCCATCGAATGGATCAATCAATTGCAAAGCCAGTCTCAACATTTGTATAAACCAGGCGAACTTCCAATGGGTGACTCTGTAGAATTATTTGTTGAAGATTTTTTCAAGACTGCCGTCGGCTATAAAAAAAAGATTGCCTTCCGGGATCTGCTGGATCCGAAAACTTATTTTACTCTTGATGCCGGGCTTACTGATGAACAAGGAAAAGAGATATCCGGCAGCACTGGAGAAACCTATTCAGCAAAGGTGCTTTTGGGTATTGGCCGGTTGTCAAAAGTACAGTCACAAAACAGACCCGGCATCAGATTCATTATTTTAGAGGAAACAGCGAATCTGGATAAGACCAATTTTAACAATTTTCCTACTATTGCAGAAGAGTTTGGCTACCAGATTATCACCATGACGCCGAAGCCTTTCGGTGCAGACGCAACAGAAGGTTGGTACTTGTACCATTTATTGCCGGGAAAACATGATTCGGATATTAATTACCCGGTACCTGCCAGTTATTTTAAAACTAATACCAATAAAGAAGATTTGCTAACGTATCTTAAAAGGAAAAACGGATGAACTGGACAGCATTGAAAGCGCTGCATGAAATTTACGAACGGGGTGAAACCAATAAAAAGGAAAGCCTATTGAGGGACAACCATATCCTTTTCCTTTTGCATCAAACTGGTGAACTGAAAGAAGGTGTCAGAATGATTCTGAAAGGGGACGGATTTGAAGATTATTATCGGAATAACCATTTACAAAACTATCTCCGCTATTATCAGTTTTTGGAAAGCGCTGGGCTTATGAAACCGCAGCTTCGGTTTCAAGAAGCTGATATCAAAGTGCTGATTGAGTTGCAGACAGGTATGATGAGTGGCGAGTTGGTCCCAATCCGCGATGAGATCATTCAAGCCGAGGAAACCATCAGGGGCGTCTCTCAGATGTTTTTCAGAAATGAAAAATATTTGGAAAAATCCGACAGCCTTGTAAGCGCCGTAAAAGGGATATTGGGTATTGCCGAACTCGCTAACGATAAAGACCAGCAATACAAGTATGTGTTACAAAGTCACGAGCCGGCTAAGATTGTACTATGCGAAAACCTCGACTTTTTAAAGCGCCCTTCTAAGCCAAGAAAACACAACATCGAGCTTTGGTACGCCGGCGGTAAGAACATCGATAAGCTTAACTACATTGGCGAGGTCACGTTGCCCATTTTTTATTCCTGTGACTGGGATTATGACGGCTTACTGATCTATCAGGCTGTGAAGCAAAGAATTCCGACGATTCGCTTGCTGTACCCCAATGGTATGCGAAAAAGTATCGTTCAAACGGAACATGACAGTCGCTGGCAATCTCCAAGTACTCCTAAATTATTATCTGGCCTGGACCGATCGCTTTATTCCGAAAGCGAAAAAATATTAATAGTAGAGTTAATTACAGCCAATGAATGGATTATGGAGGAAACAAACGATTTGATTTGGATGATAGATTCAGTGAGAAATTAAAACCAACCTTATTGGTATTCGAACCAAAAAAGCTTGTAATTTGGATGATTTCTAATAATTTAATAAGAATAATTAAGTTTCGCAACCAATAAAGCCTTCAAAATCACATGATTTGAAGGCTTTACAAAATCCTAGTGGTCCCTGCCCAAAAAATGTCAAACCTTTTCTTAGAAGATTTAGTACGTTTAACTAAGCTTGCCGCCTGATGCAAAAGCGATTCGAAATCAAGTTTGTTCTCCTTAAATGGATATTACTGCAACCCTTATGATACAAAACTCGAATCATATAATAAAGGATTTGAAGCTTCTGAGTGACGTTCTCGCGGCTTAAATATTCAAATTATCTATTTTTAAAATATTGTATGCGAAAGAAACGGAA
>Ga0123338_10005379_pt1 | contig 10985 bp, 9 predicted proteins | sample grotaG_FD_89793 | JGI IMG/M metagenome (GOLD analysis project Ga0123338, IMG submission 89793) | Glacier valley bacterial and archeal communities from Borup Fiord, Nunavut, Canada, to study Microbial Dark Matter (Phase II) -... | ecosystem: Environmental > Aquatic > Freshwater > Ice > Glacier ...
CGGTGAACGCTGGCCGGGTTGCCCTCGAGGTGGGCTGCAAAGGTGTAGGCCTGGAGCGCTTCTGAACTCATGGGGGTGGTGGCGGCGTAGTCGAGATAAAGCATGAATGGCTCCGGGGAGGGTTGAAGGGGGAGAGGGGGAGAGGGGGAGATGAAAAGAGCGCCTCCGGCTGTCTTGACCTGGGCGGCACTGTCTTGGCGAAAACGGCACTGTCTTGAGCAGAACGGCACCTACCGGGCCTGCTCGCCTACCGGGCCTCGCCGCCTATCGAGCCAAGTCGCGGGTTATTAGTCATTGGTTCTTGGTCGGTTTGATTTTGGGCGCTTCACCGCAGACCAACCAATGACCAACTACTAAAAACCCGCCAGAGGCGTAAAACTCGCCCCTCACCCTTCATCTCACAAAGGTGTCGTACTGCTGACCATCCACCGTTACCACGAAGGTCGCGCTTCCCGTGACCTGTACATCGAGTTGCACCGACAGCCCCGCCGCGCCGGACTGGGTGATGAGGGTCTGTTCGCCCCCGGCGTCGCGCACCCTGAGCACCGCGCTGCCGCTGGGCAAGTCGGCGGGAAAGGTGTAAACGAAGTTGAGCGAACGCCGCCCGGTACTGGAGGGGGTCGCAGGACTCGAGGGCGTTCCTGCGTTCGGGGTGGCAGTGTTCGGGGTGGCAGTGTTCGGCGTCGCTGCGGGGTCCGGGGTCGGGGTGGGCAGGGTATCGGGAGCAGGCGCTGCACTCGGGGCGCTCGAGTTGCCGGAAGGCGGCGTATCCGGGACAGGCGTAGGGGTCTCCGGTGTGGGCGTTACAGGCGTGCTCGAGTCGGGCGTGGGCGTCGGAGTGGGCACTGGAACCGGAGTGCTCGAGTCGGGGGTGGGTGTTGTCACTGGGACATCGGGAACGACTATCGGTTCAGGCGGCGGCGGTATATGTTTGACAATCTGGCCCAGCGGCAGGGTATCCAGATTGGCTCGAGGGGGGGGCGTGGCCTGCGGCACTCTAGCCACCACCAGGCGGACGGGCATTCCCACCCGCAATTTAGCGTAAGGCGCGGGGTTCTGAGCCAGCACCGTGCCCTCGGGCTGGTCTGAATCTTGCACTGCCACATCGTTTAAAACCAGCAGAGACTGTTTGACCATCGCTTTGGCTTCGGCAAAACTCAGTCCGGTCAGGTCGGGCAAAAAAGTCTGCTGTGGCCGCACCCCCTGGCTGATGAGCACGTCAACCGTGCCGCCCCGCGCCACCTGGGTTCCGGTTTCCGGCGACTGGCCCACCACCTCACCTTTGGGTAGCGCCAAGTCGGCGGTAAAGGTGTAGCGCACCACCCCTACCTTGAGGCCCGCGTCGCGCAGCACGCCCCTGGCGCTGTCCAGGCTGAGTTCGGAGACTTTGGGCACGCTCAAAGGCGGCGGGTTATTCACCGTTAATGTGACCAGCCGTCCGCCGTGCAGCGCACTGTCGGGCGCGGGGTCTTGACCGATGATGCTGCCGATTTTCAGGCTGCGCTCCTCGCCCTGCACGATGCTGACCCGAAAGCCGGAGTCGCGCATCTTGAGGGCGGCGTCCTGACCACTCAGACCCAGTACCTTGGGCACGGTGAGCACCTTGGGATTTAAATACACGTCCAGCGCCCTCGCGCCCCAATAGCCCGCTCCGGCCAGCAGCAGCGTTCCCGGCAGCACCGAGAGCAGAAAACGCGCGGTGCGGGCCAATCTCGAGTCCGGCCTCGGCCCTACCCGCCCCGCTCGAGGCACCTTTACCCCGGTCCCCTTGGCTTTTTCGGCCCCTTTGCGGGCGCGGCGCGCTCTGCCGCTGGTTTTACCGCCCTGGAGCGCTCTGAGGACCTCGGCGTTGAGCGTGGCGATGTCCTCGCTCGAGCGCTCTATGGGCACCAGTCCGGCCAAAACAGGCAACCCTCCCTCGAGGTGAACGTCGGCGTCCTCGAGCGCGAAGCCCGCCTCGCTCAGACTCTGCGCGAAAACCCTCACCGCCTCACTGCTCACCGCACTTTTGCGCGGCTGTTTCAAATACTCCTCGAGCGTGGGTCCGGTGGGCGGCTTCCACACGCTGTAATACGCGCCGGGGCGCGCCACCACGTCGAGCAAAAAGGGCGAGGGCAGGGCCTTGAGCGCCGCCCGGTACTTGTGAAACAGCGTGCGCTGCTCACTGGTCTGCACGTTGAGTTGCACGATGAGCACCGGAGCACCCTGCGGGTCCTGAGACTCGGAGACGTTGAAGTCGCTGACACTCAGGCTGCCGACGGGCAGGGGTAGGCCGCTCGAGCCAGGAACCGAGCGCAAGATTTCATATTTTCCGTCCAGACGAGCCATACTTGTTTCAGTATACAGGGGCGGTGTTTGAGAAGTGGCGATGGGGGTGTGGGTTTTGGGTTATCGGTTATCGGTTATCAGTTTTCGGTTCACCACTCGAGCAAAGTCTTTTCTATTCCGCTCGAGTCCAGCTTTTCTAGCGCGTCCTTTGCTGATTCTCCGGTGGCTGGATGGTTCCAGTGTGGCGCAATCTCGAGCAGGGGAACTAACACGAAAGCCCGCTCGAGCATTCGTGCATGGGGCAAGGTGAGTTCTTGAGTCTCGAGGACCTGACCGCCATAACTCAGCAAATCCAAATCGAGGGTGCGAGGTCCCCAGCGCTCACCGCGCTCCCGCCCGAACAAACGCTCAATCTCGAGCAGCGCGCCCAGCACCTCCTCTGGCTCGAGCGCGGTCCTGAGTTCGAGGGCGGCATTAAGAAAATCGGGCTGCTCGAGCTTTCCCCACGGCGCAGTGCGGTATAAACTGGACTTTCGTACCACCTGGCCGACCCCACCCAGTGGCTCGAGCGCGGCGTGCAAGGTGGTCCGCACATCTGCCAGATTACCGCCCAGCGCGATGAAAGCGGTGTGCAGCGCTCTACTCACCCGCCCTTTCCTTGACGACCTCAGCGTAAACATCCCGAAAGATTCCCGGCAGCGGTGCGTGCGGCTTGTGAACCCGCACGGTGAGCTTTTGCAGACGCGGGTGCTCGAGCAGCAGTTTCTCGGCCAGACTGTGGGCCAAAAACTCGATCAGGTCGTAGCGCTCCCCGGTCACTTCCTGGGACACTCGAGCGTAAATAGCGCCGTAATCCACCGTCCCCTCGAGCGAATCGGTCATGCCCTCAAAGTCGAACTCCAGCTCCACATCCACCACAAAACGCGCGCCCAGCTTGGTTTCCTCGGCAAAAACCCCGTGCCGTCCGAAAAACTCGAGTCCAATGAGTGCCACTTTTCCCATCGCTCGAGTGTAAGGCAAGTTGGCCCCTTGCGGGGCTGCAAACGCCAAGCGCCCCTTGCGGGGCTGCGAACGTCAAACGTCAAACGCAGTTTTGCGTTTGACGTTTGACGTTCGCAAAGTGCGAAGCACTTATCTTGTGGCGTTTGCAGAGTGCGGAGCACTCCTGACGTTTGCAGAGTGCGAAGCACTTCTAGCCCTAAACTGCGTCCCACACCTCGAGCGCCTGTTTGTGCATCCGTACATTGTGAACCCGCAGCATCGCCGCGCCCCGCGCCACACAGCCCAGATGCACCGCCACGCTGCCGGGGTCGCGCTCGAGCGCACTCAGCTCGGAACCGGTGAGCCGACCGATAAAACTCTTTCTCGAGGCCCCCACCAGAACCGGATACGGCAGCGCGGTCAGGCGTTCTAAACCGCGCAGCAGGGCCAGATTGTGCTCGAGCTTTTTGCCAAAGCCAATTCCAGGGTCCAGCAGCACCCCCGGAAGGCCCGCAGCAAGGGCCTGAGTCGCCTGGAACGCTAAAAACTCGAGCACCTCGAGCACCACATCCCCGTACTGGGGGCTGCGCTGCATGGTCTGGGGCTGGCCCTGCATGTGCATCACCACCGCCGGAGCGCCAAACCGAGCGCAGACCTCGAGCATGGCGGGGTTGGTCAAACCCGTAATGTCGTTGACCAGGTGTGCGCCCGCTCTCAGTGCGGCTTGAGCCACCTCCGGCTTGCGAGTATCAATGCTGATGAGCGCACTCGAGCGACTTTTAATGGCCTCAATCAGCGGAATCACCCGCTCGAGTTCGGTTTCAACATCCACCGGGACCGCGCCAGGGCGGGTGGATTCGCCGCCGATGTCCAGCACATCCGCGCCGTCATCCTCGAGCTTTAAAGCGTGCTCCAGGTTACCCAGCAGGTCACGCCCTCCATCCGAAAACGAATCTGGGGTGACGTTGACCACCCCCATCAGCAGCGGTTTTTCCCAGGTGAGTTGATAGAGCGAGCCTCGAAGTACCGTGTGAGGCGCAGGAAAACCGAAGTTCAAGCTAAACATGCTCAGCGGTCCCGGCAGCCGCCGCCGGGGTCGTGCTGGCTTCGAGGAACACCGCGAACACCCGCCCCCGCTCCGGGTAGGCGCTGACCCAGGCGGGCATTTTACTGCCGCTGCGAAAGGGGATATAACTCTCGCCCTCGAGCGGAATCCCGGTCTCCAGCGCCTTCTGGATGGGGTGCTCCGCTGGAATGTGCGTACCCACCGCAAGGGTGTAGAGCATACTTTTCGAGCTGGGCGCAAAACGCACCTCGAGACCGCCGCGCACCTCGGCCCTCTGGCCCTTCTCGAGCTGCTCGAGCAAATCCTGCGGGGTGCTCTGGTTTGCTTTGCCTCGCGCCCGCCCCGGACGCACGCACAGCGCAAAAAGTGCCGCTTGGTCGGTGTATTCGGACAGGCTCACCATGGCTACGCTGGCCGAAACGTCGGCCTCGAGCATCAGTCGGTACACGCTCGCGCCGCTTAAGCCCCCCCGAGTGGCCCGCTCGAGCATGGCTTTGGACACCAGCATGGCCGACGCGCCCACGTTGCACAGAATCTCGATGGCGTCCTCGAGCGCGTCTCCTTCGTAGCTGTCGTGGATGTCGCTGAGTAGGTCGTCGCTTTGCAGCAGCAGCGCGTGGCTGATTTCGTGGGCCAGGGTAAAGCGCTGACGCTCGGGCGTAGATTTGGGATTGAGAAAAACCACGTTGTGCTCGGGGTCGTAGGCTCCATCTTGCCCCTCGAGCGAAGCGTAGCGCAGCTTAGCCCCCAGTCCCTCGAGCATCCCCAGATTGTCCTGCCAGGGGTATTTCTGGCGGTAATTCCGGGCGATTTCCCGCATCCGTTCCTTGTAGGGTTCCTCCACTCGAGCGGCCATGCGGGGCATTGTACCGGAGTTGAGGTGTGGGATTGCGTGAAGCAGACTTCAGGCACACCGATTCCCGATTCCCCATTCCCCATTCCCAACATCAACGCACTACCTCGAGCCGCACCCGCGCAATGCCTTCGCGTTTAATCCCCAGTTTGTTTGCGGCGGTGCGCGATAAATCGATGATTCTCGAGCGCACTCCCCACGGCCCCCGGTCGTTGATTTTGACCAGCACGCTGCGGCCACTGAGCTGATGGGTCACGCGCACCCAGGTGCCCAACGGCAGGCTCAGGTGAGCGGCGGTCATGCGGGTGGAGGCATCAAAGCGTCCGCCGTAAAACACTGCCTGACCGTACTGCACCACACCCACCTGCACCAGTCCCCGCGCCTGCACCTCGAGTGTGCCCAGCATCAGTGCCAGCACCGCTAAACCTCGCCCAAGTCTCCTCATAAATCCACCTCCGCACTCTTAGTCAGCACCTCGCACCCAGTTTCGGTGATCACCACCAAATCCTCGAGCCGCACCCCGCCCAGGCCCGGTACGTAAAGACCCGGCTCGAGCGTGACCACGTTTCCGACCTCGAGTATTTCACTTTCCTCGCTCCTGAACGACAGTCTGGGTGTTTCGTGCACCGCCAGCCCCACCCCGTGACCCAGCGAGTGGGCGAACTCGGTCTCAAAACCTTCACTTTTGAGATAATCCCGCGTCACCGCGTCGAGCGCCCTGCACCCCATCCCCGGACTAGCCGCCTCGAGCGCCAACTTCTTAGCCTGTTTGACCGCCCGGTACAGTTTTTTCAGCTCCGCGCTCACCTCGCCCACTGGGTAAGCGCGGGTCATGTCCGAGTGATACCCCCCCAGCTTCGCGCCCAAATCAATGGTCACCAAATCGCCGACTTCGAGCACTTTAGCGCTGGCCCGTCCGTGCGGCATACTCGAGCGCAGCCCCGAAGCCACGATGGTGTTAAAAGCCGCGCCCTCGGCTCCGGCCCGCCGCATTCGGAACTCCAGCTCGAGTGCGATGTCCACTTCGCGCACCCCCGGAACCAGCATCGGCACCACCTCGGCCAGAACTTTGTCGGTGAGCGCACAGGCGGCCCGAATCTGGGCCACTTCCTCTAGCGTTTTCACCGCCCGCAAGCCTTCGAGCAGGCCCAAGCTCGAGGTCCACATAGTCCCCTCGAGCGAACGTAACTCCTCGAGTTTCTCGACTGTCAAATTTGAGGCTTCAAAGCCGACCCGCACCCCCTCGAGCCGCTTTTTCAACTCAGTTTTCCACTCGTCGCCCTGCCGCCAGATAAAGCTGGGCAGCGTGGACTCCTGCTCGGCCTGCACGGTGTAACGGCTGTCGGTGAACAGCGTGGCCTCACCCTTGTACAGTAGCACTCGAGCGTCTTCCGGTGAGGTAAATTTACTCAAATAGCGCACGTTTTCCGGCGTTGTAACCCACAGCGCCTCAATCTGACCCCCCTCGAGCGCGGCCCAGACCTTTTGCCATAATTTTTCCATGCCCGCGAGTATAGCACGGTTCAAATCCACCTCATGACCTAATTTGTGATAGTCAAGTACATTCTCAGACGAAACATAGGATTTCACAAGCTTCAATGAGTGAAGCAGGTTAGGTTTCATCCCGCTACTACAAAACTGCGCCCTAGAGCCGCGCCGAAAGCTTGAGCGCCTCCACCAACCCCCCCGCGTCCACATGCCCTACCTGATAGCGACTGGCGGCTTTAGCGTGCTCATCGGCATTGCCCATCGCCACTGGAAAGCCCACCGCCTTCAGGGCCTGCACATCGTTGCGGGCGTCTCCCACCATCATGGTCCGCTCGAGGGTGGTTCCAAGCTTTTGGGCCAGGGTCCGAATCGCGCTGGCCTTTGAAATGCCCTCACGGGTGATGCTGACAAAAAGTGCGTCTGGCATCACCGGCGACTCTGCCGGGTGATAGCTCAGTCCCGGCAGGGGAGAGGCCAGCAGCGCGGGGCCGTCCTCACGCCGAACCACCCACTGCGCCCGCACCAGTTCGCCCCGAACCTCGCTCAGAGCCTTGAACTCGAGCGCAACCCCCAGCAGTTCGGCGTGTCTAACGGCCAAGTCGTCGTTCCGGTTTATGGCCCAATCAAAATCCGAATACAGCTCCAATACCCAATCGTGCTGCTCTGACTGGGCCTCGAGCGCGCCCAAATCAAAATGCTCACCCAGGCCGCTCGAGAGTGTCGCGGTCCCGTCGGCCTTTGCCAGCGAAGCGCCATTCTGAAAGATATGCCAGCCGTCCGGCTCGAGCTGCTGCGCCCAGGCCAGTGCTTTTCCGAATCCCGGCCTGCCGGTACACACCGCTAAATGTTGCCCACGCGCTCTCGCCACTGCCGCTGCTGCCCATACCTGCGGCAAAACGTCCCCGCTCGAGCCGACCAGCGTGCCGTCTATATCAATACAAATCAGGTCTAACACGCCCTCGAGTGTATTGGAACTAAGCAGCAAGAGCTAGACTTGAAAAACTAGATTTCACAATCTGGGCAAACTCCAAAGCTCAGCTCCAATTCAGTTTGTATTTAATATTGCTGTTAAGCTATGAGGCATCTGAGTTTTTTCTCTCGCTCTAAAGGAGTTTGCTCCAACGGCTTTTTGCTATCGGGAGGTACTTTGAAGCGTTTTGACAGGATTTTAGTGTGTTTTTCAGTTTGCTCGAGCCTAGGGTTTACCTCGAGTGCAAACGCGGCTACCTTTTACAGCTACCGCTTATTCACAGGGCCAGGGCTTCCGGTGGGTACCGACCTGCGTCAGGCCGGATTGCTAGGGGCCGAGAAAGCCTTTCCCTTGGGAAAATACCTGATACTTCTGCGCTCCCTGAACCTGCCACTCGAGGCGGGGTCGAACCGGGGTCTCAGCACCAACCTCAAGCAAATGGCCTCCATCTTGACCCCGTTTAAGTCTAACCTCGCTCTGGTGCTGACCGCCGGAGGCAATTTGCAAGACCGTCAAAGTGCAGGAACGCGCCTGCCTGACAAATTCAGTGAAGTTCAGAGGCTTGTGCCCCTACAAGGACCGTGGTCGCTGTGGCTGGACCCAGATGGAAGTCTGGCGCGTTTGGCTGCACCCAAAGCCGAGCTGGGGGACCGGGAGAGCTGGGGAGGAGTTAGTCTGATTGCCTGCGTGCAGGACGGAAAAGTTACCGGAACCTACAAAGATTATTTGCTTGGTGTAGCCAACAGCGGTCGTCTACGTACCGTGGCTGAGCGTTGCACGCAAAAAGGGGTCAACCCTGAGCAGGTGGCGCTACCCTTTCGCGGCAACGGCGAAGCCGACTTTACTCTACGGGACGAAAAGGGCAAGCTGCTCGAGGGACGCAAACAAAAAGGGGCTTACGCGCTGCTGGCCCTGCCGCCCGAAGGGGCCTACCCCAACGTTAGCCCCAAAAGCCTTTATGCAGACGCCGAGCGAATTCTCAAAATAGCTAAAATTCCGCTGTATATGGTCGCCCTGCCCAGTAGCAGCGCCTCGGGAGAATTTCAAGACGCCTCGAGCGTAGCCACCTCACTTCGCAAGTCGCTCGAGATCCCCGTCTTTACCGATACAACAGGCAACTTTGTGGACCGCTTCAGCAACTATCTGGGGTCGCCTGGAATGCTCATCTTGTTTGGCAAACAGGGTCAGCCCCTCGATAGTTTTGCGCCCAACACCGGGGACTTTGATTTACCTAATCTTCTCCAACAAGCGCTGCTCGAGTACGACCTGCTATGAATCTCCGTGTCGGGCTGCGTGAAATTGTGGGTATTCTTTCGCTGGCTGTTGCCGTGTGTGCGGCTGCCCTAGTGTGGGCTATCGGAGACCGCTCGAGGCAGTCACTCGACGCACTGGGTCAGGCCGTGCGGCCCAACCTACTGATTGTGCGGGTCAATCCGCAGAGCGGACCCGCTGGAACCCAGGCGTTTGCACGCCTCGAGGGTCAGGTGGGGCTGCTGTCTTCAGAACTCGAGCGTCTGCGCCGCTTGCCGGGAGTCGAAGCCTTCGCAGTGCGGGGTCAGAGTTTTTTTGTGACCGGGCAGCGCTTTCGCATCGTGCAGCAAACCGCCAGTGCCAACCTAGCGGAGGTGCTGGGGTTACCGCTCGAGCAGGGCTGTCTGCTTACCCCAGAGGAGGACGCGCTTGGCTTGCCTTTTGCTGTCATTGGCCCTATCACTGCAAAGGAGTATTTCGGAGAGAAAAACCCCGTAGGTGGAAAGATTAGCACTGGGTTGGGGACGTTTCGGGTAGTGGGAGTGCTCAAAGCGCTGCCCCCAGACCTTGCTGAGTTGCGTTCACTGGACGCCGCCATGCTGGTCCCCTCCGCCTCTGACCCTGGAGCCAGTTCCTCCCGACGAGTCGGAGCAGCTTCCACCGTATTCGTGAACTACGCCCCTGGAAAAGGTGAACAGGTGCTTAAAGCCCTGCAAGCACAACTCGAGTCGATGCCCATAGCAGGGCTTTACACCGTACAAACCCCCCGCCAGTGGCTGGGCGCACCCCAGGTTTTTCGGCTCGAGGTGGCCAGGGGATTGGGGCAAGCAGTCGCCTGGACTGTGCTGCTTGCCCTGTTAGCGGCGGGCGCTAACTTGGCTAACCTATTTATGTTACGGGTGCTGGGACGTCAGCGTGAACTGGCACTGCGCCGCACCGTCGGAGCCACCCGTGTAGCCATTTTTCGCACCGTGGCAGGGGATTTAGCCGCTTTAGGGTTGTTTGGAAGCCTGCTGGGTATACTGACCGCTCGAGCGTTGGGGGCCACTCTACCGAGCCTGTTCGCCTTGCCGTCCACCGCTGTTTTGCTGCATAGCACTTTGGGTGGAGCAGGCGTTACTTTTCTGGCTGCCCTGCTTCCCACCCTTCAGGCCCTGCGACTTGCTCCGGCGGTGGCCCTGCGCGAACCGCCCACCCGCACGGTGTGGGAAGGGATTGGCCTCAGCGGGCTGGTGTTGGGAACTGCTACTTTGCTGGCGAGTGTAGCGGTATCAGAGGGTAGCGCCCACTGGGTTACTGAGCGTATTCGTGCGCTGGGGGGGCAGCGAGTGGTGTTTACCACCATCACTGGCCCCTTTGACCAGATTCGTAGCATTCGCCCCAAACCTCCGGTGGGTGAAGCCGATTTAAAGGCACTTATAGACCCTGCGGTGCAGCGTAAAGCCCTCGTCGGGCTGGATGTGGGCCGCTGGCAGTTTGCAAAGGTGGCAGGCAATGCGGGGATTGTTTCGCTGGCCTACACCGTAGGTCCCTACTTCGATTTTGCAGCACGTCCCTTGTTGACTGGGCGCTATCCACAAAAGCCCGGTGAGGTAGCGATGGGAGCAGACGCCGTTAAGATTGTATTCCCAAATCAAAGTTTTGAAACCGTACTAGACCAGACCGTGCGGCTCGAGCGGCGTTTTGGCAGCGGTGAGCGCAAGGTGCGGGTGGTGGGCATCTTTGCCGGGGGGCCGTGGCAGCACTTCGGTGACCTGAACGGAGACACCCTCGTTGCTGTCCACACTGCCAGTGACCCGCCACTCTCGAGTTTGCAAAGAGATTTGCACCTCGAGCTGCGTGAAAATCAACCTTTTGCTCTGGCTGTAAAACGGCTCGAGGCGTGGCTTAGCGCCCGTTATCCAGGGGGGTACGCTTCTGCGTCTGCCGCGTACCCAGCAGGCGACCTCGAACCTATCCGAAAAACTCTTTTACAGACGGCGGCAGGATACCGGGCCACGGCGGGGGTGATGCTTTTGATTGGGGCGCTCGGTCTGGTCAACTTGATGCTGGTGCGGGTAAACCGCCGCCGTGCTGAGGTGGGAATACGTCGTGCGGTGGGCGCGACC
>Ga0123338_10005380_pt1 | contig 10985 bp, 10 predicted proteins | sample grotaG_FD_89793 | JGI IMG/M metagenome (GOLD analysis project Ga0123338, IMG submission 89793) | Glacier valley bacterial and archeal communities from Borup Fiord, Nunavut, Canada, to study Microbial Dark Matter (Phase II) -... | ecosystem: Environmental > Aquatic > Freshwater > Ice > Glacier ...
CGGCCGAGCAGTCGCCCCGCTGGGTTGCACCAGTCGAGGCGGCGCGCCGGGGCGGGGCCGTCGCCGTTGCGGGAGGTGTCGACGACGAAGTGCGGTGCGGACGACGGCACGCGGGCCCGGATGCCGGCGACGACCTTGGCGCCGAAGGCGACCTCGCTGCCGGTGGTGTAGAAGTTCGAGACGTTCAGGCTGAAGCCGCGGGCCCTGGCGACGTGCGCCCTGACCAGTCGGTCGGCGGCGACGTCGGCGGTCATCCACCACTCGTGGCCGGCGTCGAGGTAGACCGCGGTGGAGGTGTCGCCGGTCAGCACGTCGACTGCGCCGGCGATCATGGCGATGCGGGCGTCGGTGTCGGCGGCACGACCCGAGCAGGAGCCGGAAGCGAGGGCATCGGGCTCGACGATCACCGACGTCGGGCGTGCGGCGATCGCCTGGCGCACCATCTGCACCCAGGCGAGGTAACGGGCGGACGTGGACAGGCCCCTGGCGGAGTAGCCGCCGCAGTCACGACCGGGCACCGCGTAGAGCACAAGCATCGGCAGCTGACGGGCGGCGGTGGCGCGGCTGACGTAGTCGGCGATCCACGCTTTCTGGTCGTTGGGTCCGATCCACTTGGCCTGCGGCACAGCGACGAGGCGGGCGGCCGCGCGGCCGTCGGTCGTGGGGGCCTTGGCCGCCTGCGCTCCGGCCCAGGTCAGGCGGTCGGCGTAGAACGAGCGGGTGGCCAGAGGGTTGGTGGAGATTGGCACAGAGGAGTGCGACCTGGCGGCCGTGGGAGCAGCGACACGGACCCTGACAGGGGCGGCGGCGGCGTGGCGTACGACGGTGCGTGCAGCGGTCGGTGCGGCGGTGGCAGGGGCGGCGACGTAGGTCACGAGCGCCGCCGAGACCACGGCGAGGACGGACAGTCGTCGACGGCCGTGGGGCCGACTTGTGGGGAGGGTCATGGCAGGGTCCTTCAGGAGGCCACGCAGGCGCGCAGGAGTGACCGCGCAGGGCAGGCGGCGGATGTGGGGGAAGGACCTGACCGCCGGTGGGAGCCGGCGGTCGGACGGGTGGCAGGTACGCCGCCCGGGGAGGGCGTGAGAAAGTGCTGGTCGACCGGGGGTCGGGGTGGGGTACCGAGCCGGTCAGATCAGACGCTCGAAGCGCCTGTACCCAAGGTTAGGTGGCACCAAGGGTGTCCGGTATGGGCCTTTCGGTCTTCTTGTTCCGGTATTCGACGGTGACGTCGCCGCTCACCCTCAAGTTCCGCTCAGCGGGGCCGGGCGCGCTCGGCGACCACGGTCGGAGGCACCTCGCCGAGCCAGTCGATCGGCGTCCACGCCTCGCTGCGCACCCACTCCGAACCGCACGCCTCACAGGCGAAGAGCGGCTCGTCACCGAGCCGCTGGCCGGTTGCCGACCAGGTGCACTCGCGTCGGCAGTCGGTCATGGCGAGGGGTCGGTCAGGCAGCTGAGTCACGCCTCCATCATCGGTCAGGCACCGTGTCGCAGCCGCGGTGGGTCTGCGTGGCACAGTGCAGCCGTGCCCTCCACCCGTGACGACACCTGGCCCTACCTCGACGAGCCGCCCCTGGCCCTCGCCCATCGCGGCGGAGCGGCCTGCGGCCCCGACGTCGCCATCGAGAACTCCCTGGCGGCCTTCCGCGCCGCGGTCGAGCTCGGCTACCGCTATCTCGAGACCGACGTGCACGCAACCTCGGACGGGCAGCTGGTGGCCTTCCACGACGACCGGCTCGGGCGTGTGACCGACGGTTCGGGCCTCGTGGCCGAGCTGCCATGGGAGGCAGTGGCCCAGGCCAGGATCGGTGGGCGCGAAGCAGTGCCCCGTCTCGCCGAGCTGCTCGAGGAGCTGCCGACCGCGCGTTTCAACATCGACATCAAGGCGGCGCGAGCGGTCGAGCCGCTGTGGCGAACTCTGCGCGACCACGACGCCCTCGACCGGGTCTGCGTCGCGTCCTTCTCCGACCGGCGCCTCGCGGCCTTCCGGCGCCTCGCGGGCGGCCGTGTCGCCACCGCCGCCGGCCCCACGGAGACCGCGGCCCTGCGTTTCGCCCCCGCGAGACTGAGCAGCGTGGTGAGGCTGCGCGCCGCGGTGCTGCAGGTGCCGGAGGTCCATCGGCTCGGGCGGGTGCCCGTGCGGCTGGTGACGCCCGGCTTCGTCGAGCGGGTCCACCGCCTCGGGAAGCAGGTCCACGTGTGGACGGTGGATGACCCCGACGACATGGCGCGCCTGCTCGACCTCGGTGTCGACGGCCTCGTCACCGACCGGATCGACCTGCTCAAGCAGGTGCTCGTCGCGCGGGGCCAGTGGCGCCAGTAACCCTGCGCAACATGGGTTCTCGGCGTGGGTGGCACTCAGCGCCGGAGCACGTGCCCGTATGAAGCCGCCAGCCGGACCCAGCGTCCCCGCTGGTAGACGGTAGCCGTGCCGCCGGCCCCGGGCTGGGCGAGGAAGCCGAGCACGTGCGCGGCGAAGGCAACCCCGGCCGGCACGGGCGGGGTGGTGGACGTCAGACGCGACCACACGGCATACCGGAGCGCGGTGAGGGCGGGCGCACCCCCGGCGGCGGCGCCGCTCTCGGTGCGGGAGCCGAGCGCGACCTCCTGGATGCCGGCGACCGCGGCGGTCCGCAGGTCGTCCTCGGCGACCGCACCGACCGGCTCCCAACCCGAGCGCGGCGCCGCGAGCGAGGTCCACGGTGCGGAGACGGAGGTGGGTGGCACGGACAGCTCGACGCCATCTGGCTGGTGGGCGAGCCGATCGGTGAGCGCCGCGAGCGGCACGACGACGTCGAGGTCGAGCGGCTCGCCGAGCGCGCAGGCGCGCAGGGCGGTGACACCGCCCTCGGCGAGCAGACCCCGGCCGGGGAGCGCCTGCACGTGGGCGGCGAGGGTGACCCCAACGGCCTGCAGGCGCATCGCCCCGTCGGGGTCGAGCGCGCGGGCCCGGGCGACGAAGGTGGCGAAGTCGGCATACCCCTGCTCGTCGTCGAAGCGCAGGGCGGGCGCACTCATCGGCTGCGCCAGCGAAAGCGTTGCACCGGGCCGAGATTCGCCTCGAGCACCGTGCGCTCCTCGGGGTCGAGGCGACGCGGGGCGGCACGGTCGAACGCGTAGGTCACGACCCCGGTGGCGGCGCGGGCGTAGGTCACGTCGCCGACCTCCTCGGGGTCGCGCAGGTTGTAGGCGAGGTCGAAGGAGGCGGCCCCGACCTTGGTGCACCACATGTCCACGGCCACCGGGGCGTGCCGGAAGGGCAGCGGCGCGAGGTACTCGATCTCGTGGCGGGTGACGAGCACCCCGTGGTCGAGCAGGCTGCGCCCGCGGCCGAACCACTGCTCGAACCCGATCACGCGGGCATCCTCGAGCAGCCGCAGGAACTGCACGTTGTTGACGTGGCCGTAGGCGTCCATGTCGGACCAGCGCAGCGGGACGTCGACGGTGTAGCCGGCGGAGGGGGGCGTCGGGCTCGAGGTGCGGTCGGGCATGCCGCCATCCTCGCAGCCCCACCGTGCGTGCGACCGCCGCCAGGTCGGTCACCCCAGGCAGAGGCAGAACGGGTGACCCGCGGGGTCGAGGAAGACCCTGAAGGTCGTGCCCGGCTGGTGCTCGGTCTTCGTGGCCCCGAGCGCCACCACGGCGGTCTCTGCGTCGTCGAGGTCGTCCACGACGACGTCGAGGTGGTGCTGCTGGGGCACCTCCTGGCTCGGCCACGTCGGTGCCTTGTAGTCCTCCACCTTCTGGAAGCCGAGAGGGGGCCATTCCTCGCTCCAGGCCTCGCACCAGTCACCCTCGTCCTTGACCCGCCAGCCCAGGAGGGCGGCGTAGAAGGCGGCGAGGACCTTCGGGTCGGGGCAGTCGAGGACGGTCGTGGGTCTGCGTGCGATGGCCATGGCGACGACTGTAGGTGCGGTAGCGGACGGTCGGCGACCTCTTTGCCGGGCTGTGGATGACCGGCGGGGGATGTCGGCCCGGCGGCATACGGTGGTCGTATGACGCCTTCCTCCGCCGCCTCCCTCACGGGAACCGCCGACCCGGCCGCCCTCGCCGCCGACGCGCGCACCGCGCTGCGGCGGCTCGTCGGCCGCGACGACGTCGACTTCCGCGACGGGCAGCTCGAGGCGATCCAGACCCTTGTCGGGGCCCGGCAGCGGGTGCTCGTCGTGCAGCGCACCGGGTGGGGCAAGTCGGCCGTCTACTTCGTCGCGACCGCGCTGCGCCGGGCCGAGGGAGCCGGCCCGAGCATCATCATCTCGCCGCTGCTGGCCCTCATGCGCGACCAGGTGGCTGCCGCGGCCCGCGCCGGCATCCGCGCGGTCACGATGAACTCCTCCAACGCGCAGGACTGGGGAGACGTCGCCGCAGCCCTGGCCGCCGACGAGGTCGACGTCCTCCTGGTGAGCCCGGAGCGGCTCAACAACCCCCGGTTCCGCGACGAGCAGCTGCCCGACCTCGCCCGCCGGTGCGGCCTGCTCGTCGTCGACGAGGCCCACTGCGTCAGCGACTGGGGCCACGACTTCCGGCCCGACTACCGGCGGATCCGCGACCTGCTCCAGATCCTGCCCAGTGACACCCCGGTGCTCGCGACGACGGCCACGGCCAATGCGAGGGTGGTGACCGACGTCGCCGAGCAGCTCGGCGCCGGGGGCCACGAGGTGCTCACCCTGCGGGGGCCGCTGGCCCGCGACTCGCTGCGCCTCGGGGTGCTGCCGCTGGCCGCGCCGGAGCAGCGGATCGCTTGGCTCGTCGCCCACCTCGCCGACCTGCCGGGCAGCGGCATCGTCTACACCCTCACCGTCTCGGCCGCCGAAGACGTCGCCGCCACCCTGCGCGCCGCCGGTCACGAGGTGCGGGCCTACACCGGGCGCACCGACACCGCCGAGCGCGAGGAGCTCGAGGGGGCGTTGCGTGACAACGGGGTCAAGGCGCTCGTGGCGACCAGCGCGCTGGGGATGGGCTTCGACAAGCCCGACCTCGGCTTCGTGCTCCACCTCGGGGCACCCTCGTCCCCCGTGGCCTACTACCAGCAGGTCGGCCGCGCCGGCCGCGCCACCGACCACGCCGACGTGCTCCTGCTCCCCGGCCCCGAGGACCACGATATCTGGCGGTACTTCGCCTCCGCGTCGATGCCCCGCCAGGATCAGGCCGACGCCGTGCTGCGTGCCCTGGCCGGCGCGCGCAAGGCGATGTCCACCGCCGCCCTCGAGACGGCCGTCGACGTGCGCCGCACCCGGCTCGAGCTGCTGCTCAAGGTGCTCGACGTCGACGGAGCCGTCAACCGCGTCACCGGCGGCTGGGTCGCCACCGGGCAGGAGTGGACCTACGACGCCGAGCGGTACGCCCGGGTGGCGCAGTCGCGCGAGCGCGAGCAGCGGCTGATGATCGACTACGAGCGCGGCGACGGGTGCCGCATGGCGTTCCTGCAGCGGGCTCTCGACGACGACACGGCCACCCCGTGCGGTCGCTGCGACCGCTGCGCCGGGCCCTGGGTCGACACGACCATCCCCGAGGCCGCCATCGGCGCTGCCCGTGAGCGCCTGCTCAAGGTCGGTGTGCCGCTCGACGCCCGTGCCCAGTGGCCGACCGGCATGTCCCGCCTCGGCGTGCCCGTCTCGGGCAAGATCGCCGCCGGCGAGGGCCTCGAGCCCGGGCGCGTCCTCGCCCGGCTCACCGACCTCGGCTGGGGCCAGCGTCTGCGCGACCTGCTGTATGCCGCCCGGCCGGCTCCCGTCCCCACCGGCCCCGACCCGTGGGGCGAGCCACCCCCCGACCCGTGGGAGCTGCCGCCCGACCCGCTCGACGACCACGCGCAGGTCGGTGGACCCGGTGCCGACCCCTGGGCCGAACCGCAAGGCCCGCCACCGGCTCTCGACCCCGCTCCCCGCCCCACCTGCGACATCGAGGCCGACCCGGCCCTGGTCCGGGCGTGTGTCGGGGTGCTGCGCGACTGGGGATGGTCGACGAGACCGTCGGCCGTCGTCGTCGTTCCTTCCCGGGCCCGCCCACGGCTCGCCGTCTCCGTGGCACAGGAGCTGGCCCGTCTCGGCCGGCTCGACTACCTCGGAGAGCTCACCCTGGCGCACGGCGGCCCCACGGGCGGAGCCGGAGGCAACAGCGCCTTCCGACTGGCCGGGGTGTGGGAGCGGCTGGTGGTCTCACCTGAGCTCGCCCGCGCGGTGGCGGCGACGCCGGGGCCGGTGCTGCTCGTCGACGACCTCGTCGACTCCCGCTGGACGATGACCATCGCGGGGAGGGCGCTGCGTCAGGCCGGCGCGTCGGCGGTTCTTCCCTTCGCGCTCGCGTCCAGCGGCTGAGTCCCGCGACGTGGGCCCGCACCCCCGGCTCGTGAGCCGGGGGTGCGGGCAGGACTCCGACCCGGGCGCCGGGGTGAGGGTGAGACCTCGCCCTCGGGCTGCCGTCCGGAGCGGCCGAGCGGATCGGCCAAGCGGATCAGCCGCCCAGGGGTCAGTTCGGGCGGATGAGTCCGAACAACCCGTGCGCGTAGTGGTCGATCCCCGCCGTGAACAGCAGGTCATTCGGGGTGCCGGTCACGCCGTTGCCGAAGGTCAGCCCCCACAGCCCGTCATTGTGCAGAGGTTGGCCGGTGCTGTCTTTCAGCTGGCCACGGACCGCTCCCGTCATAGGATCGAGCGCCGTGATCCGGCCGTCACCGACGTTGCCGACGAGCAGGGACCCGCCGAAGCCACCCCAGCTGTCGGGCGCCATCGCCATCCCCCACGGAGCCACCAGCCGCTTGCTGGTCGACAGCGTCCGCACCAGCGAGCCGTTGAAGCGGAAAACGCTGACCCCGCCCGCCGGCCCCCCCGACGGGTCGAACCACGCCACGTAGACGCGGTCCCCGAAGACCGCGACGTTGTACGGCGCCAACCCGGTCATCGCCGGGTCGGAGAAGCTGCCGGACACCGAAACGTCCTGGAAGCGGCCGTTGAGGACCTCGATGCGACCGGTGACCGACACGGCATACAGACGCGGACCATCGGGAGTGGTCGCCACCGCCATCCCGAGGTAGCCGTTGTCACGACTGAACTTCGTGGTCACCGCCGACGTCACGGGGACGGCGGTGGGGCCCCAGCCGCTGGTGTAGCCGTCGAAGCCGTTGAACAGGAAGAGGGTGCCAACCGAGGCGCCGTTCTGGTGCGCCGCGAACGCGCCGGTCGGGTTAAAGGCGATGCCTGTGGGCTGGGCAGGGGTCTGGACGGCGATCCGCAGGGTGAGCGGGTCGACCCCGTTGGCACCGGAGTAAGCCTCCGAGGTCGCGGTGTTGTTGTTGTTGATCCACACCGCCGTCGTCGGTCCGATGGCAATCCCCCACGGGTTGGAGACGCGCACGTCGGTCAGACGCGCCAGTCCCGGCACGTCGGAAACCAGGTTGACCTGCCGGAACCCCGGCGGCGACGCCGCCTCTGCGGGCGCGAGGGCCGGCGCCGCGAGGGTCGCTGCGACAGCGACGAGGAGGACGCCCTGTCGGCGTCGGGAGGAAAGAGATCGGGAGAGCCACGACATCGTTCACGCTCCTTCGGAGGTGGACGGGGAGACCGAGGTGTCACCGGACGCGACCCCCACCAAGAGAGACGTCGGGCTGACCGATGCGGTTCGGACCCGGGCCCTGGTCATCAGCCCCCTCCCCCCAGGGCGTCAGGGCGAGTCGACGATCCCGCACGCCGCCGCCCCGGCCACGCGTCGGCCCGACGGCGACGCCGGGCTCAGCGCGACGGTCACCCTGGGGAGCACCAGCTGCACGATGGGGCCGATGAGCAGGGCGTAGGCCACCGTGCCGAGCCCGACGCCTCCCCCGAGCAGCCAGCCGACCACGAGCACGGTCAGCTCGAGACCGGTGCGCACCAGTCGAAGGCTCCAGCCGGTGCGCCTGGCCAGCCCGGTCATCAGCCCGTCTCGCGGGCCGGCACCGAACTGGCTCCCGATGTAGAGACCACCCGCCATGCCGTTGAGCACGATCCCCCCGAGCAGGAGGGCGACCCGCTCGGCCGGACCACCCGGGGCCGGCAACGCCGCCAGCCCCAGGTCGCTGACCACCCCGATGACGACGACGTTGGCGACCGTGCCCAGTCCCGGCCACTGCCGCAGCGGCCACCACAAGGCGAGCACGACCGCCCCCACCACCATGGTCACCTGCCCGAAGGTCAGCGGCCCGTGCGACTCGAGCCCGACGTGCAGCACGTCCCACGGGGCGAGGCCGAGGTCGGCGCGCACCATCATGGCCATCGAGAAGCCGTAGAGGACGAGCCCTGCGGCCAGCTGGGGCAGCCGACGCCCGAGGCCGGCCGGCGCGCAGCTGCTGGCGGGGTGACAGGGCGGTGAGGGCGACGGAGGGGAGAACCATGTCCCCACCATCGCCCACAAGTGGCCCGTAAACATAGGGCCACTTGTGGTTAGGTGGCCTCATGTCCTCGACGATCTCCGCCCACCGGCTGGCCGACCTGCTGGCGGCGAGCGGTGGGGCGTCCGTGGGGGGCGAGCAGGCGGCATACCGACAGCTGGCGGAGGGGGTGCGGCGCCTCGTCGCCGAGGGTCGCCTCCTGGCGGGGGCCAGGCTCCCCAGCGAGCGCGACCTCACGGCCGCGCTGGGCGTCAGCCGCACCACGGTCTCGAGTGCGTATGCCGTGCTGCGCAGCTGCGGCTTCCTGCACTCCCGACGCGGCTCGGGCAGCGTCGTCTCGCTGCCCACCGGCCCGGTCCCCGGCGGGCCGCTCCTGCCGGCCGACGGTCTCGACACCGACGTCATCGATCTCACCCTGGCTGCGCCGAGCGCCCCCGACGGCCTGACCGAAGCCTTCGAGGAGGCGCTGGCCGCCCTGCCCCACCACCTCGGTGGCACCGGCTACCACCCGTTCGGGCTGCTCGAGGTGCGTGAGCTCGTCGCCGAGCGCTACGCCGAGCGGGGTCTCGCGACCAGCCCCGACCAGGTCATCCTGACGACAGGGGCCCTCGCCGGGCTGAGCGTGGCCCTGCGGGCCCTGGGTGGGGCCGGTGACCGGGTGCTCCTGGAGTCACCGACCTACCCCAACGCCATGGCTGCCGTCAGACAGTCCGGGCTGCGTCCTGTCGGGTTGGCCCTCGACGCCGGCGGACTCGACGCGGAGGGCCTCGAGATCACCCTGCGCCAGAGCGCAGCCCGGTTGGCCTATCTCGTGCCCGACTTCCACAACCCCACGGGCGCGCTGGTCGACGAGAGCACGCGAGCACGGGTCGCGACAGTGCTGCGACGGCGCCGCGCCGTCGCGCTCGTCGACGAGACCCCGTGCGAGCTGCTGGTCGACATCGCCGACGGTGACATGCCCCGGCCGCTCGCGGCCTTCGACGACCGCGCGATCTCGATCGGCAGCGCGAGCAAGACGTTCTGGGGCGGCCTGCGGGTGGGGTGGCTCCGCGCGCCGGTCAGCGACGTCGCCCGCCTGCAGCAGGCCCGGCTCAGCCTCGACCTCGGCGCACCGTTGGTGGAGCAGCTGGCCCTGGCCGGGCTGCTGCGCCGGCGCCACACCGTGATCGAGCACCGACGACGCGAGCTGCGGGCCTCGCGCCAGGCCCTCGTCGAGGCCCTGCGTGCCCACCTGCCCGACTGGCGCTTCACCGTGCCCGCAGGTGGTCTGTGCCTGTGGTGCGAGCTGCCGCAACCGCGCTCGTCCGCGCTGGTGGAGGCCGGGCTCCGGCACGGCGTGCGACTCGCCCCCGGAGGCAGCTTCGGCGTCGACGGCGGCCTCGAGTCGTTCTGCCGCATCCCGATGGCCCAGCCGGCCGACGTGCTCGTTGCCGCCGTCGAGCGCATCGCCCGAGCCTGGGACGACGCCCAGGGCGCCGCACCACTGCGTACGACGCCCCCGGCCCTCATCGCCTGACTGGGCCGCCACCACCCCGCCGGCTTCTCGATAGGGTCCGTAGCGTGACATCCGAGGACTCCATCTCCCCCCTGTCCCCTCCCCCGTCCGAGGGGACAGACCCCCAGGGCGCGGTCGCCGACCTGCTCGAGGTGCTCGACCTGCAGCCGGTCGGCGAGGCGCACTTCACCGTCGAGGGCGCGCAGGGTGACCCGGAGAGCGAGCTCGGCCACTCCTCGGCGGCAGTCTTCGTCGGCCGCAGCCAGAAGCAGCTGCACGGGCGGGTCTTCGGGGGGCAGGTGCTCGCGCAGTCGGTGATCGCCGCGGGCCGCACGGTCGAGGCCATCGGCGGCAACCCGCGCCCCATCCACTCGCTGCATGGCTACTTCGTGCGCCCGGGCGACGACAGCCACCCCATCCGCTTCGCCGTGGAGAACGTGCGCGACGGGCGGTCGTTCTCCACCCGCCGGGTGTACGCGATCCAGTACGGCCTGCCGATCCTGTCGATGATCGCCTCCTTCCAGGAGGAGTCCGACGGCCTCGAGCACCAGGACCCGATGCCGGCCGCGCCAGACCCCGAGAGCCTGCCGAGCCTGGTCGAGCTGGCCGCGAGCACTGACGACCGGCGCACCGTGCGCTTCGCCCAGGCCCGCCCGATCGACCTGCGTCACGTCGAGGGCAACCTGTTCGTCGAACCGGGCGAGGAGATCACCGCCCATCAGAATGTCTGGATGCGGGCGATCGGACAGCTGCCCGACGACCCGCTGCTGCACGCCGCCGTCCTGGCCTATGCCAGCGACTACTCGCTCCTCGAGCCGATCCTGCGCCGCCACGGCCTCGCGTGGTCCGACCCACGGCTCCGTCCGGCCAGCCTCGACCACGCCATGTGGTTCCACCGGCCCGCGCGGGCCGACGAGTGGATCCTGTACGCCGAGCAGTCGCCATCCGCGCAGAGTGGCCGCGGCCTCGCCCAGGCGCGGATGTTCACCGCCGACGGCCGCCTCGTCGCCTCCGTAGCCCAAGAAGGCATGATGCGCATCAAGCCCCCCACCCCGTAAACCCCCCCCCCCCCCCCCCCCCCCCCCCCCCCCCCCCCCCCCCCCCCCCCCCCCCCCCCCCCCCCCC
>Ga0123338_10005381_pt1 | contig 10984 bp, 11 predicted proteins | sample grotaG_FD_89793 | JGI IMG/M metagenome (GOLD analysis project Ga0123338, IMG submission 89793) | Glacier valley bacterial and archeal communities from Borup Fiord, Nunavut, Canada, to study Microbial Dark Matter (Phase II) -... | ecosystem: Environmental > Aquatic > Freshwater > Ice > Glacier ...
GATACGAATCCGCTGGAGCTTTATCGCTGTTTCGCACCGCTCGGTACGGACAGGGAGGGGTTTGCGGCGATACTCGATTTAGGAGAACATTTGTGAGTAAGTACGACATCCATAGTGATCTTAAGAAATACGAAAAAACGAAAGTCCCCTTATCTCCATCCTTATTACCTTTGATCAACCAGCTTATGGAGGTGGGTTTTAACAAAACAGATGTGTCCGACGAAGTGCGTGTTACGAAAAATAAAATTCCAGGATATCAGAACGGAATGATCGAGCTGACTATGTACGAACCAAAGGAAATCAAGAAAAATGCTCCTTGTCTAATTTATCTGCATGGAGGTGCTTTTGTCCTGAAGGCAGCTCCGTATCATAAGAATTTGGTCTGCGAGTATGCTCTTAAGACGCCATGTAAAGTGATTTATGTGGATTACAGATTAGCCCCCGCCCATGCTTTCCCCGTAGGTGTTGAAGACTGCTATGCTGCCTTTGAATGGGTCTGTAAAAATGCAGAAGAACTTGGTGTTGATAAAAACAGAATTGCGGTTGGCGGAGACAGTGCCGGCGGCGCGCTTGCTGCTGCTGTCTGCCTTATGGCCAGAGATAGAAATGCTCCGCCTATCTGTTTTCAGATGCTTATTTATCCGGTAACGGATGCCAGACAGATTACTGACACCATTAAAAATTTTACGGATACTCCCATATGGAATTCCCTGCTTAATGAAAAAATGTGGAAGATATACCTCAAAGACGGGGTACACAGCGGCAGAGAATATGCATCCCCTATGGAGTCGGCTTCTTTTCTGAAATTGCCCGAAGCCTATGTAGAAGTATCAGAGTTTGACTGCCTGCGGGATGAAGGCATACATTTTGCAGAAGCCCTTCAGGAAAGCGGTATTCATACTGAACTGCATAAGACAGCAGGAACCATACACGGATTTGATATTGCCGAAAAAAGCGACATGGTACATCTCGTTGTTGAAAGAAGAATACAGGCCTTAAAGAGAGGCTTTCATATCGTGGAACAGATCTAACACTGGAATGAAATAGGTAAATATGAATATTATCAACCCGAAAGTATCTCAGGAATCCACTTTAATAGATGAATTCGCCTCATTTGCGCAGGATTTTCTGTTGGATGAAACACCGATCTCTGATATAAAATGCAGCGAAGGATTCACTGAAGACGGAGAATTTCATAGAATTGAAATCGAGAGAAGTGTTTTTGATAGATGTACATTTAAAAATTGTGATTTTGAAAATGCCACCTTTATTGATGTTGTGTTTCAAGCCTGCGATATATCAAACAGTAAATTTCGAGGCGCTTATTTTGAACGATGCCAGTTTGTATCCTGTAAATGTATTGGCGTGGATATGACCGATACGCTCTTAAAGAATGTCACTTTTAAGCAGTCAAAACTTCAATATTCGTATTTTGACAAAACAAAAATGACAGATGTTCTATTTGAGCAGATTGATTTTACCGAGTCATCTATGATTGAAGCTAAATTGAAAAGGTTTGAGGCAACGGATTCGAAATTTGTGAAGAACAACTTTTACAGAACCATGCTGTTATCGGTGGACTTTACTGACAACGAGTTTGTCGCCCCCATTGTATCTATGCCGCCCCTTGAGCTGAAAGGGGCTATCATTAATACTTTTCAAGCGGCAGACTTGATTGGTCTATGGGGTGTTATTGTTAATCAGAAATAATGGCATGTGTCAGATGTTCCGAAGAACAGTATGATTACCATACGAGGGTGAACGCATGATGAAGCAAACTCTAGTAATTGGATCGCGGCTTGTTTCCGTCTTTTCCCCTGACGGCTGCTCAGATTGCCCGATTGTCTATACTTTCCTCACGGAAGACAAAGTGCAGCCCCTGGCAAATTCTCTTGGCGAGGCAAAAGTTATCCTTGCTGTGATTGATCAGATAGATTGGAATGATGAACTGTCACCGTGGCCTGCTCCGGCGGCATTTCGTACGGAAGCTGATTTCGCAGGCGGCGCTGACACTTTTTTGGAGGAATTAACCGGGATAATTGTCCCGGCCGTTGAAAAGTCACTGGGGTTTGTTCCGCGCTTCCGTGTGTTGGCCGGATATTCCCTAGCGGGGCTTTTTGCCGTATATGCCCTGTACCGGACGGATGTGTTCAACCGTGCAGCCTCCATATCCGGTTCGCTCTGGTATGATGGATTCTTAGAATTCATGAAAGATAACCGGCCGCTTCAAATCCCTGAGCAAGTATATTTTTCGCTTGGCGACCGGGAACGGATAACGAAGAATCCGCGGCTGGCCAAGGTGGAAGAATGCACTTTTGAAGCGGAGAGACTTTTGCAGAGTTCAGGAATAAAGACGATATTTGAGTTGAACCCGGGAAGCCATTTTGCCGATATTACTGAGCGCATAACAAGAGGAATAAAGTGGATAATTGAGTGAGCAGCCCGGGAGAACCTGAAATCGTCTGGCAAGGTAAGTGATCTGATAAAAGTGAAGCCTGCCCTGATATTCGGTTTTCCTATTGACTTAGTAGGAATTAGATGATATAAAATAAAGAAAAGCAATCAGGGTTAACCTGATTTTTGGGAAAGGATACGGGCCAGATGAGGATAGCTGATCATAAGACTGCTATGATGGATAAGATTATGTGCATGTGTACCAGCATGTGCGGTTTGTCGTACTCCAAAATCTGACTCGCCAATAGCATATCCAAAGCATATACTTTATTGTAATTTGGAAGGCAGGAAGCAGCGAGTTTCCTGTCTTTATTTTTGTCATAGGAGTCTGTATATGATTGAAATCAAAAATTTGAACAAGTCATTCAATACAACAAGCGGAACGATTGTCGCTTTAAGCGACATCAATCTGACCATTTTGGATGGAGAGATATTTGGAATTATCGGTCTGTCGGGTGCAGGCAAAAGCACACTGGTCCGATGTATTAACCTTCTTGAATCCCCGACAAGCGGCGATGTAATCCTGGACGGAAGGAATCTGACGGAACTGACGCGGAAAGAACTACTGGAGACGAGGCAGTCGATCGGTATGATTTTTCAGGGGTTTAACCTTCTGACGCAGCGCAATATATTACAGAATGTATGTTATCCGCTGGAAATCGCAGGCGTCAAAAAGCAGGACGCAGTCAGACGCGCCGTTGAACTGCTCGAACTGGTTGGACTTTCTGACAGATTGAAATCCTATCCGTCACAGCTTTCGGGCGGACAAAAACAACGAGTAGCCATTGCCCGGGCCCTCGCCACAAAACCGAAATATCTGCTGTGCGATGAAGCAACGAGTGCGCTTGATCCTAATACTACGCAATCCATCCTGGATCTTTTAAAAGAAATCAACAGGACGATGGGCGTCACAATCATTATTATCACACATGAAATGAAGGTAATTGATCAGATCTGCGACCGTGTTGCGGTTATTGATAACAGCCGGATTGCTGAATCCGGATACGTCAGTGATGTATTCACGAATCCGCAGTCACAAATTGCCAGGGAACTGATCCTTCCGAAGGCAAATTCGACAGAATCAGTAGTAGGAGAGCGCCAGCTTCGAATTATTTTTGACGGCGAAGCCTCCAGTAAACCGGTCATTGCAAATCTGGTCCTCGAATGTCAGGTTCCCGTCAACATTATGTTTGCGGATACAAGGGACATCGAAGGCAAGGCATACGGGCAGATGATTCTGCAGCTTCCGGACGATATACGCCAGCAGGAACGGGTCCTTTCGTATCTGAAGGCTAAAAAGATTACTTTTTCGCAGGAGGTGTGACGATATGTTTTCTGAGATGTTTCAAAAATTATGGGATAACGGTATTATCCAGGCAGGGATCTGGGAGACGATCTATATGACCGCCCTTTCCACTTTGTTTTCGTATGGCATCGGACTGCCGCTCGGGCTGGTCTTAAGTGTTACGGATAAGGACGGAATTCATCCGATGTCCGGACTGAACCGTGCTCTCGGAATCATTGTTAATATTTTCCGGAGTATTCCGTTCATCATCCTTATGATCGCCATGCTGCCTGCGGCCAAATTCATTGTGGGAACCAGCCTCGGTAATCAGGCCATGATTGTTACCCTTGTTATTGCGGCATCACCCTATGTGGCGCGAATGGTGGAGTCATCCATCAAAGAAGTGGATGCAGGCGTCATCGAAGCGGCGCAGGCCATGGGAACCTCATCCTTTAAACTTGTCTATAAAGTTCTCATTCCCGAAGCAAAGCCTTCATTGATCATTGGATCAGTTATCTCCATGGTTACTATACTCGGGTATTCTGCGATGGCAGGAACGATCGGCGGAGGCGGACTCGGCCAGATTGCCATTACATATGGATACCAGCGCTATAACAACGATATCATCTGGATATGCGTTATCCTTACCATTCTGATCGTACAGGTTATTCAGGAGGTCGGCACACGCATAGCACATAAGACGGATAAAAGAATCAGCTGATCATAGCATCCTAAAGAAAGGCGGTTGACATGGTGAAGGAATATTTTCAGAAACTTGTCAGGGCAAATTACCGCTTCGGACGAATGTGAAGCGGTACAAGGCTTATTTTTCCCCCCCCAAAAATAGACAAAAGGAGAAAGAAATTATGAAAAAGACAGCACTTCTTATACTTGCAGCGATCTTTGCCTTATCAACGGTCTCACTTGCGGGCTGCAGCCAATCCACCACAGGAAGTACGACAGCAGCCGCTGCGGAAGCTGCCGAAAATGCGGCTGATAAGGTCATTACAGTCGGCGCCAGCTCGACACCCCATGCGGAAATCCTCGATCAGGCCAAAGCCGCACTTGCTGCTGAAGGCTACACACTGAAAATTGTGGTATACGACGATTATGTCCTGCCGAACAAGTCGCTTGCGGACGGCGAAATTGATGCCAATTATTTCCAGCATACTCCTTATTTGGACAGCTACAATGAATCCAACGGGACAGACCTGTTGGCTGCCGCCTCCATCCACTATGAACCTTTCGGTATTTATGGAAACGGTATCACCGACCTTGCCACAATCGCAGCCGGCGCCACGATCATCATTCCGGCCGATGACAGCAATGAGACCCGCGCGCTTCTTCTTCTCCAGCAGGAAGGGCTGATTACCTTAGCTGAAGGTGCCAGCGCTTCCGTTGGTGTTACGACTCTCGATATTGCCGACGATGGCGGATACAAAATCGTCGATGTTCAGGCGGATACGGTTGCCGCACAGCTCAAAAACAGCGACACCGGATCGATTGCAGTCATTAACGGCAACTATGCCCTTGCAGCCGGCCTCAAGATCTCTGATGCGCTTGCACAGGAAGATGCTTCCGGCGACGCGGCCAAGACGTATGCCAACATTATTGCCGTAAGAAAGGGCGAAGAAAACAGCCCGAAGATCAAGGCTCTTATCGCAGCTCTCGAGACAGCTGAGATCAAGAGCTACATTGAAAAAACCTATAACGGCGCTGTGGTCGCAATTTTTTAAAGATTCACCTTCTTTTTCTGAGAAAAAACCAGCATGCAGAGAAATTCACTCTGCATGCTGGTTTGTTTTTTAGCTTGTTTTATAGTTGTGATTATCCGGTTGTATCACGTATTTATTATGTACTTACTCCGCGGCCGGTATGACATAGTCCGTTAATATATCAAAGGTGTTCGTACCGTCATTTGAAGGGTAATCGTCATCGGCAGTGACAACAGCCACCATATCCAGATCAGGAATCACCATGATATATTGCCCGCCTGAACCGGAGGCATAGTAAATAAAATGTTCCTTGTTCTGCACCGTATCGAGGAATGTCTGTGACCAGAATAGGTATCCGTAATCCGAATTGTCCGCTGTTTTTACCTGCATATGTGCGGATTTCTCAATCCAATCCGCCGATATGATTTGATTCCCATCCCATGAACCATTGTTCAAATACAGGTACCCGAATTTTGCCATATCCACCGGCTTCATTTCTATTCCAAAACCGCCCGCATAATACTCTTTATTATCTGTGTACCAGGAGTCAACCTTTATTCCAATTTTATCAAAAAGATACGTATCAGCAAATTTTTTTGTACTCATCCCTGCTGTTTCGGTGATAATTGCAGACAGAAAATGCGTCAACCCGGTATTATATGAAAATTTGTCGCCGGGAGCATCCGTCAAAGGCTTTGCAAGAACATAGTCCAGCCAGTCAGCACTTGAAAAATAGGCAAAATAGTTGTCATCAATACTTTCTAATCCGCCTGTCATTGTCAGCACGTTTTTGATTGTGATGTCATTTTTACGGGCGTCATCTATTTGCGTAAAGTGTTCCGGGAGAAACTGTGAGACTTTCTGATCGAGATTTTCGATTAATCCGTTCCTTACCGCGATGCCGGTCAAAGCCGACATTACACTTTTTGTGACCGAATATATCGGATTAGCACTATTTTCATCCATACCCTGGTAATATTTCTCATATACCAGATACCCGTGCCTGACCACAAGCAGGCTGTACACATTGGGATAATTATCCGTTATTCTTTTGTCTGCCGCCGTAAGCAAGGCGGAATTAATCCCCTGCTGTTCCGGAGAGGAAGTGCTCCAGACGTCAGTCGGCCAGGCAGCCGGACCCAATTCAGCGGTGGGTAAGGAATCAGACTTGGCCGCGTCGCTGTTATCAGGTTCAGTATCCTCGATATCACTTGAAATCCGGGCGCAGCCGCCTATGGATAAAAGGAGACAGATAACCAGCAAAAGACTAAGGTATTTCTGCATAGGTAAGACCGCCTTTCGTTTTTACGTGTATCGGGCCGAGCTGATATAACCCCTATATTATACAAGACATGTTTATCGAGTGATATATCAGCAAGGTATCCGTTCTTGCTGTCTTTTTTATGTTGACTTCAAAAAAAGGCGGTAAAAGAAAAAATTATGTGATATAGATTAAGTGTAAGATAGTATAATACTTTATATAAGAATCGCCTTAGAAGAAAAAAATCGAAGCCTGAGCTCTGACAAATCTTTGCCTGAAAATGACGGACACATGAAAACAAGTTTGGCGTATCGGGTCACAGGGATGAATGGAGGATCGCTATGAGACTGGATGGTTTTGGTATTTTCGTAGAGGATATGGGCAGGATGGTCGCTTTTTACCGCGATGTACTGGGCTTTGCCATAGAGTGGGAGGAGGGGTCCTCCAATGTCTATCTGGTCAAAGACGGCACGCTGTTTTTGATGTATGGCCGCGATGATTTCGAGAAGATGACAAGCCGTAAATATCAATATGTAAATGGCCTGAACGGACATTATGAGATCGCTTTAAGTGTTCCTTCTTTTACCGATGTAGACGCTTCATTTGAGAAGGCTGTGTCTCTCGGGGCAACGCCTGTGCTTCCGCCCGAACAGGAGCCATGGGGACAGCGGACTTGCTATATTGCAGATCCCGAGGGGAATTTGATTGAGATAGGATCTTTCACAGAATGAGGTTGTACACGAAGTGATCAGGTTGGAATTGTGGAAAACAAGACATGATACCGTTCCACGGCGGAGGTGCAGTGATGAAATACGAACCAAAGATTACGCCGGTCCGATATTACCGTATTCCTAAGTACCCCACCAGAAATGATGTCCGTAATTCTCCCGCCATTCTTTATACTGTGCCGCGAAGATGGCATACGAAGCCAGCTGTTTGTATGGCTTTGCTGCTTACGATATCAACCGGATTATATGCCTGCGCTGATGGGAATAAGGTTGGCGGAGACCCTTCCGTATCCACCGAAGCAACTTCATCAACAGAGGGTAAAGCGGTATCCCTTGCAATCCCGCTCTTTGAACACGGCAGCGGATATGGTTCCTATGGCTGCGTCAGTGTAGCTCCGCCTGTGTTTCTATCTGAAGAAGAAGCCCTTCAGGTTATCCGCGAGGAAGCAGCGGCGCAGGGCGTTCAGTTCAACAGTACAAAAACAATTGAAGGGAATGAGTTCCCCTCAACAACGATTATGTATGGACAGGATCCATCCAGCGGCACCTGGTCCGGCATGCTTGAGCTGGACGGATATGATGCCGTCCTTAACATCGGATGCGAATTTGTGTCTAAGGTCGATGTCGTGTCATGGGAACAAAATGATGAAGAAATGTATTCTTCCGTTGAGAAATATGATATGAAAGGTACAGCCGGACGACTGGCAGAGGTTGTGGAAAATACCGCTGTATTCTATGACCCGGGGCAGGATTATGAGACGTTCGATTTTGACTGGGACGCTCCCGATGGTGACTTTGAAGCCTATGCAAAGGTGTATGAGACTTCGCAGAAAGAACGTATGACGGAAGATCTGCGCGAACAGGTAAGAGATTTCCTCGCATGGCTTGCAGCAGAGGGGATCATTTAGATGCATTTCACATTACATCTGACGGATGCCTGCAATATGTCCTGCCGGTATTGTTATGTAAATCAAAGCTCACATACGATGACGCCGGAGATCGCACATGCCGCCATTGAAATGGCAGCCCGGAGCGGGACCGACTGCGGTATTATTTTTTTCGGAGGAGAGCCTTTACTCTGCAGGGATCTGATTTATGATGCAGTAACTTATGGAGAAGAACTTCAGACAAAGTCAAAGGTTCATTTTCATTACAAAATCACCACCAACGGTACATTACTGGATGACGATTTTCTCCGGTACTCATTAGAACATGGAGTCTTCATTGCCCTGTCTCATGATGGAGACAAAGCCGTCCATAATGCTAACCGTGTAATGAAGAATTTAGACGGCACATTTGACCGGTTGGAACCTGTTGCAAGAAATCTTCTTCACTCCCGGCCTTATGCGCCTGTAATGATGACGATATCTCCGAACACAGTGCGTTATTATTCGGACAGTGTGGAATATCTCTTTAACCTCGGCTTCCGGTATCTGATCTGCTCCATGGACTATGCCGGAGCATGGGATGACAAGACAATTTCCGAATTGCAGAAACAGTACAAAAAGTTAGCAGTATTTTATAAGGATAAGACACTGAAAGAGGAGAAGTTCTATCTGTCGCCTTTTGAAGTAAAAATATCTTCCCATATACATGGCGACGCTTACTGCGCAGAACGATGTGAACTGGGCAAAAAGCAAATCTCTGTCGCGCCTGACGGCAAACTGTATCCCTGTATCCAGTTCGTAGATGATGAGAAATATTCAATCGGCGATGTCTGGAAGGGGATCGATGATGCGAAGAGACTTCACCTGTACCGGCTTAATGAGGCAGAAAAAGATTCCTGCACAGAATGTGCTGTCAAAGGACGGTGCAATCACCACTGTGGCTGCATGAACAGGCAGGCAACGGGCGATCTCCGGCAGGTGTCTCCTGTACTTTGCGCTCATGAGCGGATTTTGATTCCCATTGCCGATCAATTGGCAGAAGACCTGTATAAGAAACGATCTGCCATGTTCATCCAAAAACAGTACAACGATATGTTCCCCCTTCTTTCACTGACGGAGGACAGGATTGCTAAATAGAACAGCAGGCAGTATTAAAAACAGCAGGCAGTATTAAAACAGTTAGCGATTACTCTTCAACAAGCTGAAGAAAGATCTCGACTACAGCCGGGTCAAACATGGAGCCGGTATTCAGCCGAATTTCTTCAAGGGCTGCTTCTTTTCCAATAGCTGTGCGATACACACGGTCCTGCGTCATGGCGTCATAGGCATCTGCTACGGCTAATATCCGGGAAGGCAGCGGGATCATCTCTCCGGAAAGTCCCCTGGGATAGCCGCTTCCGTTCCACTTCTCATGGTGGCTTAATATGTAGCCGGCGATGGGCTTCAGTACGGAAGATGACATGGCTATGTTGTAGCCAATTTCTACATGCAGTTTCATCTGCGTCCATTCAGCCGGGGATAGTTTGCCAGGTTTATTCAATATGTCGTCACAGATAGCAATTTTTCCGACATCGTGAAGTGTGCCATAAAGCTCCAGTTCATTAAGATCACTTGACGGCAGCTGCATCTTTTCCCCGATCTTTCTTGCTAAAACAGCCAGTCGTTTTGCATGTTCCGCCGTCTCGTGGCTCTTGGTGTTCAGTGTGGACCGTATGGAAGATACGATGGTACCGCGAATATTGTTGTTCTGAAGATGCTTGCAGCTGCGCATATTTTCATCTGCAAAAGCCTCGATTGCGTTAATATTTATACCGGACATGTCCTTTGTCGCATATCCGATGGAGAGATTGATATGAAGCAAGTCATTATTACTGCTCCTGTTATATTCTTCACAGGCGGCCGATATCTGATGGATAATCTGTGCTGCGGTCTTATCGTCAGTTCCCGGAAGCAGGATTTTGAATTCACCGCCTCCGGTTCTGCTGATGAAGTCGCTTTCCCGGCAGCAGGTCTCGAATATCTTCGCAGCGGATATGATTACGATATCGCCGGACTCGTGTCCCAAAACAGTATTGATCAGCGCAAGTCCATTGATATCGCCGCTGATAATAGAGAGCGGAAGCACCCCGGAGGAATCCAGACGAGTTTTTTCCTTTTCATAAAAGCTACGGCTATAGAGTCCAGTCAGATAATCGTGATGAAGAAGATATTCTTCCTCAGATTTTAGTAATGTATGAGCCTGTAACTCGTATGGAAATCTATTCATTTGCGGCATTTCCTTTGCCATTATTTTCTGTGCTGTTCTCCGGTTTGGTGTTCTCGGGTTTAGTGTTCTCGGGTTTTGTGCTGGACGGGGTCTCGCCGGAAGGGCTTCCGTTATTGCTGCCGGCTGTTGTATTGGCGCCGTTATTTTCTTTATCGGAATGACCCGGATTCGTCTCGTTCGCTTTGGTTGCTTCCGGAATTGTCGATTCTACAGTAACATCCTGCACTGCGGATGAGCCAGTGGTTTCTTCCGCTTTATCCTTTTTGTCCTTTTTATCTTTTTTAACGATAGCGGCATGATCTTCGAGATGTTTCAGGTGATCCGCGTTGGATACAAACTCAGACACAGGAATCATCTCACCATTGTTTTCGATCATCCCGTTGATGAC
>Ga0123338_10005382_pt1 | contig 10984 bp, 7 predicted proteins | sample grotaG_FD_89793 | JGI IMG/M metagenome (GOLD analysis project Ga0123338, IMG submission 89793) | Glacier valley bacterial and archeal communities from Borup Fiord, Nunavut, Canada, to study Microbial Dark Matter (Phase II) -... | ecosystem: Environmental > Aquatic > Freshwater > Ice > Glacier ...
GCCGGCAATCCGACGCCGCGCATTGTCGAAACCCCCGGTGGGATGCTGAACGCCATCGGCCTGCAGAATGTCGGTATTGACGCCTTTATCGCCAAGAAGGTCCCGTACCTGCGCTCGGTAAACACCCCGGCCATCGCCAACTTCTTCGGCGGTACCATCGACGAGTACGCCGAGATGGCCCGCCGTCTGGATGAAATCCCGGAGGTAGCCGGTCTGGAGGTAAATATCTCCTGCCCGAATGTCAAGCAGGGGGGGATCGTTTTCGGCACCGATCCGGCCTGCGCCGCCTCAGTGGTTTCGGCCTGTCGCGCCGTAACGAAGAAGACATTGATCGTCAAGCTATCCCCCAACGTGACGGATATAGTATCCATGGCAAAGGCCTGCGAAGATGCCGGCGCCGACGCGCTGTCACTGATCAATACCCTGACCGGCATGGCCATCGACCTTAACAGGCGCCGGCCGGTACTGGCCAACATCACCGGCGGTTTTTCCGGCCCGGCCATCAAGCCGATCGCCCTGCGCATGGTCTGGCAGGTGGCAAAAGCGGTTAAGGTGCCGATTGTCGGCATCGGCGGCATCATGAATGCGACTGATGCGCTGGAGTTCATGCTGGCCGGGGCGACCGCCATTCAGGTCGGTACCGCCAGTTTTATCAATCCGGGTGCGGCGCAAAAAATCGCCGAAGATATGGAAGCCTGGCTGATAGCCAACGGCGTTTCCGATATCAAGAGCATGATCGGCGCACTGGAATCATGAGGTAGTGCTGGAGATCTGGTTGGCATTTTCGGCAGGTCTCGCCGGCAGCGGCCATTGCCTCGGTATGTGTGGCGGCATCGTGACCGCCCTGGCCCTGTCGAAGCGTGATTGCACAGCCGCACAGCGGTTTCTGTTCAATCTTCTGTACCATGTCGGCCGGATCTGCACCTACTCCCTGCTCGGCCTCCTGGCCGGTCTGGCGGCAATGGCGGGCATGGTCGATGTGCTGGCGCCACTTGTCAAGTGGCTGTTTCTGGGCGCCAATATTTTCGTTGCGGCCATCGGTGTTTTTACCGCCCTGGGTGTGCATGCGCTTGGAATGTCGGCGCTTGACGGTGCCGGGTGGGGCTTTATGAGGAGGCAGTTGGCGCGGGTGACGGCCAGCTCATCCGTATTTGCCGCCATCCCGACCGGCCTTTTGATGGGTCTTTTGCCGTGCGGTCTGGTGTACGGAGTCCTCATCTCGGCGGCTACCAGCGGCTCCGCCCTGAAGGGGGGGAGCATGATGCTGGCTTTCGGCTGCGGTACCGTGCCGGTGCTCCTCGCATACGGGCAGGTCGCTTCAACACTGTCCGCCCTTGGACGCGGTGTCTTCCAGCGCTGCATGGGGGTAGCAGTTGCCCTGCTCGGTCTGTTGGGGACATGGAAGGCGCTGGCAGCGCTGGGCTACCTTTAACGCGGCTGCAATCGTGTATTGAACAGAGTTTATCAGGGAAATTATTTAACCGACAGGGAACTATCATGACAGAACCTCGGCAATCACTAGGTCTGCGGACTCTGGAAGACATCAGCACCATCATCCTGCATTCACATGACCTGCAGGATACGCTTGACAATATTGTCACCCTGGTTGCCAAGCGCATGAGGAGCGATGTCTGTTCGATATATCTGCTTGAAAGTGATGGTGAAACCCTGACGCTGAAGGCTACCAAGGGCCTTTCCAAAGCTTCCATCAACCGCGTTTCTATGAAAGTTAATGAAGGTCTGACCGGTCTCGCCGTGGAAAGCCGCGCGATGGTCATGACCGATAATGCCCCTGCACATCCCCGCTTTAAATATTTCAAAGAGGCGAAGGAGGAACGCTTTCTCTCCTTCCTGGGACTGCCGCTGTTCGAACACAAGGCACCGATCGGTGCCATTGTCGTGCAGACCCTTGAAACCCGCACCTTCAGTGAAGATGAAATCAGCATTCTACGCACCATCACCTTTCAGATCGGCAGCATCATTCATACGGCCCGACTGCTTGATTCGATCCAGAACAAGGAACAGGAACGTGCCTGGTTCGAGCAGGAACTGGCGAAGGTACGGAACGGATCGGTGGGCGCAGCAGCATCTCATGACCCTGCCGGTACGGGGCGGGGTTCTTCAGCCAAAATGCTGGCAGGAACCGCCGTGTCGCCCGGCTTCAGCCGCGGGAAAATCTATATCCTTGATCGTTTTAACGACAAGGTAATCAAGCTGGCAAAGGTCGGGAGCGCTTCGGAAGAGCAGCACAAATTCTCCCAGGCCCTTGAAAAGGCCAAGATCCAGACCATTTACATGGAGAAACGGGTCAGTGAGACCCTCTCGGCCGATGATGCCGCCATCTTCCACACACATTTGATGATACTGGAAGACCGGAGTTTCTCTACGAAGGTCACTGATCATATTGAACAGGGGATGGGCGCAGCCCGTGCCGTTCATGAGGTCGTTCAACACTACATCCAGGCTTTCTCAGCGATGGAGGACCCGTATCTGCGTGAGCGCTCGGCGGATATGGAGGACATCGGGCGGCGCATCATCGACGCTATTGAGGGGAATAATTCCAACGAGATAACGCTCAAGGAAAAGCGGGTGCTTGTAGCGGACGAAATTTTCCCCTCCAATCTGGCCATGCTCGACCCGAACAAGATTCTCGGCATCGTTACCGAAAAGGGCAACAGCTATTCTCACGCCGCTATCATGGCAAAATCGCTTGGAATTCCGGCTGTTCTCGGTGTGCCTGGGCTAATGGCGGCCGCTAATGTCAAAGATGAGATCATCGTTGACGGTACGTCAGGGCACGTTTATCTCAACCCGGATACGGGTATAAAAAAAGAGTACATGCGCCTCGAAGAGGAGTATGCGGTCCGGATGAAGGAGCTGGAAAGCATTCGTGACCTGCCGGCGGTTACGACCGATGGCGTTGTGATTACTCTCAGTGCCAACATCGGCCTGATTTCCGATGTCCGTGTCGCCAACCTTCACGGCGCCGAAGGGGTGGGGCTCTACCGCACCGAGTTCCCCTACATGGCGCGCTCTGCCTTTCCCACTCGCGAAGAGCAGGCCGGCATCTACCGCAAAATCCTGGGCGGCTTTCCCGGTCAGACCGTCAATATCCGCACCCTCGATATCGGTGGTGACAAAGGTCTTTCCTATTTTCCCTGTCCTCACGAGGACAACCCCTTTCTCGGGTGGCGCTCGATTCGCGTTTCGCTGGAGCGGCAGGATATCTTCAAGGAACAGCTGGCCGGCATCCTGCTCGCAGCACATGCCGGCAATGCGACGATCATGTTTCCGCTGGTCAGCAGTCTGGATGAGATTCGCCAGATCCGGGAAATTCTGACGTCGGTCAGGAACGAACTGCTGCGTGAAGGGCATGACGTACCCGGCTATATCCCGCTCGGAATCATGGTCGAGGTGCCGGCAGCGGTGCTGATCATCGATTTTCTGCTGCAGGATGTGGATTATGTCAGTATCGGCACCAACGACCTGATCCAGTACACCCTGGCGGCCGACCGCAATAACGCCAGCGTCAGACAGTACTATGATCCGTACCACCCGGCGATTCTGCATTCAATCAAACGCGTTGCCGATGCCGCCAACAAAGTCGGTAAAAAAGTATCGGTCTGCGGAGAGATGGCTGCCGATCCGTTGTGTGCGCTGCTGCTGGCCGGCATGGGGGTCAGGGAATTCAGCATCTCGGCCCCGAGTATCCCGGTTGTAAAGCAGGCGATCCGTTCCAACAGTTTCGAGGCGTGCCGGCGTCTGGCGCGGGCGGCGCTGGCATGTCGCAATAGTTTCGATATGGGGCGTTGTCTGGCGAATGCGCGCAAAAAGCTGATCCTGTAACGCCGGTAAGCAATTTTGAGTTTTGAATTTTGAATTATGAATGTCCCTGGTCCTGGTAAAAAGGATAAGTGCGTCAACGATCTGTTTTCTGCCAGAAAAGTGCAGCAAACAGCTACGAACTTACTAAAAAAGAGGAGATGCAGTTTTGTACGATGGCCGCCCTACATATGCCGAGATTGATCTCTCAGCCCTTAAACACAACTATCAATTGATCCGCTCGTCGATTCCGCAGAAAACCGAAATCTTGGCTGTTGTAAAAGCAGATGCCTACGGGCACGGTTTCATGGATATCAGTCGGGAACTGGAAAGTCTTGGGGTAAACGCCTTCGGCGTCGCTTTTCTCGCCGAAGGTATCCAGCTCCGCAAAAGCGGCAGCGATAAGCCGATTTTGCTGCTGGGAGGTGTTTATCCCGGTCAGGAACGCAAATGTCTCGGTTACAATCTCTCCACGGCGGTTTTTACGCTGGAGCAGGCGCAGGCGCTTAATGCTGCCGCCGGCAAGCTCTTCCGCAAGGCGCAGATTCATCTCAAGGTGGATACCGGTATGGGGCGACTGGGGGTCCCGTATCACGAAGTTCCCCAGTTTCTTGTCGAGCTGAAAAAGCTGCCGAATATTGCCCTCGAGGGGCTTATTTCACATTTTGCCAGTGCCGATGAACTGGATGAATCAGGCCAGTACTTTACCAGGCTTCAAGGTGAGCGCTTTGCGTGGGCACTGGCCGAGATCCGCAAAGCCGGCTTCAAGCCGCGCTATGTTCATATCGCCAACAGTGCCGCCGCGTTACTGCGTAATATTCCCGACTGCAACCTGATCAGGCCCGGAATCACCATGTATGGTGCCCTGCCGTCCGCTGATTTCCAAGGGAAGCTTGATCTTAAGCCGGTGATGCGTCTCAAGAGCCGTATCGCCATGCTCAAATGGGTTGATGCGGGAACCACCATCAGCTATGCGCGCCGTTTTACCGCCGGTCAGCGCACGCTGATTGCCAGCGTTCCGGTCGGATATGCCGATGGTTATCCGCGCGCCCTCACCAACCGCGGTGAAGCCCTGGTGCGCGGCGTGCGGGCAAAGATAGCCGGAACCGTCTGTATGGATTGGGTCATGCTTGATGTGACAGACATTGAAGGCGTTGCCGTGGGCGATACCGTGACGCTGATGGGGCCGGACGACGCCGGGCAATGCATTCATGCCGAAGAGCTGGCGGAATGGGCCGACACTATCCCCTATACTATCTTTTGCGGCATCAGCAAACGGGTGCCGAGGGTGTACCTCAAATAACATGCGGCTATAGCCAGGAAAACCATGTACGCACTTGCGATAGATCTTGGAACCACCACGCTGGCCGCTTCGCTGGTCAACTGCGACAGCGGTGACCGTCTTGCGCTCTCCGGGGCCCTGAATCCGCAGCGCCGCTTCGGCGCCGATGTGATCTCGCGGCTGGATGTTGCCGTAAGCTCCGCAGAGCTCCGCAGCGAGATGACGATACTGATCCGTGACGAGCTGAGGCGGATAGGCCAGAAGCTTTGCGATGAAACCGGCATCCGCTGGGGTGACGTACGACAGGTGGCGATTGCCGGGAATCCCGCCATGCAGCACATTCTGCTGGGGCTGGAGCTCACTTCATTAGCCTTTCCCCCGTACCGCCCTCTCTACACCGGGGGTACACACCTGACTGCCGCCGAGCTGGGGTGGGACGGCAGTGCCGCCATCTATCTCTTTCCGATGCCGGGTGGTTTTGTCGGCGGCGATACGGTGGCGTTCATCTACGGGGCGGAGCCGGGTGATGCCACGCTCTGCCTTGATATGGGTACCAACGGGGAGATCGCGCTGATTGATGGCGAAACGATCTGGGCAACGTCGGCCGCCGCCGGTCCCGCCTTTGAGGGGGGCAACCTCTCCTGCGGCATGGCCGCTCTGCCGGGGGCAATCAGCTCGGTAAAGATCGAGGGTGAGCGCCTAAGGCTTCAGGTAATCGGTAATGGTCAGCCGCGTGGCCTCTGCGGTTCCGGCGCCATTGAGGCGGTTACGGAGCTGCTCCGCTGCGGTGTTCTGGAAGCGGGCGGCAGGTTGCGGGGCTCCGATGAGATTGAATCCAATCTTGCCACACGGATCGTTGTTTACCGTGGTTCAAACGCTTTTGTCCTGCATCGGGACGCGCAGCACCTGATCGTTCTGACACAGGATGATATTCGTCAGCTGCAGCTCGCCAAGGCCGCTCTGCGTGGGGGGATTGATGTTCTTGCGGAACGCTCACGTATACAGTGCGAATCCTTGAAACAGGTGATTCTGACCGGTTCTTTTGGAGCCGTTGTTCGGCCTGAATGGCTGAAAACGATTGGAATTTTTGACGAAAGCATGGTACAAACGACCCGTTTTACGCCTGAAGGGGCTTTGGCGGGCGTAGAAAAAGCGCTTGCGGACAGGAGTGGCTTTGATGCGGTTGAGGATCTGGCCGGTCGCTTCCGGGTAGTACCGCTTTCCGGAACCCCGCTGTTCGAGACCCTCTTCATGCGGCATATTGATTTTCCACATAATTAATCAGGTCGATTTTTCAGACAAATCATATTTACAGTAAGGAGTACGGGCATGGCAAAAATTACCAGGGCGCTGATCAGCGTCTCTGACAAGAGCGGCATTATTGAATTATCACAGCAGCTGGCAGGTTACGGGGTGGAGCTGCTCTCCACCGGGGGGACCGCCAAGCTGTTGCGTGAGGCCGGCTTGACCGTCAAGGATGTCTCAGAGTTTACCGGCTTTCCGGAAATGCTGGATGGAAGGGTGAAGACCCTGCACCCCAAGGTCCATGGCGGTCTTCTGGGGATGCGTTCCAATCCGGAGCACGTTGCCAAGATGAAGGAACACGGCATCGAAAACATCGACATGGTGATTGTGAACCTGTACCCCTTCGAGGCTACAACCGCGAAGGAAGGGTGCCACCTGGAAGATGCTATCGAAAACATCGATATCGGTGGGCCGACCATGCTCCGCTCGGCCGCCAAGAACTATCCTGACGTAACCGTGCTGGTTGACAGCGCCGACTATGTGCAGGTGCTTGAAGAGATGAAAGCCAATGGCGGCGCGGTTTCCGCCAAGACCAATTACGCTCTCGCCGTCAAGGTGTTTCAACACACCGCCGCCTACGACGGGGCGATATCCAACTACCTGGGGGCGCGACTGACCGATGAAGTGCAGGAATACCCACCCACATTCACTCTTCAGGTCAAAAAAGCCCAGGATCTCCGCTATGGTGAAAATCCTCATCAAACTGCGGCATTCTATGTAGAGGGGAACCTCTCCGAGCCATGCGTATCCAATGCCCAGCAGCTTCAGGGCAAAGAACTCTCCTTCAACAACATCATCGATCTGGACGCCGCCATTGAAACGGTCAAGGAATTTGAACAGAGTGCCGCCGTCATTATCAAGCACACCAATCCCTGCGGCGTCGCTCTGGCAGATTCGCCGTTGACCGCCTACTTAAAGGCGCGTGAGTGTGATCCGGTCTCGGCCTTCGGCGGCATCGTCGGCTTCAACCGTACGGTTGATGCGGAAACAGCCAGAGAATTGACCTCCACCTTTCTGGAAGCGGTCATCGCTCCCGGTTACAGTGATGAGGCGCTGGCAATATTCACCGCTAAAAAGAATGTCCGCGTCATGCAGGTGCCGCTTCTTGATCGCTACACAGCTGGCGGCTTCGACCTGAAGCGTGTTACCGGTGGCCTGCTGCTGCAGGGTCGGGATCTGGGGATGGTCAAAGCCTTTGACTGCCGCGTGGTGACCGAGCGTGTGCCGACTGCGTCGGAATACGAGGCGCTTGATTTTGCCTGGCGGGTCTGCAAGCATGTCAAATCGAATGCCATTGTCTTCAGCAACTGCGACCAGACGGTCGGTATCGGCGCCGGTCAGATGTCCCGGGTCGATTCATCCAAAATTGCGGTACAGAAGGCGCTACTCGCAATTCAGGGGACAGTCCTTGCGTCTGACGCTTTCTTCCCGTTCCGCGACGGAGTCGATGCCGCCGCCGAGGCGGGCGTGACCGCCATCATCCAGACCGGCGGCAGCGTCCGTGATGAAGAGGTTATCAAGGCCGCTAACGAACACGGTATAGCCATGCTCTTCACCACCATGAGGCATTTCCGCCACTAGGCGAATCTGCATTTGACTTCATCGAGACGTACCAAGAGTTGAAATAGAACTATTACCCGCATGAGGTGTTGATATGAAAGTACTAGTAATAGGTGGCGGTGGCCGCGAACATGCGCTGGTCTGGAAAATTGCCCAGTCGCCGCTCGTAACCAAGCTCTATTGTGCCCCTGGCAATCCCGGGACGGCGGCCCTGGCCGAGAATGTTCCGCTTGCCGTTGACGATCTGGACAAACTGCTGGCGTTTGCCTATGAAAACAAGATCGACCTGACGGTGGTCGGCCCGGAACAGCCGTTGTCGCTCGGGATCGTGGACCTGTTCGAATCGCACGGACTCAAGGTCTTCGGCCCGTCGCAAAAAGCCGCCTTTATCGAAGGGAGCAAGGCTTTCTCAAAAGACCTGATGCAGAAATACAATGTGCCTACCGCCGCCTATGGTGTCTTTACCGATCAGGGCGAGGCGGAAGCTTTCATCAACCGTACCGGAGCGCCAATCGTGGTCAAGGCCGATGGCCTGGCAGCCGGTAAAGGCGTCATAATCGCCCAGACGTGCGAGGAAGCGGTAGAGGCGGTTCGCGACATGCTCAGCGGCAACGCCTTCGGCAGTGCCGGTTCACGTGTCGTCATCGAAGAGTTTCTCACCGGCGAAGAAGCGTCATTCCTGGTCATCACAGATGGGAAAAACGTCATTCCGTTGGCCAGTGCCCAGGATCACAAGGCCGTTTTTGACGGTGATCTTGGTCCTAATACCGGCGGTATGGGGGCCTATTCACCGGCCCCTGTCGTGACTCCCGATATTCATGAAAAAGCGATGCGCCAGGTGATCCGTCCGACTATCGACGGCATGGCTGCAGAAGGGCGAGCCTATCGCGGTGTGCTGTATGCCGGTCTGATGGTGAAGGACGGGGAGGTGAAAACCCTGGAGTTCAATGCCCGTTTTGGTGATCCGGAATGCCAGCCGCTGCTGATGAGGATGAAATCAGACATCGTGCCGGTGCTGCTGGCTGTCGCCAACGGTGACCTGTCGAAAGAGGTAATAGAATGGCATGACAAGGCGGCGGTCTGCGTCGTTATGGCTTCTGAAGGATACCCGGGCGATTATCGCAAGGGTGATGAAATCTCCGGTCTGGACCAGGCGGCCCAGCTTGAGGATCTGTACGTTTTCCATGCCGGTACCGCACAGAAAGACGGTGCCTGCGTTACAAACGGCGGAAGGGTGCTTGGTGTTACGGCTCTAGGGACCACGGTAAAGGATGCGATCGACGCAGCCTACCAAGGGGTCTCCAAAATTACCTGGCCAGGGGTTCAGTATCGCAGTGATATTGGCAAAAAAGCACTCGAACGAATTTAAAGTAAAGAATAACGAGTCAAGAGGTGACAGATGGATAGAATCCCGCTAGTACTACTGATGATGGGAAGCGATACCGACCTTCCGGTAATGCAGGAAGCGGCTGACATACTTCGTATGTTTGACGTCCCGTATGAAATGCGGATTTCATCTGCACACCGCTCCCCGTCACGTACCGCGGCGCTTGCATCTGAAGCGGCAGGGAAGGGTGTTAAGATAATCATCGCCGGTGCCGGCATGGCGGCGCATCTGGCTGGCGTCGTTGCGTCAAAAACCATTCTTCCGGTAATCGGTCTGCCGATGCCTGGCGGTTCTCTGAATGGAGTAGATGCGCTCTACTCGACGGTGCAGATGCCTGGCGGCATACCGGTTGCGACAATGGCAATCGGCAAGGCGGGGGCAAAAAACGCCGGCCTGTTTGCCGTGCAGATCCTGGCGCTGTTGGAGCCGCATCTGGCTGAATTGCTTCTGCATTATCGGGACGATATGGATAAAGAGATGGAGAAAAAGGATGCTGATCTGCAAACCAGATAGTGGCAGCCAATTTTATTGGCATAATCTGCAGCAGATCGTGTAAATTTTGGTTGACTTATTTGTGCGGCACATGATAGATAACAGGACGCTTTTGGTGACGACATCTTTTTCTTGCTCTCGGCCATCACAGCGGTTTTAGCACCTTTTAAAAGTATTCCACAAATCAGTAACTTGCTGATCTGTGGTTATATTCCCCTTTAGCTCAGTTGGTAGAGCAGGTGACTGTTAATCACCTTGTCCGTGGTTCGAGTCCGCGAAGGGGAGCCAATCAAAAACAAGTCTGATTACCTTAATGCGGGTAATCAGACTTGTTTTGTATCAAGCAAAAGCGGGAATAACTCAGTGGTAGAGTGCAACCTTCCCAAGGTTGAGGTCGCGAGTTCGAATCTCGTTTCCCGCTCCAATAATATTCAGCAACTACATGTAGTTGTCGGCATAGAGCCCTTGGCTTTGACCAAAACTTTGACCAAAAGTGGCGGCAGGGGCAGGGGCTTTCTCCGTTCCAGGGCTCTTGACATCAACTGCCATCCTTTCCCGGTAACGATCCGGGAAATAAGTCCTCAGTTCCTCAAGGGCCAAAAAATCCTCCCCCAGATAGTCCAGAATCTTCTCCCGCTCATCAACCAGTCCCTGGCGGTAGTGGCCGTAGGTACGGTCGATCATCTCTTTATTACAGTGCCCCATCAAGTCAACCATGCGGGCTTTTGCCACCCCGATCATGAGCGACCACTGCACAAAGGTATGACGTGATGCGTAGGGAACCCTGCCAGCCAGTCCGGCGCGTTTGACAGCCTTGTCCCATACCGTTTTGCGGAAACTACCGTAGTTGAACGGACTGCCATCTTTCATGGTCAGCAAAAAAGCATGGGCCGGAAGCTCGATGCCATCCTCAAAACGTCTGACGTTGTTGGATGTTGATGCCGCTGCAGTCTGCTCCATCAGGAGCTTGATTCTGCTGGTCATGGGGATATCCCGCTTGCGGAACCAGTTCTTCGGCTTGAACTTTAAGTAAATTTTTTTGTTTTTGCCTCTGACAATACTACAACGGACCTTGATACTACTTTCCTTGATATGGCGTTTGAGCAGTGCCTCCAATTCGGAACCGATCATGCCCA
>Ga0123338_10005384_pt1 | contig 10977 bp, 9 predicted proteins | sample grotaG_FD_89793 | JGI IMG/M metagenome (GOLD analysis project Ga0123338, IMG submission 89793) | Glacier valley bacterial and archeal communities from Borup Fiord, Nunavut, Canada, to study Microbial Dark Matter (Phase II) -... | ecosystem: Environmental > Aquatic > Freshwater > Ice > Glacier ...
GCTCTGCGCGATAGGATGGAGTTCATCAACCTGGCCGGTTACACCGAAGAGGAAAAACTGGAGATTGCCAAACGCTATCTGGTGCCGCGCCAGATCAAGGAAAACGGACTTAAGCCCAAGCACATCAGTTTTGACGATGAATCGATCAGCGAAATTGTTTCCAAATATACGAGAGAAGCCGGCTTGCGTAACCTCGAACGGGAAATCGGCAAGATCTGCCGCAAGGTGGCCAGGAAAGTGGCGGAAGGGAACCCGCGTACCGTTAAGGTATCCGTCAGGTCCCTGCACACCTATCTGGGAGCGCCCAAATATATACGTGAGGAAGAGCTGGACAAAAACGAGATAGGGGTTGTCAATGGCCTTGCATGGACACCTGTGGGAGGCGAGATTCTTCATATCGAAGCCAGCTTGATGGCGGGTAAAACCGCATTAACGCTGACCGGCCAGTTAGGTGACGTGATGAAGGAGTCGGTGCAGGCGGCACATTCCTACATCCGTGCTCATGCCGAGGCGTTGCATCTCAAGCCGGAGATTTTTCAGGACAATGAAATTCACGTCCATGTTCCGGCCGGCGCCATACCCAAGGATGGCCCTTCGGCCGGTGTGGCCATGACCGTGGCTTTGGCATCGATATTGTGCCGCATCCCGGTGAAAAAAGATGTCGCCATGACCGGTGAGGTGACGTTGCGCGGTAAAGTGCTCCCGATTGGGGGACTCAAGGAAAAAATTCTGGCTGCTGTCAGATCCAGGATGCGGCTGGTGATCATCCCCGAGCAGAACAAAAAGGATCTGGAGGATATTCCGCCGGAAATCCTGAAAAAGGTGAAAATAGTTGCCGTTTCAGAAGTTGAAGACGCTCTCAAGCTCGCTTTGGAGAAGTATCCGCCGTCTGCACCGACCGCTGCGGGAAAACAGCCAAAAAAAGCTCATGCGGCAACCGCTGCTCCAGGACGTAAGGTGCGTTCAGGAACGGCGATGCCGGTTTGAGTACTACGGTTTGAGTGCCAGCATTGGCCATTGGTTGATTCGAGGTGATACATGTCTGAAGAGATCATCTGCGCAGCGTCCTGGCTGATAAATCCTGATGCCCCGCCTGTAGCCGGCGGGGCAGTGCTCGTCCGCAACGGCATTATCGTCGCGGCAGCTCCTCTGGACGTGCTGCGCAACAGATATTCCGCGCCGGTCTTGGATTACCCCGGTTGCGCTCTGCTGCCGGGGTTTGTAAACGCCCACACCCACCTTGAATTAACCCACTTTCCTTCCTGGCGGCTCCGGTCGTCAGTCGATTACAATCCCCGCCGCTTTACCGACTGGATTATCCAGCTGATCAAAATAGCGCGTGGTTTGACTGCTGAGGATTATCCCCCTTCGATTCGGGAGGGGGTACGGATGTGTCTGGAGTCGGGGACGACAGCGATTGGCGAGATCGTCACCAATCCGGCAATGGCCGAGCTTTACTACGGCTCTCCGCTCGCCGGAAGGCTCTACTTCGAGCTGCTGGGGCAGGAACCGGGCCATTTTGCAGGCAAACTTGCCGCTGCGACGGCCGCGGCAGATCAAGGCAAGGCGCAGGCACTGTTACCCGGTCTCGCTCCTCATTCTCCCTATACGATTGCGCACGAACATCTGTCAAAAATAAGGGATGCTTCTGCATCACAGGCTCTGCCGCTTACAATTCACCTCTCCGAATCCCGTTCCGAGGCGAGCTTTATCTTTGACGGGAGTGGTGACCTGGCTTCCGAATTTTACCCATTTGTCGGCTGGGAACGTTTCCTCGGGCGACCGTCACGTTGTAGCTCCACAGAACTGCTTGATCGCTACGGGCTTTTGACGCCGACGACTCTGGCGGTGCATTGCGTCCACGTTTCCGTTGCCGATGCCCGTATCATCAAGTCGCGCGGTGCTCATATCGCACTCTGTCCCCGCAGTAATGAACTGCTCGATGTCGGACGTGCTCCGGTCGCCCTCTTCAAGAAAATCGGCATTCCTCTGGCACTCGGCACCGATTCGCTGGCCAGCAACAACTCCCTTTCACTCTGGGATGAACTGCGCTTTGCCCTGGAGACCTTTCCGAACGACCTAACTGTGCAGGACGTACTCCATATGGTTACGATCGGTGGCGCTGCAGCTATTGGTCTTTCCGAAACCTGTGGGTCGCTGGAGGCCGGCAAACGGGCAGATTTTCAGGTGATCGGGAATTGCGAAGGCGGAGAAGCCGGAATACTGGAGCGTGTTATGCGGGAAGGTGTTTTACAGGAAGTTTTTGTCGGCGGTATGTGCTACGGGGGAAATGTTTAAATTAATAGCCGGTTGCCATTTAACTGAGGCTTCCCGCTTGCATGATGGTAATGTGCTTTTGTGAGCTATGCCGCCATCTTGAGAATTTTCCGGCAATAGCTGTTCAGGCTTTCTCCCTGCTGTATTGCTCTGATGGCAAGTGTTTGATGCAACTCTTTTTCGACCCTAAGCACAAATCTTCCGGAATATGTTTTTAAGGCGGTCGGCTTTGGAAGTGGCTTGGCGTCGGTTTTATACAGCTCAATTGTTTCGGCGACAACCTCGCACAGCTCTTTGTAAACGGCGGCTTCATCATCGCCATGCACTCCACCGTATATAACGCCGGGGCATGTTCCCACATAACAACCATCATCATTCGACCATTGAACAATCTTCAGATACTCATCGCCCGGTTTCATTTTTTTATCTCCTCTATTGATTCGCGTACAGCCCGTTCCTGGTAGGGTTTTGCATCGCTACCCGGTTTGCCGGAAATCATGACCGGCATGGAGCCGCGCGGATGCGTAAAATTCCGGTGACTTCCTTTACCACCCCTGTTGATGAATCCGGCCTTTTCCAGATCGGCTATCAGCTCTCTGATTTTTCTTGGCATGGGTGATGATACTATGGTGATACTATGGTGTCAATCCATACAAACAAGACCTCCCAGGCTTTCGAAAGCCGGGAGGTCTTGTTTGTGTGCGGAATATGCAGGCAGGTCAGCCTTGTAATTCAACCCTTCTTCAATCGCTTCTCCTCCAGAATCATATCAATCGCCAGCAGAAAAACCCCGACACAGATCAGAGAATCGGCGACGTTGAAGGCCGGCCAGTGGTGCCGGTACCAGTGAACATCCAGAAAATCGATCACCTCCCCCAGGCGGACCCGGTCGATCAGGTTGCCGACTGCGCCGGAGAAAATCATCGCCAGCGAAGTATGCGCCAACCTCTGGTCGTCACGAAGCTTGCGAAAGGCGACCAGAATAACGAGCGCGGCTACCATTGAAATGGTGATAAAAAACGGCAGCCGCCACGATGCGTCGGAGAGGAAGCTGAAGGCGGCCCCCTTGTTCCTGACGTAGGTGAGATGAAAGAAGTTATCGACAATCGGGATCGAGTCGAACAGCTGCATGCTGCGATCAACGGCGATCTTGGTGATCTGGTCGACCATTATACCAACGATGGCGATAGCCGAAAAAAGTGGCCAAGGTCTCATATAACGGCCTGCGTGCATTTGGGGCAGATTGTCGGGTGCTCGGCATTCGTACCCAACTCTTCGCTGTAATACCAGCAGCGCTCACATTTCACACCCGGAGCAGCGGTAACCTGAATCTTCAGACCTTCCAGGTTTTCTGACGTCCAGTATTCCCCCTCCAGCTCTGTTACCAGCGTCGCTTTCGATACGATAAAAATACCGTTCAGTTCGGCTGCATACTCCTGGAGGAATGCGAACAGTTCAGGTGGGGCGGCGATTGCCACGGCGGCGTCCAGAGAATGCCCGATGGTCTTCGCGACCCGGGCCAGTTCCAGTGCCTTTGAAACATCCGAACGCACTTTTATGATCCGCTCCCAGCGGGCTGCCAGGGTATCATCTTGCCACTCCGGATGGCGGGGTGGAAACGCTGCCAGATGGACGCTCTCCTCGCGCTCTCCCGGCATGAACTGCCAGACCTCGTCAGATGTGAACGAGAGTACCGGCGCGAGAACGCGCACCAGGGTGTCGAGGATCCGGAACATGACCGTCTGGGCGCTCAGTCGCTCCAGAGAATCGGACTTGCTGGTGTACATCCGGTCTTTGAGGATGTCGAGGTAGAATGAACTCATCTCGGTCGTGCAGAAGCCGTTGACCTCCTGATATATTACATGGAACTCCATCTCCTGATAGGCGGTCAATACCCGTTCTTTCAATATTTCAAGCTGGTGCAGCGCCCAGCGGTCAATTTCCGGCATCTCTGCGAACGGTACCGATTGTGACCCCGGATCGAAGTTATTAATATTGCCGAGAATGTAGCGGCAGGTGTTCCGGATGCGTCGATACGCCTCCGCTACCCTGGTCAGGATTTCCTGCGAAATGCGGGTGTCGTCCTGGTAATCCATGGCGGAAACCCAGAGGCGCAGGACGTCGGCGCCGAACTTCTTGATGACATCTTCGGGAGCCACGACATTACCGACGGATTTGCTCATCTTGCGCCCCTGGCCGTCCAGCACGAAGCCGTGGGTCAGCACGCTTTTGTAGGGTGCAACCCCACGGGTGCCGACGCTCTCCAGCAGGGAGGAATGGAACCAGCCGCGATGCTGATCGCTCCCCTCCAGATACATGTCGGCCGGCGAACGGAGAGTGGGATTCGGTTCCAGTACGGCTGCGTGCGAAACTCCCGAATCGAACCAGACGTCCAGAATGTCATTTTCCTTCTCAAGTGATGCCGAACCGCATTTCGGGCAGGTCGTTCCGGCGGGGAGCAGCTTTTCGGCGCTCCAGTCGAACCAGACATCGGAGCTTTCCTTCTTAAATATCTCGGCTACGTGGTCCATGATGTTGCCGTCGGCGATGTATTCGCCGCAGGCGGTGCAGGAGAACGCGGTGATCGGAACGCCCCAGGAGCGCTGACGGGAAACGCACCAGTCGGGACGATTCTCAATCATGCCGTAGATCCTCTCTCGCCCCCATTTCGGAATCCACTCTACCTGGTCAACCGCTTTCAGCGCCTTGTCGCGCAGATCGTTGGCTTTCATGCTGATGAACCACTGTTCGGTGGCGCGGAAGATGATCGGTTTTTTGCAGCGCCAGCAGTGCGGGTATGAGTGGACAATTGGTGACGTCTGGAGCAGCGCCCCAACCTCGATCAGTTTGTCGATCACGCTCTGATTGGCGGGAAAAACCTGCTGTCCGCCGAAGAATTCGACATCCGACAGATACTTTCCGTGGTTGTCAACCGGATTGTAAATCTGCAGCCCCTCTTTAAGTGCCAGCTCATAATCTTCCTGGCCGTGGCCGGGGGCGGTGTGAACGCAGCCGGTGCCGGCTTCAAGTGTGACATGCTCACCCAGCAGCACGATCGAATCGCGATCATAAAACGGGTGCTTGCACCGCTTGCGCTCCAGCACTCCCGCCTTGAATGTTGCGATGACGTCCCCGGTCAGCCCGACGGCTGCGAGGAATGAATCTTTGAGCCCTTCCGCGACGATCAGGATACCCTTCTCGGTTTCGAGCGCCACGTAATCGAACTCCGGGTGGAGCGCTACGGCGAGATTGGCCGGGATCGTCCAGGGGGTGGTCGTCCAGATCACGATGTACGCCTGTTTGCCAGCCAGAGCCGGGATTGCGGCCGACAGGTCATCCTGCAGGGCAAAGCGTACGAAGATGGAGGGGGAGGTGTGATCGGCATACTCGACCTCTGCCTCGGCCAGTGCCGTTACGCATGAGGAACACCAGTGCACCGGCTTGCGCCCCCGGTAGAGTCCGCCGTTGTGGGCAAAGCGGGCCAGCTCTGCTGCGGTCAGCCCTTCGTATTCATAGTTCATCGTCAGATAGGGGTTTTCCCAGTCACCAAGGATGCCGAGGCGTTTGAATTCCTCTTTCTGGATATCGACAAATTTGGCGGCGTAGCTCCGGCATTCGCGACGCATCTCCAGCTTGCTCATCTGATTTTTCTTTGACCCCAGGTTTTTTTCCACCTGCAGTTCGATCGGCAGGCCGTGGCAGTCCCACCCCGGCACGTACGGAGCGTGGAACCCCTCCATTCGTTTGACTTTCAGCAGGATGTCCTTGAGGGTTTTATTGAGGGCATGACCGATATGGATATGGCCGTTGGCGTAAGGGGGGCCGTCATGCAGGACGTAGAGCGGCTTGCCTTCGCCACCCGCTTCCAGCTTGGCATAGAGCCCGTTCTGCTCCCATTTTGTGAGCATTTCCGGCTCCCGCTGATTCAGGTTGGCCTTCATCGGAAAATCGGTCTGCGGCAGGTTGAGGGTGTCTTTATATTCCATGGGTGCTCTCTCCGTTTATGATTCGTTAAAACTGCACTAAACTACAGATATGGAGCCGGAATGTCAAGAAAACGGGCCCAGAAATCGGGCCCGGCCGGATCGTGGGGGTGTGTCAATGCCGGAATTATGTGGCTACGGGGGCTGCTCATCAAGCTCGGCTTATATTCTTTCGGTCCTATATTCTTTCTTGCATTACCTGCCGCGACTCTGTTACTATTTTCAGCCGTTTTACACTTGATATGATCACTGAAAGGATCACAAATAATGTTGAAAATGTTTGATTATCTGTTCGGAATGTTCTCCAATGATCTCGCCATTGACCTCGGCACCGCCAACACCCTGGTTTATCTTAAGGGCAAAGGTATCGTGGTGCGTGAGCCATCGGTTGTTGCGGTGCAAAAAATGCCCAACGGCCAGCAGAAGGTGCTTAAGGTCGGCATGGAGGCTAAACAGATGCTCGGCCGGACCCCCGGCTCCATTACCGCCATCCGTCCCATGAAGGACGGTGTCATCGCCGACTTCGATATCACCGAAGAGATGTTGCGCTATTTTATTCATAAAGTGCATAACCGCAAGACCCTCGTCCGACCCCGGATTGTTATCTGTGTGCCGTCCGGCATCACCCAGGTCGAAAAACGCGCGGTCAAGGAATCGGCCGAATCAGCCGGGGCCCGTGAGGTCTATCTGATCGAGGAACCGATGGCGGCCGCCATCGGCGCCGGTCTCCCTATCACCGAGGCGTCCGGAAACATGATTGTTGATATTGGTGGCGGCACGACTGAAGTCGCCGTTATCTCGCTTGCCGGAATTGTCTATGCCCAGTCAACCCGCATGGGTGGGGACAAGATGGATGAGGCGATTGTAAAGTACATCCGCAAAAAATATAATCTGCAGATCGGTGAGCGGTGGGCAGAAAAGATCAAAATAGAGATTGGTGAGGCATATCCCGGTCCGGAAACCCTGGAGATGGAAGTCAAGGGGCGTGATCTGGTCTCCGGTATTCCTAAAACCATCAAGGTCAATTCTGACGAAATCCGCGAGTCTCTCAAAGAGGCGGTCAACGCAATTGTCGATACGGTGAGGATCTGTCTGGAAAAGACGCCTCCCGAACTGGCGGCTGATATTGTCGACCAGGGTATTTTCCTGGCTGGCGGCGGCGCCCTGTTGCGTAACCTGGATCTGCTGCTGCGCGAGGTAACCAAAGTGCCGGTACTTATTGCTGAAAACCCGCTTGACTGCGTCTGCCTCGGCTCCGGAGCCGTTCTTGATGAGCTTGATCTGCTGCGCCGTGTCGCAATTTCATCTTAATTTTGCCATACAGAGTCACAGAGAATAAAAACTTTGTGACTCTGTATATGATAGAGCCATTCCATACCATACTGTGATTTCTCCCATTATTGACATACTTGTTCCTGTCTGGAATAACCCCTTTGAAACCCGAGCCTGTCTTGCGGCGATCCTCGCGCACTCTCCCGGAGCCCGTCTGATCATTGTCGACAACGGCAGCAGCCGTGAGACGGAGTTGATGCTGGAGGAGTTCTCCGAATCATTGGGCGATCAGGGGCTGTTTATCAAGTCCGAAAGGAATGTCGGGCAGGTTGCTGCGATAAATCTCGGGCTGGGGCGCTCTGACAGCGATTATGCCGTCATCGTACTCCCGCATGTGACCGTGCAGGCCGGTTGGCTGGAAGCTTTGGTGAGTGTGGCTGAGAGTACCGGTGCCGGGATCGTTTCGCCGCTGTTCAGTGGTGCCGATGCACCGGATCTACCGAACCTCGCCCCGGGATGCACGTCCATGGAGAGTTTCACGGTCTCTTTTACGACACTTCTGTTGCGTGCCGAGATGCGTATAGTTGCCGGCGGTTTTGATGAACATCTCGATGGTAATGAGTGGTGCTTGAAAGAGTATGTACGGCGTGTCGCCGCTCACGGGTATCGCAGCTGTATCGCCGGACCTCTCCGTTTGTCCTGCTCTGCCGGGCAACAGTTCGGTTCGGTGCAGCGCAGAAATGAGATGATGCAGAATAGCCGTTCAGCGTACATATCCGGCTGGGGGGCTCCCCGTCATTATTGCTTTTATTTTGGCAAGGGAGCTGATACCGGATCGCTTGGAGATACCGTTGCCGCTATTCTGGACGGAGCCCGAGAGGGGCATAGTTTTACGCTCCTGCTTCATCGTCACCAGTATTCTGAATTCCGGAAATTGGGGTGGAATGCCCTGCATACCGGAATAGCTCTGCAACAGCTGTCGCTCCTGTTTCCGTTGCGGGATGTTCAGCGGAAGATTGCGGCGCTTGAGAGCGCTTTGCCGGGCCTGATTGCGGTAAAGTGGGGCAGCTGCGTCACATTTCCTGGCGTTGACGCCGCCATCTCACAGGGCGAACTGCCAAGCAGCATATCTGCCCGCACAACGGCTGTCGCGGGGCACCTTCAGGAGGCATTGCCATGATACCAGAGATCACATCTCAACTAGCTTCTCATCAGGAAGTCATCGTCCGGATTGAACGGGAACTGTCACCGCTGATCGCCGAAATGGTGACGCTGCTGGTGGAAACCTTCAGCCGCGGCGGTAAACTGCTGGTGATGGGGAATGGTGGCTCGGCTGCCGATGCCCAGCATTTTGTGGCGGAGATAGTCGGGCGTTTCAAGATGGAACGGCGGGGTTTGCCGGCAATTGCGCTCTCAACCGATACCTCTATTCTGACCGCAATCGGTAATGACTACGGATTTGACAGGGTATTCAGCCGCCAGGTTGAAGCGCTGGCCGTCCCGGGCGATCTGATCGTCGGAATCTCCACCAGCGGCAATTCTCCCAATGTACTGCAGGCGCTGAAACTGGCGCGTGAAAAAGGGTGCTCCACTGTCGGTCTGCTCGGCAAGGATGGCGGCAGTATCAAGGAGTTCTGCGATCTGGCGCTGATTGTGCCGACCAATGATACACCCCGGGTTCAGGAAGGGCATATCACCATCATCCATATCGTCTGCGATCTGCTGGAAAGAAAGATGTTCACCTGATAATTGGAGGTCATGTGGATCGTACTGCAGTTGAAACTCTTTTTGCACATACAGCTGAAATCCGTTGCCTGGTTGTTGGTGATCTGATGCTGGACGAGTACCTGTGGGGGAAGGCGGATCGTATTTCGCCGGAGGCCCCGGTTCAGGTGGTTGATGTTATCCGCGAAGAGCTCCGCCTGGGTGGTGCCGGCAATGTGGTGCATAATCTGGCGGCGCTTGGAGCACAGGTCTCGGTCTGTTCTGTGGTTGGCGACGATCACAACGGTCGCGAACTGCTGGAGCGGTTTTGCCACCATCATATCGATACCCGTGCGATCTTTCTGGACCCTGACCGCCGTACCAGCCGTAAAACGAGAGTTGTTGCAGCACATCAGCAGATTGTGCGCATCGATCGGGAATCGCGGGAGGCGCTGCCGATTGCTGTTGAACAGCAGATTTGCGACTGGATAGCCGCCCATGCCGGCGAATATAAGGTTATCGTGCTTTCAGATTACAACAAGGGGGTGTTGACCCCCGCCGTTATCGCGTCGGCAATTTCTGCGGCTGCAGCGGCCGGTATACCTGTATTGGTTGACCCGAAGGGGGCTGATTTCACCCGCTATGCCGGGGCAACGCTGCTGACGCCGAATCGCAAGGAGGCCGAGGCCGCTTCAGGAATTTCCATCACCGATGCCGCGTCTCTGGCAGATGCTGCTGCTGTAATTATCACTGCAGCCCGCTTGCAGCACCTGCTGATCACACGAAGTGAAGAGGGGATGTCGCTTTTTTCACAGGGGGGGGAGATCGTCCATATCCCCACCGTGGCCCGCGAGGTTTTTGATGTTTCGGGTGCCGGCGATACGGTGCTCGCGACGCTGGCGGTCGGCATCGCTTCCGGTTTCAGCATGGCCGAATCGGCCCGTCTGGCAAACGTTGCGGCAGGAATCGCCGTCGGCAAACTGGGGACTTCGATCGTTACCCCGCAGGAAATCATCGATACCGTTTCACTGGCCCACAAGGACAGTCATGCGAAAATAAAGAGCCTTGACGTGCTCTCCCCCCTTATTGTCGCAGAGAAAAAGAGGGGGAAGCGGATTGTCTTTACCAATGGCTGCTTTGACCTGCTGCACGCCGGACATGTGAAGTATCTGCAAAAAGCACGGAGCCTTGGCGACCTGCTGGTGCTGGGTCTAAATAGCGATGCCTCTGTGCGGCGCCTTAAGGGGCCAAAGCGGCCGCTGATAGATCAGGATGAACGGGCCCATCTGCTGGCGGCTCTTGACTGCATCGATTACGTCGTTATTTTTGACGAGGATACCCCTTTAAATCTGATTACCTCTCTCAAGCCGCATGTTCTGGCCAAGGGTGGCGACTATTCGCTGGATGGCGTGGTTGGTCGTGATGTTGTCGAATCGTACGGCGGCAGGGTGGAGTTGATCACCTTTGTTGACGGCAAATCGACTACCAATATTATCGAGCGAGTTCTTGAACTCTACTCGTCTGAATAATTACGGTAGAGGTCAGCTTTCTTTGTTAACTGCTGTACTTCAGTGGCTCTTTGTCGGCTCAATCCGCGCTGCCATGGTCTGCCTCTTGACCTGGAATAGGCATTGTCCGGTTTATTAGGCTGGTTTTTGGTTCCGCTTTCTGGTATGAAAAGTCATTCCTTGATTAAGTGCATTTCAGACAGGAGCGGCTATGGCAGATAACAGCAAACCAC
>Ga0123338_10005387_pt1 | contig 10971 bp, 6 predicted proteins | sample grotaG_FD_89793 | JGI IMG/M metagenome (GOLD analysis project Ga0123338, IMG submission 89793) | Glacier valley bacterial and archeal communities from Borup Fiord, Nunavut, Canada, to study Microbial Dark Matter (Phase II) -... | ecosystem: Environmental > Aquatic > Freshwater > Ice > Glacier ...
AGCAAAGGTTTTTTTAGAAACAAAAGCAGACAAAACGATTACTGACCCTCAAAATTTTGAAGAGCAGGCTTTAAGTTTTATAGGGAGACAATTATACGAAGGCTTTTTTTATGGTTATACAAAAAAACAATGGGGTTGCGAGCCAAAAGAACTGCCCGCTTCTTTTTTAAAACGAATACCCGTGAGGTTTAATTATGATGATAATTACCACAACAATATATTTACGGGAATTCCTGTAGATGGATATACTGCTGTTATGGAGAAAATGACTGATAACCCTGCTATTGAAATAATCCTTAATAAAAAGTTTGTACCTGGTTCAGATTCTATCGGCTTCGATCATGTATTTTATACCGGAGCAATTGATGCTTTTTTTAATTATCAGTTTGGAAGACTTGGATACCGTACAGTAACCTTTGAGAAAAGTATTGCAGATGGAGATTTTCAAGGTTCATCGCAAATGAACTATTGCGATCAAAGAATACCTTATACTAGGATTACAGAGCATAAGCATTTTACACCTTGGGAAAATCATGAAAAAACGATCTGTTTTACTGAGTTCAGTAAAGAAACAGGAACAGATGATTTGCCTTATTATCCAAAAAGGCTGGCTGTAGATAAAGAATTATTAATGAAATATAGAGCTTTGGCAGTAGAACAGCAAGCAGTCACTTTTCTTGGAAGGCTTGCAACATATCGGTATATGGATATGCATCATGTAATAGAAGAAGCTATCGACACGGCAAAAAAATTTATTCTTTCTTTTAATGGAAAAACTAAATTCATAATTTTTCCAAATGTCGAAGAGTTTTAAATAAATATTAATGACCTTAATATTTTTAAATCAGTTTTGATCATCATACTAAAAAAAATCTCTAATATTTAATTCTGTTCATTAAAATTTTCAGCAATTAAGATAGTGTAAAAATTTAACGTCTGATTCATTTCTGCTAAAAGCTATATTATTTGGAAACTTTTACTAAATATTTTTTTTGTCAATTTTCCAAAATTTAGTCAGTAATAAATATTACCAATTCTCTAGGTTTTCTGCAGGCATTTTAAATCATTTAAAATTTAGTCAAGCATCTTCAAGTTCCACAACCAGTTATTAAAACAAACATCGCAACCCGGAGATATTTAAAGATTACATAAGAAATTGCTCAAATAGTCAATTACAGTAAGGGAGTTTTTGTAGACAAAACAATTACTGCATTTTAAATCACTCATCAATACCCTTAAAAATGCTATAATTATACAAATATCAATCGTCTTAATTACAATACCTATTTTTAAAGCCTGGAAAGTAATGGCAAAATTTAAATGGCAAATCTCAAACCTAGTTGGGATTATTACACGCAATAACTTTGTAAAAATCAACCTATTTCTTTAACTCGAGAAACTTTTTAAAAACATTCTTAGGACGTTTCCTTTAAATATAGTACGTAAAATCCTTTTTTAAAACATAAAATTTGAAATTGGAAACTTAACAAAACTAATGACTGTTAAAATAATTCTTACACGATTAGCATGATATTAAAATATTATTCATTTATTTCCAAATTGTGTTTTAAATCAATTTTTTTTATAGTTTTTGCCATTTAGAATAAAATTGCATAATTTAAAATATCATTAAAAAAAGTATGCTAAATTCTCATTTCTACTTTTTTAAAAGCATTTGTTTTTAAAAAAAAATTTAGAAACTTATCTAAGATGTTATAATTTAATCAATTGTAAAAATTTTTAAGCAAATTTTACAAAATATGCTTAAAAATTACAATTTAAGCAAATAACATTCGTTCTTGTTTTATAAATTTTTCATGATTTATTCTGGCTTAATTTTTGTAAACGAGTGAAAATTAAATTAAAATTCTTTTAACCATTTAATTTTTTCTTTATCACTTTTTTTTGACAATTATTTGCTTGAATAAATCTTAAATTTAATTTTAAAAATCAAATCCTCCTATAAAAAACCCTTCAATGAACAACCATTCATTTCGGAAATTTTTTTTCGTTGCATTTGTGTGTTTTATAACAAGCACATTAAAATCACAACAAACACTTACACAGATCAACGGATGGAATGCCTATGTTCATTTGCCTGATGACTACAACAGCACTACGATTAGTTATCCTACCATTATTTTCTTTCCCGGAATCGGTGAGGTTGGTACCAATGCAGCGGCAGTAATTTATAACGGTCCCGGTGCTTATATTGCGCAGGGCTGGAATGGAAACGTATTTGTAAATGGTGATACTACGAAGTTTATCGTTATTAGCCTTCAACCAATAGCCGGTTACCCAAACGAAATTGCTGTCAATCAGAAAATACAAACAATTAAATCTTTGTATAGAGTTAACAACAATAGGTTGTACCTCACCGGTTTGTCTCATGGAGGCTGGTGCAGCACTACATTTGTTACCGGGGATGCTTATGGAGGTCCATATACGTATGCTTCTCAAATAGCAGCTGTTGTTGAGGTAGAGGGAGTTATTCCCGATGACAATTCACCTTACCCAAATTTGTTTGACAATTTTGCATTGTCGGGAGGAAGATTACTTGGCTTTGAACAAATTTATGATAACAGAGGAATACCTACAAGGGTAGCTAGAATGAATGCTACAAAAGCTAATTCTGCCATTTATAAACAAACAAATTTTGGTAGTGGCGGTCATTGTTGTTGGAATCAATTTTACGGTGGACAGGGAACTCAGCCCGGTATTTTTTTATTGGACGGAGTAAATCAAAATTTATACCAGTGGATGGCTCGTCAATCTCTTGTACCTTCTACAAACATTCCACCTACGGCCAATGCAGGCAATGATATTTTAATTACACTGCCTGTAAACACAACACCGTTAAATGGAAGCGGAACAGATCCCGACGGTACAATCGCATCTTATGCATGGACAAAAATATCAGGTCCTGCTGCAGGTACTTTAAACAATGCAACAAACGCACAAGCAAGTTTATCAAACCTTGTACAAGGCGTTTATCAGTACGAATTAAAGGTAACTGACAACTTGGGAGCTGCCGGAAAAGATACCGTACAGGTAACAGTAAATGCTGCAGTAACAATTCCTAACATTCCACCAACAGTGAATGCAGGTTTAGCGCAGTCAATAACTCTACCTATCAGTAGCATAACATTAAATGGAACAGCTTCCGATCCTGATGGTACAATCGCTTCCACATTGTGGAGTAAACTTACAGGTCCTACAAGCGAAACAATAACTAGCCCTAGTTTATTATCCACTACTGTTACAGGATTGGTACAAGGCGTATATACTTTTCAATTAGCCGCAACTGATAATTTAGGTGCTGTGACAAACAGTGTTGTAACAATAACATTGAACGCTTCGCCAACCGGTGTATGCAACACAAATGCTCCGGTAGTTTATACGGTAAATCCAACTGCACCCAACGAAATCTACATCACAAATGCAAGCACAAGAGGATGGAAAGGAGGAGATACTTTAAATATAATGGCAGGTACTTATTCGGTTATAGAAATTGATAGTTTTGGTGGAGATCCCTGTAGGAATATTATAATAAGAAATGTAGGAGGGCAAGTAATTGTAAATGGTCCTATGCGTTTTGGAAAAGATGTACATTACCTAAAAGTTATGGGCAATGGTGTTGCAGGATTAACGTATGGATTTAAGAGTACATCATTTGCTTTTGGTAGGGTTAACCATTTTACAATGGATAGAATTGAAGCAGGGCCAAATCCAAACGGTGTGGGTATTTATGGAAAACAAGATCCCTATGTCGGTCAGCCATGGACACAGTATCCAAATTATACATCTACAAAAATAACTATTAACAACTGTTATGTTCATGATGTAGCAGGGGAGGGAATGTATATTGGACATACAGCACCTGATGGAGATCCGTATAATTCGGGGTTAATTCCACAACGGCAAGACAGTGTTACAATTTCCAATTGTATAGTAACCAATACCGGGTGGGATGGCATACAGTTATCTAATGCAAGAAACGGGTGTCTGATTTTTGGTAACACAGTTACAAACTTCGGTATAACTGATATAGATGGTCAAAGAGCAGGAATTATTAGCGGGGGAAATACAAATAGCAAAGTTTACAACAATACAGTATCTAACGGAAAGGGCAATGGTATACAGTTCTTTGGATATGGAGTCTTAGATTGTTACAACAATATTATTGTAAACGTTGGTAATACTGCAACAAATATAAATGGTGAACAAAGTATTTATGGAGCGGATTATATAAACAAAGTGGAAACAAACCCCAAACAAGAAATCGTATTACATGATAACAATGTAAAGTATCCAAAATTGAGGGGAGCAGTGAGGTTTTATGATAGTAATAATAATGCCGATACCGCTAATGTTTACAATAACAAATTTTGCTTTGCAACAACCCCACCATACAACTGGCAATCACTTAATTTATTACTCCCAACCGGATTTGTAAATACAGATAACGTAATTTATTGTAACAGCGTATTAGCATTAAATGAAGACCCAATAGCTACAGAATCAGCAAAGAGAAATAAATCGTTTCTAATGTTTCCTAATCCTGCCAAAGATTTAATAAACATAAAAATTCCAAAAGAATTTATAAATGAATATTTGATTACCATAACAGATGGTGTTGGAAATATATTTTACAAAAAAATAGGCACTAAGAATAAAGAAGTACAAACGGTTTTAATCGATATTAAAAATTTAAGAAGCGGAGCTTACATTTTACAATTTTCAAATAAAGATCAAAAGATTATTCGGAAGCTATTGAAATTGTAAAAACAAATAATTACGGGGATTATAAAGTTCGATAGTATTGATGATTGGCTAATCCCAACATTTCTCTATCACCCAATGAATCTCCGTAGCAATAAATATTTTTGTAGTTAGCCGTGTCAAACTTTTCAGCAATGCGGTTAACTTTTTCTGCACCATTACAATTTTCACCGAGAATTGTACCTACAATTTTTTTGTTCTCAATTTTTAACTTAGTGCATATGTAATTTAAATTATTTTGCACGCACCAGGGAGCTACCCAATTTTCTGCAGATGCGGACACGACAACGATTTCGGATTTATTTTCTTTATGTTTTATAATTTCAAGTAATGCATTTTTTTTAATTAAGAGTGGTATAATATTTTTAGTAAAAGAAAGACAGTCATTATCAAATTTTTTGACTAAAATATTTTTAAAAAAATAACTGATAAATTTTTCTTTCCCTTTTTTTTTACTAATGATATGAATCTTCATAGCAATAAGCCATGGCGATATTAAAAATAGTCCTAAATAGTATCTAAGTAATCCCTGTGAATATTTAGTAAATTCTAACATTGTATCTTTTGTTGTAATGGTACCATCGAAATCAAAAAAAGCAATGTTTTTGTGCAAAATTATTTATTTAAAAATGGAAAAATCTTTTACGTAAAGAATCAAATAAAAGCTAATAATCCATAAAAATATAGTTAATTGGATAAATCTATCATTATATAAAATTTTGGTTGGAGATTGTGAATCACCATGCAGATAAATTATTTGTAAATATCGAAAAATTCCTGCCAATACAAACAAACATGTATAATACAAACGGTATGTATGTAATCGGTTTACAGTTTCAGATGAAGTAGCATACATAAAATAGGCCATAATTATAACTGCACAAATTAATGAAAGGGCCGTGTTTATAAATTCTAAATTATATCCTTTTACAGCTTTTCGCATATCAGTTCCTAAAGAAAGTTTTAACAAAACATCATCTCGCCTTTTCGCAATAGCCATAAATAATGCTAATAGAAAAACCATTATAATTAACCACTCGCTTAAAGGTATTTTTGCAATGATTGACCCTGCTTTTATCCTTAAAACAAAACCAATTGCAATGATTATAATATCTAATATTGGTATATTTTTTAAGCCAAAGGAATAGCATAAGTTTAAGGTAAAGTAAATTACTATTACAAACATAAATTTATCTCTTACAAACCAAGCGGCTGTAACTCCTATTATTAAAAAAACGAATGCTAAAATTAACGCAGAATATTTATTTACTGCACCTGAAGCTAAGGGTCGCTTTTTCTTGACCGGGTGTATTTTATCCTCTTCAATATCTCTATAATCATTAATGATGTAAATACTACTTGCAACCAAGCTAAAACAAAGAAAGCCTTTAAATAAATTCAAAAGTATTTCAAAATTAAAAAACTGTCCGGCAAAAAAAACCGGAATAAACAGGAAAAAATTTTTTACCCAATCTTTCGGTCTGATAAGTATTATATAATTTTTCATAAATGGTTATTCCCCGTTAGTTTTTTGTTTTCTGCAGAATTATTTATTTCATTCTCTATAAGCCACAATAATATCGGAATCATAATGATTACAAGAGGAACAATAAAAAGCCTTGTTTGATATGCAACAACCGAAACAAAATGAACTCCAAACCAGATTGGAACAATAAATAAAAACCATTTTTTAAGTAAGTGTGGAATGGATTTAAAATAATATAGGATAATTAAAGGAATCACTGCAAAAGTTCCAATCAATTCCATGATTGATTTTACAGCTACGGCACTAAAAAGATTTAATTTTAGCATAGGTAAACCGGCTGCTGCTTTCCACACCTGTTGAGGCTTGTAACCAAAATATAATCTTAACCCAATAAATATTGAAAAAAAGAGTGTGTATAAAAGTACTGTAAACAACCATGTTCGCTTTGTTGGAAAAATTATAGAATTCCATGAATATTTGTTCAATTTAAATTTTGTAAAATCTGTTTGAGATATAAAATAAAGTGCAGGAATCAATATGCTTGTTTCACGATTAAATGCCCCCAAAATTATTATGGGTATAAGCAAAAATGAATTTTTTTTGTATACAATAATAACTGCTGTTGAAAGATAAAAGATTATGTCTAAATAAGTATTAAATGAAAGATCTGCTACAGCTACAGCATTTCCCAGAGATAGTGTAAGAAAATTTATACCCAAGAAAATAAGCAATTTGCTTTTAACAAAAAAACTCCACAATTTCCATGATAAATAAAAGATAAATAGATGCTCGATGAATCTAAAGAGAATAAAAATAATCATGTATTGTATTGCCCCAGGAATTTGTAAAAGCTTTAAAAACTGATCTGTTTCATTCGTAGTACCTGTGGTGTTTTCTATTGAAAGATTTACTTTTTTTTCTAAAGGGAAAATCTTATTTATTGTGGCATTATAAATTGTAATTACACCTTCAATTATATAAGGGCAAAGAACCCTGTATTGCCACGGGTTGTAATATTCCGATCTTTTTTCTATCACCGCTTTATGCCTTTCATATGTCAGCAAACCATTACTGTAATAGAAATTTCTATAAATAGGCAGTATTGAAAGAAATGCAAAACAAAACAATAAAAAACCCTTGCTTAAACGTTTATTTTTGTGCAACAATGGTATAATGTGGGTAAACATACATGGTACGTTTTTCTTGTTCAATAATTTTAAGTCCGTTTCTTTTTAAAAGTTGTACAGCATTATCAATACTCATTTCATTGCCAATTTCTCGAGCAAAAATTAAATCATGAAGTTTGTTAAAATAAACCAACGGGCTACCAGCATTTATATCTTTTAATATAAGCCGAGCCCCTTGCTTCATTACAGAAATCAGATCCATTATAAAATTTTCTTGATTTTGTTTAGGGACATGATGTAGCACGTCTATTAAAAAAATAATATCCAGCTCTCCTAATTCAGCAGGAAAATTTTTACCATTGTATTCTGAAAAATTAAAATTCTTATTAGGTAAACTGCTAAAAAGATTTTTCGCATTATCAACTAATCGTTGATTTATTTCAATTCCGTATAAGTATGAGGGATTTGCAAATTCACTGACTAATAACAGAAACTGACCTGAACCACATCCTATATCACCCACCTTATCATTAACATTTACCATTTTAATTAATGGAACAAAAGGACAAATTAATGAACGATATTTAATTTTTAAACTGTCTAAGAATCCCGTTGCTTTATAATGGGATCTTAGATAATCGATAATTTTTTTATTCTTTAATTCTTTGTGCATTATATTTTAAAATTTTATTACATTTTTAGGAATGCGTCTTTAAATATACTGGATGTAAAAAATTTCTTTAGATATCATTAATAAATAACATCTTTAAAAAAAAAGCTCAATTAATAAATGGAGCTAAAGAAAACTAACTACGCATGCGATGCAAATTTTTCTTTCAATTTTAAAAATGGATTTTCAAAAAATTTGAAACTAAGTAAACTTATGCAAATGGTGATTATTAATGAACCGATAGTTTCCATAAATAGAACCTGCCAAATATGAGTGTTAATCCCCAATTTCTTTGTAACGCCAATTACAATGGATATTATAATAAAATGAATGCAATAGAGGCCATAAGTTATTAAACCAAGTTTACTAACTAGTTTAAAATTACTCATTTTATAAAACGAATTTTTTGCAAAACATTGTTCCAGAATAATTAATAATATTATGGATGATGTTAAAGATCTTTCAAAAATGCGTAAAAAGTAAGACGATAATAAAAATTCATCTCTAAATATAAAAATAAAAGCGAATGTTATATAGCAAAATAAAATTAGCCACTTCGGTAAATTTGTAATAATATTTTTAAAATGCAAAGATGTTAAAATAAGCCAAGCTCCCAATCCTCCCAGTGCCATATCACCGATGCAAGATAATGTATGCATTTCATGAAGAATTGGTACATCGTTAGTTGCTCTAAATATTAGGCTTGCTAATAAAATTAAGGAAAGAGGTATCCAAAATCTTTTTACTAAAAAAAAACTAAGAATAACAGGCCAGACAAGATAGAATTGTTCTTCAATGGCGACACTCCACAATACACCCAAGCCAGGAGAATCAGGCAACCCTTTTTTAATATAATCAAAATTACTCATAAAGCCGATATAATACCACGGATTTGCTGATTCGTTGGGCAAACCACCCCCCAATATTTTAGTGTATGGAAAAATAATAAATCCGTAAAAAATACAAGCAAAATATAATGGCCAAATACGAAGTATTCGCCTAATCCAAAAATTTTTAATTTTTATGTTATTACTTTTCTCTTTTTCTTTAATTAATAAGTAAGTAATTAAAAAACCACTTAACACAAAGAAAAAATTAACACCCAAAAAACCATTTCCAAATAATGTCACCTTAAAAAAAAAGTACAAATTACTATTTTTAATTTCTGATATTTCGGTATGGAAACTGTGAAAAAAAAAGACTGATAAAAAACAAAAAAAACGCAGACCATCCAGATTTTCAAAATAATTATTACTTGATAATTTATTTTCGTTCGTCATTAAAAAAGTTCTCTACATTTTTTGGGTTTAATGATAAATTTAACTTGTGCAAATATTAAAGTAAATATAAATACATTTAGTTGTTTTACAATCTACAACGCCCTATTTTAAAAATAAGATAGTATACAATTGCTGCACATTAAATTAATGATCGTTCATATGCAAATGTCATAATCATACAAATTTGAATCACCTTTATAAAAATACCTGTTTTAAAACCTTGAAAGCAGTGGAGAAGTTTAAATGGCAAGTCTGTTTATAAGCTAAAGCCATTAAATATAACACAGAAGATTCAATTTTAAAACATCCAAATTTTAAAACGGAAATGCAGTAACAATCATAACTGTTAAAACAATTCTTTTACGATGAGGACACTCTTGATTTAAAATAGAATTTTATATTGTACAAACCCCTTTTTTATAAATTGTTTTTTTAAAATATTACCTGATACTTTAATAACTCAAAAGATTAAAATACAAGTAATATGAAAACTAGATTGTTCTTATTTTTTTGTACTTCAATTAAACAAAAATGTAAATCAAAAGATTGCAATTTAAAATTTCTATTAATTTTTTAATTTTGAAAAAACGGGTTACAACTTCACGAGTTTAAAATAGAAATTCCCTTCTTTTGACGAAACTTCAAGAATGTATATTCCTTTTTTAAAACCTTGCATATTTATTAGCTGAGGAGATAAACCATTGAAATTGCTAACAGATTTCTGAAATACTTTCTTTCCAAGTCCGTCAGTTACGGTAGTAATATAGTTTCCTTTAAAATCTTTGGGTATTTGCACTGTTAAAATATCTCCCACAGGGTTAGGGAAAACAATAATAGATTTAGGATTCGTCGGAGTTGTAAATATATTTTTTACTTTGTTCTCCGCAATTTGAGATATAATACTCATTTTAGCAAACGGTAAATTTGGTGTTGATATTTCAGTTATTGTGAAACCTGCAACATAATTCCATGTTCCGATACGGCTCAAATTAACAAAAACTTTCCCATTAATATCGGGCGCAATATTTAAAAATACAGCATAATCATTTACATTATTATCTGTAGAAATAGTGTCTTTTAAATTACCAATTTGAAAAACGCTTGCATTGCCGGTGTTAGCTCTACTTGCATAAAACTCAAAATTATATTTTTTGGAAGCTGTCAATCCACTAAATGTAAGAGTTCTAATGCTCGTGTTTGCAGAATTATATCTAAGTACTTGCTGCGGACATACTGTGGCAGAGGAAGCATATGTAGTTCCATTGTCTGCAATAAGACCCGATGAAGTAATGCTTGCAAAAATTGGACTGTTAGTTCCATCATCATAATTAAAAACAGTGCTATTAAGACTGGCATTAAGGTTCCAATTATTCCATTGAATATTGTTAAATGGATTTACTCCTCCATAAATATTTACTTTGATTTTTTTATTAGTTGTAGTCTCTAATAAAACGATAACCTGTACGGTATCTTTTCCGACAGCTCCTAGGTTATCTGTTACCTTTAATTCGTACTGATAAACGCCCTGAACAAGGTTTGATAAACCTGTTTGTGCACTTGCTGCATTGTTTAGAGTACCTGCTGTAGGTCCTGCTATTTTTGTCCATGCATAAGATGCGATTGTAC
>Ga0123338_10005388_pt1 | contig 10971 bp, 10 predicted proteins | sample grotaG_FD_89793 | JGI IMG/M metagenome (GOLD analysis project Ga0123338, IMG submission 89793) | Glacier valley bacterial and archeal communities from Borup Fiord, Nunavut, Canada, to study Microbial Dark Matter (Phase II) -... | ecosystem: Environmental > Aquatic > Freshwater > Ice > Glacier ...
ATCACCATCCGGCTGGCCCGCGCTCTCAACGGCGTCATGAAACGACGCGGCTCGGTCTTCGCCGACCGATATCACGCCCATGTCCTCCGTACACCGACGGAAGTCCGGAACGCCGTCCGCTATGCCGTGAGCAATCATGCCGTTCACGCACGACGGGCAGGTCGCCCGATTTCGACCGACCCGGATCCGTTTTCGTCCGTGGGTTACGACGTGCCGGGCTTATTCGCGCCAGGCTCGCTGACCGTCCCGCCTACCTACTGTGCAAGGCACGCGCGCCGTAGCTACGCCCTCGACAAGCCAACACCCAGCGTCAGCGTACCGACGACCAGCGCCGTCGCACCGACGTAAACCAGGCTCAACAGCGGCCCGGGCTTGCCCTGCTTCGAAGGCAGAATCGAAAAGAAGAACCCAGCCGACACCAAGATCGGCGCCGCGGCCAAACACACCCGGGCGAGCGTCTTCCAGCCTGGCCCAAGCGCCGCACCGTCGACGAACACCATTCCGATGAGAGCCAGAATGACCAACACCCCGGCATGCGCATGCCCAGCGCGGAACAGCGCCTTACGCGCCGGGTTGTCGACGTAGCCCGGATCGCGCTTGCGGATCATCCACAACAGCGACGCGCCGCCAAAGGCAATGGTGGGCAACGAAACGAAGAGCACGCCGGCGAAAAAGCGAGATTGCGGGTCCATATGGGCTTCCTCCTGCCCAATCTTTCCACTGGAAAGATTGGACTTGCCCAAGATAGCGGCGATCTTTCCATTGTCAAGATCGAACCACGCGCTATTCTGCAGCGGTGAAAACGCACAGCTATCACCACGGGGATCTGCGTCAGGCGCTCGTCGACGAAGCCGCCGCCGAGACCGCACGCGCCGGCCATCGATCGGTCACCATTCGCGAAGTAGCACGGAGGGTCGAAGTCTCGCACACCGCGGCCCACTATCACTTTCCCACCCGCGAGGCGCTCCTGTGTGCCGTCGCTGAACGCGGCTTTGGCGAGATGACCGCCGCGCTCGAAGCGGCCCTCGCCGAGACCGCCGACCCCAACGCACGCTTTGCGGCCCTCGGCCGTGGCTATGTCGCGTGGGCGACGGCGCACAGCGGCATCTATCAGCTCATGTTCAGCGCCGAGACCGCCGACCAACGCGACTTCCCGTCGCTGCGTGAGGCCGGTGAGCGGATGTTCCAGCTCCTCGTCGACAGCTTGGCGGCCTGTCAGCGCTCCGGCGACATCCGGCCCGGCGCACCCACCGAGCTCGCCCTCACCGCCTGGTCCTCGGCCCACGGCATCGCGTCCCTGCTCATCGACAACCGGCTCACCATGCCGTCGCTGGCCGGCCGTCCGCCCGCGGAGCTGATGGCCATCGCGCTCGGCGGCATGTTCGACGGCGTGCGCGCTCGCTAGCGCGCGTCGACCGTTTGTTGGCGACGAGGCCCAGCAACGTGCTATGTCGCCGCGATGCCCAGTTCTTCCGTATCCGAAACGCCCCCGTCTGCCTTTGCCGAGCTCGGAGCGCATGCCGCGCTCGCGACCGCGTTGGCGGAGAAGGGGTATGCCGCGCCCACACCGGTGCAAGCCGCCGTCCTCGGGGCCGGCGATCACGATCTGTTGGTTTCGTCCCAGACCGGCTCCGGCAAGACCGTCGCATTTGGCCTGATGATGGGCCGGGTCCTCCTCGGCGAAGATGCGCGGCTGCGTCACGCCGCCCCGTCGGCACCACGCGCCTTGGTCATCGCCCCCACTCGCGAGCTGGCCGCGCAGGTCCAGCGTGAGCTGAGCTGGCTGTTCGCCGCCACCCACGCCCGCGTGGTCGCCTTCACCGGCGGAACCGATCTCCGTCTCGACTCGCGGGCGCTCAAGCGCGGCGTCGACATCGCCGTCGGCACGCCCGGCCGCCTGGTCGACCTCATCGAGCGCAAGAGCCTGGTCCTCGACGCCATCGAAGTGGCCGTCCTCGACGAGGCCGACGAGATGCTCGACCTCGGGTTCCGCGAGGCACTCGAGCAGATCCTCGAAAAAGCGCCCAAGGAACGCCGCACGATGCTGTTCTCGGCCACGTTGCCGTCCGGAATCCGTGCTCTCGCCGCCCGCTATCAGCGCGACGCGCACTCGCTCGACCCACGCGCCGGCCAGGCGTCGACGGGCCATGAAGACATCCAGCATGTGGCGCACCTGTGCCGCAACGGCGAACGCAAGAAAGCGCTGGTCAATGTGCTGCGCCTCGCCGACGAAGATCGTGCGCTGGTCTTTTGTCGGACGCGCGAAGACGTCTCCGACCTGCATCGCGATCTCATCGCCCACGGCTTTCGCGCCGCCGCCATCTCCGGCGAGCGCGCCCAGGCCGAACGCACCCGCGCCCTCGACGCGCTACGCGACGGCCGCGCCAAGGTCCTCGTCGCCACCAACGTCGCCGCGCGTGGTCTCGACCTGCCGGATCTCGGCCTCGTGATCCACGCCGACGTCCCCGAAAACGCCGAGTCGTTGACCCACCGCTCAGGCCGCACCGGGCGCGCCGGCAAGAAGGGCGTCAACATTCTTCTCGTCGAGGAACGCGAGCGCAAAAAGGCCGAGCGCCTCTTCAACGAAGCCCGCCTACGCCTGCGTTGGACGCCACCGCCAGGTGCCGTTGCCGTCGCCGAGCGCGATCGCCAGCGGCTCAGTGAGTCGATCCGCGCGTCGCTGGAAGGCGGCGCCAGCCCGGCCGCCAATGTGCTCGCCGAAGAGCTCCTCGCCACGCAACCAGCCATTGCGGTCGTCGCTGCGCTCCTCGATCGCGCGCTGTTGGAACAGTCGCCGGGCGAAGAGATCGGCATCGTGGAGCTGGCCGTGCCCCGCAGCGAGTATCCCACCGGACCTCGCCGCACCGACGGACCCATGGTGCAGTTCACCATCAACCTCGGCACCCGCGATCGCGCCCAGCCCAACTGGATCTTGCCGATGGTCTGCCGTCGCGGCAACGTGACCAAGCGCGAGATCGGCGCCATCCGCGTCGGGCCGGACCGCACCTGGTTCGAGATCGTCGCGCCCGTCGCTGATGCCTTCCTCGCCGCCGCCAGCGAGCCGGATCTGCGCAATCCGCAGATCCGGATCCAGAAGGCCGAAGGCCCAGCGCCGGCCGCGTCCGCTCCGCCACGCCGCGCGACACGTCCGAGTGGCCCGCCAAGGCCGCACGCCCGGCCCACGGGTGCGGCGAGACCAACCGGCGGCGCCAAGCCACCACGCCGTAAGTAGCTGATATCAAGTAGAATCCAGGTCGAAAGAGTCCGCGCGAGCTGGCGTATATTCCGACCATGTTGCCCCTCATTGCGGTTGGCTTGGTCGTAGCCATCTGGTTGTTCACGCGCACCGGCGTGCTGTTTGCGATCTCGGTGCGCGACGGCAAAGCGCTCGTCGTGCGCGGCCGGGTGCCAAACGCGCTCCTGGCCGACTTTGCCGAGGTGGTCCGTCGCCCACCCATCCGTCGCGGCTCCATCCGCGCCATCAAGACGGAACATGGCGGTCGCCTCAGCTTCTCGGGCATCGACGAAGGCCGCGAGCAGCGCATGCGCAACATCTTCGCCCTCTATCCCGCCTCTCAGCTCCGCCACGCCCCGGCCATCAAGCGGCCCACGCTTGGTCAGCTCGCCGGCATCGCCTGGCTTGCGTGGTTCTTCGACCGCCGATAACGCTTCGAGTTTGAACGCCAAGTCCAAGCGCGCGTCTTCGAGCGCCGCTCGGCCAACGTTTCCGCGGTTCGCAGTTGGCATCAGGATTGCGTACCAAAACCGCATGCGATTCCCTTTTTGTATGCTCGCTGTGATGACTTCGCTGACTGCCTGCAACGCGAGCTCGCCCAAGACGGACCCAACCCCGCCTGGCGCGTGCAACCAGCTGGCCGCGGCAGGAACCTGGGAGTCGATCTCGCCTCCCGCCGTCAGCCTCGAGGCGACGTTCAAGACGCCGGCCGGTGACAACTTCGGCGATCACTCCTTCGCAATCGATCCGCAAAACTCGGCCATCGTGTATCTCGGCACCAGCGCGCAAGGCATCTACAAATCCACCGATTGCGGCAGCACCTGGACGCACATCAACACCGGCAGAAACGCCGCCGAGCTCGACGGTGGCCGGCAGTGGAACTTCCTCATCGACCCCATCGATCCCAACGTGCTCTACACCAACTCCGGCTACGGCACCGCTGCCGCCTACAAGTCGACCAACGGCGGGGTCGACTGGGACTTGTTCGTCGACCCCGCCTACTCGAAGGCGCTGCAGTTCGGCAGCTTCGTTCACATGATCACCCTCGACCCGAGCGATCATTTGCACCTCATCGTGACGCCGCACTTCGCGTGCGATCCTGGCCAAGGTCCGGGCGGCCTACCGAAGACCGACCGTTGTTTGCTGGAGACCAAAGACGCCGGAGCGACGTGGAGAATCGTCGAAAACACGCCGAGCGCGGGCGAAGGACAAGGCCAGTGGATGGTCGACTCGATGACCTGGTTCTGGGCGGCGAGCTTCGACGGTCTGTGGCGCACGACCAACGGCGGCGTGTCGTGGGATCACGTCTACACCGGCGGCTACGCGACGATGGGCTGGTTCAGCCCCGACCACAACGCGCATCTTTACACCGGAGGCGTCTTCAACGTCCTTGGCAGCACCGACGGCAACACCTGGACCCAGATCGACAAATCCCCCGGCATCGAATGGGTTACCGGCGATGCCACGACACTGTATGGCTCGCGCAACGGCTTCTACCAGACGGCGTCCGTGAGCGATCCGACGGCGTGGACCATGCTGCCAACGCCGTTTTCGGATCCGGCCAACGTGCTCGGATGGGGACTCAAGTACGACGCCGATCATCACCTGCTCTACTCGCTCAACTCGCGCAGCGGCTTCTGGCGCATGGTGACCAGATAGCGTACGACTCAGCCGCCAAAATTGGGGAGGGGTCATGACGAAGTGGCTGATAGCAAGCATGCTGGTCGTAGCGACGGCGCACGCGCACGAGATCGCGACCGGAGATGCGGTCAATGAAGGCATCGACGCCGCTGCGCTCGAGAAGCTGATGGCCGCGACGGTGGCATCCAAGTCGAGCGCTCTCGTGATCATCAAGAACGGCAAGCTCGTCGTCGACTGGCGGCCTGCCGGCGCGGTGGCCCATCCGATCGAGACCATGTCGGCGACCAAGTCGATCGTCAACCTGGCCATCGGGCGGCTCATCGACGACGGCAAGATCAAGTCGGTGGACGAGCCGGTATATCGCTTCTATCCCGAGTGGAAACAGGGTCGCAAGAAGACCATCACCCTACGCCATCTTCTCGACCACACCTCGGGCCTGCAGGCGCAGCCGACCACCGGCGAGGAGATTTACCCCAGCCCAGATTTCGTCAAGCTGGCCCTCGCCGCCGAGCTCAGCGACGATCCCGGCGTGCGTGTCTTCTACAACAACAAAGCCGTGAACCTCCTGGCTGGCGTGGTGAAGGTCGCCTCGGGCCAGCCGCTCGACGCGTATCTACGCGATGTGCTGTTCGTGCCGCTCGGGATCACCGACTGGAAATGGAGCCACGACTCGGCCGGCAATCCGCATGCGATGTCGGGCCTCCGTCTCGAGGCGATCGACCTGGCCAAGATCGGTCAGCTGCTCGTCGACGGTGGCGTGTGGCGCGGCAAGCGCATCATCAGTCAGAGCTGGATTGCCGAATCGGTGAAGCCCAGTCAGAAAATGAAGCGGGTCGGCTTGTTGTGGTGGCTGTTGTTCGAGTGGCAGAAATTGACCATCGACGACACGGTGATCGCGGCCTGGCGCGCGGCCAAGGTCGACGAGGCCTTCATCGCCAAGGTGGCGCCCATGAAGGGCACGCTCTACGAGCGCGCCGACTTTTTCGCGACGCTGAGCAAGGTCTTCGAGAAGGATGGCGGGCTCGAGTATTGGTACGATCACACTTGGCGCAAAGGGCTGTCCGACGGCGCAGTCAGCACGGGGCCCGTGGCTGGCTACTACGCGGACGGCTATCTCGGCCAGTATCTGGTCGTCCTTCCGAAGCAACATCTCGTTGCTGTCCGCCAGCTCGAGGCGCGGGAAGACTCGCCCGATGCCAAGAACTACGACGCCTTCACCACGTTCGCAGCGACGGTACAGACCCTGGTGCTGCCGCCGAAGTAAGAGACATGTCCCTCGGTTTGTCTCCCGGTCAGAACATGCGGGGCTTACCATGGGATCATGATGACCAAGGGCTTGGCGTGCATGGTCGTGTTGTTGTCAGCGTCGGTGTCCTCGGCTTGGCAGCCCAGCGACTTTGCCAAGCGCACCACGCCGAAAGCGGGCGCAACGGACGCGCTCTACTATCGGCTGTGGAGCCCGGTCGGCTATTCGGCGACGGCGGCGACCAAATATCCGCTGGTGATCTTTCTGCACGGCTCGGGTGAGCGCGGCAACCAGGGCGAGAACGATCTGCAGCTCAAGGACAACGGTCAATACACGTTTTTGTCGACGGCAAACCAGGCCGCGTATCCCATCTTCTACGCCATCCCGCAGGCGACCTGGCTCGGCTGGTCCGATGTGCAGCTCGACCACGTGGTGGCCATGATCGACGAGCTCGCCGCCGAATTCAAGATCGACACCGACCGCATCTACGTGACCGGCATCTCGATGGGCGGCGCTGGCACCTGGTCGATCATCCATCGCAACCCCAACCTGTTCGCCGCCGCCGTGCCGCAGTCGGGCTGGGGGACGGGCGGGGATGCGGCGCCGCTGGCGTCGCTGCCGCTGTGGGATTTTCACGCCGCCAATGACACCACGGTCCCGGTGGGCGGCTCACGCGATGCCATCAGCTGGCTGCGCGGCGTCGGTGGCGATCCGATCTACACCGAGTTTGCCACCGGCAATCATGGTGGCACGTGGCCGGCGGCATATGCCATGCCGGCGTTGATCCCGTGGATCATGGCGCAGCATCATGGCCAGGCGCGCGCCAGCGATCCGCGTCTCGACATCACCATGCCGACGACGAATCGGCTTTATGTGTCCGGCTCTACGTCGCTGAACCTGTCGGGCACGGCCAGCACCAGCGCCACCTCGGTCGCCTGGTATTCCGGCGCAGCGACGGGCGCGGCCACTGGCACCTCGGCCTGGTCGGCCTCTGCCACTGGCCTCGGCACCGGCACGCCCTGGGTCCGCGTACAAGCGTCAGAGCCGAGCGGCAGCGCGCTCAACGGCACGACGACCTACAGCGACTCACTACGCGTCACCACCAGCGCCACCTCCGACGCGACGCCACCGACGATCAGCATCCAACTGCCCACCACCTCCGCCACCTACACGGCATCCGGCGCCACCGTCATGCTGAGCGGCACTGCGGCCGACAACAAAGCCGTGAGCAAGGTGCGCTGGACGTCCAACCGCGGCAGCGTCGGCGACGCCACCGGCACCACCGCCTGGTCGATCGCCTCCATCGCCGTCCACCCGGGCGTCAACGTCATCACCGTCACCGCCGTCGACTCGAGCGGCCTCGAGACCAGCGCCACCCTCACCGTCCTCTCGCAAGGCACGCAGCCGCCGCCGGACATGGCCATGCAGCCGAAGGACATGGCCCACACGCCCATCGACTTCTCGGGTGTGGACCTCACCGGCGTCGATCTCGCCGACCCCATCACGCCGCCCACAGACGATCTCGGCACGGTCGCCACCGACGACGCTGGTGTCACCGACGACGCCGGCGCCGAGCCCAAAGCCGCCGCCCAAGGCTGCGCCTGCAACGTCACGTCCAACCAGCCGCCGATCACGAGCCTCTTTCTCGTCGCTGCAGTCGCCCTACTACTCCGCCGCCGCCGCGCCTGACCTCAAAGGCGCAGGGTGACGTTGAAGAGAATGCGGTCGTCTCGTTTTTTGAGGTCGGGCGTGAACGTATTGAAGTTCTGTGCAGCGACGCCTCCCGGTCCGGTGATGCCGCCTGGCCCGGAAAAGTAAGGCACATTCGCCTCTCGGTGCGCGTATTCGAGACGGGCGACGATCCACGGGCTCGGGATGAAGTCTTGCGTCAGCGTGATGCCACCGCCCAAAAATGGCTCGGCCGGCACCCCGTTTTGCGCCTGCGTCGGCAACAGATAAGGCGAGCCGAGTGGCAGCTTGGGGATGAGCGCCTGCGTCGGATCCCAGAACAGATCGCCGCGTAGTGTCGTCGCCCATTTGGACGTCCACTCGACGCGATGGGTGACCGACGCACCGACGATAGCGCCCGAAGGCTGCCAGTCCGGCGTCGTGCGTTTCTCGTAGCCAGCGTCGATGACGAAACAGATCGCCGCCGAGCGAATGCTGCGCGTGCTCTTGCCTTTGTAGTAGCGAAGCTGCGCGTAGCTGTCGAAATAGATGCGCACCGAGCCCGGATCGTTCTGCACTTCCTGGCCAAAATACGCCGCGGTGGTCAGCGACACCCATTCGCGCGGACGCCAGTTGAGAAGATATCCGCCGGCGCGGCCCTCGTGCCACTGGCCAAACGTTTGCCAGCCGTTGACCAGCCACAGCTCGAGCTTCAACCGCTGGGTCACATAGAGCTGGCTGCGAATGCCGAAAAAATAATACGGCGTCGAATCGGACATGAGCGCGTGTGTGTAATTCCAGTTCTCTTGCGGCAGATAGCTCTCGAGCGCGACATACGACGGGAAAATGCCGATCTCGAGGTTCACGCCGTGCAGCCAGTGAAAGTGCCAGCCGGCCGCGGCCTGCTGAATGAACTGAAAGGCCTTGGCCGTCAGAAAAAAGCCGCGCGCGCCGGTGGGGTCCTGACCGGCGTCGGTCTCGACGTTGGAGCCGTATTGTAGGTAGATGCGGCCGATGGGCCCGTCGAGGTTGAGCTCCACGCCGAGGGTGGCCAGGTTGAAGCCGATCTCGTTGTGGCGCGGCGCGGTCGTCGACGGGAACACGGTGTGGTCCACCGGCGCCCAGAATTGCCAGCCGTAATACGCGTCGACATAGAGGGACCAGGTCAGCGGGCCGGTGGTCAACAGCGACGCCGGCTGGCGGTTGGTGCCGTTCATCCAGCTGAAGTCGTACTCACCAAAAGGCGGCTCGCGCAGATCGAGCGGCTGGCGTTTCGGAGGCGGCGGTGGTGGCGTGACCACGGCAGGTGGCGGCGCTGGCTTCTGTTCGAGGTCACGCAGCCGTTGTTCGAGCCGCTTGATCTGTTCCTGGAGCTCCCGGTTGGTGGGTGGCTGTTCGACCGGCGCCTCTTCGGCAAGCGCAGGCACTGACAGCAGCAGCACAGCGACGAGAAGACGCCTCCTCATGGTGCCAACGCGAAGGCGACAACGCCATAATTTTCGTTGGGCTGTCCACAGACAAGCGCGCGCTCGCCGCTCATGGCCGGGCCCGGCACGGACTGGGTAAAGGCGACCACGGCGTCGTTGGCGATGACCTGCATGCCCGATGGCGGCTGGCAGGTGCGGTCGACGAACGCATTGGGATAGAGCACCACGGCCACCAACAGCCGACCCGGGCCATCGATGTTCACCGACGGCAAGCTCGGTGAGCCGATCTCCACCTGCGTGCGCAGGCCTTCGATCTTGGTGGCGCCGCGAAAGTGAAATAGATAGTCGCTGGAGTTGATGAAGTTGGTCTGCCTGCCGACGAAGGAGAAGGTATGCATGTCAGGCTCCGTCGCTGACGCGATGCGAGACAGCATCCAGAGGTCGAGGCCGTCCGGCGTGTTGAGCCAGGTGAGCCGCTGCCAGCCTGGCGCGACCAGCATCGGCGGCTCGCCGCCCACGGCAGAGGCAAAGGCCATGATCAAGAGGTCGCCGGCCTGGACATCGTCGGGCGTTCTGACGTCGAACGTCGGCGATTGGGTAATGTTGTTGACGCTCACTCCGACCACCTTCACCGACGACGGCCCCATGTCCGGCGTCGACGGGCCGAGCGGCATCACATTGCGACAGACGCCGCCCGACGCACAGCCCTGATCGAACTGCGCGCACTCGAGCTGCAGACAATCCCGATAGAGGTCGAAGGTGAGCTTGCTGCGCTCGCCGGACGTGAAGCTGAACACCGACGCCTGCGAGATCACCACCGTGCCCTGACGAAGCGCGTCGAGCTGGACGCGGACGCTGTCGTGCGGGCGATCGTTGCCGGGAAAGAGGGTCAGCGCCGTCGGCAAGCTGGTGCAGGTCGACGACGACGGCTGGCCAGTCGGACAGAGCGCAATCTGCGGCGAGACGAACACCGGCGCCTTGCCTCCCGGATCGGTGATCGGATTCGTGATCGTGAAGACGATGTGGTCGACCTCGTCGGGGATGGACAGCTCGGTGGCGTCCACCGTCACCACCACTTCGGTACGCGCGCAGCCGAGCACCGTGAACAAAGTGAGACCGAGGCCAAGTCGTAGCATCGCGCAGCATGTTAACATCGCCGCGGATGTCGTCCCCGATTGTCACTTCCATCGTCGTGTTGTTGGCGATGTTTGCGTCGCTGACTGCGCCGGGCCTGGTTTCGGTGGCCCGCGCCGAAGATCGCGCCGCGCGAGCCAAGCGCCTCTACGAAGAAGGCGAGGCCGCCTATCACAAAGGCGACTTCGAGACCGCCAATCGGCAGTTCAAAGAGGCCTATCTGCTGTCGAAGCAACCGGCGCTGCTCTACGACATGTCGTCGGCGTTGGAGCGCCTCGAGCGGCCGCATGATGCCGCCGAGGAGCTGCGGGCGTATCTGCGCGCCGCGCCCGACGAGACCCGGCGCGCCAGCATCGAGAGCCGCATCCGTGCGCTCGAAGAGGCGCAGCGCATCCTCGACGCCGAGCTATTGAAGCGCACGCCGCCGGTGCTGCAGCCGCCGCCGCCGCCGGAGTCGTGGTGGACGCGTCGACGGGTGGCGGGCACGGTGCTGGGCATCGTGTTTGGCGCCGGTGCAGCGGCGGCGGCGATCAGCGTCGGAGTGGTGTATGGCACGCCGAGCTACACCCACTCGCCGCTCGGCCTGGTGCGAGCCACGCCGTGAGCGCGGACGTACCTGG
>Ga0123338_10005389_pt1 | contig 10969 bp, 9 predicted proteins | sample grotaG_FD_89793 | JGI IMG/M metagenome (GOLD analysis project Ga0123338, IMG submission 89793) | Glacier valley bacterial and archeal communities from Borup Fiord, Nunavut, Canada, to study Microbial Dark Matter (Phase II) -... | ecosystem: Environmental > Aquatic > Freshwater > Ice > Glacier ...
AGGGCACGGTCACCGGCACGGCGACCGTCTTCGACCCCAACCCGGTCGTCGCCCTCGACCGGCAGTCGCTCCGGGACCACAACGACTCCGACACCGCCGTGCCCGCGGCGGCCTACCGCCACGTCACGCTGAGCAACCTCCTCCCCTCCGGCACGCTCACCGGTCTCTGGGCCAAGGTGGTGGCGGCCCAGGGCGGGCGCGCGCAGAGTGCCACCGATACCTTCGTCTACACCCGCGGCGACCACCGCTTCGAGCAGGCCAACGCCTACTACGGCATCGACTCGGCGCAGACGTACATCCGGTCGCTCGGGTTCACCGACGTCAACGCCGAGGCCCAGAAGCTGAGCATCGACACCACTGCCGTCGACAACTCCTTCTACACCCCCGGCGCCGACCTGATCACCTACGGCACCGGCGGCGTCGACGACGCCGAAGACCTCGAGGTCGTCTGGCACGAGTACGGTCACGCGATCCAGGACGCCCAGGTGCCCGGTTTCGGTACCACCGAGCGGGCCGGCGCGATCGGCGAGGGGTTCGGCGACTACTGGGCGGTCACGATGTCTCAGCCGCTGGGCAAGGGACTCGACACCCCCTGCGTCATGGACTGGGACTCCACCAGCTACACCACGACCGTCCCCCACTGTCTGCGCCGCACCGACACGGGAAAGACCGTCGCCAGCATCGACGGCGAGGTGCACGACGACGGCGAGATCTGGTCGAACGCCCTGTGGGACATCAGCCAGGCGATCGGTCGCGACCCGGCCGCGACCCTGGTGCTCGAGGCGCAGTTCGGCTACTCCCCCGACACGACCTTCGGGGCGGCCGCGAGGGTCACCGTGGCGAGCGCCACCACCCTCTACGGCCCGGCGGTGGCCCGGCAGGTCAAGGCAGCCTTCGCCGCCCGCGGAATCCTCTGACCGTCTCGCATGGCGAGAGCGTCGTCTCTACCGATGGATAGGGACGACGTTTCCCCGCTACCGTGAGAAATCGGTCATGAGTGCCAGCGTCAAGCCCCGGCTTGCTGGCCAGCAACCCTCCGTCGCGGCGGGGTGCTCCGGGTGACGACCCGGTCCGTATGCCGTCCGGCACGGGCAAGCGCGGACCCGCCACCGACGGCTGGTCCTCCAGGTCTCGGAGGCTCCCCCCATGTCGACCACCTCGCTCGACACCGTCACCGCTCTCTCTGCTCCCGTCCGCTCCGACCCCCGCCCCGATGACGCGTCCGGCGGGTCACGCAGGTACGGCCCGGTCACGACGCCCACCGCCCTCCCGGCCGTGGTCGGCGCCGACCTCGTCGCACCGACCCTGCGCGGGGCGCGCACGTACGCCAACCTCGACCATGCCGCCTCGACGCCCGCCCTGGTCGCGGTCCGTGACGCCGTCGACGCCGTGCTGTCGACCTACTCCTCGGTCCACCGCGGCAACGGCTTCGCCAGCCGGGTGACCAGCGACTGGTACGAGCAGGCGCGTGCGGAGGTGGCGCGCTTCGTGGGGGCGAGAGAGGACGACACGGTCGTCTTCACGCGCAACAGCACCGACTCGCTCAACCTGCTCGCACGCGCTCTACCTGCCGACACCACCGTGGTCGTCTTCGGCAGCGAGCACCACGCGGCCCTGCTGCCCTGGGCCGACTCGACCTGCGTGACCCTGCCGGTGCCCACCGGTGTCGACGCGGCCCTCGCCGACCTCGATGCGGCCCTGGGGGCGGTGACCACGCAGCACCGTCTCGTGGTCGTCGCCGGAGCGTCGAACGTCACGGGCGAGGTCTGGCCCCTCGGCGAGGTCGTGCGCGTGGCCCGTCGCCACGGGGCCCGGGTGGCGCTCGACGCCGCCCAGCTGGCGCCGCACCGGGCCATCGACCTGCGCGGTGACCTCGTCGACTACGTCGCCTTCTCGGGACACAAGCTCTACGCCCCCTGCGGAGCCGGGGTGCTCGCCGGCCGAAGCGACTGGCTCGACGAGGCGGCGCCGTACCTGCGAGGGGGCGGGGCGACCGCGCGGGTGACCACGACCGGCGCGACGTGGACGACCGGCGCCGCCCGGCACGAGGGCGGCAGCCCCAACGTCGTCGGTGCCGTGGCGCTGGCCACTGCCTGCGCGACCCTCACCCGGCACCGGTCAGCGGTCGAGGTGCACGAGCGCACCCTGCTCGCCGAGCTGAGGGTGGGCCTCGCCGCCATCCCCGGCGTCGGGTTGCACTCCTTCTTCGGAGAGCAGCACGACCGGGTTGGTGTCGTGGCCTTCACGGTGGCCGGTCTCGACAGCTCGCTGGTCTCTGCGGTCCTCTCGGCCGAGCACGGCATCGGTGTGCGTGACGGCAAGTTCTGCGCTCACGTGCTGGTCGACGCGCTCCTGCACGACCCCTCCCTCGAGACCCCGGCCACTGCCGTGCGCGCCAGCCTGGGGCTCGGCACGACGCCCGAGCACATCGTCCGCCTCGTCGCTGCGGTCGCGGCCCTCGCCGCCGACGGCCCCGCCCGTACCTACGTGCGCACGCGCGGGGGGTGGGAGCCGCAGGACGACCCGCGCGAGCTGACGCTCCCCCGACCCTGGTGACGCGCGAGCCCACCCACGCACCGAGGCGGTCCCGATCACAGCACCGCCCACGCCGGATGGAGTGACGGCACCGCCAGCGCCGGACGAAGTGACGGCACCGACACCTGATCGACAGCGCAGCCTGACCGTCCTCGAACATCGCTCCCGCACACTCGTACCGGGCCCCTTACCGAAAGCCCGTTCGTCACCTCGTTCTCACGAAGCAGGAGCAGCACCATGTGGACCACTCGCACCCGCTCGACCGTCATCGGAGGCGGCGCGGCCATCCTCATCGCCTTGGCCGGCACCGCCGGTGGCTTCGCAGCGGCGCACGCCGCCGACAGCACGCCATCGACCACGGCCAGCACGCCGAGCGCGTCGCCCAGCGACGCCTCCGCCGGCAAGGACACCGGTCGCAAGCACGGCCGGGGTGACGTCGTCGCCCAGCTCAAGGGGCTGCAGCACGCCCAGTGGGTGGTCGCCGGCAAGGACGGGGCGTTCGTGACCCATGATGCCATCCGCGGCACCGTGACCGCCGTGTCGGCCACCTCGCTCACGGTGAAGGCGAAGGACGGCGTGAGTGCGACCTATGCCGTGGGCACCTCGACAAAGGTCGTTCTCCGGACGGCGAAGAGCACGTCGAGCACGGGTGGGACGACAAGCACCCCGACCACCGGCAAGGCGGCTGGCGCCACCAAGGGGTCCATCGCCGACGTCAACAGCGGCGCCGAGGTGCTGGTCTCCGGCACCGGCACCTCGAGCCTGAGCGCCGAGCGCATCCTGGTCCCGCGAGGCTAGGGCCCCCCGCTCCCGACGGGTGGGGGACGGTCAGCGCACCGTTCCCCACACGGCCGCGTGGTCGGTGCCGTCGAGGTGCACCGTACCGGCGGCGACGATCGACATCCCCCGGACGAGCACGTGGTCGAGCTGCACGAAGGGCGGCAGCGCGACGTCCTGGGGCCAGGTGCGCGTCCAGCCCGCTCCCGCATCACGGGTCACGTCGGCCATGCCCTCGGCAACCTCCCGGTAAGCGGGGTGGTCCACCGAGGCGTTGAAGTCACCGGCGAGCACGAGGGGCTCGTCGGTCGGCCGGGCCCGGCGGAAGTCGGCGAGCAGACGCAGGCTCGCTCGCCACGACGTCGGCCACCCCGTGGGTGGCAGGGGATGGATCGCCTTGATGACGAACGGTGCTCCCGGGCGCTCCACCCGCACCAGGGGCTGGCGGAACTCGAGCTGCAGACCACTGGCGCCCCCTCCTGTGCTCAACAGGTCGAGGGGGTAGCGGCTGCGGACCATGGTGCCCGACGCGTCGGCCTCAGGTGAGCCGGCGGCATACGGAAGGAGCTCGCGCAGCCCGGCGTCGTCGAGGCGGCTCAGGCCCTGTGGGGTGACCTCGACCAGGACGAGGACAGCCACCGACCGGGCGGTCGCCGCGGCCACGAGCTGGGTGGCGTCGGCCTGACCGAACTCGAGGTTGGAGGTCATGACGGTGACGTCGCCCGGCCCCGTCGGCACGGTGTGCGGCAGGAACGGGGCGGCGAGCAGACCGGCGCTCACCAAAGCGGGCACGGCGGCGACCAGGGCCAGCCGACGGTGGCGCCAGACACTCAGCAGGGTGACGACGACAACCGTCGCCTCGCAGATCGGGACGAGCGACTGCACCACCGCGAGCTCACGCTGGGCGAGGTCGGCCCAGCGGGTGGCCACACCGACGGTGGCCCCGGCCAGCGTGATCCCCAGCATCGTCCCGAGAGCCCGTCGGTAGGTCACCTGACGCTCAGGCCTCGATGACCACGGGGATGATCATGGGTCGACGGCGGATCTTGCCTCCGGCCCAGCCCCCGATGGTCCGGCGGATGACCTGCTGCAGCTGGTACTCGTCGCGCACCCCGTTGCCGGTGGCCTCGACGAGGGCCCGCTCGACCCGCGGGATGACCTCGTCGAAGATCGTCGGGTCCTCGGCGAACCCGCGAGCGGTGATCTCGGGCCCGGCGGCGATCTTGCCGGTGGCCCGGTCGATCACGGCGATGCAGGTGATGAAGCCTTCGTCCCGCAGGATTCGACGGTCCTTCAGCAGGGCCTCGGTGGTCCCGCCCACCGAGGAGCCGTCGACGTAGATGTACCCGCAGGACACCTCACCGACCTGGCTGGCCTGGCCGTCGACCAGGTCGACGACCCCACCGTCGGTGGTGACGATGACCCGCTCGCGCGGGATGCCGGTCTTGATGGCCAGCTCGGCGTTCGCCACGAGGTGACGCCACTCGCCGTGCACGGGCATGACGTTCCTGGGCCGCACGATGTTGTAGCAGTAGAGCAGCTCCCCCGCGCTGGCGTGGCCCGAGACGTGCACCTTAGCGTTGCCCTTGTGCACGACGTCGGCGCCGAGCATCATCAGGCCGTTGATGACGCGGTAGACGGCGTTCTCGTTACCCGGGATGAGCGAGCTGGCCATCAGGACGGTGTCGCCCTTGCCCACCTCGATGCGGTGGTCGCGGTTCGCCATGCGTGACAGGGCGGCCATGGGCTCGCCCTGGCTGCCGGTGCAGATGAGCACGACCTCGTCGTCGGGCAGGTTGTCGAGCTTCTTGACGTCGACGATCACGCCGTCGGGCACGTGGAGGTAGCCGAGCTCGGCGGCGATGCCCATGTTGCGCACCATGGAGCGACCGACCATCGCGACTTTGCGACCCGACTTCTCGGCGGCGTCGAGCACCTGCTGCACGCGGTGCACGTGCGAGGAGAAGCACGCGACGATGACCCGGCGCTGCGCGTTGCGGAAGACGGTGTCGATCGCGGGCGCGATGTCGCGCTCCGGCGTGGTGAAGCCGGGGACCTCGGCATTGGTCGAGTCGGTGAGGAAGAGGTCGACACCTTCCTCGCCGAGGCGGGCGAACGCCCGCAGGTCGGTGAGCCGCCCGTCGAGCGGCAGCTGGTCCATCTTGAAGTCGCCGGTATGCAGGATCGTGCCGGCCTCGGTGCGAACGAACACCGCGAGCGCGTCGGGGATGGAGTGGTTGACGGCGACGAACTCGAGGTCGAAGACCCCCAGCTGCTCACGCTGCCCCTCCTTGACGGTCAGGGTGTAGGGCTTGATGCGGTGTTCCTTGAGCTTGGCCTCGATGAGTGCGAGGGTCAGCTGGGAGCCGATGAGGGGGATGTCGGGCTTGCGCCGCAGCAGGAAGGGCACCGCGCCGATGTGGTCCTCGTGGCCGTGCGTCAGCACGATGGCTGCGATGTCGTCGAGGCGGTCGTCGAGGTAGGCGAAGTCGGGCAGGATCAGGTCGACGCCCGGGTGGTGGTCCTCGGGGAAGAGCACGCCGCAGTCGATCACCAGCAGGCGGCCCCGGGTCTCGAGGACCGTCATGTTGCGGCCCACCTCCCCCAGCCCGCCCAGTGCGATGACGCGTAGCCCGTTGTCCGGCAGGGCAGGCGGGGGCGGCGGGACGGGTGACGGGTCGACGGACGGGGTGGTGGTCACCGGACTCCTGTGAGTGAGAGGGCATCTCGCAGGAGGGCGAGGTGCTCGGGAGGCGACTCGACCAGGGGCAGGCGCACGGCGGCGGAGTCGATGATCCCGATCTCCGTCAGGGCCGCCTTGGCCATGATGGCCCCCTGCGAGGTGGTCATGATGGCGTCGACGACCGGCACCGAGCGCCGGTGGATCGCCACGGCCTCGACGAGGTCGCCGCGGTCGACGGCGGCGAGCATCGCGGCGTACTGCGCCCCGAGCAGGTGCGTGGCGACCCCGACGTATCCCACCGCCCCCTGGGTCAGGTGGGCCAGGGTGAGCACGTCGTCACCGGAGTAGTAGAGCAGGTCGGTGGCCGCGAGCACGTGGGTCGTGGCCCACAGGTCGCCCTTGGCGTCCTTGACGGCGAGGATGCGCGGGTGCTGCGCCAGACGCACGAGGCTGTCGGTGGTGATCGCGGTGCCGGTGCGGTGCGGCACGTCGTAGACCATGACGGGCAGGTCGGTGGCGTCGGCCACTGCCTCCATGTGGGCGACGAGACCGGGCTGGGTGGGCCGGTTGTAGTAGGGCGTCACCACGAGCAGCCCGTGCGCGCCGGCGCGCTCGGCCTGGCGGGCACACTCGACCGAGTGGGCGGTGTCGTTGCTCCCGGCCCCGGCCACGACGACCGCGCGGTCGCCCGCGACCTCCACCGCCGCCCGCAGCAGGGCGACCTTCTCGTCGTCGCTCGTCGTCGAGGCCTCACCCGTGGTGCCGTTGACGACGACGCCGTCGTGCCCGGTCGCGAGCAGGTGCTCGACCACGGCACGGAAACCGGGCAGGTCCACGCCGCCGTCGGCGTGCATCGGTGTGACGACAGCGGTCAGGGCGCGACCGAAGGGGGGCGACGAGGGCATGCGCACAGGTTATCGGGCCATCCGGCGTGCGTCCGCGCCCGTCCGGCCGATGGGCGTGGCGCCCCGTACCGGCCCCGGACATGGGTCGTGGCGCTGCCCGCTCGGGGGTTCAGGCAGCGCCACGACTGCGGCCAGTGTGCCACGACCTCGGCCCAGAATGGAATCTGGCCCGCGAAATCAGTGGGCGTCGGGCGGCAAATGGCGTGGATGCGCTGGTCAAACCCGCATCCACACTGCGCAATCGGCGGAAGCCGCTGGGCAACAGGCCAAAGCGGTGAGGGGCTCTGCGGTGCTAGCGTTCCCAGCGTGCGCCAGTACCTCGACCTGCTCGACCGCGTGCTCACCGACGGGATCGAGAAGGGTGACCGCACGGGCACGGGCACCCTGAGCGTCTTCGGGCACCAGATGCGCTTCGACCTCGCCGACGGCTTCCCGGTCCTCACGACGAAACGGGTTCATCTGCGCTCGATCATCGGTGAGCTGCTCTGGTTCCTGCGCGGCGACACCAACGTGCGCTGGCTGCAGGAGCGCGGCATCACCATCTGGGACGAGTGGGCTGACGAGCACGGCGACCTCGGGCCCGTCTACGGGCACCAGTGGCGCTCGTGGCCGACCCCCGACGGTCGGCACGTCGACCAGATCGCCCGGGTCGTCGAGTCGATCCGCACCGACCCCGACTCCCGCCGCCACATCGTCTCCGCGTGGAACGTCGCCGACGTCGACGACATGGCGCTGCCCCCGTGCCACACCCTCTTCCAGTTCTACGTCACGCCGGCCCGTGACGGGCGGCGGGCCCGACTGTCCTGCCAGCTCTACCAGCGCTCGGCCGACGTCTTCCTCGGGGTGCCGTTCAACATCGCGTCGTACGCGCTGCTCACGATGATGGTCGCCCAGGTGTGCGACCTAGACCCCGGCGAGCTCGTCCACACCCTCGGCGACGCCCACCTCTACCTCAACCACCTCGAGCAGGCCCGCCTGCAGCTGACCCGGGATCCGCGCGAGCTGCCCCGCATGACCCTCGCGGCAGGCAAGAAGCTCGACGACTTCGACCTCCACGACTTCGAGCTGGTCGGCTACGACCCCCACCCGGGCATCAAGGCCCCCATCGCGGTCTGAGAGACGCCATGACCCAACCGACCCTCATCGCCGCCGTCGCCCGCAACGGGATCATCGGCGCCGGAAACCAGATGCCCTGGCACCTGCCGCAGGACTTCGCCTACTTCAAGCGCACGACCATGGGCCACACGCTGGTCATGGGGCGCAAGACATTCGACTCGATCGGGCGGGCGCTGCCAGGGCGGCGCACCATCGTGGTGACGCGGCAGATGGGGTGGCTGCACCCCGACGTCGAGACGGCCCACTCGCTCACCGACGCGCTGGCGCTCGCCGGCCCCACGGGCGAGCTCTTCGTCTGCGGTGGGGGCGAGATCTACGTGGCGGCGATGCCGCTCGCCGGGCGGTTGCTCGTCACCGAGGTCGACCAGTCGCCCCAGGGCGACGTACGCTTCCCGGCCATCGACATGGAGGTGTGGCGGGAGACCGGCCGCGAGACCCACGAGGGGTTCGCGTTCGTCGCGTACGAGCGTCGGCGGCGGGGCGTCGTCACCACCTGACTGCGGCACACGGCTTGTCGTCTCAGGAGGTCATGAGGGTGCGGGTCGGCCTGATCCGGCGCCCACGGCCACGACGTCAGGCGTCGTAGTCGAGGCGCACCCGGTCGGTGATGGGGTGCGACTGGCACGCGAGCACGATCCCGGCCGCCAGCTCCTCCGGCTCGAGGGCGTAGTTGCGGTCCATCGTCACCTCGCCCTCGACGACCCGGGCGCGGCAGGTGCCGCAGACCCCACCCGCGCAGCTGTACGGCGCGTCGGGCCGCACCCGCAACGTCGCGGCCAGCACGGACTCGTCCCGGCTCGGCATCGGGACCTCGGTCGTGCGCCCGTCGAGGGTCACCGTCACGACGGCCTGCGGAGGAGTCGAGCCATCGATGACCGCGCGCGGACGCGTCGGTGTCAACCCGTCGTCGACGTGGAAGATCTCGTGGTGCACGTGCTCCGAGGCGACTCCCCGCTCCCGCAGCAGCGCTTGGGCTCCGGTCACCAGGCCGAACGGCCCGCAGAGATACCACTCGTCGACGGACTCCACCGGGGCCAGTGCGTCGAGGATCCTGGTCAGCCGCTCGCGGTCGAGCCGGCCGTGGAAGAGCTCGACGTCGGGGGCCTCCCGCGAGAGCACGTGCACGAGCTGGAAGCGACCGGGGTAGGCGTTCTTGAGGTCCTCGAGCTCCTCGAGGAACATGATCGAGCTGGTGCGGCGGTTGCCGTAGAGCAGGGTCACCCGGCTGTGCGGCTCCTGCGCGAGCAGGGTCGAGACGATCGACAGCACCGGGGTGATCCCCGAGCCAGCGGCGACCGCGAGGTGGTGGCGGGCCGCGTCGGGCCGGGGCACGGCCGTGAAGGTGCCCATCGGGGTCATCACGTCGATCTCGTCGCCGGGCTGCACGGAGTCGTTGAGCCAGGTGGACATGCGCCCGCCCTCGAGGCGCGCCGCCGCGATGCGCAGGTGCTGGCCCCCGCCCAGCCGGTTGGGGGGCAGCGGCGCGACGCAGATCGAGTACGACTGGCGCACCTCCTCGCCGCCGATGGTGGCGCGCAGGGTGAGGTGCTGGCCGGGCTCGAAGCCGTAGGCGTCCCAGAGGTGGCGGGGGACGCTGAACCGCACCGCGACCGAGTCGTCGGTGAGCCGCTCGACGTCGTTGACGGGCAGGGGGTGGAAGGCCGCCCGGGTGCGGGCAGGCTTGGTGATCAACGGCATTCGCGTCCTCAGATGGCCTTGAACTCGTCGAACGGCTCGCGGCAGGTGAGACACCGGCGGAGCGCCTTGCACGCGGTCGACCCGAAGTGGGCGACCTCCTGGGTGTCGTCGGACCCGCATTGGGGGCAGGTGACGACGCGCTCGCGCAGGGTCAGCGTGACGGGCCCACCGACCGGCCTGCCCGCCGACCCCGGAGGGGCGATCCCGAACTCCCGCAACCGGTCTCGGCCACGGTCGCTCATCCAGTCGGTGGTCCAGGGTGGCGACAGGCGCAAGGTGACCACCGGGTGCCAGCCCTGACGCCGACACACGTGCTCGACGTGGCTGCGGATGACGTCCATGGCGGGGCAGCCGGAGTAGGTCGGGGTGATCGTCACCCGGGCCTCACCACTCGCCTCGTCGAGCACGACCTCGCGCAGGATGCCGAGGTCGGCGATGCTCACGACGGGCACCTCGGGGTCGGGCACCTCGCGCAGCGCGGCGTCGAGCACCGCAGCGGGGGTCCGGGTCTCGGCGAGACGGGTCACCACGACGCACCCGGGTGCGAGCGGGCGATGTGCTGCAGCTCGGCCAACAGCGAGCCCATCGGTCGCGAGTGGACCCCCTGCCGACCTCCACGGGCGCGCCACGGGCCCGGACCCGGGAGCGTGAGCCCCGCCGTGGTGAGGACACGCTCGACGGCCGCCACGGCATATTGGCGGGTCTCAGAGGGCAGCGGTCCGCGCACCTCGAAGGCGACGGCGAGGCTCGCCGGGTCGTCGTCGAAGAGCTCCTCGACGTAGGGCGCCACCCGCTCGAGCGCCGCCTGCATACGCTGGTGCGACTCGTCGGTGCCGTCACCGAGGCGCACGACCCACTGGGCGGCGTGGTCGAGGTGGTAGCTGACCTCCTTGGCGCCCTTGCCCATGACCCCGTCGAGCACCGGGTCGCCCGACCCGGCGACCAGCACCTGCACGCGGGCCGCGGAGAACCACAGCAGCCGGGCCATCTCGTCGGCGAAGTCACCCCGCGGCTGCTCGACCAGCGCTACGTTGCGCCAGTCGCGCTCGTCGCGCAGCATCGCGTAGTCGTCCTCGCCGCGCCTGCTGCCGTCGAGCTCGCCGACGCGCGGGTAGAGCGCGCGGGCCTGGCCGAGCAGGTCGAGGGAGATGTTGGCCAGGGCCATGTCCTCCTCGATCTGCGGGGCGTGGGTCAGCCACTCCCCCAGCCGCTGCGCGTAGACCATCGCGTCGTCGGCGAGGCCGAGCAGGTAGGC
>Ga0123338_10005390_pt1 | contig 10965 bp, 11 predicted proteins | sample grotaG_FD_89793 | JGI IMG/M metagenome (GOLD analysis project Ga0123338, IMG submission 89793) | Glacier valley bacterial and archeal communities from Borup Fiord, Nunavut, Canada, to study Microbial Dark Matter (Phase II) -... | ecosystem: Environmental > Aquatic > Freshwater > Ice > Glacier ...
AAAATCGGTCATAGGTAAAGAGTTTCAAGTTCAAAGTTTCAAGTTGCGTGCCGATCAGGATACAAGTTCAAAGTTCAAAGTTTCAAGTTGCATGCCGATCGTGATACAAGTTCAAAGTTAAAGGATGGGTGGCCTTCGATCGGCACGCAACTTGAAACTTGAAACTTGAAACTCCTTTCACTCCTTCGCGCTTCTCCCAAAACTTCTGTATGGGTCTTTCTCAATCTCTATAACCGGCTCGCGCAGGGGGTCTTGATGACTGATTTTGAATGAAATGTATTTGATACTCAACCCCCGGTCGAGCCATTGCTTTTCATAGAAAGTCTGAATTGATAGCACTGCATCCAGAATATCAGATTTGTAAAGGTCATCGGTTTGGCGCAGTACTTCAAACTGGTTTTCGCCAACCATTGCTTCTGTATAACGGACCATAAAATTGCTGTCCGATTTAAGATGAACGATACCATTTTGAGCCATAATAGATCGGTAACTTTCAATGAAATTGGTGGCAGTAAGCCGTTTGCGAACCTTTTTCATTTGTGGGTCGGGAAAGGTAAGCCATATTTCGGCTATTTCGCCTTTACCAAAAAACAGTCCAATGTTCTCGATATTGGTACGCAGAAAGCCCACATTTTTCAACCCCAGTTCTTTGGCTTTGGTTGCCCCATTCCACATCCGGGAACCTTTGATGTCGATGCCGATAAAATTGGTGTCAGGAGTGTGACTGGCTAGTTTTACAGTATATTCGCCTTTGCCGCATCCCAGTTCTAGAATAATGGGATGGTCGTTTCCGAAGAAATCGTTGCTCCATTTTCCTTTAAACTGAAATTCTTCTGTCTGCAATTGTTTGAAGGGTACCTGAACCACATGTTCATACATATCGAGATCGGCAAATTTCTTTAATTTATTCTTCCCCACTGTTCAGGATTTAATATGTTTTTTCAATCCGTAAGCCCACATCGCGGATTCCATGAAGCACGTTGTCGCGCATACCCTGTTTGATGTGGAAAGTATATTCTCCTTTGTGGGGAAAGTAAACACTGCTTTTGTATAGAATCTGGTTGTCGTGCAAATCGCCTATGCCGCTGCCTTTCCATCGGCCTGTTGGTTCGGCCAGTGAAAATTCAACCGTATCGGTGAGTAATTTTCCATCAGGTGAGCCAATGGAAAGGAATAGCCACAGGTTGCTGTAAGGGTAAGTTCCTTTGTTGCGAATATTGACATACAAATTATGATTGCGCAGCGTGTCGCTTAATGCCACATTGAATATGAGGACCGAATCTTTGTTCCACCCTTTTTCATCCAATGTCTTATAGGCTTCAAACACCTTTTTGCGGTCACACGAAACGATGCCTGCCATCAAAAAAATACCCAATATATAAAATAGAATCTGTTTCATTTATTTTTAGTTCAATTAAACACATAGAAAACATAGTTCACATAGAAGTTTAAAACTATGTTTTCTATGTGTTTATTTGTTTAAATTTTCATCTGTATATAAATTGTTATTACACCTTTGGTTTATTGATTCTGCGTCGCGAATTGCCTCCACGCTTTTTATTCTTTACCCGTGACGGATCGTCAAAACGCGTAAGGCTATCGCGTGTTGATCCGGCTTCAAATATTATTTTCTCAACAGTCGGTTTCTTTTCAGGCTCTTCACCCAAAATAGCAACTTTTTGACCATTCTTATTTGATTGAAGAATTACTTTGACCCGGTCAACCCCCACAGGAATCATGTTTCCGCTTTGGTCGCCCACCTTCGAATAGTAATAAACGCGTTTTAAAATATCTGCTTTCTGAAAGTTGTACAATCCATTTTCAATTTCAAGCTGTTGATGAGTCGAAGGAAAACCTTTCTGTGCATCCAGATAGGTGTCCACTTCAAAATTAAGGCAACATTTCAGTTTCCCGCACTGACCTGCCAGCTTTTGCGGGTTCATCGACAAGTCCTGATAGCGGGCTGAATTGGTGGTGACCGATACAAAATTGTTGATCCACGAAGCACAGCATAATTCACGCCCGCAGGGGCCTAATCCCCCTATTCGTCCTGCCTCTTGCCGTGCCCCGATCTGTTTCATTTCGACCCTGATTTTAAAGGTTTCCGCCAACACCCTGATGAGTTGGCGAAAATCCACCCGGTCATTGGCCAGATAATAGAAGATGGCTTTAATACGGTCGCCCTGGTATTCGACATCGCCAATTTTCATGTCCAGCTTCAGTTCCCCGGCAATCTGTCGTGAGCGCAACATGGTCTGATGTTCAAGGGCGATGGCTTCCTTCCATTTTTCAATATCGGCTGCTTTGGCTTTACGGTATATTTTGCGCAATTCGCCATTGATGGTGGTTGCCTTGTGTTTCTTCATCTGTTGGAGCACCAGGTCTCCTGTTAGGGTAACAATCCCTATATCATGCCCCGGGTTGGATTCCACGGCCACAAGGTCTCCCGGCCCCAGTTTCAGATTGCTATCGTTGCGGAAGTAATCCTTCCGCGTATTTTTGAAGCGAACCTCCACCAGATTAGTCGGGTTGGAAATGTTAATTACATCACCCAGCCAATTATAAACGTTGAGCTTAGAGCATGTACCATTGCGGCCTTTACAATAGCCCCGGTCCACCAAATTCAGATCATCCATAGTCGTATGTTTTGCTGCCCGAAAAAATGAATAAGCAATGTTCAGGCGAAAAGTCAGGTATTGATGCAAAAATAGTTAATAAACCTTACAACCCATCACTATTTCCTGATGAGTTTGGTTATTTTAAAGGCCACATCGGTGAAAATAATCCTTGGATTGCCGTTACTCCCAATATGATTATAAGCTGTTTCAAAAACTTCTGACAATTCAATGATATTTCGCTCGTTGATAAAGGGCGAAAAGCGTTTCGAGAAATCTTCTTCCTGCTCATTCATAAAAGTAAGGTTTTTATTTTTCAGGTTGTAAATAAAGTTTTCACGTACAATCATCAGGCAGTAATTTAGCAGACTTTTCTGCTTCTCACGGCCAATGCCAGCCAGCTGATCCACCCATTTGAACAGATCGGTGAATTTACGTCCGTAGGTATTCCTCATCAGTTCTTTAAACTGACCGAGGTTATAAAGAGTTTGATCATCGGGCTGAAGTAATTCCTGCGCCTTGCAGTAACTGCCTTTGGCCAGATGCACAATGTTTCGGATATCCTGCCCTTCGGCTTCGGGCAGTTCAGCAATGGCCTTCTCAAGCACCCGGGCCTCGATGGGAGGAATTGTAATCAACTGACACCTGGAACGGATGGTGCTGATGATATCTTCCTCATTCTCGGTGATCAATACAAACAAGGTCTTGACCGGTGGCTCCTCAATCATTTTCAACAGCTTGTTGGCACAGGCCACGTGCATCTTTTCGGGCAGCCATATAATCATTACCTTGTATTCCGATTCATAAGATTTCAGGTTAAGCTTTCGGATAATTTCTTCACTCTGGTGCGCGTAAATCAGCCCTTGTGCATTTTCAACCCCAATACGGTCGAACCACTGAGCGCTGGTGAAATAAGGATTTTGGCCGATGATCTGTCGCCATTCTTCCAGGAAATTGTCGGAAACAGGCTTATCGAATTTCTTGGTTTTAATAACAGGAAATACAAAATGCAGGTCTGGATGAATCAGCTTGCGGTATTTTTTGCAAGAGGCACATTCACCACACGAATCGCTGGCCTGCCGGTTGGTACAGGCTACATATTGCGCGTAGGCAATGGCAAGTGGCAGTGTACCAGTTCCTTCTGCACCGGCAAAAAGCTGTGCATGACTTACTCTTTCTCCCCTAACCGACTGGATCAGGCGTTCTTTGGTGGCAGTTTGGCCAATTACTTCTTTAAAAAACATACAGGTTCAATTGTAAAGTTTCAAAAATAACAATTCCTGACCCGAAAACCACTATTGAGAACCATTTTCATGGGTTGAAATTTTGATTTATACGATAGTCAGTATATAAAGCTGGTACAAAATAAGATAAACCGAAGGCCTGGAGAAAAACTAAACTTTCAAACTGCTTCTAAAATATTTTTCGCTTCTTTGAATTAATTTGTTGCACTTGTAACTTGTATCTACGAAAGGTTTCTTCCCAATTGGTTTCTTTTGAAAAATTGAAATTTAGTTTTCATCTCCAAATATTTTCATTCGATAGGTGACATCCATTCATGGGCTAAAATTGCATAAATCAAATCGTCAATCCACTCATTGTTTATTAAAATGCTCTCCTTATGATGTGCCTCTTTTCGAAATCCCAATCGCTCCATCAATTGAATTGACTTTTGATTTCGAGGATCAACCGATGCAATGATTCGTCTTTTATTCAGCTTGCCAAACAAATAATTAATTGTTCCCCTTAAGGCTTCGGTGGCGTATCCCTTTCCATGGCTTTGTTTGTCTATGGTGCAACCTAACTCAACCTGATAATTATCCCAATCCAGGAAGTGAATGCCGATATCACCAATCAATTCGTTGCTGTCCTTTTTTATTATCACCAATTGATGCCATGTATCAGGTTGATCAATTTCAAATGAGACTTTATTTTCAATAAAATCCCGTACCTCGCTCATTGTCTTGGGAATCCAGTTTTGATATTGATTTATCTTGAAATCAGAACGATATTTAAATACCTGTTCTGAATCCGACAATGCAATTGTCCGTAACGACAAATGATCTGTTTCTATTTGAATGTAACTATCCATGAATTGTTCCTCTATTTTATGACACTCAGCAGGTGACTCCAAGTAACTCTCCGAGACTACCCCTTTACAATCTTAATCTCTTCCTTCGTCAATTCATACAGCGCATAAACCATTTTATCCAGTAGTTTCCGGTCTGCTCTATCCCCCGGGATAAATCCCGGGGTTATGTACAGGTAAGCCCTACAGGCTTACATCTTTCCATAGCAGCTGATCCTGATGTGCGACCACGCTGCGCTCCTGCTTCTCCTGAGACTCTGTAGGAGTCTCCTGTACATGGGGGGCGGAGGTAGAGGGAAGAGGGATGTCCCTAACTCCGTAGGAGTTACCCTTTAGAAAACATACCGCTCATCCCACTGTATGCCATTTTCTTCCAGCAGCCTTTTGTATTCATCCTCAAAGCTTTCTTTGGCATGATGTTCCTTCTGTTTCTTTATATAGTTTACAATCATATTCTTATCTCGCAAACTATAAGTCAGTGCACACGACCCTTCTGCCCAGTGCTGGAACCAGGGAAAGTTGCCCGAGTCCTTCATCCACCGGTTCGATGCTGTCTTTATCTCTTTGATATAGTCCGACAAGCAAACCGTAGGATGCAGATCCGATAAAATATGAATATGATTCTCCGTCCCGTTGATACGATACAAAACACAATCCCTGTTGTTAATCACTCCCCAGATGTATTTGTAAAGCTCTTCATGATGTTTCTCCGGCAAAACGTTTTGACGGTAATAGGTACAAAACACAATGTGATACAAGATCTGTCGGTAGCTGTTCATATCGTTTAAAATCAAGGTTAAGCACAAAGCGTCCTAAGTTGATGTAATCTCTAATTTATCCCTTTACAACCTCCATCTCTTTCTCCGTCAATTCATAAAGCGCGTAAATCATTTTATCTATTTCCTGATCGGTGGTTTCTATCTTGGTTTTTATATCAATTGCCTTTTTTGATTCCTGTAAAAAGTAATCTATTAATTGGTTTCTTTTGATAGCGATCGTTTCTAAACAAATCATGGATCCTCAGTTAAGAGGTGCAACGTGCAAATCTGCACCACCAGCTGCCAACTTTTTATATCCTGAGGAGCTGGGAGTTAGCTTGCTTTTGAGTTTTGTGGTTTCACTTAGTTATTTTTAATCGTGGATACCATATTTCCTTTCTCTCTTTTTAAACGCTTCATTACCTCCTTCTAGGACTTCACAAACATGCTCTCTAATACCTTGAGAGAATAATGTTATTTCGATTTCTTCATCTTTTTCTTTTGTATACTCTAATCCTCCTGTAACATATTGAAATTTGCAACCATCTAAATTAGGACTCTTTTCTCCATGCTGATTTGCAACTATTATTTGCTCAGCATCTGCACTTACAACTACATTTGAATTATGAGTTACTAAGATTATCTGACGTTCTTTCTTCTTTACTATTAAATATTTAACAAGTTCATTGTAAATAGCTCTATTGTCCAAGCTATCCTCAGGTTGGTCAATTAGAATTGGACATTCCTTTTTGCTAAATTCCAGTAATAATTTAAGAACTACAAAAGCCTGCTTACCTTGAGACATATTTTTAAATGCATCATTTTGATATTTCAGATCAAATGATACATTAAACCAGTTTGACGACAATAATTCTACAGTTACCTCTTGATTACCATTACCGCTTTTATATTCTACTGAATTACTCAAAGCTTTTTCTAAGAAATCTAGACTTGTTTTTTCTGTTTCTTTATTATAATTTTCGCAAAAAGTAGTTACATATTCCTGTTTGTCTTTACCTTGTTGATTTAGTCTTGATGCTAGGAAATCTTTTAGTAAACTGCTATTAAGCAATATTTTAAGTGAAATTTCAATACCACTACTAGAAAGATATAAACTCTTTTTTAGTAGTATAACTTTATTCCGAAATTCTAAATGTTGTTTTATAACATTTGTTTTTAAAGTATCCCTTTCAGTGATTTTAGTTTTAATTTGCTCCTCAATATTTTTTATCTCATTTAGTTTATTTTGCTCAGCCTTTAATCGCTCATTTAACTCTTGGAATTGTTTGTTATTCTCAATTACTTTTTGACCAAGTTTAAATGCGTCTTTCCCTAATTCAATTTTAATTTCTTCAAAATGTTTTGCTTTTTCTTCAACTATTGCATTTTCACGAAAATTCAAGCTAATCAACCATTTATCTTCCGTTTCTTTCCTTATTGTTTCATAATCAGAAATAATTGTATCTCGAAAATTTTCAGAAAAGGATGAAAATCCATATTTAAAAGATTCATTAAAGATTTTTTGAGTAGAAAGATGTTTTATTTGATTAATGTCAGCATCTATTATTTTAATACGGCTTTCCTTTTCGAAAATCGATTCACTTATTATTTTAAATGCCGTAAGTTGTTCTTCTGATATATCTACTTTACTATTTAAAAGTTTATCATTTATATTTTTTATCTCAGTTTCTACTCCTAATTTATCTCCTTTTTGTTTTAAATAACCTCGAATTTCAAGTATCTCTTTTTGAATATTGAATAGATTTCGAATGGACTGCGAAAGCTGATTTTTATTCGATGTTATAAAGCCTTTATAAGTTTCATAATGTTTTTCGATATCATAATCTTCAATAATTCTTTCAATTAATAGATCTCTTTGTTTTAAATCAGTAGCAATATCAAACATGTAATTTTGAGGAAAAAAATCAATATCTCTTTGTATATCTATCTCTCCATCTTTCCATTTAATTTGCAAACTTGCAGAATGAGTTGCAATAAAATCTTTATCAACTCTTGCTCCTCCTTTTTGTGCTAGACAGGAAAGCAAAGTTGACTTACCTGTTGCTCTCCCTCCAATAATTGTATTTAGATTTTCATTCAAATAAATTGTTTGATTCCAAAAACCTGGTTCATTTAATAAAATAGAGTCAATGGCATAATATCCTCTTTTTTCCTCAGGTTTGTTTTGTTGAATACGAACTCGTTCTTGGTTTTCAAATATTAACTGTTGAAGCCCTTCAAATGTTGGATCTGATTTTATCCAAAGATTTTCTTTTAAAAAATATTTTCTAGGGTCATGATTATCAGAACAAATAATCAAAGGTTTTGGTCCAATATGTGGGAATACTTTATCTATATGTTCTTGTACATCTTCAATTTGACCAATTTCATAAAAATGTGAATGTTGGGCAATCTCAGTCTTAATTGCCATATTAACTGGCATCTTATTAGTAATTACTTGATCTAATCCATTTGTTTTAGATCCTGTATGTAAAGAAATAAATCCATGGTTTATATTTGCGAATTCAATAATATCTTTAAAGTCCCAATAAATAGTATCATTGCTATTTACTGCCTTTGCTTTTTGATTTAACATTATCACCCTAAAGTTCTCCGAAAGTATATCAAGATCAGCCTTTTCCGAGAATATCAAAATAACATGTAAATTACTTGCCCCTTTATCAGTTCTTAATTCAACTCCTGGGAAAATTGTAATAGATGGAACTAGAGATCTTAAATCCCTAATCCTTCCCGCATCTATAAGAAAATGATCTGTTATAGCGACTGCTGCAAATTCATTATCAATCCATGCTTGAGCTAATAGTTGATTCGTTTCTTTTCCTTTATATGCATCATAAGAAGAAGCAGTATGGACGTGTAAATCCCATTTTCTCCATTCTGAACCTCTTTTATATTTTGTATATTCAATCATGTCACTCAATTACTTTAAAAACCTTTTAAATTATATGGACAAAGTTTTATGAAACACAACTATATAATTGTAAAAATCTTATAGTCATTTTTCAATCCAATTTTACTTTTTCCAAACCTACTCTTTTCCCTTTTCAATAATCCCTCATTTTCCAATTATTTTCCAGTTTCCCATAAAAAAACAATATCATCACTTGATTTGGACTAATTTGGACGCATACATAAGAATTGTTTACCTTTAATCGCAAATCTATTTCAACTTTATAAGGGAAAATGTTGAAGATTTGATGATTGATTCCAGAAATGTATGTCTTCTTGTGAAATCAATAATTACCTGTTATCGACATAAGAGATGTTGAATCTTTGGTTTCTAAAAGTAATGGAGGATAATAATTTTTCAATTCCTTCCTAAAAATAGTTTCCCTCCCTCATCTAACCATTCAATCACCTGGGAATGAAACTATCATTTTTTTGTACAATATCTTTAATCCAATGAGTGTATGTAGGGAGCTAAACAACCAGCTTGTTGACAGTTTCGCTCCAATTGCGTGAAGGATCGGTGTTCATACCGGCTACACGAAAAATACATTCAACGCCTCGGGACAATCCATTGACACTTTATTTATAGGTGTTCCAAAGTTTCTGAACTGTTCATCACTGATGAAGGACAGTGACAGGCTCAGTTGATGTTCCATCCGTCAATTCCGACAACTCCAACAAAATCGCCACATCCCTTCCTGCTTATTAATCCCTCATTTACGCGGTTTACGTGGTTTACGTGGTTTACGTGATATGTATTTTAATGGTTGGATGGTTTTGTTTCTTTCTTTTTTGAAATCTCTTTTGTTAGTTTTAATGTTGGTTGCAGGCAAAAACATTGAAAAAAGAACACTTATTAAAGCGTTCTTTTTTCAATGTTTTAAATTAAATAAGTGTTCTTTCGTAAGATAAGCCCATAAGTAAAATATACAATCACGTAAACCGCGTAAACCACGTAAACCGCGTAAAACTCAGTTTCTCCGTTCCGGATCCTTTGAAAGGCTGAGATTGGTATATAACCCTTGCTGTTCACGAAAAATTAAACCCTTCTTATTAAAATTGGTGATATAGGTTTCTGCAGTTCTAACAGGGATTGATAAGCTTTTGGCAAGTTCCAAATAATCGGGTCGATCAAACTTCTGAGGCAGTTGATCCAGGAACTGTTCCTTTTTGTCTCTGGGTTTTATTGAATTATTAATTGCCGGCAGCTGGGAGAATACATGGCTCGAATGCCGGACAAGTACCCGGATCATTGAAAGGACCCTCTGGAAATCACTGTCCTGGCATTGCTGTGTTTGGGAGAAGTTACCCGATTCCATGATGCGCAATATGTTAAGGATCATGGCTATGCGGAAGGCAATAAGGCCTAAGCGGCGAACGATGGCAAGGTATTCGTTCCCTTGCAGGGCTATGTATTTCTCCGAGAGCTTGTCAAAGAAGTCATTGAACTGGGTTTGCTGATCATCAGTAAAGCAAAACCGGATGGCAGAGAGTTCATCCGCACGTTCCGCACGCCTTGTATTTTATCCAATTTCAGTTTCATTTCATTCAAACAAGGATGATTAATTTTAAAAGGCAGTATTGATATAAAGTACAAAAACTAAAATCAAATAAACAGAAATAATCACTGGATCAATTGCTTATGAATTCATTGGGGTTAGGGAACATTCCATTTACTGAAAGAATAGAAGGGGGAACCTATTTTTAAAGCAGGCAGAACGAAGAAAGTAAGAAAAAGAGAGGCGTGCAGAACATGCGAAACGTGCGGAGATGGCACCATGGTGGCCGCCCATTACATAACTGTTGGTGAAACGGACCCCGCTCTTTGCAATTTTATCACTATTGGGTGTCCGGATATAAGTATTACCTGAACATTCAAGTGCATCAGCCCGCTGATCATCGGCAAACAGAAAAAGGATGTTGGGTTTTGCAATTTGACTTACTCATGAAGCTTCCGTTTTTTTTTTTGTGATTTTGAAAGGAGAAAAGCATGATCCTAACTGAAAGTGGAAGTAATTTGTTCATTTTCTTATTTTACGATGAAATTTAAAATCTTCTCTAAAAGACGCTTGCCGATTCCAGTAGATTCAACAATTTATCAGTAATGATAGTAAATTTTAATGAAGCGTAAAAAAGTTAACCATATTTTTCCTCAGAAGCAGTCGTGTATTTCAGAAGTAAATTTGTATGCAAAACGAAACCCCCTTACCGCCGCTGGCAAAGGGGTGATTAAACGTGTTATTCAACGATGTCGTATGGAATTTGTAAATCCCTCGTTAAGAGGTGCTGATTACAAATTAGAGGCGCTCGGAAGATGCTGATGTAAAAATGCAACCTGGTAACTGAGTTGGTGACTACTCTTTTAAAGGAACTGCAGATCAATTAATTGCAGGCTTATGTCAGAATAGACACCTTGCTCAGTAGAACAAAAAAAAGTGCTGACTATTCAAATTTGACATCTTCCGAACACCCCTAATTACAAATCATCACCAGCGGTTGCGAGCTTTTGTGCATAACCAGAGGAGCAGGGGTG
>Ga0123338_10005392_pt1 | contig 10964 bp, 11 predicted proteins | sample grotaG_FD_89793 | JGI IMG/M metagenome (GOLD analysis project Ga0123338, IMG submission 89793) | Glacier valley bacterial and archeal communities from Borup Fiord, Nunavut, Canada, to study Microbial Dark Matter (Phase II) -... | ecosystem: Environmental > Aquatic > Freshwater > Ice > Glacier ...
TATGAAAAATGATGCTGCTGAAATGCTTGAAGCTGCAGGGGTTAAGAATATCAGCACGAATGACAATCCGGGTGGTCCTGGTCTTGGCATCCATGAAATGGGAGCCGCCCGAATGGGTAAAGATCCAAAGACCTCTGTGCTTAATGGATTCAATCAGGTTCATGCGTGCAAGAATGTTTACGTTACAGATGGTTCATTCATGGTATCGTCAGCATGTGTGAATCCATCGTTGACATACATGGCATTTACCGCACGTGCAGTTGACCATGCTGTAAGCGAATTGAAAAAAGGAAATATTTAATTTGAATATTTATTCAATAAAAAATTAACATTATGAACAGAAGAGAAGCATTACAACGCGCTGGACTTGTTCTTGGCTTTGCAATATCGGCACCTGTAATTTCAGGTATCTTGAACGGATGTAAGGCAGCACCGGAGCTTACATACAAACCTGAATTCTTTAACATCGATCAGGCGAGAATAATGAGTGAGCTTGCTGAAGTGATCATTCCGAAAACAGACACGCCAGGGGCAAAAGAAGCTGGTGTACCTCATTTCATTGATCAGGTCATGAGAGAGTGCTACAAGAAAAGAGATCAGGATCGTTACCTGGAATCTGTTAAAGCATTTGACGAAGAATCAAAAGCATTGATGGGAGATTCTTTCATTGATCTTACTCCTGAAAAACAACTTGAGCTTGTAAAGAAATTAAACAAAGACGCAGTTGAATCATGGAGAAACATTGAAAGTGTGAAGAAGAAGCTAATTGGTAAAGAATATAATGAACCATTTAGTTCTGATATCCATAAAGAATATGGGGCACCAGAAATGGCAGCAGCACCCGATAGCCTGAAGTTAAACATGTATTTCCAGACAGGTAATTTCAACATGACAGTTGATAAGCAGACAAACAAGATCATCGAGATTTTCGGTAAGCCGGATGCAAGACATTTCTTCTTAACAACGAAGGAGCTTACTGTTGCCGGATTCTTTACGTCTGAACCAGGTGCAACGCAAGTATTGCAATATGAGGCAGTTCCAGGTGCCTTCCACGGATGCGTACCCTTGAGTGAGGTTGGTAAGACCTGGGCAACATCATAAGATTAATCTTTTAATTTCGAACGCGATGGAGACGTTCCGTCGCGTTTTTCTATGTGCGTATAAAAAGGTTTCGTGCCCTCGTGACCATAAAGTCTTACAACTGCATCCCTGCCCGTCTTTGAAAAAATGGCTTCAATACAGTTCTGTCAAGTACTATAAACACCAATACGAGATTCAATCCAACGATAACTTTAATAACAAGATTGCCATTGATTGATACAACCGGCAACGACTGTTGAAAATAATTTTTAACAGGCAATAGTTGATCCAACGTTATCATCTGATCAAAGATTCCTGCTCCAACCATAGCGATGAGGATACCAGCTGCAATCATTACACCTGTCAACAGAAATAATCCGTTGCGCGGAGACAATGAGCTTGAATAGGATTTTGAATGAAGATTTTTCATCACCTTGTTCACAAACAAAGGCGATGGTGATTCAAGAATTGAATGAGAAGAGATTAGCATCCCATGAATAGATCTGAGTTCTTCTAATCTGTTTTTGAGAATAGCGGAACTCTCCAGTTCTTTTTCAAATTGGATTAGTTGTGCTCCGGCCAAATTTCGATCGAGATAGTTTAGCAATTGGTCGTCCTGAGCGCTGGTTATCTTGTCCATAATCATAAAGTTAACGCTTCTTCTTTTAATATTTTCATGAGTACATCGGCTAATCGCTGGCGTGCCCTGTGAATCCGAACTTTTAAAGTATTCATATTCTGTCCCATTAATTCGGCAACCTCTTCAAGAGAAAATTCTTTAATATAATAAAGCTGAATCGCCAGGCGGTCCGCTTCGTTGAGCTGGTCCATCGCCTTCGATACAAATTTTTTCTTGTCATCTTTTTCAAGCGACGAGCTTTCTTCATTCGCACTGTCATGGAATTCGATGCTTGATAAAACCCGACTGTTCTTACGCTTGTAGCTGACTGCTGTATTGAATACAATCCGGTACAACCAAGTAGAGAAGCGTGCCTGACGGTTGAATCCTTTCAGATAATGAAAAGCTTTAATGAACGCATCTTGTGAAGCTTCTTCGGCTTCAGGTCGGTTATTTAATATTTTAAGTGCGATAGTAAAGGCAAAGCTTTTATAATGATCCACCAGCTCGGCGTATGAATCCTGATTCCCCGCAAGGATACTGTCTATTAATTGATTTTCTTCTCTCGCAGTCACTAAAATGCGTTCAGGTATTGATATATTAAAGTGCGCTCTTCTGACTTCTTACTTCTGTCTACGCTCTTCAAGTACATACGCTAATCCTAAACCAATCCCACCAAAGATGAATAGCATTGAGAAGTAACCTACTTCTTCCATGTCGAAAACCCTGTCAAGCCAATAGCCCATCAAAAACCCGATTCCCACACCAATCAAAAGAAGTGCCCAGCGAATAGTAGTCGGTGCCACTCTGTTACTCTTGAATAAGTCGGGTGAAAGTCCCTTATCGATGATTGACATCCTCTCGATATTCTCGAATTTGCGCAGGTACACAATCATTACAAATGCACCCAATGAGATAATAATAGGCAGTAATACTCCCATCACTGCTACTGAAATTTCTCCACCTTCCATAATTTGTTGTTTTTCTTGTTGGACGCATCCAGAACTAACTCGGTTACAGTTCAAACGACCTTATTTTCGGACAAGCCTTAGGCAACGGGTATTGGGAGTGGGAGACTACCCAAAGTTATCAGCGAGGTGTCAGGCACATTGCTGAAATGAACTCTATCGGCGATTCGTCCACCCGCATCATCTTTTAATTTTAATTCCTACAGATTTCTATTCTTCATTGATGTCAAAATAATATGTATTTCGCCCAAATTCCACTTCAACTATTTTCTTTCAACCAATTCCTTTGCATTGGCCCGTGCCAATTCTGAAGGTTTCGCACCGCCAATCATTTTCGCGATCTCTTCAACACGCTCACTATGATTCAATGGCTTTATTTCGCTTGTTGTTTTCTTATTTGAATTATCTTTATAGACCAGGAAATGCATATCACCTTTCGCAGCGATCTGTGGAAGGTGACTGATCGTAATCAATTGATGCTTTTTCGACATCTCTTTCATCATCTTTCCAAGCTGGATGGCAATCTCACCCGAAACTCCAGTATCAATTTCATCTAATACGAGTGTGGGAAGTGCTGTTTTATCGGCCATCACATACTTAACACAAAACATTAACCTTGAAAACTCTCCACCCGATGCTACTTCTTCAAGAGTTCGCGGAGGAACACCCTTGTTAGCGCTGAATAGAATTTCAACCTGGTCGATGCCATTAAGAGTCGGCTCTGTTTTGTTTGATTCGATTCTAAGAACAGCATCCTCAATTCCTAAATCTTTTAAAAGCTTTACCAATTGTTTGGAAAGAGGAATAAAGACTTTCTCGCGGGATTCACTAAGTTTTTCCGCACGTGCATCAACAATCTTCTTCGTGCTCTCAAATTGGAGTTTTGCTTTCGAAAGATCTTCATCAAGGTTCGCCGTCTTCAGTACTTGCTGTTCCAGTGTATCCTGAAAATCCAATAATCCTTTAATATTCCTGATACGATGTTTCTGCATCAGTGTATAAAGAAGATTTAGTCTGCCTTGAATTTCTTTTGTCTTTTTTGGATCGAACTCGATCTTTTGTTCTTCAAGTTCAGCTTCGCTAAGAATATCTTTTAATTCAATTAATAAACTATCAAGTCTCTGAGCAAGCTGTTCATAATTTGAAGAATAGCTTTTTAATGGTTGAAGTAAACTTATTACCTGAGATAAAATATGTTGAACGGAAGTATCTGATTCGCCCAGCATTGTCAGCAGCTGATTGAGACGTGTCTTAATATCTTCACCGTGTTCACTGATCTTTAGTCCAGACTCCAGCACTTCCTGCTCATTTTCCTGAAAAGATGCTTTTTGTAATTCGTCCAACTGGAAATTTATAAAATCATATTCAGTCTTCAGCCTTCCTGATTCAGATTGTAAATCCTCAAATTCTTTTTTTACTTTTTGGAAATTTCTCCAGGCATCCTGATATTCTGAAAGGAGGGAAACATTACCGGCATAGCTATCAATCAGTGATAGTTGAAGCCTGTGACTTCCTAATTCAAGCGTCTCGTGCTGTGAATGCACATCCATCAATCGGCTGCCAACCTTGCGCATCACGTCAAGTGTGACAGGAGTATCATTAATAAATGCCCTGCTCTTTCCACCCGGACTGATCTCACGTCGAATGACTGTCTGATCACTGTAATCTAAATCGAGATCTTCAAGGAATTTCTTAAGCTTATAGGTTTTGATTTCAAATGATCCTTCTGTGATGCATTTCTCAGTTTCATCCCAAAGCACTTTTGTATCGGCACGATTTCCTAACAGCAGACCTATAGCGCCAAGCATAATGGATTTTCCAGCGCCGGTTTCACCTGTGATCACAGTCAACCGGGAAGATGGCTCCAGTTCCAGGTGGCGAATCAAGGCGTAATTCTTTATGGTCAGTTGCGTTAACATATCTGACCAAAATTAACAATGATTTTAATTCGATGAGATAATCTTTTGGTAGATGTTTCGCTTGGGGTCAATAGCTGACAAAATATCGAATGCCTCCCGCCGTACGCCGAGATTTCCCTGAGAAAAGATATTCACCAACTCGTTGGCCTTGGAATCGAAGAAAGAAATGATAAAGATGGAATTGGGATAGATTTGCCATACCTTTTGGATATTCTTCAAAACAGTTAACACCATTGCCCGGCTATCATCCGGAGTTTTGTCAAATGTATCCAGGGCAAGGCGATGATATTTATAGGTATTCTTCCGAAGCTCAGTCATCTGCGGATTGTTGATATTTTCGATCAGGTTATAGCGATTTCGGTTGCTTCCGATAGATTCCCATCCCGGACGATTGGATGATTGAGCATTATTGACAACCGTAAAAGCTTTTTGAAAGATGACGTCTCCTCCCTTTTCTGCAAATGAATCTCCGTCCATTCCGATGATGATGTATGCGTAATACGCCAGCATGGAAGTGAGATTATTGATATAGGCATTGTCATTGTATTCCAGGGGAAGCGATTCAATGTATTCGAATTCCAATTCGCGGTCAGCGAAGTTGAAAAGTACTGTTTCGTAATTTGTATTGAAAACCGGTCGCGCTACTGTGATCTGTGCGCTGGCAGAAAATGCGCCAATCGAAGGCATTCGGCTGATATTTAAAAATATCGCACAGTTGATACGTTCGTAGTTTTTATAAGCATCATTGGTCCATTTCCGCGTGTTCATGAAGTTCGCAATACCGCGCTCCATGTCTTTAAATACCCCGCGATCAGATGTCTGGATCTGATCCGCATTGACCGTTACTTTACAGTTAAGCTCCTGGCTATACACCTGAATCAGCAGAATGCTAAAAAATAATGACAGTACTATTTTATTCATGGCTGTAATAAAAGATTGCATCAACAATATCGCTGGCAACTTCTTTTTTATTCTTTAATGAAAATTCTTTTGAGCCATTCTTACGGCTGATGATTTCAATTTTGTTCGTATCGTGTCCGAAACCAGCGCCTTTTGCGTTGAGTGAATTTAATACGATCAGGTCAAAGTTCTTTGCTAAAAGCTTTTTCTCTGCGTTGGTCTTCTCATTCTCAGTTTCAAGCGCAAAGCCGACAATGATCTGACCATCTTTTTTTCTTTTGCCAAGATCAGCTGCAATATCGTGCGTCTTTGTTAACTCAAGGTTAAGACCGGCATCTGCCTTTTTTATTTTCTGACGAGCAACCGTTACAGGTCTGTAATCGGCAACGGCTGCTGATAATACCGTGAGGTCTGCTGTCGCAAAAAATTTATCGCATTCAGAAAACATTTCTTCTGCTGAAGTCACCGGATGTAACGTAATTCCGCTTTGATTTGTGTGCATCTGCGTAGGGCCTGTAACTAGGTCAACCTGTGCCCCCTGTAATGCTAATACTTCAGCAATGGCAAACCCCATCTTTCCGCTTGAATGATTTCCAATAAAACGAACCGGATCAATCGCTTCGTATGTGGGGCCGGCTGTTACGAGTGCTTTTTTGCCGGCGAATCGTTTCCCTAAAGCGATAAAATTTTTCAGTTGAGAAACAATTTCTTCTGGCTCCGCCATGCGCCCATTTCCAATTAATCCGGAAGCAAGCTCACCGAATCCCGATGAGATCAGGTGATTTCCAAAACCTGTAAGGGTTGTGATATTTTTTTGTGTGGCCTGATGTTGCAGCATGTCAAGGTCCATCGCCGGAGCAAAGAAAACTGGGCAGCGTGCTGAAAGGTATGTCGCCAATAAAAGAGTATCACAGAACCCATTAGCCATCTTTGCAATGGTATTAGCACTGGCAGGTGCGATGATCATTATATCAGCCCACAGTCCAAGCTCAACATGATTGTTCCATTCACCTGTTTCATTTTTTTGGAACTCAGAAAGGACTGGATTTTTGGACAGGGTGGAAAGAGTAAGAGGCGTAATAAAGTCTTCCGCTGCCGGCGTCATTATAACCTTAACCTCTGCTGATTCCTTGATAAGAAGGCGGGTAAGATTCGCTGCTTTGTAAGCAGCAATGCTACCGGTAACCCCTAGCAAGATCTTCTTACCCTTTAGCATCCGTAGTTGGTTAGTTGGTGTTCTCGGAAAGGAAAAGTTGATAGTTACTGAATGCTTTCGACGAAGCAAACGAACAACTATCAACCAATAACAAACAACAAATTACTCAGCTTTAACTTCGTCAGAACGACGGCGATACATTACTTTTCCTTCAAGGAATTCTTCCAAAGAGGAAGTTGTAGGTTTAGGCAAACGTTCGTAGAATCTTGAAATTTCGATCTGCTCCCGATTCTCAAATACTTCTTCAAGGTTATCAACTGTTGTAGCAAACTCAGCAAGTTTATTATTAAGTTCTTCCTTTATATTGATCGCTATCTGGCGTGCGCGTTTTGAAATAACAACAACAGACTCGTACACGTTCCCGGTGTGAGCTGCAATCTTATCGATATCGCGTGTAATAATAGAAGGTTGGTTAGCCATAGTTTATGAATTTTTAACTGTTGTTTTTAATTTTAATGCCTTTAATCTATTGATCTCTGATAAGCTGTCGGAATACATTTTTTCAGCTTCCTTTAAATACGTTCCAGTAGGAAAATTATCCACCAATTCCTGATAGTACACAACGACAGCAGTATAACGTTCCTGTTGAAGAAACTGGAAGCTTTGTAACGCCAGCTTGTATTGTGATTGTACTTTTAAATACGCCAGCTCTTCAAGATATTTTGAATCAGGAAAACTCTTCTTGAAATTATCAAAGGCAATGACCGCAGCTTTATACTGCTTCATTTTCAGGTATTGCTTTGCATTGTTGCGGCCTTTTTCCTCCAGTTTTGTCTGACATGTGTTGATTACATCGGTTGCCTGATCACGGAATTTACTATCAGGAAACTGATTCAGGAAGGTCTGCATAGCGTCCATCGCTTCAACAGAACTTTTCTGATCATGGTTGGAATCAGGCGACCCTATATAAAGTGAGAACGCATACATAAAGAATGCTTCCTGAGCCAATGAACTGCGGCCGTACGTTTCGTAAAATGTTTTGAACTGGTTAGATGCCAGTAAATAGGTCTTCTCATTATACTGGCAATAAGCCAGGTAGAACTCTACTTTCTCACCTTCCGGAAGACCTCTCACAACAGGTGTGATTTCCTCAAACAACAAAGCAGTGTGGTAGTAATCTTTCTTTGCGTAGTAGTTAAGACCTGCTTCGTACTTAATGCGCCAGTCTTCGCTTTTTTGGATCTTGCGAAAGCCATGGTTGCAGGCAGTTGCTATAACCAGCAAGCATAGGGCGATAAGTATGGTAGTTACCGATTTTCGTGTCATAAAAGAAGCCGCAAATATAAGTTTTTTTCCACAAACTGTTTGACGTCTGTTTACAAACTGTCCGACGCCTTTTTACGTCAGTAAAGAGGCGTTCGGACAGGTTCTTTTCTGAGAAACGAGCTTATCCTAGCTTTACACTATTAGAATCATTGGATTTAATCCATTCGCAATAAACGCCCCTTAATCCAGTACAGAAGTTAACCTTGATATGACCTAAATCCAGTCCCCTAAAGCATTAATTGAGGTTGCCGTAATCTAGTATACAACTTCCGACAAAGGTGTGGACAACTCAGTTACAGCCCTTATTCGCGTACATGAGTAATTTCCCATTCCGTAATCCAGTGCACCAGAAAACTTCTTAAAATTGTAATACTGTACATCAGAAAGGACTTAGCTAATTTATTTCCTGACAACCAGTTTGCGGGTCAGAATACCGATGTTATCAAGGTATACTGTATAGAAATATATTCCTGAAGTGAGCTCTTCTGCTGAAATCTTGGTCCTTGTTTCTGAAACTGGAAGGTCATAGTGGCCCATCGCACTGCCTAAGATATTGTGCACCACCACTTTGGCTTTTACCATTTCATTGTGAATGCGGTAATCGATAAACGCCTGGTCATTTACTGGATTTGGATACACATCGTGAATAGTAATGTCCTTTGATTGAAATACAAGCAGTTTGGCAGGTCTCTCATCTACTGAAATTGAGAAAGAATGTTCTATACTTATAGTTGGAACGCCCCTTGCAAAGACCTCGAAGCGGAATGAATTAATGGTTGAGATGAGGCCAGATTCGAAAGTAAAGTAAAGGTTAGATGTAGTCTCACCTGCCTCAATGCGTTTTGAAAACTGATCTACTGCTGGATCAAAACACTCATCACCGAGGCAGAAATAAGCTTTTTGATTTGATTCCAGATCGCCTTGTAATTTTCTGACAATGAAAAAATGGGCTTTATCGGAGGTATTTTTAATTCTGATGGGAATGCGGAGAGTTTGACCTAAACCAGCTTGAAAATTTTCCTGGCGGTCGATCCATTCAAAACCCTGAGCGGTTGCTTCAAAGGCAGAAGAAGATACGATAGCAACAAGAACTAAAAACCACTTCATAAATTCAATAATGCCTGATCACACGAAAAGATACTGTAAACCAAGCTCAACTCAAAGAAAATTTAAAAAAAATCCATTAACAGGGCAATAAATCAAATTACTCACCCGTTAAATCATTTTTTATTTCGAACAACCTTTGGAACAACTGCCGGAAGTTTATTCGAAAGAACCAGTTTATTCTGAACAACCTGAGATCGTGTTGGTCTGTCGGTACCCCGCCAAAGAAATCCTTTTAGCAGTTTGTCTTCTTGCTTCAGTTCATGGGGTGGAATGAAGGAAGCATCGGGCTTAATGTAGAAGCTGATGTTATTCACTTTACCTTCCTTGAAATTGATTCTCATATTGCTGCAGATAATCTTATTCATTCCTGAAGTGATTTTATACGTCTCTTTTTTACCTTTCTCGTCAACCTTATCTTTTTCATCTTTATCCTGAAGTGCGTAGTAAATGCTCTCACCATTTCCCACCACGATTACGTGGTGAATATTTTTTCCCTCAAAAAAAGCTGTCATGGTTCGCCCTTTTATTTGATTGTAATTATGAAGGGTATCTTCTGATACAACAAATGAGTTTGACCTCATGTAAATTGTGTTGATGGTCTTATTCTTCAGCAGCATGTGAATGGAATCTGCCGTCATTTGATTTTCGTCGGTCCAAAGAACTGGGTTTCTATAAAAATATAACATGGAATCACTTGCGATATAAACCAGTGAGTCTGCTCTTCCTTGCAGGTCTTTTTTAAAAATTCTCACATTGTGCCAGGCAAGCAGCTTCTTCTTTTTAGGGTCGATGCTTTCGACAGACATTAGTGTGTCAGCTGAAATAAAAAGCGTGTCGCTGTCATCTGTGACACGTGCTACGTAAGAATGACCGTACACTTTTGATTCACCGCTAATGCGATCATAATAACCATCGTCGCCATAAATAGTCATGTTCTCGGTCTTGGATGTCATAACAACATTTCCCTTAGCCTTGTATAGTTTTCTGATGTCATCAAGATAAAGGCGACTTCCTTTAAGACGATAGTCAGGAGTTTCAAAATCTCCATCTATGAGATCAGATTTCTTTTGCTTTGTATCATAGAACCCGTTCTCGTAATATCCTATTCCACCTTTCTTATCCTGAAGTTTTGTTAATGCCCTGAAGAAAATGAATTTCGTTTTGCTGCTATATTGTAATGTGTCAGAAGTAAGTGTATAGTCTTTATTGTATCCGACAACGTCGGTTTTGAATGATGCAAGATTATTGTACAGATTGTAGTAACCCTTACGACTTGTAAGAGTATTGGTGCTGTCGACAAGCTTTCCATTGTTGAAATACCTGGCCTCGTTTTTTATCCTGTCATAATCAAGAAAGTCAGTATACAGGGTTGCTGTTTCAAGTTTTGTGAACACAACACTTTTTCTCAGGTAGGCTATCTTTTTGTTGCCATCATACGTGAGGCCGAGAGCTGTACAGGTCACCGAATCTCCTTCAACAATACGAATATTTCCAAAGGCCCGTACTGAGTTTTCAACCCGATTAAAAATTGCAGAATCGCAGTAGATCGTGGTCTCACTCTGTACAAAAATCACATCTCCGATCACCCAGTCAGTACGAACGCCATTCACCATGGTTCCGCGCAAGGTATTGGCTTGTTTCATTTTGACCTTTTGCTGCCCAAAACAGGATGCTGTAGCCAGAATACCCACAAAAATGACCGCAACTCTTCTCATTTCAAAAAGCAAAGGTAGAAAAGCCGGGGAGACCGTAAGACTTTTGATAATTTTGAGAGATGCTTACCCGCTTTGAAAGTTTTATTCGTCAACATGATCTTCTCGATTGCAGGGACAGGGTGTTGCTGGCCGTGAGTGGAGGAATGGATTCTATGGTAATGCTCCATCTTTTCA
>Ga0123338_10005395_pt1 | contig 10962 bp, 10 predicted proteins | sample grotaG_FD_89793 | JGI IMG/M metagenome (GOLD analysis project Ga0123338, IMG submission 89793) | Glacier valley bacterial and archeal communities from Borup Fiord, Nunavut, Canada, to study Microbial Dark Matter (Phase II) -... | ecosystem: Environmental > Aquatic > Freshwater > Ice > Glacier ...
GCGTTAGGTGCTGCCCATCTCCCTCTCCCTCCGGGGTCAAACCGTGAAACGGTTTACGGTCGGGGTGAGGGGGTCTTCAAGCACCGGCCTCGGCCCGTTTGTGCCTTTCCGCCGCCGTCCACCGTCCACCGGACGGCACTCTAGACCCCCTCACCCCGACCGTAAACCGTTTCACGGTTTGACCCCGGAGGGAGAGGGAGCAGGACAGCGCGTCCTGCTAGCAGCCACATTCCTGCTCCTCGCCACCCCCGCCTCTGCCAAGGACCTCTCCGTCGGCCCCGGCCAGCCCTACGACCGCCCTTCCGCCGCCATCCGCGCCGCGCAGCCCGGCGACCGCATCCTGATCGAGCCTGGCGAGTACTACGACTGCGCCGCCTGGACCACGCCGGGCCTGACCGTGCAGGGCCGGGCCCCTGGCGTCGTGCTGACGGACACCACATGCGCCGGCAAGGCCATCCTCGTCATCGGCGGCCCCGGCACCACTGTGCGCGACCTGACCCTCGCCCGCGCCCGGGTGGGCGACGGCAACGGCGCCGGGATACGGCTTGAAGCGCCGGGACTGATCCTGGACCGCGTCACCTTCAGCAACAACCAGGCCGGCCTGCTGTCCGGCATCGCCGGTGGTGGCGTCACCGTGACGGACTGCCGGTTCGAGGGCGGGGGCGTCGGCGGCGACCGCCCGACCTGGGCCATCCTGGTCGGCCCCGTGGACCAGTTGCTCGTGCGCGGCAGCACGTTCGAGGGCGGGCATGGCGGCGCGATCTCCTCTGCCGCCGCCGACACGACCCTGGCCGGCAACAGCTTCGGTGGCCAAGGCACGCTGCCCGCGGTCGTCGCCTCCGGGCCGCTGGCGCTGGTGGGCAACCGGTTCGAGCTTGCGGGCGATGCCGCCGGGCGCCCCGCGGCGGTGCTGGCCACCGGGCCGTCCGGGCCGGTGCTGCGCGGCAACCGGCTGCAATCCGCTCGCCCGGCCGCGCTGTTGCTGGACTGGTCCGGCGGCACCCCCGTTCTGGACGGCAACCAGGTCGGCCCGGCGGACACGGAGTCCTCGTCGTCCGGGTCCTGGCGCAACCGCGCCTCCAACGCCGCGCATGGCATGAAGGACGGCCTGCGCGGCCTGGCCGGCAGCGCCAAGCGGCTCGTGCTGGGCCGATGAAGGCCACGGCCCTACTGCTGGCGGCGGCGCTGCTGTCCGGTCCGGCGCTGGCGCAGCAAGAGCCAGCCCCGACCCCGGGAACCATCACCGTATGGTTTCCCAGCCCTATCTTCAACGACTACCAGCTCATCATGTGGCAGGACCAGCCCGCCGCGGCGCTGGCCGGGTTGCGCCGCCTGGGCTTCACCGGCACCAAGCTGATCGGCAACGGCGGGCGCATTGACGCGCAGGCCCTCGCCGACCGCCGGGCGTCCGGCCTGCCCTACTACCTAGAGAACATCGCCACCGACCTGTATGCCTCCTATCACCGCTACACGCCGGGCCAGTCCGTGACCTGGCGGTTCGACCGCGACCGCGCCCAGCGACAGGCGGACCCGTCCGATCCCGGCGTCTTCGTCCGCGAACCCAGCCTGTCCGACCCGGCCGTGATCGCCGGCGTGCAAGCGCGCCTGCGGGCGCTGGTGCAGGCGCAGGCCGCCGACCAGCCGCTGTTCTACAACCTTGCAGACGAGGCCGGGATCGCCGACCTGGCTGCGCCCTGGGATCACGACCTTTCACCCCCGTCGCTGGCCGCGTTCCGCACTTGGCTGCAAGGCGAGTATGGCAGCCTCGACGCCCTAAATGCCCAGTGGGGCACCACCTGGGCCGACTGGGAAGCGATCCAGCCGGAGCTGACGGACGCCGCCATGCACCGGACGGACGGCAATTTTTCAGCCTGGTCGGACTTCAAGGCGTTCATGGACGTAGCCTTTGCGCGCGCCGTCCGCGCCGGAACCGACGCAGTCCATGACGCCGGCCGAGGCGGGCTGGCCGGGCTGGAGGGCGCGCAGGTGCCGGGCTGGGGCGGCTACGACTACGGCCTGCTCGCCCCCGCCGTGGACGTGATGGAGATCTACGACACCGGCAGCGCCTTGGACCTGGCCCGCGCCTTCAATCCAAAGCTCGTCACCCTGGGCACGGCCTTCAACACCGGTCCGCGGGAGGTGCATCGCGCCTGGCGGGAGCTGCTGCACGGCGGGCGCGGAATGGTCGTATGGGACGAAGCAGGCGACGTCATCGGGCCAGACGGCACGCCGGGGCCGCGCGGGCGCTTCCTGCAAAGCCTTGCCACGTCGCTGCGCCAGGTGTTCCCGGCGCTGCTGGCGGCCACGCCTCGGCCATCCCCCGTGGCCGTTCTCTACTCCCAGCCCAGCTTCCGCATTGCGTGGCTGCTGGAGCATCAGCCGAAAGGCGCTGCCTGGTCCGACCGCGATTCGGAGCGCGAGAACGACGACGGCCTCTGGCGCGCGGCCCGGCGGCAAGCTGCGTCGAACTTGGCCGGGCTGGGCCTGCAGCCGCGCTGGCTGACGCCGGAGACGCTGGCGGGCGGGGCGTTGCAGGACCCCGGCCTGCGCGTGCTGATGCTGCCCCACGCCATTGCCCTGTCCGATGCTGAGGTCGCGGCCATACGTGCGTTTGCAGAGCGCGGCGGCACGGTGCTGGCCAGCACGGAGCCGGGCATGTTCGACGGCCACGGCCGCCGCCGGGCGTCGCTACCGCTGGCCGGCGTCGCCAAAATGCCGCAAGCCGTGCGCCCGGACGGGGAAGGGGCCGGGCCGGCCAGCCTATTGCAGGTGCTAACCGGGGCAGGGGTGGTGCCGCCGATCCAGGTGCTTGGCCCCGACAGGGCGTCGGCTGATGGAGTGGATGTCCAGGTGCGGGACAATGGCGGGGTGACGATCGTATCGCTGCAAGCCGCCCGGCCCTGGGGGGCGCCGCCCGTCGTCACGCTGCGTCTGCCGGAGCAGGCGCTGATACGGGACATCCGGCGCGGGATGGAGCCGGTCCGCGGCAACAGCGTGGACGTGGCGCTGGACGGCATCGAACCCACGATCCTGGCGCTGTCGCCCACGCTGCTGCCCGGTCCGGTGCTCTCCTTGGATGCAGGCGAATTGCGCATCGGCCTGGGTGGTCCGTCAGCCGCCGCAGTGTATGGGATGCGGCTGGACTGGCTCGACGCGGATGGCACCGTCTTGGTCTCCAGCGTTCTCTCGCGGTTTACGGGAAGCGTGTCCTTCCCCTTCCTGCCCGGCGAGGCAGCGGCACGGCTCACTGGTCCCCTCGTTGGCGCGGCATCGCTGCGTGCCACCGATCCCCTGTCCGGCCGCACCGCCATCCTGCCGCTGCCCTGACCCTCCCGGCGCGGCCCGCCCGCGCCAGTCCGTGCAACCCGCACCGGCCCTGCCGGGTTATGCCCGCTGCACGCAACACAACGAGGACCCGCATGAGCGACAAGACCCACTCCGAAGCCACCAAGAAGATGTGGTCCATGATGAAGGACATCGGCTTCGCGATGATGACGACCAACGATGGCGGCAACCTCCGCGCCCGCCCCATGGTCGCCGCGCAGAAGGAGTTCGACGGCAGCCTCTGGTTCTTCACCCGCGCCAGCAGCCACAAGGTGGACGAAGTGAAGGACGGCTACCTGGTCGGCGTCACCTATGCCGAGCCGTCCAAGCAGGAATACGTCAGCCTGTCCGGCCACGGCCGCCTGGTGCGCGACAAGGCCGCCATCGCAGCCCACTGGCAGGAGTCCCTCAAGACCTGGTTCCCCAAGGGCAAGGACGACCCGGACATCGCCATCCTGCGCGTGGACGTGACCGAGGCCGAGTACTGGGACGCCCCCAACAGCGTGATGGTCCACGCCTACGGCTACGTGAAGGCCGTGCTGACCGGCACCCCGCCCAGCTCCGGCGAGAACGAGAAGATCAGCTTTGCCTGACGCCCCGGCGCCTGCGGACACGCAGGCGCCGCCCTTGGCCAACGAAGGCAAGGGCAAGCAGCCGTTCGACCTGGACGAGATCTTCGCGCGCCTGCGCGCCAGGTGTGCGGACCTCCCCAAGGCCGCGATGTTCGACCTCCGGGACCGCGGCCACGGCTCCCCGTATGAGCAACTCGTCAGCAGCCTGATTTCCGCCCGCACGCTGGAGCACACGACGATGGCCGCGTCCCTGCGGCTGTTCGCCGTGGCGCGCACGCCAGCCGCCATCGTGGCCCTGGGCTATGACGGCCTACTGCCGCTCATCCACGACGCCACGTTCCCGGAAGCCAAGGTGCGCGACATCCTGGCCCTGTCCCAAGCCATCTTGAACGGGGGCGGCCAGGTGCCGGACACGATGGAGGGTCTGACCGCCTTCCGTGGCGTCGGCCCCAAGATCGCTGCCCTGACGCTCGCCGTCGGCTTCGGCCAGCCCGCGATTCCCGTGGACATCCACGTCCACCGCGTTGCCAACCGCTGGGGCTACGTCGCCACTACAACGCCGGAGCGGACCCTGGCCACCCTGCAAGCCAAGCTGCCCCGGCAGTACTGGATCGAGATTAACGAACGCCTCGTCCCGTTCGGCAAGTATGTCTGCACCGGCCCGCGCCCGCACTGCCCGGATTGCCCGCTACTGTCCATGTGCCTCCAGGTAGGGGTGGATACCTAGGGACCACAGCCCGCTACCGGAACACCTCCCCAACCTGTCGCTCCAGCGGCAGCCGCCGGCAGACCTGGCGGGCCAGCAGGGGCGCGGCAAGCAGAAAGACGAACACGTAGGCAGTGGCCCATTGCCCGATTTCGAGGGCTGGCGGCTCCGGGGGACGGCTTCCCGCCCAGACCAGGATGCCCCATGCCGCGGCCAGGCCGGCCCACATCAGCCGGTATGGGTGCCGCATCGGGCCGACACGGCACCAGCTCGCCCTGGCCCAGGGCCAGGCTGCGGGCGCCAGCAGGGCCAAGGCTGCTAGGAGCAAACTGCCCAGTTTCTGCGGAATACTGCGAAGCATGGCGGCGTAGGGTGACTCGAACCAATCTGGCACGATCTTGAACATGGAAGAGCCTAGTGATTGGCTGGGCCGTCGCGGGTCAGCCAAGAGGTTTGACAGCGCGATCAGTAGAAGAATTATTCCGGCCGCAGCCAGCCAGCCAGCCAGGCCATGCCTTGCGCGCCGGGCACTGCATTGAGCGGTCCTGCATTGCCAGAATATCCAAGATTAGCAGCCCCGTCAGCACCATCTCGCCAAGAAGCTGCAAGGTATCGGGCGGAATGGAAGACGCTGCCAGAACCCTGGCAAGCCCAGGCGGTAGGCGGGACCCGGTAAAGAGGTAGGCGTAAACGAGGAACACGCATCCAACCAAGGCCGGCCATGTCCACCGGCGCAACCGGTTGAAGCTGCCGTCATACAGCGTGATCCCCAGGTGCATGAAGTAGATGAGGAAGAAGGTGGAGGCGCGGAGGTCGGACCAGCCTGGGTCTAGTACGTTTGCGCCCGCCGCCGCCGCCGCCAGCAGCGCCACCTGGGACACCGCTACGAGCAGATCAACCCGGCGCGCAAGCCGGGCCGGCGGGCAACGCGCCGGGCTGGCGCTGTCATCCATGCGGCACGTCCACCAGATGCCGTTGGGCCGCAAGCTCGTCCAGGTCCAACTTAGCCTCCAGCGCGTGCAGGACGCTGTCGTGGATTTCGCCCGCATCCCGCAGCCGCAGCAGCTCCGCCCGTCCAGCGGCGATGGCGGCTAGGACGATGCCGAAGTGCTCGTCCCGGTCCCCGTCCAGGCTGCCATCCGCCTCATGGAACCGGGCGGAGGCGCGGGCGCGGTAGGCATACTGCTCCAGCAGGCGCGGATGCCGCACGCCCCCGTCCGGCGCCGTGGCCTGAGCCTCCACGGCCGCAAGCTGCGCCTGCACCATCAGGGTCCGGGCCGCGGCCTCCGGCAGGGTCGGGGCTTGGTGCAGCACGAAGGTGTCCACCCGCAACCAGCGGATCAGCGGCGCCAGGGTCGCGCCCTGCACCAGCACCGTCAACAAGATCACGGCAAAGGTCGTCACCAGGATGAAGTCGCGCCCTGGGAACCCGTCGGGCAGGCCAAGCGCCACTGCCAGGCTGACGACCCCGCGCATCCCAGCCCAGCTCATGATCACTGGCACGGCCAGGGGTGGCGCCGGGTCCCGCCGCCGTATCGCGGGCACCAGCCGCGCCAGGTAGGTCGCCGGGATGATCCAGGCGAACCGCGACAGCACCACTGCCAGCAGGATGGCCGCGCCCGGCAGTACCAGCCCCGCGACGCCGCCCGGCACCGCTCCCAGCCGGTCCAGCACGCCGCGCAGCGACAAGCCGATCAGGATGAATACCAGGGCTTCCAGCACGTACACCACGGCGCCCCACACCGCCGCCAGCGCCGTCCGGGTCTGCGCCGTCAAGATCGCATGCTGCCGCCAGCCGCCCACCAGCCCGGCCGTGACGGCGGACAGCACGCCGGACGCTCCCACCCGCCTCCGCCCCGATGTAGCTGGTCCAGGACAGCAACAGGGTGAACACCAGGGCCAGATGCGGGTCGCGGAGCCGGGCCAGGACGAAGGCGCCAGCAAAGCCCACGGCCAGCCCGGCCGCGATGCCGCCCGCCGCCAGCAGCACGAAGCTGCCCGCCGCGTCCACCCAACTGAACGTCCCTGTCATGGCGGCGGCCACCGCAAAGCGGAACAACACGATCCCCGTGGCGTCGTTGACCAGGCTCTCGCCCTCCAGCAGCACCACGATCCGGCGGGGCAGCCGCAGCCCGGCCAGCACCGCCTTGGCCGCCACCGCGTCCGGTGGGGACACGATGGCGCCCAGCGCGAAGCATGCCGCCCAGGGCAACCCGGGCACGACCAGGTGCGCCACGACACCCACGACCAGCGTCGTGAATGCCACCGCGCCCACCGCAAGTTGCACGATGATCCGCAGGTTGGCGCGGAAGTCCCGCCAAGCCGTGTAGTGCGCGCTGGACATCAGCAACGGCGGCAGGAACAGCACCAGCACCAGGTCAGGGTCCAGCGCGATCCCCGGCGTACCCGGCACCAAGGCAAGGGCGCCGCCGCCCAGCACGAAGGCAGCCGCGGGCGGCAGGTGCAGGCGCCGGGCCAGCAACTCCAGGACGACGACGGAGGCCAGGAGCAGCAGCATCAGCTCGAACAGGGCGACCGGGGTCATGGCGTGCCGCCCTCGGCAAGGGTGTGGTCGTAATGGGAGCTTGACGGACCGCCTGCCCCGCCGGCAGAAATAGCATGGTCGCCCGCCTGCCGCGAAGATATGGAAACAGCCCGGCATGGCCGCGGAACCATGCCGTTCCGGCCCGCGCCATCCGGCCCGGCCCACCTTGCGCCTGCGTCCGACCCAGGAGCCGCCCCCATGCCCGACGGCGGCCACCCCGCGCCACACGGCCCGGCACACGGCCCGGCACACGGCGCAGAAGCCGCCCTTCTCCCTGGCAACCGCCTGCTGTTGCGGCATGGTCCAATTACCCTGGTCTGCCAGGCCTTGGGCGACCCTGCCGAGGTCCGCGACGCCTACCGTCAGGCCACCATCGCGTTCCCCGCCATCCTTCCCGGCTTGTGCGCCGAGATGCCCGCCATCCGCGCACCCCTCCCCAGCCCGGCCCCGCATGGCCCCGTCGCCGGTGCCATGCACCGGGCCTGTCTGCCCTACGCCTCCGGCTTCATCACCTCACTGGCCGCGGTGGCCGGCGCGGTGGCGGACGCCGTGCTGTGCGCCATGACAGCCGGGCGTGCCCTGGACCGAGCCTACGTCAACAACGGCGGCGATATCGCCTTCCACCTCGCGCCGGGCCAGTCGCTGCGCTGCGGGCTGGTGGCGGAGTTGGCCGCCCCGGCGCTGGACGGCGTCTTCACGTTGCACCATGCCGCGCCCTCCCGCGGCATTGCCACCTCGGGCCGGGCCTGCAAGGGGAGGGGCGGGCGCAGCTTCTCCTTCGGCATCGCCGACGCCGTGACGGTGCTTGCCCGCACGGCGGCCGAGGCCGACGCTGCGGCGAGCATCGTGGCCAACGCCGTGGACGTGCCGGGCCACCCCGCCGTCCAGCGCCGCCCGGCATGGGACGTGGACTCCGGCACCGACCTGGGCGCCCGGCCCATCACGTGGGACGTCGGGCCGCTGTCACTCGGCGACATCGCGCGGGCGCTGGACGCCGGGCGCCGGACGGCGGATGATCTACGCGCCCGCGGGCTGATCCACGGCGCCGTCCTGGCCCTGCAAGGCCAGGTCGCCACCTGCCTGCCCGCCAGTCCCGGGTGCCTGCTGGAGACCGCATGATCCGCAAGATCGTCACCCTGGTCGAGGACACCCACACCGAAGCCGGGGAGGCCGTGACCCCGCCCACCCGCAAGGCCGCCGCCCTGGCCGTCATCGCCAACCCCCACGCCGGCCGCCACGCCCCGGACCTGGCCGACCTGATCGAGGTCGGCGCCATGCTCGGCGACCTGTTGGGCCGCCGGGCCGCCGCGGCGCTGGGCGCCCCGGTGCAAGGCTACGGCAAGGCCGCCATCGTCGGCGAGGACGGCGAGCTGGAGCATGCCGCCGCCCTGCTGCACCCCAAGCTCGGCGCGCCCCTGCGCGCGGCCGTCGGCGGCGGCGCGGCCCTGGTGCCCAGCGCCAAGAAGCGCGGCGGCATGGGCGCGGCGATAGACGTGCCGCTGGGCCACAAGGACGCCGCCTACGTCCGCAGCCACTTCGACGCCATGGAAGTCCGCATCCCCGACGCGCCCCGGCGCGACGAGATCGTCGTCGCCGTCGTCGTCACCAGCGCCGGCCGCCCCCTGCCGCGCACCGGCGGCTTGCAGGCGCACGAGGCCGTGGGGCAGGACGGGCTGCGATGAACGGGAGCAAGACCATGACAGTCACTCGACGCGCCGCCCTGGCCGCCGCCGGCACCCTCGCCTTGCCCGGCATCCTCCGCGCCCAATCCAGCATCCCCATCCGCATCGGCGAGATCAACAGCTACACCGGCCAGCCCGCCTTCACGCTGCCCTACCGCAACGGCTGGCAACTGGCGCTGGAGCAGGCCAACGCCGCCGGCGGCGTGCTGGGCCGCAAGCTGGAGATCATCAGCCGCGACGACGCCGGCCGCCCCCAGGACGCCGTGCGCGTCGCCGGGGAGCTTCTGTCCGATCAGAAGGTGGACCTGCTGGCCGGCACCTTCCTGTCCAACGTCGGCCTCGCCGTCAGCGACGTCGCCCTACAGAACAAGCGCCTGTTCGTCGGCGGGGAGCCGCTGTCCGACGCGCTCGTGTGGGAGCGCGGCAACCGCTACACGTTCCGCCTGCGCCCCAGCACCTACATGCAGGCGGCGATGCTCGTGGAGGACGCCGCCAAGCTGCCTGCCAAGCGCTGGGTCACGGTCGCCCCCAACTACGAGTACGGCCAGTCCGCCGTGAAGTGGTTCAAGCAGCTCCTGCAAGCCAAGCGCCCAGACGTGGAGTTCGTCGGCGAGCAATGGCCGGCCCTGGGCCGCATAGACGCCGGCGCCACCGTCCAGGCGCTGGGCCAGCCCCGCCCGGACGCCATCTTCAACGTCACCTTCGGCGCCGACCTGACCAACTTCGTCCGCCAGGGCAACACCCGCGGCCTGTTTGAAAAGCGGTCCGTCGTGTCCATGCTGACCGGCGAGCCGGAGTACCTGGACCCGCTGGGCGACGAGACGCCGGAGGGCTGGATCGTCACCGGCTACCCCCGGGACAGCCTAGATACCCCGGAGCACCGCAGCTTCGCCCGGTCCTACCGCGAGAAGTTCGCGGAGGCGCCGAAGTGCGGTTCCGTCGTGGGGTTCGCGCTGGTGAACGCCATCGTGGCCGGGCTGCTGAAGGCGGGCAGCACCGAGCCGGAGGCGCTGGTGGCCGGCTTCCGCGGCGCGGCGTTCGACACGCCATTCGGCCGCGCGGCCTTCCGGGCGCTGGACCACCAGGCAACCTTGGGCGCCTACGTGGGCAAGCTGGCCCTGAAGGACGGCAAGGGTAGCATGGTGGACTGGCGCTACGTGGACGGCGCCGCCGCCCTGCCCGGCGATGCCGAGGTCAAGGCACTGCGGACCGCCGCGGATTGAGGGGCTTTCTGCCCCCTCTTCCTCTGGGGTCAAATCGTGAAACGATTTACGGTCGGGGTGAGGGGGTCTTCAAGCGCGGCCCCCAGTCCAGACGAGCGCCGCTAGCGTCTGCCGGCGCGTGTGCCACGATTTGCAAACGCGCCTCTTGGACCGTCTGGCCGCGATTCGTTGGCCCTGCCAGCCCGCCACGCCGCAGCAAAGCCCCCCTCACCCCGACCCTCTCCCGGAAGGAGAGGGAGCAGCGCGCCACCGCCTGAATGGACGTGCTGTCCACGCTGCTCACCGGCCTGGCCGGGGCGTCGTCGCTGTTCCTGGTCGCGTCCGGCCTGACCGTCATCTTCGGCGTCACCCGCGTCGTCAATTTCAGCCACGGCAGCCTCTGCATGCTGGGTGCCTATATCGGATGGAGCATCCTGACCCGGCTGCCGCGCGACCCCGCCTGGTTCGTCCTCGGCGTGCTGCTGACGGCGCTGGTGGTCGGCCTGATCGGCGTCCTGATCGAGACCGCCCTGCTCCGCCGCATCTACCGCGCGCCGGAGCTGTTCCAGCTTCTCGCCACCTTCGGCGTCGTGCTGATGGTGCAGGACCTGGTGCTGCTGGCCTGGGGACCAAACGACCTGGCCCTGCCGCGCGCCCGCTGGCTGCGCGGCGCAATCGAGGTCGGGGACAGCCGCTTCCCGATTTACGACCTGGCGCTGATCGCCGTGGGGCCGCTGGTCCTGGGCCTGCTGTGGCTGCTGTTCACCCGCACGCGCTGGGGCACGCTGGTGCGGGCGGCGACGCTGGACCGGGAGATGGTGGCCGCCCTCGGCGTGGACCAGCGCCGGCTGTTCACGGGCGTCTTCGCGCTGGGGGCGGCGCTGGCCGGGCTGGGCGGGGCGCTGGCGCTGCCGTCCGCCTCCGCCAACCC
>Ga0123338_10005397_pt1 | contig 10959 bp, 10 predicted proteins | sample grotaG_FD_89793 | JGI IMG/M metagenome (GOLD analysis project Ga0123338, IMG submission 89793) | Glacier valley bacterial and archeal communities from Borup Fiord, Nunavut, Canada, to study Microbial Dark Matter (Phase II) -... | ecosystem: Environmental > Aquatic > Freshwater > Ice > Glacier ...
CCGGGGACGACGTCCTGCGCGAGGTCGCGGCCGCGTTGCGCAGCAATACCCACGCCGCCTGCTTTCCGGCGCGCATCGGCGGCGACGAATTCGCGGTCATCGTCGGCAGCGACCCGGGTGCACCGCCCCTTGCGACGATCATCGCCCGCCTGCTCGACGGGATGTGCCGCCGGATTCGCAGGCACGACCGCACGGTCGAGGTTTCGGCGAGCATCGGCGCGGCGTGGCTGACCGGCGACATCGACAGCCCGACCGAACTCATCGCCCGCGCCGATGCCGCGCTCTACGAGGTCAAGCGCGCGTGCTCGGGCGCGGCGCGGATCTTCGGGGGCGAAGGCTTCATCGCGGTCAACCCCAGACGCGGGCTGTCCGCGGTGGTCTAAGGCGACAAGGTGGCCGCGCCGCATTGGCCGCGGCTATCGCACTGCACCATCGCATGATACAGGGCGTGCATGCTGACGATCAACGCCGTGACGGTGCGCCTTGGCGGGCGCGTCATCCTCGACCGCGCCTCCGCCGCGATTCCCCCGCGCGCGCGCGTCGGGCTGATCGGCCGCAACGGCGCGGGCAAGTCGACGATGATGAAGCTGATCGCCCGGGTCAACGAACCCGACGAGGGCAGCGTCGAGATGCCCCGCGGCGCCCGGATCGGCTATGTCGCGCAGGAGGCTCCTGCGGGGGCCGCGACGCCGTTCGAAACCGTCCTCGCCGCCGACACCGAACGCGCCGCGCTGCTCGCCGAGGAAGAAGCGCACCCCGAAGCGCACCGCATCGGCGAGATCCACGAGCGCCTCAACGCGATCGACGCGCACACCGCCCCGGCGCGTGCCAGCCGTATCCTCGTCGGCCTTGGCTTCGACGAACCCGCGCAGCACCGTCCGCTCGACAGCTATTCAGGCGGCTGGCGGATGCGCGTCGCGCTCGCCGCGCTGCTGTTCTCGCAGCCCGACTTGCTGCTGCTCGACGAGCCGTCGAACCATCTCGACCTCGAGGCGACGTTGTGGCTCGAAAGCTTCCTCAAGTCGTACCGCGCGACGATGGTCGTCATCAGCCACGAACGCGACCTGCTCAACAATGTCGTCGACTATATCCTCCACCTCGAAGGCGGGCAGACGACGCTTTACGCCGGCGGCTACGACGACTTCGAGCGCCAGCGCAACGAACGCCTCGCCCAGCTGGCCAGCGCCCGCGAAGCGCAGGCGACGCAGCGCGCAAAGCTGACCGACTATATCGCGCGCAACTCGGCGCGCGCCTCGACCGCGAAGCAGGCGCAGTCGCGAATGAAGGCGCTGGCGAAGATGCAGCCGATCGCCGAAGCCGCGAACGACCCCAGCCTCGTGTTCGACTTCCCCTCGCCCGCGGTACTCAAGCCGCCGCTGGTCCAGCTCGATCACGCCGCAGTCGGCTATGACGGGACGCCGATCCTCGAACAGATCGAACTCCGCCTCGACCCCGACGACCGGCTGGCGCTGCTCGGGCGTAACGGCAACGGCAAGACGACGCTCGCCCGCCTCCTCGCCGGGCAGTTGCCCACCATGGACGGGCATATCGGCATGTCGACCAAGCTCAAGGTCGGCTATTTCACCCAGTATCAGGTCGAGGAGCTCGACGCCGACGACACGCCGCTCGCGCACATGGGCCGGCTGATGCCCGGCGCGAAACCGGCGGCGGTGCGCGGGCAGTTGGGACGTTTCGGCTTTTCGGGGCTGATGGCCGAACAGAAGGTCGGCAAGATGTCGGGCGGCGAGAAGGCGCGGCTCGCGCTGGCGCTGATCACCCGCGACGCGCCGCACCTGCTGATCCTCGACGAGCCGACCAATCACCTCGACGTCGATGCGCGCGAGGCGCTAGTGCAGGCGCTCGCCGACTATGGCGGCGCGGTCGTCGTCGTCAGCCACGACCGTCACATGCTGGAGGCGACCGCCGACCGGCTGGTGTTGGTCGAAGACGGCCACGCGACCGAATTCTCGGGGTCGCTCGACGACTATACCGATCGCGTCCTGGGCCGCGGCGACGCCCGCCCCGAAAAGCGCCCCGCTCCCGCCAAGTCGGAGAAAAAAGTCGCGCGGCAGGAATCGGCTGGCGACCGCGCGAAGACCGTCGTCATGCGCCGTACCGCGCGCGAAGCCGAGGCCGATATAACCCGGCTGACCGCGCGCCTGGGCCAGCTCGACACCGCGCTGTCCGATCCGGCTAAGGCAACCGGGGCCGACCGGCTCGCGGGGGTGCCTGCGCTGCTCAAGACCCGCGCGACGGTCGAGAAGGCGTTGGCCGAGGCCGAAGCGAAGTGGATGGCGGCGAGCGAGGCGCTCGAGGCGGCGGCCTAGGACCGAGCATCGGCTGGTGGGCGCGGAAAAACCGCTGTCCTACACTCCGGCGCTTCGGATAGCCTTCCGGCCAACGAGACCGCGACGCGGCACGCTCTTTCTCATCACTGGCTCGTTCGTTGCGCCGATCAGGACGTGAGAGATAGCCGTCGTGGGGATCGCCCTAGGTGTAAACTTTGTAGGATTCGCATTGAAGTCGCGGTCACGACCTTATTGAAATCGTTTGTCTTCGCCCGCCCGGCGTGGCCGATCAGACGTCCTGCGCCAGCCGCCCGTACAGCTCGGGCCGCCGGTCGCGGAAGAAGCCGAAGGCGGCGCGGTTGGCTCGCACCTCGGCAAGATCGAAGGTCGCGACCACGGTCCCGATCGCGTCGGTCGCCAGCTCGTCGACGATGTCGCCGCGCTGGTCAGCGATGAAGCTGTTGCCGTAGAAGCGCTGGTCCTCCTCGACGCCGGTCCGGTTGGCGGCGACGACCGGCACGACGTTCGACACCGCGTGACCGACCATCGCCCGGATCCACATGCGCCGCGTGTCGAGGTTGGGCTCGGCGGGTTCGGAGCCGATCGCGGTCGGATAGAACAGGATCTCCGCCCCCATTAGCATCATCGCCCGCGCGGTCTCGGGGAACCACTGGTCCCAGCAGATGCCGACGCCGATGCGGCCGTGGTCGGTGTCCCAGACCTTGAACCCGGTGTTGCCGGGGCGGAAATAGAACTTCTCCTCATATCCCGGGCCGTCGGGGATGTGGCTCTTGCGGTAGATGCCCATGACCTCGCCGCGGCGGTCGATCATCGCGAGGCTGTTGTAATAATGCGGCCCGTCGAGCTCGAAGAAAGAACAGGGGATGTATGTTCCGGTCTCCCTGGCGACCGCCTGCATCGCCCGGATCGCCGGATGGTCGCTCGCCGGGAAGGCGCGGGCGAAAAAGCGGTCGTGCTCGTGGCGGCAGAAATAATAGCCCTGGAACAGTTCGGGCGGCAGGATGACCTGCGCCCCCTGCCCGGCGGCGGTCCGGACCAGCGCCACCGTCGCGGCGATGTCGGCGTCCATCTCGTCGGTGAACGCCAGCTGGAGCGCGGCGGCGGTGATGGTCATAGGGCGATCCCGAAGCGCGACAGGGCCGCGACCATGGCGAGGTAGAGGAGGACGGTGACGCCGCAGCCGAGCGCCAGCGCGAGGGGGAAGCTTATCCCGCCGCGCAGGAGTGCGGGGACGATCAGGAACAGCGGCAGCGACGGCAGGACATACCAGAAGGTCGCCGCCGAATGCGCCGCCAGTCGGGCGTCGTCGCCGGTATCGCGCCACAGCCAGATCATGCCTAGGATCGACACCAGCGGCAGCGAGGCGATCAGCGCCCCGCCCGCCGGGTAGCGCCGCGCGACCTCAGACACGGTGGCGACGATCGCCCCCGATATCAGGGCCTTGACCACCCAGTACCAGGTCATCGCCGCCTCACGCCGGCTGCTGCTGCGTGATGCAGTGGAAGCTGCCGCCCCCGGTCAGGATGGCATTGGCGCGCAGACCGACCGTCCGCCGCCCGGGGAATAGCGACCCGATCACGCCGACCGCCGCCTCGTCGTTCGGCGCGCCATAGGTCGGCACGACGACGATGCCGTTGGCGACATACCAGTTCATGTACGACGCCGGGACGGCTTCGCCGCCGACCTCGATCAGGCCCGGCGACGGCACGCGGACGATGTCGAGGCCGAAGTCGCGGGCGCGTTCGTAGGCGTCGTCGTAGACCTCGACGTTCGGATCGTCGGACCCCGCCGCGACCGGCAGCGCGAGGACCCCGGGCGCGACGAAGCGGGCGAGGTTGTCGACATGGCCGTCGGTATGGTCGTTCGCCAGCCCGTCGCCGAGCCACAGCACCCTGTCGAGGCCGAGGTCCCGTCGAAGGTGCGATTCGACTTCGCTCCGGTCCATGCCGGGGTTGCGGTTGGGGTTGAGCAGGCAGGCCTCGGTCGTGACGCAGAGCCCGGTACCATCGACCTCGATCGCGCCGCCCTCGAGTACCCAGTCGTGGCGGGCGAGCGGAACCCCCGCCGCCTTGGCGACGAAGGCCGCGACCGTGTCATCGCCGTCGAGCAGATACTTGTCGCCCCAGCCGTTGAAGCGAAATCCCGCCGCAGCGGGTCCGGCGCTCGACGTCATGAACAAGGGTCCGGTGTCGCGGAGCCAGATGTCGCCGAAGGCCAAGCGGTGGAAGCGGACGCTGGCACCGTGAAGCGCCTCGTGCGCCGAGGCGGCCGCCGCCTCGGTGGCGACGAGCAGGTCGACCGGCTCGTGCTCGGCGATCGCCCAGACCATGGCGGCAACCTCGGCGCGCGCCGGGCCGAGGTCGGCCTCCCAGAGCTCGGGCGCGCTGGGCCACGCGGTCCACGTTGCGGCGTGCGGCATCCACTCGGCGGGCTGGCGCGCGCTCATTTGCGCTGGCCCGCGGTGGTGTCGCGGATCGCCCTGAACTCGGCCCCCGAATACCAGTTCGGCCAGTCGCGACTGTCGGCCAGCTGCCGACCGACGGCATAATAAAGGTCGAGGTCCTCGATCGCCCCGGTCCAGTTCCACGTCGGGTCGTAGGCGTCCGACGGCTGGTGATAGCGGTGGGCAGTATAGTCGTCGGCCGCCGCCTGCCCCGCCGCCGTCCCGCCGTCGATCCGGCCGACGCCGCTGCCGCCGCGCAGCATCGGCACGCCGAGCTTGGCGAAGCTGAAGTGGTCGGACCGGAAGTAACCGCCCTTTTCGGGGCTCGGCTCTGGCGAGACGGCGCGGCCCTGCGTCTTCGCGATGGCGGTGGCCAGCGTGTCGAGGTCGGACTTGCCGCCGCCGCTCAGAACGATGTCGCGGGTTCGCCCGCCGACCGCGAGCACGTCCATGTTCACCCCGCCGGCGGTCGTCGCGAGCGGATAGATCGGATGCTCGGCATAATAGCGGGACCCGAGCAGCCCCGACTCCTCGCCAGTCACCGCCATGAAGGCGACCGTCCGCGCCGGCTTGCCCCCTTTGGCAAACGCCCCGGCGAGCGCCAATAAGCCGGCGACGCCACTCGCGTTGTCGAGCGCGCCGTTGCAGATGTCGTCGCCAGACTTGTCGGCCGGGCAACGGCCGAGGTGGTCCCAGTGCGCCGTGTAGATGATCGTCTGGCCGGGGTCCTTTGTGCCCGGAACGATGCCGATGACGTTCTTCGACGCCGAGCGTGCGAGCGTGTTGCGAAGCGTCGTCGATGCCTTCAAGGGCAAGGCGACGGCGGTGAAACCCTTGCTTTGTGCGGCGACCGTCAGCTTGGCGAGATCCTGTCCGCTGCTGGCGAGGAGCTTCTCGGCCGCCGCCTTTGTGATCCATCCTTCGACGCCGGTGCGACCCATTCCTCGGTCGTCGCTGTCAAGGTCGATCTGCGGCCCTGTCCAGCTGGTCGTGACCACATTCCACGGGTAGCCCGCGGGGGCGGTGTCGTGGACGACCAACGCCGCTGCCGCCCCCTGCCGCATCGCCTCCTCGAACTTGTAGGTGTAACGCCCGTAATAGGTCTCGGCGCGCCCGTCGAACGGTCCGGCGTCCGTGCCCGCCGCCTTGGTCTGCCAGTCGGGATCGTTGACCAGGAACACGACCGTCTTGCCGCGGACGTCGATGCCGGCATAGTCATTCCACCCCTTTTCGGGGGCGTTGATGCCGTAGCCGACGAAGATCACCGGCGAGTCGGCGAGCACCTGCGTCGCCACCTGCCGCTTGGTCCACAGTACGACCTCGGTCCCGTAGGCGAGCGTGAGAGGAGTGGCACCGCCGGTCAGCACGAGGCTCGTCGCAGGATCGGTCGTGATCGCCACCAGCGGGACGTCCTGCGTCCACTTCCCGTGATTGCCCGGCTTGAGCCCGATCGCCTGCATCCGCTGCGTGATATAGGCGACCGCCTTGTCGCCCCCCGGTGTCCCCGGCCGCCGTCCTTCGAAGGCGTCCGAGGAGAGCATGGCGGTATCCGCCTTCAGGCTCGTGTCAGTGATGCTGGTAGGCAGCGCGGCGGCGGAGCCGGCGAGCATGGCCGCGATCAGGGTTGTGACTGGCTTCACACAGGGTTCCTCGAGCTGGCCTCGCCGTCCATGACATCGGTGTCGGGATCGCACAACGCCGTCCGGCCCTTGAAGCCTTGTGCCACGACGTACCATTCGGACGAGCCGGCGCGGCTCGCAGGCGGCTTGGCATGCTTGACCGCCGCGAAGTGCCGCTTGAGTTCACCAACGAGCGCCGGGTCGGCCCCGCCGGCGAGCACCTTGGCGACGAACGCGCCGCCGGGCCGCAGCATGTCGATCGCAAAGGCCAGCGCGTGCTCGACCAGCGCCATTGTCCGGATATGGTCGGTCATCTTGTGGCCGACGGTGTTCGCCGCCATGTCGGACAGCACGAGGTCGGCATCGCCGCCCAGCGCCTCGCGCAGCAGATCCTCGGTATCATCGGCGAGAATGTCCTGCTGGAAGATGGTCACTCCGGCGATCGGCTCGATCGGCAGCAGGTCGATCGCGACGATCTTTGCCTTCGGCCGCGCCTTGAGGATGATCTGGCACCACCCGCCCGGTGCGGCCCCGAGATCGACGACGCGGACAACATGCTGCAGTAGTCCGAAACGATCGTCGAGTTCGGCGAGTTTGAAGGCCGCCCGGCTGCGAAATCCGGCCGCCTTCGCCGCCTTGACATAGGGGTCGTTGAGCTGGCGTTCGAGCCAGCGGTTCGATGAGTTCTTGCGCTTCTTCGCGGTCAGGACCCGGACCTTGCCGCCCTGGCTGCGCCCAGCACCCCCGCCCGACTTGACCCCTCCCGTCATCGCGCATCCCGGCTGATAAGGGTGCGCAAAATCCCTTCTCGGATGCCGCGATCGGCGACGCGCAGCGTATCGCTCGGCCAGGCATCCATGACCGCCTCCAATATGGCGCAGCCCGCGACGACGAGATCGGCGCGGTCGCCCCCAATGCCCGGGACCGCCGCGCGCTCGGCCGGCGACCGCGCCGCCAACATCGCCGAGATCTCGCGCATCGACCCGGCGGTGACGGTGCAGCCATCGACCTTGCGCCGATCGTAGGTCGTCTGGCCGATCGCGATGCTGGCGAGGGTCGTGATCGTCCCCGACGTTCCGAGCAGTTGCAACGTTGGTGGTACAGCGGCCATCACACGGTCGCGGAACCCGCCGAGATACCCGTGTACCTGCGCTTTCTGTCGGGCATAAGCCGCTGCGCGCGCCTCCGGCACTAGATCGAGCGGCTCGGTCTCGGCGAGGCTGACCACGCCCCACGGCACGCTCGTCCAGGCGAGGATCGCCGCGCTCGCGGCTTCGACGAGGATCAGTTCGGTCGATCCTCCGCCGATGTCGAACACCAGCGCCGGCGGACCGTCCGGGTCGATCAGCGAGGTGCAGCCGAGGACCGCTAGCCGTGCCTCCTCGGCGGTGGAGATGACATCTAGCGCGATTCCGGTCACTTCGAAGACCCGCGCGACAAACTCGGTACCGTTGGCGGCCCGGCGGCACGCCTCGGTAGCGACGTTGCGCGTCAACGTTACGCCCCGTCGGGCAAGCTTGTCTGCGCAAATGCCGAGCGCAGCGACGGCGCGGTCCATCGCTGCGTCGGACAACCGGCCGGTCTGCATCAGCCCCTCGCCGAGGCGGACGACCCGCGAGAACGCATCGACGATCATGATGCCGTCGGCTTCCGGGCCTTGCCGAGCGATCAATAGCCGACAATTGTTGGTGCCAAGGTCTAGCGCGCCGTAGGTGCGGCGTGAGCCGCGCCCGCTTGGGGCTCCTCGCCGGGCGGCTGCTCCCGAATCGGCGGAAAAGGACATATCCACAGCTGGCAACCTTCGCGGCAGCGAGACCAGACGTCCCGCACCGAACTTAGTCGCAAGCCTAGCACAGCGAGTTCGCGTTGACACCCCGGCGACGCGTGCCTAACACGCGCCACGGCTTTGCCCTGTCGTCTAAAGGTAAGACCACAGACTCTGACTCTGTTAATCGAGGTTCGAATCCTCGCGGGGCATCCGTTTCCTGTTCGCTGGCAAACTGTTATCGGGATGCGGTGATGACCTCCCCGCTCCCCGCCGGTGCCGCGCCCGATTGGACGATCGATCAGCGTTGGAGGGATTACACGCCGACCGATCATGCGCTGTGGGATCGGCTCTACGCGCGGCAAACTCGCCAGCTTGCCGATCGAGCACATCCGGCGTTTCTCAAGGGGCTGGCGACGCTAGATCTGTCCAAGCCCGGAGTTCCCGAGTTCGAGGAGTTGAGCGAACGCCTGCACGCCGCCACCGGGTGGCGCGTAGTCGCGGTTCCGGGCCTGGTACCTGATGCGGTTTTCTATCGGCACCTTGCCGAGCGCCGCTTCGTGGCGGGCAACTTCATTCGTCCGGCCAGCCAGATCGACTATCTCGAAGCTCCCGACGTCTTTCACGATGTCTTTGGCCATGTTCCGCTGCTCAGCGATCCGGTCTTCGCCGACTATATGCAAGCGTATGGCGAAGGCGGGCTTCGCAGCCTGAGGTTCGATGCCCTGACCCGCCTGTCCCGTCTCTATTGGTACACTGTCGAATTCGGCCTGATCCGCCACAACGGCAGCCTGAAGCTCTATGGAGCCGGCATCGTTTCGAGCCATGGCGAAAGTATCTTCGCGCTGGACGATCCCTCACCGAACCGGATCGGCTTCGAGCTCGCCCGTGTAATGCGGACGCCGTACAAGGTCGACGACTACCAGGCTTTGTACGTGGTCATCGACAGCTTCGAGCAATTGCTTCGGACTACGCTCGATACCGACTTTGCACCGTTGTATGCGGCGTTGGCGCTCCAGCCCGACGTCGCGATCGCCGATCTGCAGCCCGGCGACACGGTCCTTACCCGCGGCACGCACAGCCACGGCAAAACGGGCGTTGCAACCCCGGTCTAGCGCCCCTATACGGACGGCCTGCCGTCGTGTGGGGCAGTAGCTCAGATGGGAGAGCGCAGCAATCGCACTGCTGAGGTCAGGGGTTCGATCCCCCTCTGCTCCACCAACGCCCGTCCGGGAAATTAACGGCTATCCGGCGGACAAGGGCGACGTGTCGTGTATTCGGTCCCTTGCCGGCGTGGCTGGGCTGTCATTTGAAACCGGGCTGATCGTACTCGACGGCGGCCTCGCCAACGTCGCTTAACCGATCATCGCTTGCGATCTCGTAACCGATGCGTCGGCGGCGGTATGTCGTAGCTGTTACGCGTTGATTCTGATCATGGCGTTGCTGCCGTTGTCGGCTTTCGGCGAGCGGATCGGTCTGCGGCGGGTCAGTGCGACGCTCACACCGCAGTCTTTGACGACGCTGTTCGTCGCACCGCTCGCAAGTTCGCTGTCGGACGGCTATCCAGCATGCTTGCTCGGCGGGACCGGCATGGCGCTCGCCCTCTCCGATCGTCTCGCGATTGCGCTCCTGCCGGCGCACTCTGCCCATCTCGACATCGCATGGCTACTGTCGCTCGGCGGCGTACGGTTCGGGCTTTTAATGTCGCCCAACGCGCGGCTGATCGTCGGCTGACTGGCACCCCGGCCCGCGAAGGCGTATCACGACACAGCCTAGCGGGAGACACGCGATGCGGTACGAGATCAGCGGCACGACGATGCAGACGGTTTCGATCGACCTGATGCCCGGCGAGCATATGTATAGCCAGACCGCGTCGATGGCGTGGATGTCGGACGGCGTCCGAATGGATACGCACACCGGCGGCGGGCTGTTCGCCGGGCTGAAGCGCGCGATCAGCGGCGGCGGGCTGTTCATCACTGAATTCATTGCCGATTCTGCGGGGCATGTCGCGTTTGCGCCGCGGTTTCCGGGGCAGATCGTGCCGATCAAGCTTAATCCGGGGCAGTCGCTGATCTGCCGCAAGGAGACTTTCCTTTGTGCCGAGATGTCGGTGACGCTCGACATCGCCTTCCAGCAGCGGCTTGGCGCAGGGTTTTTCGCCGGCGAGGGGTTCGTCATGCAGCGCGTCACCGGGCCCGGCACGGTGTTCCTCGACCTGTCGGGCGAGGTGGTCGAAAAGACGCTCGCGCCCGGCGAGCGGCTCCACGTCCACGCCGGCCACATCGGCATGCAGGAGCCGACAATCGATATCGATATCAAGATGATGCGCGGTTTCCGGAACATCCTGTTCGGCGGCGAGGGGCTGTTCCTCGCGACACTGACCGGGCCCGGAAAGATCTGGCTCCAGTCGATGCCGATCATCAACCTCGCCGAGGAAATCGCGCGTTATCTGCCGTCGGGCGAGGGCGGCGGACGGGGCGGCAGCGTCGGCGGCAGCCTGATCGGCGCGGGCGCGGTCGGCGGGCTGCTCGGGAGCATCCTCGGCGGCGATTGACGCTTCCGGCGGGCGCACGGCGCTCCGCACCACGTGCCGCACGACGCCGCACCAGTCGTCGACCGCCTGAACCACCGCGCGCCCCGCCGCGTCGTGCGCCGCGGGTTAGCGCATCAGCCGCAGCGCGTCGCGGGCGGCGGTCGCGGCGGCGAGTTCGGCGCGCGCCGAGGCGATCCGCGCCTGCGCGTCGATCAGGCGGATGCGCGCGTCGTTGGCGGTCTCCTCGCGCTGGTTGACGAGGAAGAAGTCGCCCGACCCGAGGTCGAACC
>Ga0123338_10005400_pt1 | contig 10956 bp, 9 predicted proteins | sample grotaG_FD_89793 | JGI IMG/M metagenome (GOLD analysis project Ga0123338, IMG submission 89793) | Glacier valley bacterial and archeal communities from Borup Fiord, Nunavut, Canada, to study Microbial Dark Matter (Phase II) -... | ecosystem: Environmental > Aquatic > Freshwater > Ice > Glacier ...
ACGCGTGAGCCTTAGCTGGCTCAACCGCACCCCGGCCCGTGCCAGCACGCTGAAAGTCTGCGGCACAACTTCCGCATACAGTTTGCCTTTGTATCCCAGCGGGATCACTTCGAACTGCCGCCCGTAATCTGTAATCACTCGCGTAAAGATGTCCAGGCGCCCGGTCGAGCTCTTCGGATTCACCTTGCCCGAAATCTGCGACGGCAGCCGTAGCTCTTCCTGCAGAGGCACCACATATACGCAGCCCTTTTCCAGCACCGCCGGCCGCGTCAGATCGATCTCATGCAGCGTGTAACCTTCCAGCTTTTTCGCGACCGTACACTTGTCGGTCGGAAGGAAACTGGCGCGCACGCGATACGCTACGGTTCCCAAACGCAAATCGATACTAGAAGGCTGAATCTGTTCCGGTTCGATCGGGTTCGCGGCAAAAATCTGCCCCGCTTCGATGAGTTCGCGAATGGATTGAGAAGGAAGAACCCCGGTGGGGAAGGTCTCTGCGGCGGGCGTCAGTTCAGGAAAGAGGCTTTCTGTGATCCAGCCGCTCATCCAGCTTTATGAGAGCCCACGGTGTAGACATAAATGGTGTGCGCGCGGCCACCCACGTATATGGTCTCTTTTACCGCCGGTTTCCATCCGCGGATTTCGTAATCGTGCGAAACCACGCGTGCCGTAGGCTTCAAAGAGTGCTCAAAAACGGGCCGCAAACGATCGTTCGAACTGGTCAGAAAATAGATGGTCACCACGTCGGCCGAACTCAGGTCATAATGGAGCGCGTTGCCCTCCACAATGGAAATCTGGTTGTCCAACCCCATCTGTTTGATGCGCGCAAACGTCTGTTCGAACAAGTCATGCGAGAGTTCGATTCCCACGGCGTGAGCTTTGAATTTCTGAGCCGCCATAATCACCACGCGACCTTCGCCGCAGCCCAGATCGAACAACGTTTCACCCGCCTTTAAGTTGGCGGCGGTCAACATCCTTTCAATGACCTGCGGAGGTGTGGGAACGTCGGGACCTAGCGTGTCCGGATTCTTGAAGTGCTGTCCGAAAGCGGGCGAGAGCGCAGCGGAAACCGCGTACAGCGAAAGCAGAGATACGAACCGCATAATGAACGACCCCTAGTGAGAAGAAAGGCTAGTGAGGCCTTTCGTACCCTTTGATCTTACTATACGGGTCACAATGTCACTCCAGGCCACCCACAAATCGCGCGGGCGACTGATGGTATATTCCACGCCGCGCAGATGCTTTACAGCGCTGCCGATCGCATCGCGCCACGGGTTCGTCAGCGGGTATAGGTTGTAGTTCATATAGAAGATGGGAAATTCAATATTCTCCATCTGCTTCAGCGAATCGGCGGCAACGCCTTCTTCCAGCATCACCTTCGGTCCGGCGAAGATCATGGCATCGGGATGCGAGTTGGTCATCTCCTCCGCAATCAGCTTGCTCAGAAAGCCAGTGTCGCCGTGCTTCTGCTCCAGCGTCTTTAGATTCACTGTACCCAGATTGAGCGAATTCAAGGAATCGCCCAGGGCGGGGAAGTTGATCTGCTCGCTTTCATCCTGGCGATACAGCACCCGCTGTTCCTGCATGTTGAACGCGACAATGCTGAACTTGCAAATCCGCGGCTCCCGCGAAATATTGCGAAGGATGGAAACCAGAGCGTTCGTATCGATTGGCTGCAACGTGGGGGAGAGCGACCGTTGAGGCGCGAAGTTGACCATCACCTTGATAGTCAGAGGCGCCGATTTCTCATCCCGGATCACGGGCGGCTCTTCTTTGAACGGCTCGCGCTCACTGGGCTCCACAATGTTTGCCGCAAGCGACAGCGCCACTTCATGGTCCTTCGGGCTGAGCGCCGCGATGGTATTCCAGTAAGACGTGCACAGGCGCTCTGAGCGGTCGCGCATCAGCCAATCCACATGATAGGTTCCTTCGCCCAAATCGAAGTTGCCTTGCAGATACGCCTCACCCTTCGCTTCATCTTCAATCTTCGGAACGGAAATGTGCTGCGAAAAATAGCGCGGGTGTTCCTTATCCAGATCGGGTGTCACGCGGAAAATCATTGTCAGAGTATTTTCCATTCCGGAAAGCTCCCGCAGCGGAACCGTTACCTCATAGCCGGAATGAAAACGCAGATCGAAGCCGAGCGACGGCTTCACGGGTTCTACACGGCAATCCAGATCTTTGCGCGGGTCCTGACTCTCCAGCACCGCTTCATCGGTGGAGAAAATTCGTACCGCGCCCCCCACGCTGGAGGACTGCATGGCGGATTGGCCGCTCAGAGAGGAAGTGCAACAAAGTAGCGAAAGCGCAAGAAGAGCAGGGTAAAACTGAAAGCCCCGAGTTGGTGCCACAGGCAGGAAACCCATAAAGGAACCCTTCATGCACAAGGTCGCGACAAAAGTGCGTAGTGTCATGTTGTCACACAAATGCTACCGGTTTGCAAGCCCTGTAAAACCAGTACTGGAATACCTGCAACCCGTGTACGTCATGGTACATTCTGCTCTATGTCAAGTTGGCCCCTTTGTGCCGCCCTTCTCCTTGCCATTGGTATCTCTGCCGCCCCCTCCGGTATGGCGCAGAACCGCAAGGTAACCGACGCCGAAGTGGACCGCATTGCGAAATCTGCCATCCTGATCGATACCCACAACGATGTCACCAGCAAAACCGTCGCGGGTTTCGACATCGGCAAAGGAGCCGATGACAATGGCCATACCGATCTGACGCGTCTTCGCGCCGGCGGCGTGGGCGCCGTTTTCTTTGCCGTATTTGTAGGCGCGAACTACACCAACGGCAACCATTCCGCGAATCGCGCGCTCGAGATGATCGATACCGTGCGCCACGATATTGTGGACGGGCATCCGAATGATTTTCTCTTCGCCACCACGGCCAGCGATATTGAACGCGCGCACAAGGAAGGCAAAATCGCTGCGCTGATGGGCATTGAAGGCGGCCATGCCATTGAAGACAGTCCGCGTCTGCTGCGGGATTTTTATGCTCTCGGAATCCGGTATATGACGCTGACCCACAGCAATACGAACAACTGGGCCGATTCCTCGGGTGACACCGAAAAAGCCGGCGTCACGCATCACGATGGCCTCACTCCGCTCGGTAAAGAGATCGTGCTGGAGATGAACCGCCTGGGCATGATTGTGGACATCTCTCACGTCTCCGATAAGACTTTTTGGGACGCGCTTGAAACCAGCAAAGCGCCCCTCTTCGCCTCGCATTCTTCCGCTCGAGCGATTGCGAACATTCCCCGCAATATGACGGATGAAATGATCGCCGCGCTCGGCAAGAAGGGCGGGGTGGTGCAGATCAACTTCGGCTGTGATTTCCTATCTCAAAAATCGGCGGATGCGGCGGCAAAGTCAGGCGGCATGCAAAAATTCATGGCCGTGATGGAACGGTACAAAGACACTCCCGCCAAGCAGCGTGAAGAGATGACTAAGTTGCGCGCCGAAATGGCTCGTACCGCGGTTCGGGCCACGGTAGCGGATGTGGTGGCCCACATCGATCATGTCAAGCAGCTCGCCGGCATCGACGCCGTGGGCATTGGAACCGATTTCGACGGAGTAGGCTGCGTGCCGGAAGGGCTGGACGATGTCTCGAAGTTTCCGAATCTGACCAGAGCGCTGCTCGAAAAAGGCTACTCCGAAAGCGAGATTCGCAAGATCTACGGCGGAAATACACTACGTCTCATGCGCGAAGTGGAGAAAGCCGCCGCCAAGCCGTCGCTTTAGGCCCGGAAATTGCTTCGACGAAGGGAGTTCATGGCCAAAAATCCTGACCTGTTGGCCCGGCTTACTGAGGCGCGCGCCGAAACAGATCGTTTGTTCACGCATCTGGACCCTTCCGCACTGTACCTTCGGCCTATCGACGAACGCCATCGCATGGCGTTCTATTTGGGGCATCTGGAAGCGTTTGATTGGAATCAGATGAAGCAAACGGGTATGCTTGCGGCCTCACCTAATCCGGAATTCGACAATCTGTTTGCTTTCGGAATCGACCCCGAACCCGGGCAGCTTCCGCATGACCAGCCATCCGATTGGCCAAAGCAAGAGCAAATTCACAGTTACAACCAGGGCGTACGCTCCACCATAGACCGCCACCTGCAAGAAGCTCCCGAAGAGAATCTGCGCATGATGATTGAGCATCGTCACATGCACGCCGAAACGTTCGCCTATATTTTGCATAATTTGGAACCGGCGAAGAAAAAAGGCCCCACGGAGCATCTATCTGTTGCCGCTCCCGTTACGCAAACTTTTGTGACCATCCCTTCCGGCTTCTCCACACTGGGCAAAAATTCCGGGGAAGGCTTCGGTTGGGATAACGAATTCAACAAGCTTTCAGTGCCCGTAGCTGACTTTGAAATGTCGAAGTATAAAATCAGTAACGGTGAGTTCCTGGAATACATGAAGCTGACAGGTGCCGCCGCGCCTCATTACTGGTTTGAGCAGCAGGGCGAGTGGTTCTATCGGGGCATGTTCCAGAATGTGCCGCTGCCTCTTAGTTGGCCGGTGTACTGCACCTGGAACCAAGCGTCGCAGTATGCAAGGTTTCACAAGCTGCAATTGCCCACGGAAGCGCAATATCATCGTGCCGCTTTCGGTTCGCCCGTGGATGGCGAAGAGCGGCATTTTCCCTGGTCCTCTGAAGCGGCCGATCTCACAAAGCAAGGCAACTTCGGCTATTCTGCCTGGAACCCCGTAGCGGTCAATGCCTCTCCTGATACGGAGAGTGCATTCGGTGTCGCGCAACTGGTCGGCAACGGTTGGGAATGGACCTCCACCGTGTTCGCGCCGTTCGAAGGGTTCGCCCCCAGCCCCACCTATCCCGGCTATTCCGCAAATTTTTTCGACAACGCGCACTACGTCCTCAAGGGCGCCAGTCCACGTACTTCCGCAACATTGGTGCGCCGGTCGCTTCGCAACTGGTTCCGTCCTGAGTACCCCTACGTCTATGCAACGTTTCATCTGGTGCGCAACTAACTAAAATGTCCGCTCACGCAATTGATCTTTCCCATTTGCTGACAACCCCGCTCGCGCATGACGTCGAGCGCGGGCTCAGTTGCAAAGGCCAAAAGTCTTTGCCCTCTCAGTACCTTTATGACGAGTTGGGCAGCATTCTCTTCGACGCAATTACTGCGTTGCCGGAGTATGGGCTCACCCGGGCCGATAGCCGTCTTCTGCGTGCGCACTCCGCTGAAATTGTAAGCGCGCTGCCCGGCACGCATCTCGGCGCGCATCTCAACATCGTGGAACTTGGCAGCGGCACCGGCGCGAAGACAAGCTGGATTTTGCGCGCGGCCGCGCAAGTGGCGAACGAAGTGATTTATCAACCCATCGACATTTCGGAAACGGCTGTTCAACAGTGCGCCAAAGCCATGGACGCCATCGAAGGAGTGACCGTCCAGCCCCAGACTGCCACCTATCTGGAGGGCCTCGAAAAGATTGCCGCGCGCCGCGATCCTCGTCAATCCATGCTGGTGTTGTTCCTCGGTTCCACCATCGGCAATTTCGATTTCGCTGCCGCGCGCGCATTTCTCTCCAGCATTCGGGCGCTTCTGCAGCCGGGCGATGGCCTGCTTCTGGGTACCGATCTAGTTAAACCGCTGCCCCAAATGTTGGCCGCCTATGACGACCCCACTGGCGTGACAGCGGCATTCAACCTGAATCTTTTAGGCAGGATCAATCGCGAACTCGATGGCAATTTCAACCTTCGCCAGTTCAGCCATGAAGCTAGGTTCAACGAAGGCGAATCGCGCATTGAAATGCATCTCAGGTCGAAGATCGGTCAAACGGTAAACGTCTCCCGGCTGGACCGCCATTTTGTCTTCCGGGCCGGAGAAACCATCTGGACGGAAGGCTCTTATAAGTTCCGGAGGTCTGAGGTGGATGCCATGGCACGGGCCACCGGCTTCGCAGTCGGCGGCCAATGGGTGGATCATGAATGGCCGTTCGCCGAAACGCTTATCATGGCCAAGTGAAACATGGCGGCCGTCGTTGAGTTCCAACAGGTCTCTTACACGCCGCCGGGGCAGGCGCGCCAAGTCCTCCGCAATCTCTCTCTCACTTTGGAAAGCGGCGAAACAGTGGTCTTGCTGGGCCGCAGTGGCAGCGGCAAAACCACCGCGCTCAAACTCGTAAATGGGCTCCTCTTCCCCACCTCTGGCCACGTTCTGGTGGAGGGAAAATCCACTCGCGAATGGGACCCCGTCGCGCTGAAACGGCGCATCGGATATGTCATCCAGGAAGCCGGATTGTTCCCGCATTTTACAGTCAGCCGGAACATTGCGCTGCCGCCCCGCCTGAACGGTTGGGCACCTGAAAAGATTCAAGCGCGCACTGTTGAGATGCTGCGTACCGTGGGTCTTGAAGACTACGCCGACCGTTACCCCCGCCAACTCTCCGGCGGCCAGCGGCAGCGCGCCGGTGTAGGTCGCGCCCTTGCCGCCGAACCCGCGCTTTTGCTTCTCGACGAACCTTTCGGAGCGCTTGACCCAGTCACTCGCCTGGCTCTTCAGCGCGAATTCCTCAAGCTGAAAAAGACCGCCCTCTTCGTCACACACGATATCCGCGAAGCTCTACAGCTAGGCGCGCGCGTGGCTCTGCTCCATCAGGGCGATCTGGCGGTTGTGGCCTCGCCCGCTTCCTTCCAGCAGTCTCAACACCCTGAAGCGCGAGCCTTCCTTGAGGTGCTGCAAAGTGTGGGCTGATCTGGCGCGTGAAGCCCTGTCGCTCACGCTGGAGCACCTCTTCCTGGTTGTCATTTCAGTGCTGCTGGCGGCGCTTATCGCCATTCCAAGCGCCATCGCGCTCACCCGGCGCGAACGCTGGCAGCGTCCCATCGTAGGCCTTGTCAACATCCTGCAAACTATTCCCAGCCTGGCGTTGTTCGGCTTCCTCATTCCTCTGCCGTTCCTGGGCGGAATCGGCAAGCGCACCGCCATCATCGCGCTGGTGCTTTATGCTTTACTGCCCATCCTGCGCAACACGCTGGTCGGCATCACCGGCATCGATGCGTCCGTGCGCGAATCCGCCGTTGCCATGGGCATGACGCCCATGCAAATCTTGCGCGAAGTGGAATTGCCACTCGCCGCGCCATCCATCTTTGCCGGCTTGCGCGTCGCAATGGTAACTACTATAGGTACAGCCGCCATCGCAGCCGCTATCGGTGCGGGCGGCCTGGGCGTATTTATTTTTCGCGGCATCGCGTCGGTAGATAATGCTCAGATTCTAGCCGGCGCCGTTCCGGCCGCATTGATGGCCATCGCGGCCGACGAAGGATTCTCGTGGATCGAACGAAAGCTCTCACCGCCTTAGCGGTACTGTTCCTGACCAGCTGTTCGCACCAGCCGCAATTGGTCGTCGGCTCAAAAAACTTCGCCGAGCAACTCATTCTGGGCGAACTGGTTTCGCAGCATCTGGAAAACACTATCCACTTGCATGTCGTCCGTAAGCTGGATTTAGGCGGCACGCTGCTCGCCCACAAGGCCCTCCAAGCCGGCGAGATCGATCTCTACCCCGAGTACACCGGCACCGCTCTCACCGCCATCTTGAAGCAGCCGCCCGATGCGGATCCCGCTCAGGTGCTTCGCAAGGTTCGCGAAGGATATCTTCCGATGAAACTCGAATGGACTGAGCCCCTCGGCTTCAACAATACATTCGCCATGGTGGTGCGCAAGGAAGATAGCGAATCGCGCAACACGCGAACACTTTCAGAAGCCGCCGCTTTTGAGAAAGGCTGGAAACTAGGAGTGGGCTATGAGTTTGTCACTCGCCCCGATGGCCTACCCGGCTTGATCGGCACGTATCGCCTAAATGTAAAAGGTAGTGTCAAGACCATGGATCTGGGGCTGCTCTATCAGGCCCTCGAACAAGGTCAAGTGGATATGGTGGCAGGCAACAGCACCGATGGCCAGCTCTCCAGCAAACCGTTCACCGTGCTCGAAGACGACCGCCATTATTTTCCGCCGTATCAGGCGGCTTGGGTAGTTCGTCAGGACGCATACCAAAAGTTTCCAGGCCTTCACGAAGCCCTCGCCAAGCTTCAACTGAACACAGAGCAGATGCGGGAGCTAAACCACCAGCTTGAGGCGAATCACACGCCGGTGCGGGAGATAGCCAAGCAGTTCCTCGCGCAACACCGGTGAAGCTGCGTTGGCCGGTCTAGCGAATCACGGTTCCGCCGGGTCGGCCCATGCGCTCAAAACGGCTTGGTGCAATGCTGGCATTGCCGCTAGCAACACGCCGGTCAAACTGTCCTTCCGTAGCCGGCGCTATCATGCCGCGTCCAAAGACACTCGCAGCGCTCGACGGAGACGGTAGGTTTGCGGACGGCAAAACGGTAATCGCTCCCGGTATCGAGGAGTCGGCAAGATTGATCTTCGCCAGAAACGCATCGGAAGCCCCGCCCCCCGGCAACTGTTGAACTGCTCCCTGCGAAATCGCCAGATCGGGTGATGTCGTGGAGCCGGTCAGAAACACTTCGCCACGCAAATTCACAGCCAACCCCACGGCGCTATCGTCGCCGCTGCCGCCATAAAAAGTGGAATAGAGCAGATTTTGGCCATCGGTATCCAGCACGGAAAACACAGCGTCCACGCCGCCCCCACGATTGCCTTGTACGGCATCTCGCGTCACCGGATACTGGTTCGAATCCGTATCTCCCGCCACATACACCGTCCCGTTCGCATCCACCGAAATGGCATTGCCATAATCGCCGCCGTGCGAGCCAAGAAACGTTGTCCACGCTAAACTCTGCCCACCTGACGTGTATTTCGAAACAAAAATGTCCGATGCGCCGCCGTTGTAGCCGGTGTTGTAACTACGGTTCGGAACATCGAAACCGTTGCCCGCCGTCGTGCTGCCCACCACGTAAATGTTGCCGGCCAGATCCACCGCCACCCCGCCCGCCGAATCGTCACCCGAACCGCCGCTAAAAGTCGAAAACACCAATTGGGAACCATCCGGGTTCAGCTCTGTAACAAATGCGTCCAGGGAGCCGTGGCGCGAATGCTGGAACGGCGCATTCGTCTGCGGAAAGCCATCGGAAAAGGTCTCGCCCACAACATACGCATTCCCTTTCAGGTCCACTGCAATGGCGTTTGCCCGATCGTCTGAACCGCCGCCCAGCAGAGTGGAATAAATCGCCGTTCCATCAAAGGCGAATTTCGCCACGAACGCATCGATGCCGCCCCGGTTATTCCGCTGAAACGCGCCATCGTTGGTCGGAAAATCGGTCGATGTCGAGATGCCGGTAAGGTACACACTGCCTTGCGTGTCCACCGCCACCGCATACCCGCGGTCGTCGTTCCCCCCGCCGATATAAGTAGAGAAGAGCAACGTGGTTCCGGCCGGGTCCAACTTCAGCACATACGCGTTGTTCACCCCGTTGTTCTGCTTCTGAAAAGCAGCCGCGACCGGAAAATCTAAAGAGGCGGTGCGCCCCCCAACGAATGCGGAACCGTTTGCATCCACGGCGATACCATTCCCGTAATCGTTATCCGCACCGCCAAGGTCGGCGATATAAACGAAACTGGTGCCATCGGGCGAAATTTTGCGCACCAGCACATCCGAATCGCCTTGCGGAGTGGAAAACGTGGTGCCCGTCAAATACATATATCCGGCGTTATCGGCCGCCACCGCGTTTCCGGCGTCCAGATCGCGGCCACCCAGAAAACTGGAGTACACCAGAACCGGGTCAATCACCAGCGGCAGGGTGTGGTCGTAAGGCCCCACTCGGAATGTGACATCTTTTGCGCCGACAAGGTGAAACCCGCTTTCCACGGGCCGGCGAACTCCATGGACCGTCTGGTAAACCTCAGGCTTACGCTGCACCAGGTTGCCGGCGGCCGTCTTCAAAGTCAGATCCCCTGACCGATCTTTTGCCAGCGATGCGACACCGTCAAAGTGCAGGCGAATCTGGCCGGCGTCAGCCCCTGGCGCAACCAAAAAATCATACTCCAGCTGCGATTGATTCCCGTAATAAACCAAGTCGATTCCGGGGTAAACGCCAGCCGCGCGCACACGCGCATAATTCGGGAGACCGGTAATCCATTTGGTCGAATCCTTCCCATGGAAATAAGAGGAGTGGCCGGGTAAAGTCCCCTCACCGCTGAACTTTGCCCCGCTTCCTGCGCCGACAACAGTGGTCCTTACCTCAGTGCTGTGCGTTTTGTCGCGCACCACAATTCGGGAACCATGGCGGCCCAGTTCCATGTAATAGCCCGTGCCACGTCCCACGAACTCTGCTTCGGCCGCCGCTTGGCCTCGGTTCGGTTCAAACAAAAGGGGCATCCTGGCCAATTGTTCCGCCGAAGGTGCCGCCAACAACTTGCCAACCGCCACCACCATCGCCATGCCGCGCGTAATTGTTAAGAAGTGTCTCATCGCTTGTGGTCTCTATTGAAATGAACCGTTTGGCCGCCCGTTGGTTTCGATCATGAAGGAGGCTTAATGTCTTCCAATGTACCGTGCCTGACTCATTCTGAAGCGTAGAGCTGAGCCAGAGCATTGCTATACTTGTACATTCGATCTCTATGCCGTTGAAACCCATCGCTGCTAACAATACAGCGGAGAAAAAGATCTACCTTCTGAAACCGCGTGGGTTCTGTGCGGGTGTTGTCAGGGCGATCGATGTAGTTAAAATTGCACTCGATCTGTACGGCCCGCCCGTGTACGTCCGCAAGGAAATTGTACACAACAAGCACGTGGTGGAAGAACTTCGTCAGGCTGGTGCCATCTTTGTGGAAGAGGTAGACGAAATTCCCGCCGGTGCGCGCGCCATTTTCAGCGCCCACGGCGTTTCGCCCGAAGTTCGCAAGGAAGCCAAGTTTCGCAGTCTGCAAGTGATTGACGCCACTTGTCCGCTGGTGACCAAAGTCCATTTGGAAGCCGTCAAATTCGCGCGCGAAAACTACACCATCGTGCTCATCGGCCACGAGGGGCACGACGA
>Ga0123338_10005402_pt1 | contig 10954 bp, 10 predicted proteins | sample grotaG_FD_89793 | JGI IMG/M metagenome (GOLD analysis project Ga0123338, IMG submission 89793) | Glacier valley bacterial and archeal communities from Borup Fiord, Nunavut, Canada, to study Microbial Dark Matter (Phase II) -... | ecosystem: Environmental > Aquatic > Freshwater > Ice > Glacier ...
CGGCGCGCGTGGCTCGATGCTGCAAGATGTCGAGAAGCAGCGCCGTACCGAAATCGATGTGATCAACGGCGCAATCGTCGAGGCCGGGCAGCGTCTCAACATCCCGACGCCCTACAACGAGAGCATGGTCTGGATGGTCAAGGCGCTGGAAGAGACGTTCGCTTCAAAATAACAGAAGTTTTTCTATGACAACCCAACTCCGTTTTTTCGGTGTGGCTGCTTACGAATTGATCACCAGCGCGGGCAAGCACATTCTGCTCGACCCATTTCTGGATGACAACCCCGGCAGCCCACTCAAATCGCACGAACTGGAACAGGTCGATTTGATCATCGTCTCGCACGCGGCATTTGATCACCTCGGCGATACCGAAGCGCTTGCGCGGCGCACAGGCGCACCCGTGATCTGCGGCGGCGAAGTGAAGGCGTACCTGACCGCGAAAGGCATCTCGCCCGATCAAATCCGCGCGACGACATGGGGCATTGCCGTCGAAGTGGCGGGCATCAAGGTCCAACCCGTCGAGTGTCACCACTGGTCACAAATCCAGATGCCGGACGGCACATTCGCGTCAGGTGTGCCGATGGGCTTCATCGTCTATGCCGATCCGGGTGTGCGCTTTTACCATTATGGCGATACCGCGATTTTCAGTGACCTGAAACTGATCGCGCAGTTGTATCAGCCGACAATTGGCTGCCTTGGAATCACTAACCCCACCGAAGTCACAGCGCGCGTGCGCGGTCCCGGTCGCCTGCTGACCGCTGAGATGAACCCTTACGAGGGAGCGCTCGCCGCGCATTGGCTCGGCCTGCAAACGGCGCTACCCTGCCATTATCTCGATGCGGATTGCGCCGATGTTCACGACTTTGTGCGCCATCTGGATGCACTGCCGGGCGAGGGTGGCAAGCGTCCGCACGCAGTGGTACTAAAGCCGGGCGATGTTTATGAAATTCAACCGGAAACAACGCTAATTCAATAAGGATTATCGATTTTGCGCGCTGCGATTATGGACGCGCCGCTGCATATGCACGTCGGCGCAGTGGAAGAACCGCATCTTGAAGCTGATGAAGTGATCGTATCGGTCGGCGCGGCGGGCATTTGCGCGGGGGACATATATTATTACCTCGGCAAAAATCCCTACGCCGCCTATCCGCAGGTCTGCGGACACGAGATCGCGGGTGTGGTGAATGAGGTTGGCGCGAATGTACGCGGCATCGAGATCGGCGCGAAGGTCGTGGTCGAGCCGTTTCTCGGCTGTGGACATTGCTACCCATGCCGCGTTGGGAAAAGCAACTGCTGCGCCAACCTGCGGATTATCGGCGTGCATTTGCCGGGCGGCTATGCGGAGCGCGTCAAAGCGCCCGCCACCCATATTCATCGCGTGCCGGATGGCCTTTCGTTGGCCTTCGCGTCGTTCGCGGAACCCGTCGCGGTGGGCGTACAGGCGTGCCGCCGGGGTGAGGTCGGCGCGGAGTACGTCTTGATCCTCGGCTGTGGACCGATTGGGCTGGCGCTGATCGAGGTCGCCAGATCACGCGACGCACATGTCGTCGCGACCGATGTAGTCCAATCGCGGCTGGAAGTCGCGGCGCAGCTTGGCGCGGAAACGCTGCTCTCCGATGATAGACTGCTATCGACTGTACTGGAACAGACGCACGGCGAAGGCGCACCCGTCGTCATCGAGGCAACGGGCAACGCGCAGGTCATGCAATCGACAGCGGCATTGGTCGCGGCGGGCGGGCGGATCGTCATTGTCGGGTTGGTCAAAGAGGGCGTCCCGATTGCGTTCCCCGGCCTCGACCTGACGCGCAAAGAGATGACGATCCTCGGTTCGCGTGCATCCGTGAACTGCTTCCCGGAAGCGCTCGAACTGCTGGCAAGCGGCGCGATCCAGTACCCGCGTATCGCGACCGAATTCGATTTGTGGGATGCGCCACGCATTTTCGCGGAGCTGGCCGAACACCCGGCAAAAGTGCATAAAGGCGTGCTGATGCGAGACATAACCTCATGAGATTGTATACCTTCGATCTGGATGGTCAGCCGACTGTCGGCGCAGAACGTGACGGCAAGCTGATCCCGCTGCCACAATTCGCGGATATGCTGACGCTGATTCGCACCTCGACGCCCGACACACTTCGCGAAGCACTGGCAAGCGCAACGCAGCCGGGCTACGCGCTTGATAAGGTGAAATTGCACGCGCCGATCCCACAGCCGGGCAAGGTGCTGTGCAGCGGGGTCAATTATCACAGCCATTTTAAGGAAAACCCGACTGCGAAAATACCGGAGTCGCCGTTCTTCTTCGCCAAACTACCGAACGCCGTGACCGGATCGGGGCAGCCGATTATCCACCCCAAATTGACGCAGCAGCTTGATTACGAAGTCGAATTCGCGGTCGTGATCGGGCGCACGCTGCACGCCATCGCGGAAAGTGAGGTGATGGCCGGGATTTTCGGCTATACAGTCTTGCACGATGTTTCCGCGCGTGATGTACAGTTCAGGGACAACCAGATCACGCTTGGCAAGAACTTCGATACATTTGCGCCGATTGGACCGTGCATCGTGACCGCCGACGAAATTCCGCACCCGGAGACGCTCGCGCTGCGCAGCTATATCAATGGCGAAATGATGCAGAACGGCTCAAACGCCGATTGGGTGTTCAGCCTGCCACGCCTGATCAGCGCGCTGGCTGCCGTGATGACGCTGCAACCCGGCGACATGATTTCGACTGGTACGCCGTCCGGGGTGGGCGTGTTCCGCAACCCGCAGGTATTCCTCAAGCCGGGTGATCAGGTCGTGGTCGAAGTCGAGTCGATTGGCCGCCTCGAAAATTACGTCGTCGCAGAAGCCTAAAGGGGTAAATATGGCGTTGTTCAATGGGCTGGATCACATTGCTATCGTGGTGCGCGATACGGATACCGCGCTCATGCTCTACCGTGATACACTCGGCTTCGCTGTGCTGTTCAGTGAGGTCTTGGATGAGCAAGGCGTGCGGCTGACGCACCTTGATCTGGGTAATGTTAATTTGCAGCTTGTCCAGCCACTCAATGCCGATCATGCTCTGAGCAGGTTTCTGGATGAGCGCGGGGAAGGGCTGCATCACCTCTGTTTTAATGTCGCGAACGTGCGGGAGAGCATGGCCGAACTGCCCGCGCACGGCTTGCACTTACGGGACGCCGTGCCGCGACGGGGTCCACTAGGGCGCGCGGCGGCGTTCATCGATCCGCAGATCACGAATGGCGTGCTGATCGAAATCACATCGGAGCCGACACCGTAATCTTAAATGCCCGTTGCGAAGCGTGAGAGCGGCTGCAAGTCGCACGCGCCAAAGCTGACGATGTGGCCTAAAATATGCTGATGTACAGGCAACAGGCGCAGCAGCGTACCCGTGATCGTCTACGGCGACCCCAGTTTCAACGTTTCGATCCCCTCTTCCCTTGCGTGGCTCCGTGAGGATTTCACGGGCGCGACGCTCGATGAATGGCGTGCGGCGCTCATCGCGGCGGGTCAGTTGGAGCAAGCCGCGGAAGATTGGCCGGATGCGTCACAGGTTTTGCGCGAAGCTGCCCGTAGCTTGACGGATGCTGCTGCCGAAGGTTTCTATGGGCGTTGCATGGGTGGCGAACCCGATGCTACAGCGTTTCGGAACGTGCTTGCGCATCCGGCATTCGCGACCGATATTCTGCCGAAATTCAAATTGCCGGAAAGTTTCGCGTTCTATGCGCTTTACCCGGAGCAGTTTATCGGTTCCGTCGAGCGCTTTATCGCGGACCACCCCGCGCCCGCTCACGTCGCGCTGATCGGCATTCGCAGCATTGGCACGTCGCTGAGTGCGATTTGCGCGCGAGTGTTCATCGCGCATAGCTGGCAGGTGACGCGCTTCACCGTGCGCCCGACCGGACACCCCTTCTCGCGCGTGAGCGAGATCGATGCGGCACAGCTCGCGGGCGCGGAATACGCGCTGATCGTGGATGAAGGTCCCGGCCTCTCCGGGTCATCGATGGCGAGCGTCGTCGAAGCGTTGGAACGGGTCGGCTTCGCGCAGGAGCGGATTGCGTTCTTCGCCACGCGCGCGGGAATGCTCGGCCATGCCGCGTCCGACACGGTGCGCGCGATTTGGGAGCGCACGCCGCGCTACTTGCCGTCTGAGGCGCGCTTCGACGGGCTGGCCTTGCCGGAAGCACTCGTGGAAGCCTCGCGGCGGCTTTATCTTGATGATCCGGTCGTGAAGTGTGAAGACATCGGCGGCGGGGGGTGGCGGCGTATTGTCTATGCAGATGAGGCCGAGTGGCCGCCTGCCTTCGCGCCTTTCGAGCGTCCGAAGTATCTGGTCACGCTCGCGAGCAGGAAGCGCATTTTATGGAAGTTCGAGGGCTTGTGCAGCGATGAAGCTGGCTATCTTGCGAAATTCGAGTTTTATGATTTTAATCAGCCGATAGGGTTCACAAAGGTGCAGGTCCCCTCGTTTGCGGGCTTCCTTGCTTGGGAATGGGTGACAGGCAAAACTCCATCGCGTGCCGATCTCTCGTGGGAGCTAATGCAACCCGCAGGAAGTTACATGCGGGCTGTTAAAGGCGACACGCTTTCCGAAGAGGAACAGAAAGCCGCGCTTGATCGCCTGATCGAAATGGTTTATTGGAACACCTGGGAGTCGCTCGGTGAGCCGACCGCGCAGGCGCTCAAGCGCTGGATGGAGGCGGCGCGAGCTGCGCTGCCTGCCACACCGCCGCGCTTTGAAGATGGACGCTTCGCGCCGCATGATTTTGTCATCGTGAAGGACGGTGAGTGGTTGAAAATCCGCCATTCGGCGCACGCACTCGATCATACATGGATCGGCAAACAATCCGCGACGTGGGACCCCGCCGGGATGATTATCGAATGGGCGCTTGACGACGACCAGACAAAAATGCTGCTCGCGTATTATGAAGCGGTCCCGGTGGATGAATTGAGATTCTACTGCGTTGCCTACGCTGCATTCAAGGTAGGGATGACCGCACTGTGTGCCGGGATGTGGTCGAACGACGCAGACGAAAAAGCGCGGCTGGACGAGGCGTATGTGTTCTATCTGCATCAATTGCGCGTGCTGACCGATAAGCTGACAACTGACGCGCGGCCATGAATGGGGCGCTATTACGGGACGGTGCATCGTCGCGTAGCACCACCCAATGACGAGTCCAAAGGTATTCAAGACCCGGCATAAGCGCATTCCAACGGACCAGCGACCCTGATCACGTCCTTTTTACCCGTTTGTTGGTCTGAGCCGTCCCTCCCGAATGGAAAAAAGTAGTTCAACTGGGTAGCTATCCAGCACGTTCAGAACACGCGGTGTGGCTGACCGTCCGTCACACAGCGCTTGCTGCTCAACCAGAGGTCGTCCGCTAGTCGTGCGGTCCGCTAAACCGCCAAACAACCGAGCATAGTCACGTTTCAAGCATCCATAAAATGCGCGAAAATGGCCGCCTTTCACCGCAAATAAGAGGCCAATCGTCAACACTTCTCCAGGATGCAATGTCGCTTGAGGGACTTTTTTGACCGACCCGATTGGGTCATCGACAGTACACAACATTGCAATGATCATCTCTTCAGTACTCATGCTTTGCCTCAACTTCGGTGTGCTTACCTTAAGGTTGCCGCACTTCCATGACTATCTTAACTTGCACCATTGGTTAGTAGTCCACCACACTGAATTTCGGAGGTTGTGGACGCTAAAAATGGCGTCTCTACAGCCCACTCACTGCACACCCCAATCGGTAAAATCTCCTGTGGTGGACTACTAGTTTCGATTCAAACGCGGGTCTAGCGCATCGCGCAAGCCATCACCGAGCAGATTGAAGCCCAACACGGTGAGCATAATCGCGAAGCCGGGGAAGAAAACCAGATGCGGCGCGGTGAACACGTAATTGCGCGCCTCACTGAGCATTTGTCCCCACTCCGGCGTGGGCGGCTGCGCGCCGAGTCCGAGGAACGACAGGGCTGCGGCATCCAGCACCGCGCCCCCAATGCCGAGCGTCCCTTGAACAATGAGCGGCGTCAGGATATTCGGCAAAATCTGCTGAAAAACGATGGTTCGCGGAGCAGCACCAAGCGCACGTTCGGCGGTGATGTATTCAAGTTCCTTGACGGAAAGCACACTCGCGCGGGAGAGGCGCGCATACACCGGGATCGAGACAATCGCAATCGCGAGCAGCGCGTTTGAGAGGCCGGGACCCTGTATCGTGACAATCGTGATCGCGAGCAACAGTGATGGAAATGCGAGCAGCACATCCATGAAGCGCATGATCAGATTATCGAACCAACCGCCGATGTAGCCTGCCAGCAAGCCGAGCAGCGTCCCAATCGTGATCGCAAAGGCAACACTCGCAATGCCAATCGGGATCGAAGTTCGCGCACCGTAGATGATGCGGCTGAACATATCGCGCGCGTTCAGGTCAAGGCCGAGATAATGCTGCGGCTCCACGCAGCCGAACGCGGCGGTGCAAGGCGCTTTGCCGGGGAGTCGTCCGACTTCGCCGGGCTGCCCGATCATAGAGAGGATCGGATCGTGCGTGGCGATTTGCGGCGCGAAATCTCCGGCTAATACGAGTGTCGTAACGATGACGAAGCCGATTGTGCCGACGCGCTTACGGAACAGCGCGGTCACAGTCTCGATTAGCGCCCCGCCGCGCGTCCGGTCGTAGAGGAAGATCGCGATTCCCGCCGGGAGTGCGACGAGGTAGGTCAGGCTGTTCAGCAATTTGAATGGCGCGTTGATGCTCCCAAAGGCGGGGACAATATCAAGCAACGCGGTCAGGCCGATCAGCGCGAGACGGACCAGCATCGTCAGGAGAATACAAATCGCGACTGTGTTTCTGATAGAAATGGGCTTGATCGCGACTTTTTCACGCGGCGGGCGCAGGCTGATAGCGGCGGGTTGTGCAGTGTCCATACTTAGCCTAACCGGATGCGCGGATCGAGGAAGCTGTAGAGCGCATCAACGAACAGATTTATAAAGACGAACGCGATAGCCGTAACGAGCGTAATGCCCTGCACCAATGAATAATCGCGCGCGGTGATGCCATCGAAGAGCGTCTTGCCGATCCCGGTAAAGCCGAAAATCGTCTCGGTGAGGACCGCACCTGCGATCAGCCCGCCGAAATTGAGGCCAATCACCGTCACGACGGGTAGCAGCGCGTTCCGCAGCGCGTGGCGCGTGACGACGCGAAATTCATATAGACCCTTCGCGCGTGCCGTCCGCACATAATCCTGGCCGAGTGTTTCCAGCACGCTGGAGCGCGTCATGCGCGCAATGATCGCAAGCGGGATCGTCCCGACCGCGACCGCGGGCAAAATCAAATGCCGGAACGCATCCCCGACAAGCGCGAGATTGCCTGTGAGCAGGCCGTTGAGCAGATTCAATTGCGCAAGAAAAACGAGAATATTGCTCGGCGTCTGGCCGTCCTTGACCCACCCCCATAAAGTATAAAACGGGAGCGGTACAGCCCCGGCGGTGAGGCGACCCGCAGGCGGTAGCGCGAAGGGTGTCCCCTTGAGGACGACGCCGAATAGATAGGCGAGCAGCAGACCGAGCCAGAAGACGGGCATCGAGACGCCGATATTCGCGCCGACCATCGTACCGACATCGAGCGCGGAATTATAGCGATACGCAGAAATGATACCGAGCGGAATGCCAATAATTACAGCAAAAATGGACGCCATGAGCGTCAGTTCAAAGGTAACGGGCAGCCGTTCCGCGAGCAGGTCCACCACCGGACGGCTGTAGCGGAATGAGTCGCCCAGATCGCCGCGCAGTACGTTCGTAAGATAGACGATAAATTGTGTTGGAAGCGGCTGATCCAGCCCTTTTCGTTTGAGGTACGCATCGCAGGTTTGCGCGGTCGCTTTTTCGCCAAGCAGGGCGCGGCATGGATCGCCGGGAATGAGCCGCCCTAGGATGAACGTCACGAGCAGAATGCCGAACAGAACAGGGATCGCGAGGATTAGACGGCGCAGAAGGAACGCACCCATGAACAAACTCCGACAAAGCAAGACATCAATGAGCCAAAATGAGGCGCGGGGATAAATCCCCGCGCTATTACGGTCCGGTTTTGTTCAACGATTGGCAAGCCGGACCGTGTTAGCCCGGCCATGAGTGACCGGGTGAGGTTTACTTGGCGGGCGGCGCGTTCAGGAAGCCGCCGAAAGAGGCGGTCAGGTAGCTGAACTGCGTTTCGCGCCCGGTGTGCAGCGGGCTGGAAGCATCCCACTGGGCGATGTACGAGGTCGCGACATCGTTGGCCGTGAGCGCCGAACCGTCGTGGAACTTGACACCAGTGCGCAGCTTGCAGGTCCACTCGGTCAGATCGGCGTTCGGGGTGCAGGCAGTCGCCAGCTTCGGGATCGGGGCCGTGCCGCCGATTTCGTAACCGTAGAGGCTTTCCGCAACCTGGCCGCAGATACGGAACGCTTCGCCGTCGGTCTCATCCGGGCAATAGAGGCCGCCCGGCTCGCCGCCCTGAATGAAGACGAGCTGATCGCCCTTCGTGTTCTGCATGAAGGCGAACTTCTCATCGGTCAGCGGGCTGGCCTGTGCGCCAGCGATAGTCGTCTTGAAGGCCATAGCGGAGCCGCCGTTGGCAATCGGGACCATCGGGACGAGATCGCGGACCTGCTTGTTGGCTTCCTGATAGAGCGGGTAGCGGACCTTCGGATCGGCGGATTGCTGCGCCTTCGCGAGCGGCTCCGTGATTTCCTTGAAGGTCTTGCCGAAGGTCGGGTTCGCGCCCGCACCGAAGTGGTAATCGAGGAAGTTGGTCGCATCCGGCCAATCCGCGCCCCAGCCGAGCAGGAAGAGCGGGAATGTACCCTTGTTGGTCTGCGTGATGTACGTGCTGGATTCAACTTCGTTCAGCGTGACATCGAAGCCGATTTCCTTCAACTGCGCTTGCAGGTCCTGCGCGACGATGGCAGGTTGCGGCAGGTAGCCGCGCACGACGTTACGGTAGCTCAACGCCACCTTGATCGGGGTCGCGACGCCGCTTTCCGCGATGAGCTGCTTGGCCTTCGCGATGTCGCGCTTGAACGGCTCGACTTCTTTGGTGAAGCCGAAGATCGCTTTCGGAACAAACTGGCTGGCGACGGTCGAACCCTTCGGGTAGAAGTTATCGACAATGCGCTGCTTGTCGATGGCGTAGGCAATCGCCTGACGGACCTTGAGGTTATCGAACGGCGCAATCGTGTTCTGCATACCGAGATACATCACGTTCAACGCCTGACGCTCGTATAGCTTCAGGTTGCTATCGCCGCTGACGACGGCGAAATCGCCCGGCGCAACGTTGTCGATGCCGTCTGCGGTCCCGGCTTGCAGCTCGACGAGGCGGGCGCTGGCGTCGGTCGTCCACTTGATCACGACGGTCTTGGTCTTGGCCTTCTCACCCCAATAAGCGTCGTTGCGGGTGAGGATAATCTGATTGCCCTTATCCCACTTTTCCAGCTTGTAGGGACCCGTGCCGATTGGCAAATTGTTGATGTCGCCCTTGCCGCTCGTCTTTTGCAGATAAGCCGCTGGCGAAATCTGGAAGGCCTGGAATGCGATCTTGGCGAGGAAGGCGGCGTCTGGCGCGCAGAGCGTGAACTTTACGGTAGAGGCGTCGGTCGCGGCGATGGTTTTGAATTCGCCACCATAGGTGCAATCTTTGGCAGAGAGCGAAACGAGGTCGCCCTGTGCGGCGCTCGGACGGGCGGACCCGGCCAGCACCAGCGAGAGCAAAATAGCAACAATAGCTGCACGTGAAAAGGCTTTCATACAATCTCCCCTGAAAATATGGGTTCTGCACGCTTGCAGAGAGCGCACATTATAATAGGCACTGGTATTCAATACAAAAAAGCGAGTTGACGATGAAAAGTAGTTTTGCAATTGGCGATATTCACGCGGAGGCGGGCTTGAAGGCGCGCGGCTATCTGAGCGTGCCGGAGACCGCCGTGCAAATGCCTGTCGTGGTGGTGAATGGCGCGGGTGAGGGTCCGACGCTGCTGGTCACGGCGGGCATTCACGGGGGCGAGTATCCGAGCATCGAGGCGGCGATTCGCTTCGGGCGCGAGCTGGACCCGGCGCAGGTCTGCGGGCAGATAGTCGTGATGTCTCCGGTGAACCTGAGCAGCTTCCACGCGCGGCAGGCGTTCGTCACACCGGAAGACGGCAAGAACCTGAACCGCGTATTCCCCGGCAAGGCGCGCGGCACGGTCGCAGAGCGTATGGCCGCCGTGATCATGGGCGAAGTCGTGCCGCGCATCGACGCCTGGGTAGACCTGCACGGCGGCGACATCCCGGAGGCGTTGATCCCGTTCGTCGGCTTCATTGAGGGTGAGGACGCGGGGCTGAACGAGCAGCTACGTGACCTTGCAGGGGCGTTCGGCATTGAATATCTGCTGCATCCGAGCCACCTGCCGGGGACGACCGTCGCGACCGGAACGGCGCTGGGTATCCCGGTGCTGCTCGCGGAGGCGGGGCAGCTTGGCATCCTCGACGAGGAGAATACGGACCTGCTGCTGCGCGGCTGCCGCAATACGGCACAGTGTTTGGGCATATTGACGGGGACGCCCACGCGGGTGCGGCTGACCGAGTTCATGAATTGGCCGTGGGTGCGGGCGCAGGAAAGCGGCTGCTGGTATCCGGCGGTGAAGCTGGGCGATACAGTGCGCAAGGATCAGATTGTGGGGGTCGTGAAGGATTATTTCGGGGAGCCGATCACGGAATATCGCGCGATGGCGAGTGGCCGGATATTGCTGCTTTGCGCGGCGATGTCGGTCAACCCGAATGATCCGCTGCTCGCGGTGGCGTTCTAAAAATGCAGACGGACGCCAAAAATGGCGTCCCCACGCAGACAGCGCGTTTTGTAGGGACAGGATTCTTGCGGTCTGGAGCCTAATGGGGGACGCCCGTCGAGAGCGCTTTCGCGAGAAAGGTTTTCGTGAAGTAGCGCTTGC
>Ga0123338_10005403_pt1 | contig 10950 bp, 10 predicted proteins | sample grotaG_FD_89793 | JGI IMG/M metagenome (GOLD analysis project Ga0123338, IMG submission 89793) | Glacier valley bacterial and archeal communities from Borup Fiord, Nunavut, Canada, to study Microbial Dark Matter (Phase II) -... | ecosystem: Environmental > Aquatic > Freshwater > Ice > Glacier ...
CGCCCCCAATAGTTCCACGTGGAACACCACCGCCCGCAGTCGCCGAAAAACTCGATAACTAATCAACTGAAAGCTGATCCAGCCTCCCTCCCTGACCCGCCCCCACATCCAAACCCAACCGCCAAAGTTCCACGTGGAACGCCCAATCGCCCAAATCCCTGGTATCCCCATTACGCCTTTGCCCTGGTTCTTCTCCGTATTTATCCGTGCCCGTCCGTGTAATCCGTGTTAAGTTTTCCACACCCCAAACCCGCAACCCTCATCAATCCCTCAGCATTTCCAGCCTTCCACACGTTCTCCACAGCTTTCGGCACTTCTGCACAACCCACCCCGCATTGCCACGCCCCGCACTCCCCGATACCCTCGTTCTACCGCAATGATCACCATCCACCCACCCACCAAGCGCATTTCGACACAGGATCCCACTGCGGATCCCGCCGCGGCACCTCAACCTGCCACCCCGCCACCCTTCTCTCGCGTCATCGCCGTCGTCAACCAGAAAGGTGGTGTCGGCAAGACCACCACGGCTATCAACCTGGCCGCCGCCCTGGCCCTCGAAGGCCTCCCCACGCTCCTCATCGACTGTGACCCCCAGGCCAACACCACAGGAGGCCTCGGCTTCGGCCGCAGCGAATCCCGCCTCAGCATCTACGACCTCCTCATGGGAACAACCCCTATCTCTGAAGTCCTCCAGGCCACCGAAGTCCCTAATCTCACCCTCGCCCCCGGCAGCAAAAACCTCATCGGAGCCAATCTGGAGCTAGTCAGCCAGGACCGCCGCGAATTCCGCCTCCGCGACGCCCTCGCCCCCATCCGCGCCGACTACCCCTTCATCCTTCTCGACTGCCCCCCGGCCCTCGATCTCCTCACCTTGAATTCCCTGGTCGCCGCCGACGGCCTCCTCGTCCCCATGCAGGCCGAGTACTTCGCCCTCGAAGGCATCTCCGAGCTAATGTCCACCCTCAACCGCGTCGCAGGTGCCTTCAACGCCGGCCTCGCCCTCGACGGCGTCCTCCTCACCATGTACGACGACCGCACCAACCTCTCCCAGCAGGTCACCGAAAACCTCAAAGAATTCTTCGGAGAAAAACTCCTCAAAACCGTCATACCCCGCAACGTCCGCCTCGCCGAAGCTCCCAGCCACGGCAAACCCGTAGCCCTCTACGACCCACGCTCCCGCGGAGCCGAAGCCTACCGAGACCTCGCCCTCGAACTCCTCACCCGCAACCACGTCGAAAGCCCCGAACAGAAAAAACGCAAAGCCGCCGAAGCCGAAGCCCCCACCACCGAAAAGAAAAAAGTCCGCTTCTGGCCCTACAACAAATAATTCAACACGCTCTATGTCAGGTACAACGGTTTTGCGTTCTCTCTACATAGTGTTACGCCATAGCGAAATGTATCTCTCCTCCGCCTCATGGCCAACGGCCCGCCACATATTCAGCCTGGGCCGAAGGCCTAGGTAAGCGTCCCAGGGAAAACAAGAGCGCTGAAGGCGCGACACATGGATGTAACCACTACGCCAAAAGACCAACCCCAACGCCTCCGCACCTCACCACGCAACGAAGATGAAGTGTCCAGTTTTATCCAACAACACACCACAAATGACCACGGAAAAACACCACAAAATGACCACACACACCACCAACGATCCCAAGCGCCGCGCCCTCGGCAAGGGCCTCGAATCCCTCCTCCCCCAGCGTCCCGCCGCACCCGCAACTCCTGTCGAATCAGCGGGTAAACCCCTCGAACTCGACGTCGAACTCATCGACCGCAACCCCTTCCAGACCCGCACCCACTTCGACGAGGCCAAACTGGCCGAACTCGCCGCCTCCATCACCGCTACGGGAGTCGTGCAACCTATCGTTGTCAAAGCACTTATAGGCGGACGCTACCAGCTCATCATGGGCGAGCGCCGCCTCCTCGCGAGCAAAAAAGCCAACAAGACCCACATCCCCGCCATTGTCCGCCAAGTATCTGATTCGCAGGCACTTGAGATGACCATCGTAGAAAATCTCCAGCGCGCCGATCTCAACCCCATGGAACAAGCCAGGGCATATCAACGACTTAGCCACGACTTTCAGATGACCCAGGAACAGATGGCCGTACGCACCGGCAAGGAGCGAGCAAGCGTCGCTAACTTCCTTCGTTTGTTACGCTTACCAGAAGCCATCCAGCACAAAGTCGAAGCCGGCGAACTCACCTTCGGCCACGCCCGCGCCCTCCTCGCCCTAAACGACCCCGAATCAATCACTTCCGCCGCACAAAAGGTCATGGCCCTCACCATGTCCGTCCGCCAGACCGAGTCCTACGTCCAGAACCTCATCAACCCCGAAGCTAAACAAAAAAAAGAAGATAAGCCCGTCGAGATCGACCCCAACGTACGCGAAGCCCAGGAAAAACTCCAGCGTACGCTAGGCTTAAAAGTCCATATTGAAGACAAAAAAGGCAAGGGCCGCGTCATCATCGAATACTCCGGCCTCGCAGACTTCGACTCCCTGCTCTCCGCCCTCGGCGGCAACTAACACAAATCAATGGAGATATCAGCATGAACGCACGCCTCCTCCTCGCCCTTTCTCTCCTCGCAACAGCCCCGCTCACCGCGCAAACACGCACCCTCCTCCGCACTGGCCACCTCCTCGACGTAAAAACCGGAGCCGAACCCACCGCTCAAACCATCATCATCACCGGCGACAAAATCACCGGCATCGCCCCCACGGCCACCACTCCTAAGTTGCTTGAAGACAAAGAGATAGACCTCACCCGGTACACCGTAATGCCGGGTCTTATCGACGTCCACACCCACCTCACCAACGCCAATAACTTCGATCCCTACTTCGAACTCAGCATGACCCCCGGCAAAGAAGCCATCATCGGCGTTGAAAACGCGAAGGTTACGCTCGAAGCCGGCTTCACCTCCGTCCGCAACGTGGGCGCAGGCGGCTTCACCGACGTAGCTCTGCGCGACGAAATCGATGCAGGCCACATCCCCGGCCCCCACATGCAGGTCAGCGGACCAGCGATGGGAATCACTGGTGGCCACTGCGACGAAAACCTTCTCCCCATCCAGTATCACGTTGTAGCAGAGGGAGTTGCGGACGGCATCGCAGCCGTCCAACACAAGGTCCGTGAAAATGTAAAGTATGGTGCCGACGTCATTAAAATCTGCGCCACAGGGGGCGTCCTCTCCAAAGGTGACGACCCTCAAGCCAGCCAATACACGCGCGAAGAGATGCAGGCCATCGTCGCGGACGCCCATCGCCTGGGCCGAAAAGTGGCCGCCCATGCCCACGGGGCGCAAGGCATTCTCTGGGCAACCGAGGCAGGCGTCGACTCCATTGAACACGGCTCTTACATCGACGATGCCGACATCAAAGCGATGAAAAAGAATGGTACATACCTCGTTCCCACCGCTTACCTAGCCGATTGGGTACCGCAGAACATGCACCTGCCGGACTTTTATCAGAAGAAGATGATCGACGTGAGCGCTGCACTGAAAGCCAATCACAAGAAGGCGATCGCCGCCGGCGTGAAGGTCGCCCTGGGCACCGATTCGGCAGTCTATCCGCATGGTCTCAACGCGCATGAAGTGGATGTCTACGTGAACCAATACGGCATGTCGCCACTCGCGGGCATTCAAACCGGCACGGTCAACGCGGCTGACCTGATGGGTTGGACGGATCGCACCGGTACGCTTGAAGCGGGTAAGTGGGCGGACATCATCGCTGTCGACGGAGACCCACTCAAGGATGTTCGCATTCTCCAGCATGTTTCGTTCGTGATGAAGTCCGGCGTAGTCTACAAGAACGAGATCCCGAAATAGTCACGTCATCAGCGGGGTTTTGCACGAAAGGATGTCGCGCTTCCGCGCTCTTATGAAAGCTTCCGCTCTTGAATTCAGGCTTCGTTTTTTTATCCATGCCGTCATTTATGTGCTTGGATTCACTGCGCCTTGGAACTACCTGCTGCACCTGGATAATGGGATCGGGCCTCGCCAGCTTATCGCGGCGTGGCTGACGCACCATCTCTCGTTAGGCTTTGCTACTGCAAGCAGTGCGGTCACCGTAATCGCGCTGCTCTTTGCGATTGGAGGTGCTGCTCTGCGGACGTGGGGCACGGCCTATCTCAGTGCGTCTGTAATGAAGGATGGCACCATGCACGGCGACTCAGTGGTTGCCGACGGACCATATAGGTATCTTCGCAACCCGCTGTACCTCGGTACCTGGCTGCACAGCGTGGCGCTGGCCATGTTGATGCCACCTAGCGGAGCCATCTTCAGCCTGGTTGTAATCGGCATCGTTCAGGTTCGGCTCATTGGAGGCGAAGAAGCTTTTCTTACAGAACGGCTGGGAGCAGCGTATCTTGCCTATCAAGCCGCAGTGCCAAGATTCTTCCCTTCCCTTCGGCCTCGCGTCGCTTCATCCGGAGCGCGGCCAAGCTGGGGCTCTGCGTTTGTGGCAGAGACTTATATGTGGGGCGTTGTGATCTCGTACGCTATGGTGGGCTGGCGCTACAACGCGATTCTCGTCATTCAGGGCGTCATTATTTCACTTGGGGTTTCTCTTGTAGCGCGCGCCTTCCTACCGAAAAAATAACCCGTTGCCCACTGGAGATTTTCCAGGGACAACGGGCTTGTATGCACTTCATGCAGACGCGCGGTGTATGCGGTTCGCAGTTGGGATTACGAAGGGCGACCGTATCGAACACACTCTTCGCTGAGAGAGTTGGCCGCCTTTGGAACTACTTCTTTACGGGTGCGATCGTGTCCTTCGCAACCTTGGCCACGCGGAACTTGACGACGGTCTTGGCCTTGATCTTGATCGGCTCACCGGTCTGGGGGTTGCGGCCGAGACGAGCCTTGCGCTCTGCCTTTACCAGCTTGCCGATGCCGGGGATCGTGAACTCGCCGTTCTTCTTGGTCTCTTTCACTGCGGTCTCAGCCACCAGTTCAAGAAACGCTGCGGACTGCTTGTTGGTCAGCTCCATCTTCTCTGCGAGAAAACGGACGAGTGCGGTCTTGGTCATACCCTTTGCCATGTTGTTGCTCCTTCTGGAATTCAAAATTGTGCTGCATCGAACTGCTCGTCTTCAACCGTTGAAACGTGGAACCATCCTGAACGTATCAGAATGTGAAATCCTTAGTGTTCACGCGGGTGCAGCGAACCGTACCGCATTTCACCTTCGGCTTTCCTGAAGGCTTTGTCAATTGTATTTGTTTGGTTTCCACAGGTTTTTTGCGGGTTTCTCGGGGTTTGTCTTGTTTTTGGCACATTTCGCATCAAAATCGCGAGAAAAACAGCAGATTTGGCTGCTTCTTATGGGGTTGGACACACCGCCTCCGCTGTCGCTTTTCCTAAAAGATTGGCTGCTTCGGTTTGCCGGCGAGCGGCCGATTGAGAAACGCTACGACGGGCGCGGCAATCTTGAAGCGGTCAACAATATCCTTTTTCAACGTCGGTAGCATCGCTCGTTCCAGAGGTAGTCTCGCCGAGAGCCCCCATTGTCTGCATAGGAGAAGATCCATAGCCAGATCGTCTGCTGCAAATCCTTTTGGTGGGCGTGTCAGCTTCTGTCCATCGAACTCCTGCATCATCGACTTCAGCTTCTTACCAGCCAGTAGACTTCGTAGCTCATCGTGATGATCCACGAGGTAGCGTCGTATCGCGAGCAGTTGCTCTCTCTCAGGCATGTACACTCCCGCCGCAATGGTTATCTCCGTTGCGCTTACGTGGAAGTAAAAGCCGCCGCCCGAGGTCTTCTCCAATCCGCTTCGTGACCACCATGCTGCGACCTGTGTCTTGAAGGGACTCTTGTCGCCGCTGAAGCGTATATCGCGGTAGATTCGCATGACGCACTTCTGAGCAGGCCGCACGTGCTCAGGGGCAAAGTCCAGCATGGCTTGATTGATCTCTTCCGCCAACGCCAGCATCGGTGCTTTAAGTTCCCGCTCGTACACGTCCTTGCGCGCGGCAAACCACTCACGATCGTTGTTCCTCTTTAGTCCTTTGAGAAACTTTGTGGCTTCCTTGGAAAAGTGCACACTCATCCCACCATGCTAAATCCGTGCTGATGTATCCTCGCTTCACAGGTAGAACACTATGGATCCGGTCAACACCTTTCTCCTCTTCCTTGCGGTCATCGTTGGCATTGTACTGCTGGTCACCATCCTCAAGACGCTCTACACGGTGCGTACTGCAACGGCAGGCGTGGTCGAACGATTCGGCAAGTTCGACCGCATCACACGACCCGGACTTCACGTGCTTATTCCGTTTGCCGAGCGTGTTTACTTCGTCGACCTGCAGGTGAAGCAGGCGCAGTTCTCCGTTGAAACGAAGACTCGCGACAACGTCTTTGTACAGATCCCCGTCTCAGTCCAGTACCAGATCCTCGACGACAAGATCTACGACGCGTTCTACAAGCTCAGCTCTCCGCAAAAGCAGATTGAGTCGTTCGTCTTCAACTCGATTCTTGGACATGTTCCCAAACTCACGCTGGATGAGACCTTCGAGCAGCAGTCCGGCATCTCTGTTGCCGTAAAGGTGGAGCTTGATTCGATCATGTCAGGCTTCGGCTTCAATATCCTCACTGCGCTCGTGACGGACATCATTCCCGATGTGAAAGTAAAGAACGCGATGAATGACATCAACGCGGCTCAGCGCGCCCAGGTTGCGGCGCAGGCTCGCGGCGAAGCGGAAAAGATTTTGAAGGTGAAGCAAGCCGAGGCTGAGGCGGAATCGAAGGCTCTTCAGGGCAAAGGTATTGCGGCGGAGCGACAGGCGATCATCGACGGGCTTCGTTCGTCGATCGAGCACTTCCGTGAAGCGGTTCCAGGTGCGACCGCAGAAGATGTGATGGCGCTTGTCCTGCTGACCCAGTACTTCGACACGCTGAAGGATATCGGGACTAAGTCCGGCACGAATACGATCTTCCTTCCGAATAATCCCGGGGCGGCCAACGACTTCCTGACGCAGATACTCGCCGGTCTGCGCGGAGGTATGGGCGCACAACGTCCGATCGCTCCTCCACCGGCAGGTTAGCTCTTCCCAGATGCCTGCTTCACGATGGTGTCGATGACCAACCCATGCGACCCATTGCGGACATAGTCCTTGCCCACAACGGTTACGTGCTCTCCGGCGAACGGCATCAGGCGAGGATTTTGCGAGTGCGAAGGCGTCGCGCCATCAATCGGGATGAAGATGGTTCCGTCGTCGCGAAGGATGACCAGGGGCGATCCATTCTTTGCACACTCCTTCGCGCAGGCTACGCCGATCGGTTTATCCAGACCCTTGGTATAGGCGCAGGCTGAGTCGAGCACCCATCCTGTGACTTTGATGGAACCGCCGCGATCCTGGGCGAAGAGCAGCATCGATGCTCCAAGCAGGCTTGCGGTCATCAGCTTATATTTGGCGTTTGTCATTCCATGCCTCCTGTTGATAGTGCGTCTCGATTTACTTTTCGTCTCGCAGTAGCGCGGACGCCGCCCACAGAACCGGCGCCTGGCCGTGGAAGTCGCCAGTGCGGCGCTTGCGTGCGTAGTAGTAGGCGAGTTCGTCTTTCTTGCCTGTGCCTTCGCAGACCTGCGTGATGTCGTGGTTCTGGTCGATGTAGCCGACGACTGCGATCCATCCCTTGCGTGCCGCGGGGCCGTAGGTCGCGGAGTCCAGCCAGCCGTGCTTCACGCCTGTGATCATGGCAAAGGTGAACATGGCGGAGCTGGAGCTCTCAGGCCACGCGTCTTCCTTGTCGATCAGTTCGCGCCACATGCCGTCCTTGCCCTGGTACTTCAGCAGGGAACTCATCATCAGCTTGTAGCCCTTCAGAATGCGGGCGCGATCGGGATGATTGGCCGGAAGCTCGCGCAGCATCTCGGCCATGCCGGCGGCGACCCAGCCATCTCCACGTCCCCAGAAGTACTTCACGTCGGGTGCGTGATAGAAGAGGCCATTGGGCTGTTGCAGCTTGTCGAGGTACGAGACCATCTCCTTGGCGTCGCGGTCGAGATACATCTTGTCGCCGGTAGCGCGGTAGGCCTCGAGCTGCAACATGGTGAGCATGTACATGTCGTCGATCCAGTAGCGGGTTTCGGCGGAGAGACCGTCGGGCTGCGGGTTCTCCCACTGGCGATCCGCCCAGCCTTTGCCGACGGCGAGGAAGCGAGGGTCCTTCGTCTGGATGGCGATCTCAAGCGGCGCGACGCCGAATATGGAGTCGTCGACGTGCCGGCGTGTCGGCGTGCGAGAGGCCTCGGCACCGCCGGGCATCAACGGCTCGAACTTCTGGATGAGCTTGTCGCGGAGCGCGGTGTCGTGGGTGAGCTGGGCGAAGGTGAGCGCGCCGTACCAGGTGCAGATCTCGGAGTAGTGGATGGTGGCGGTGTACTGATGCGGGCTGGTGACGAAGTGGTCGGCGACGGCTTTACCGACCTCCTGGGGTGAGGTTCCGGCGGGCCAGTTGGTGAAGTTGGCGTCCTGCGCGATAGAGGCAGTGACGCAGCCCAGCAGGAGAGATCCAGAGAGAACCAGTTTCAGTCGCATCGTCATTCGTACTTCACCTCGTTTGATTGGGCTTGGTAGCCGAGGGCAATAGTCTATCCGTATGGAGCGTATCTGAATACCATGAGGAAGCGGACTGAACTCATGACAACAGTGACGACACAACTTGATGAAGACACGATTGCTGCGGTGTCTACGCCACCGGGGCGTGGCGGGATTGGCATTGTGCGGCTCTCGGGTGTGAGGGCGCGGGAGATTGCAGAGCGGCAGTTGCGGCTGCGGCGTCCGCTGACGCATGGGCAGGCGCGCTTTGCTGAGGTGCTGGATGCGGCGAGTGGTGAGCGGCTGGATGAGGCGGTGGTGACTTACTTCGCTGGGCCGAATTCGTATACCGCCGAAGATGTGGTGGAGATTGCGGCGCATGGGGCTCCGGTGTTGCTGGAACATCTGCTGCGGCAGTGTTGTGCGGCGGGGGCGAGGCTGGCGGAGCCGGGGGAGTTTACGCGGCGGGCGTTCCTTGCAGGGCGGATTGACCTGACGCAGGCTGAGGCGGTGCATGACCTGATCGAGGCGGGGACGCTGCACCAGGCGAGGATTGCGGCGCAGCAGCTGGGGGGATCGCTGGCGCGACTGGTGGGGCCGGTGAAGGCGGAGTTGATTGGGTTGATTGCCGGGCTTGAGGCTGGGATCGACTTTGCTGAGGATGATATTGAGGTGATGCCCGCAGAGCAGATTGCGGCTCGGTTAGCTGCGGTGGAGGCTCCGCTGCGGGAGTTGGAGCGGAGCTTTGCTTACGGGCGGGTGGTTCGGGAGGGCTTCACGCTTGCGATTGTGGGGCGGCCGAATGCAGGGAAGTCGTCGCTGTTCAACCGGCTGGTGCAGAGGGAGCGGGCGATTGTGACTGCGACTCCGGGAACGACGCGGGATCTGGTGACTGAGCGGGTCGCGATTGATGGGGTGCCGGTGGAGTTGATGGATACGGCGGGGCTGCGGGAGTCGAGTGATGAGGCGGAGTCGCTGGGGATTGCGAAGTCGCGGGAGGCGATGGCGGATGCGGACATCGTGCTCTACGTGGTGGATGCGAGTGCGGCTTCGGCGGAGGATGAGGTGGCGATTGACGGGCTCGTTGGGCGGCCGCTGATTGTGGCGAGTAACAAGTGCGATCTGGCGGCGACTGCTGTGCCGGGGGCGGTGGCGACTTCGGCTCTGACGGGGGCTGGAATTGCGGAGTTGCGGGCGGCGATTCTGGCTTTGGCTGTTGGTGGAGCGGGGTGGGGGGAGGGGTCAGTGTTGACGAATCTGCGGCAGCAGCAGGCTGTGGTGGCTACGGTTGCGGCGCTGGAGCGGGCGCGTGCGGCGGTGGGGGTGCAGACGCCGCATGAGATGGTGCTGCTGGATGTGTATGAGGCGTTGTCGGCGCTGGATAGCCTGACGGGTGCTACGACCAGCGACGACATTCTGAACCTTATCTTCAGCAGCTTCTGTATCGGAAAATAGAGTTAGATCCCGCTCCGTCCAATAGAGTTCGGTTTAGTTACGCAACTGTATGACAAATATACATATATGGTCCAAGCGCATTCAACCCAATCCGACTCCATCCTGAGGTAATTGTGTACTCCGGCGTGTACTCAGAGTAGTATTATCAAACGAAATACATAATGGAGTACACACAAAATGGCTCTTACTGAAGTTGGCATTCGATCGCTCCAGCCGCGAGCGGTTCGGTATCTCGTAACTGACGGTGCCGGCTTAGCGATCGAGGTCTTACCCAGCGGGAAGCTCTCTTGGGTCTATCGGTATCGGCTCAACGGAATTCCGGAGAAGGTCGCGATTGGCCGGTACCCGGCGACGTCACTCAAATCCGCCAGGCAGAAGCGAGGCGAACTTGCCGTTGCAGTGGGACAGGGCAGGTCTCCAGCTCAAGAAAAGAAGGATGCAAAGGCCGCCGTGACGGTGAATCTCACCCTTCGCGAGTTCGGGGAGAAATTCTTTGCTGAAATGGTGTCACGGGACAGGAAAGATACGCGACCAACTCGCCGTTACTTGGATCGAGAGATCTACCCGCATTTGGGAAACTACGGGATGGCAGACATCACAACCGCAGATCTCCAGAAGGTGATTTTCGGCAAGCGGGACGCTGGACAACCTGCATCTGCTGGCCAGATCAGGGGATTGCTCAAGCGCATCTTCGACTACGCCGCCGGTTCCGGAATCGTACGCGTGAATCCCGTGGTGAGTATTCCCATGAGGTTCGTCAGCCAGTCCCGATCCCGAACCCGGGCGCTGTCGCCGCAAGAAATTCGGTCCTACTTACATACGATCTATCGGTCAAACATACGCCGCCAGTTCAAACTGGCTCTCCATATCATTCTCCTCACATTGGCCCGTAAGGGAGAAGTTATGCTGGCGAAGTGGTCCCACATAGATTTCGAGACCGCCGAATGGCAGATACCGGAGGAGA
>Ga0123338_10005404_pt1 | contig 10949 bp, 9 predicted proteins | sample grotaG_FD_89793 | JGI IMG/M metagenome (GOLD analysis project Ga0123338, IMG submission 89793) | Glacier valley bacterial and archeal communities from Borup Fiord, Nunavut, Canada, to study Microbial Dark Matter (Phase II) -... | ecosystem: Environmental > Aquatic > Freshwater > Ice > Glacier ...
CACGGGGCGTGGCGCGGGCCTCGCGGCGGTGGATCGCCGGGTCGCGCAACTGGGCCAACGGCAGCTCGATCACTGCGGCCACCTCGGCGGGGTTGGGGCGAAAGGCGGGCCGGGCCGCCGCATGGCCGATGACCGAGGTGATCAGATAGTTGCTGACGACTGTGTGGACCGGGATCAACAGGCCAGTGACGGTGACGGTGGCGGGCGGGATGCCCAGCTCTTCTTCGGCTTCGCGTAGGGCGGCGGCGGCGGCATCACGGTCGGTGGGGTCAATGCGCCCGCCGGGGAACGAGATTTGCCCGGCATGGCTCGATAGGTGGGCGGTACGGCGGGTGAAGACCAGCGTGGTGGCTCCAGTATGCGGGTCGGGGTAGAACAGCAGCAACACCGCTGCCGCGCGAGGCGGGGAGCCATCCGTGAGCGGGGAATCGCCCGTATAGGTCACCACGGGCGGGCCTCACGGCTTGCAGGGGGCATGAAGCACCAAATCCGGGTATTGCGCGTGCAGCGCGTCTTCCGTGTCGAACCAGACCAAGTTTGCCGCCGCCAATGTGTGCCACGCGGAATCGGCGGCGCAGTAGTAATACTTGCGGCTGCGCGCGCTGGTAACAAAGCGCCCCTGCGCGACGGGCGTGCCGGTGGCGTTGGGGTCAGGCGTGCGCGTCGGCGTGGTCGTGCGCGGGGGCACAACGGTGCGCGTCGGCACGGGCGTAGGCGATGCGGCGGGCAGGGGGGACGGGGCGGGCGCAACAGGCACAGGAACCGGGGCGGACGGCGCGACCGCTGTCGGCATAGCGTCCGGTGTGCTGACAGCGGGCGGGGCGGTCGTGGTTGCGGCGGGTGGGGCGGCACCGCGCGGCGTGCGGGTGGGCGTAGGGGTGCGCGTCGGGCGCGGCGTGCGCGTGACCGTGACGGTGCGCGTGGCGGTCTCGGTATGAGTCGCGGTGGCGGTGCGCGTGGGGCGCGGCGTGCGCGTGGGTGTGACCGTGCGCGTGGGCGTGGCGCTGTGGGTCGCCGTGGGCGGGCGCGGCAGGCGCGGCGACCGCCCGGCAGCGGTGGCGGGCGGCAACGCGGGCGGCGGGCCGGGGGCCGGCGGCCGGGTCGGCGCAGCAACCGGCGGTAGGGTGAGCATGGCGACGGGAGGCGGGGCGGCGCGCGGTGCGGGGGTGAATGGCGGCAACGCGGGCACGGACGGCACCAAATAGTCCACCCCCACCAACATAACAGGGCTGCTAGTCGGCCCAGCGGCGACGAAGGGCGCGGTTGGCGGGCGGGTGAGGGCGACGGGGGGCAGCACAGCGGGCGCGGCCACCGGCGGGGGCGGCAGATCGGGGGCGACGGTACAGGCGGCCAGCAGCAGGCCACTCAACAGCCCTGCCAGTACACGTCCCTGCTTCACCGGCCCTGCCCCCTCCCCCTAAGCTGCGCCCGTCTGACTGCTGGGGCGGGCATATTGTAGCAGTGCAGCGCGGGGCTGTCAAGCGCAGTTGCGGGCCGGGCGGCTTTCTGCTATGCTGACCCTGGAGGATATGCCCATGACCCCCTTAGCCGACGAATTACGTGACGCGGCCCCCGCGATCCTGGACGAACTGCTGCGGCGTGCCCCACTTGAGTTGCAGGGCACGCTCTATGAGCAGTTGAGCCGGCAAAAGGTGCTGCGGGCGCGCTACAGCAACGTGCTGGATGTGCTGACCGCCTATGCCACTGACGGCGATGTGGCGTTGTTTCGCCAGCACCATCTGCTCATCTTTATGCAACGCTATTATCTTGATATTGAGGCCGACAGCCCACTGACAGCGCGGCTGATCGGCTGGCGCACGCGCGAAATCGAACGCTCGGTAGACTTGTACCTCGATGTGTTGAAGGGCGTTACCACGGCGGCCTACCACGCCCAACTCGACGCGACCTTCGCGGCGGTGCATGAGCTGGTGGAGCAGATGGGCGCCTTTTTGCTGCGCCGCTTGGCCGACCTGCACGCGCGGGTGCCACGGGTGCGCTTGGCGGGCATCGAATATGGCCCCGACAGCGTGTTCGACATTGACCCGGCCACTTGGCCCGCCGACCCGCCGGTGTGAGGGGACCAGGGTCCAGCGGTCAGTCAGAATGATCCTAAGCAGCCTATTGGCGCATGATCGAAAGGAGACCTGCTACGATGAGCCACAAGACCACGCAGGATAGCGAAGCCCGTAAGCAGCACAAGGATGGGGCGGATTCCGGTAGCTACAGCGCCGATCCGGCAGACGCGCCGATCCGGCTGGACGATGCGCCCAGCGCTGACTGGGTCGACAAAAAGTTCTACGAGAAAGAGCTGATCCGGCTGCAATTTGAACTGGTCAAGCTACAGTATTGGATCCAGCTAAAGGGTATGCGGCTCGTTGTGATCTTCGAGGGCCGCGATGCCGCCGGCAAAGGGGGGCTGATTCAACGCATTATCGAGCCGCTCAATCCGCGCGGCGCACGGCGCGTGGCCCTCACCAAGCCCTCCGAGGTGGAGCGGACCCAGTGGTATTTCCAGCGTTATGTGGCCCAACTGCCCACAGCGGGCGAGATTGTGATCTTCGACCGCAGTTGGTACAACCGGGCGGGGGTCGAACGGGTCATGGGCTTTTGCAGCGATGCAGAATACTGGGACTTCCTGGTGTCGTGCCCAGAGTTTGAGCGGATGCTGGTGCGCTCCGGCATCGTCCTGGTCAAGTATTGGCTGTCGGTTAATGATACGGAGCAAGAGCGCCGCTTCCGCGACCGGGCGGAAGATCCCACGCGGCGCTGGAAGCTGAGTCCGATAGACCTAGCAATGCGCGAAAAGTGGGTGGAGTTTTCCAAAGCCAAAGATGCGATGTTCCAATACACCGACATCCCAGAGGCGCGTTGGTATCAGATCGAGTCGGACGACAAGCGCCGCGCCCGCCTGAACGGCATCCACCACCTGTTGAGCATCATTCCCTACGAGGATGCGATTCCGCCGGCGATGGATCTGGGCCCGCGCCCGCCGCCCGATCAGCACTATATCCGCCCGCCGCGCGAACGCCACCTCATCGTGCCCGACTACTACGCCACTGATAGCGCCCTCGCCAAAGGCAAGGGCAAGCACTCGTAAAGCCAACTGCTATGATGCAGGATCATGGCGGCCCGCCGACCTGAACCGCGCCAATAAAATGCCACCCTGAATCGCTCCAGGGTGGCGTTTATGCTGCGGGCTACGGCGCTTACGGGACCAGGGTTCCCACCGGCGAGGGGCTGAGACCCGGACTCACGGTACTCGCCGGACTAGGTGACGTGTCGGGGGTGGGGGTGCCGGTTGTGCCCGCTGTGCCGGTCGTAGCGGGCGTACCCGTTGGTGGGGTCGCTGAGACGACTGTAGCCGAGGGCACGACCAGGGTGATCGTCGGCAGAACGGTGCCACTGGGCACCGCAGTTTCGGTACGAGTAGCGCCCGGTGTGCCCGTGCCGCCGGTGCCCGGCGTACCCGTGCCAACGGTGCCCGGCGTGCCGGTGCCAACAGTGCCGACCGTGCTTGGCGTGCCTGTGCCGACAGTGCCGACCGTGCCCGGCGTACCACTCGGCGCGAAGGTGGGTTGCACCGTGGGCTGTGGCGTAGTACCCGTGCAGTTGCCTTCGCCCTTGTAGCGCCAGCCGTAGTAGTGCTGGCCGATGTTGCCGACTTCGACCTGGAAGGCGGGCGCGTTGGTCGGCACATAGGTCAGGACGCGGCGCTCATACATCTGCACCAGCACCTGGGTCAGCCTGCCGCTGATCGTCGCTTTGGTCCAGTAGGCTTCGCTGATCGGACGACCGCTGGCGTAGAACCAGGGATCGCTTAGTTGGGCGGTTTGGGTCTGGCCGTTGACATAGACCGGCCCCTTGCTGTTCAGGAAGGTCCAGAACGCACTGGGGATATTGTGCTTGGTGGTGGTGTCGAAATAGGCGATCTGTGTGCCGGTCATCACGCTCATGGCCGGGTCGTTGCCCACCGTGCCGTCGCGCCGAATCGTGGCGGTGATCACCGCGCCCATGTGGTCGGTAGCCGGGTGGTCGCCCAGCGTGGTGTTGCTGACCCGTTGCATGGTCTGATAGGTCGGCGCGTCCACTTCGCCGTTGTCACCGGTAACAGGGATACAGGCGGCGGTGCGCGTCAGGTAGTCCGATACGCCGATCTGCTCACGCCCCGAAATCAGTTCGACGGTCAACAGGCCATTGGTGACAAAGAAGGGATCGTTGGCCTGACCGTTGGGGTTGTTCAACTCCATGCGGCTCTTATCAAAATATTGCACCAAGCGCAGACCGCCGGGCGACTGGCGGTTGGCTTCCAGCAGGCCGGGACTATTCGGAGCCGGTCCCCAGTACCAAGTGCGGGTGGTGGTGTGGTTGGCGACCGGCAAATCGGTGCGCTCCCAAACGCGGCGGAAAGCCGGGTCGGCAAAACCGGCGCTGGTCTGGGTGGTCGGCGCGGCTTGCGCGACCACCAGCCCGGCGAACAGCGCAGGCAGGCTTAATGCGGTGACACCCGCGAGAACCCGTTGTTGTGTATTCCTCATCAGACTCCTCCTTGTAGCGCGCGATCACAACGCGACAGCTAACTATGTGCGCCCTTTCGTCGCGTGCATCTACAAAAGTCGGTTTATGACCGAGCATTTAAGGAGCTTTCTAAAGCAATATGCGTACCAGTTCGCCCTTTGGGCTGTCGGCAGGGTGCGGCGGGCGGTGGGATGTACTTCAAAACAAAGCTGGTTGGAGCGCCGGTTGCGGCGGCATACCGTCATGCACGGGAAACGCAGCGCCGCTATCCGGGCGCCGGCAATATGCTTGAATGCAGCGCGCCACGTACTCGGCCAGCTTCACCGGCACCGCATTGCCGATCAACTGCTCAACATTTGCTTTGCTACCGGTGAAGATGAAATCGGCGGGAAAGGTTTGCAGCCGGCTGCGCTCGTGGGTCGTCAAGGGGCGTAGGTCGGCGGTGACCGGCGCGCTGTCGCCGGGGTGGCGCTGGTAATTGGGCGGGATGGGGCGGTTGACCCCGCGCACGGTGGCGCTGGGTTCGTCAATGCTGTAGATGGCCCGCCGTGCGTAGGTGCGCGGGTGGCGATAATAGTGTTCGATGTCTAACTCCGCGCCTAAATATTGGCGCACCGTCAACGGCGTGCGGGCTAAGTATCCGTATAGGTAGGGCAGTAGCGCATTATCCAGCCCCCCCCGTTGCCCGATGAGAAAAAGCCGCTTGCGATTTTGCGGCACCCCGCAGAGACTGGCCTGCAAGACGGCGGGGGTCAAGCCATAGCCCGCCTGCCGGAAAATGGCACAGGCGCGGTGATAAATGGGGCTTTTAGCGGCCCGTTCCACATTCTCCATTACAAACCAAGCCGGCTGCACCGCCGCCACAATCGTAGCAAAGGTTGCGGTCAAATCGGCGCGGCCCAACGTCTCATCGCGCTTGCCGGCCGGCGAAAAATCTTGGCACGGCGGGCCACCAATCACCATGTCCGGGGCGAATACCGTGAAGCGCGCCGCATCGTTGGCGCACGCTGCCAGATCGCCGGGGATGATCGGGTGATCGGGAAAGTTCTGGCGGTAGACATCAATCGCGGGCTGCCAGTTATCAAATGCCGCACAGAGGCGGTAGCCGGCAGCGGCAAAGCCCCTGGACAGCCCGCCACAGCCCGCGAATAGGTCGAGTACCCTCATCGCTCCGCCTCCTCCGCGTCCGGTGCCGGCGGCATGATCGTGCCGGTGGGCGGATCAGGAAACATCCGGCTGTTCATGATGGCCGCATCCAAGCGGCGCTCTGGGCTAAGGAAGTATTGACCGCCGCCCAAGATAATGTCGCGCAGTGCCTCTTTGGGTAGTCGGGGCTTCACCAGGGCAGCACTTGCCATATAGGGATTCGTACCGACACCACCGATGGCAAACGCTTTGTCGTTTCTCGTGTTGTAGGTCAGTGTATCAATGATGGTTTTATGTTCAAATTTTCCGGCGCGGGAAAAATCATAGAGCATTTTCGTTAGCCATACTACACTGCGGGCAGAGCGAGTAATTACCGGCGCAGAAGTACGCTTCGTTATATCCACAAACAGCCGCGTGAAGCCGAAATCACTCCACACAAAAAGATCAAAGCAATCATCAGCCAAGATTTGGGTTTTGCCGCGTGTCTTCCATATCGGTTGCATGAGCAACGGGGATTGTTGGCTGAGTTTGAGCTGTAAAACGTTGTCGAGTGCCGCGCACATCGCTCGTAGCAAGGGATACACTTGAGCAGCATCTTGCCAATTTGCAATAGCTGTGCAGACGGGGTTTAAGATGCTTAGGAGAAGTGATTGCTCCGTTTGATAGAGGGCCGCAATATTCAAAGCTAAGTAGACAATGGTATCTGGGCGAACGACAAGTTCACAGCCATATTTATCTTCGGTTAGCGCATAGGTTTGGTTATCAGGAAGGGCGGTTAGTTTTACTTCCAGTGCCCGTAGCAGGTGTGTGCGATCACGCGAGCTTTGCGTAATAAGATCCACTCGTGGCACTTGGCCGATAGCGAAAAGGGCATGGGGAACAAAAACAGACTCAAAATTAAAGTGTAAATTAGGTGTAGTTTGGTAATCATAAGTACCGCTAGAAGCAATCGGACGCAAACCGAACAGGTCTAAAACATCAATTTTGTGATGTGCGATTTTTAAGTTGGTATCCAGGGTGAGATAAATAGGTTGAAGATTTTTATAGCCGAAATAACACGCCAATGATGCAGGGAAAGAACTGTTAAACTGATTCTTCCCCCAAAACTTGGGTTTCGTGAAATCTCTATTACTGTCCCTTAAGCCAAAAAGGCCCGGCCCAGAATTAGTAGATGTCAATGCACTTGCCATACGTTGCTACCTCCTTATGGATTGTAGCAGTTTTCGCGAAAACCGGCAACGGTGGCAGGGCGCGACGGGCTATGGTATAGTGGCAGGGCTTTGCAGACCGAGGAGAGATGTAGGGATGGAGAGGGCGATGGAGAACGAGAAGGTGGTCACACTGGAGGCGCTGATGGCGCTGCGTCCAGCGTGGCGGGCGGCGGGGCAGCGGGTGGTGTTCACCAACGGCGCGTTTGATCTGCTGCACGTCGGCCATGTGCGCTATTTGCAGGCGGCGCGGGCGCTGGGCGCGGTGCTGATCGTGGGCCTCAACAGCGATGCGTCGGTGCGCGCCTATAAGGGGCCGACCCGCCCCTTGATCGCCGCCGCCGAGCGCGCTGAATTGCTGGCGGCGCTGGCCTGCGTGGACTACGTGACCCTGTTTGACGAGCCGACCGCCACGCGGCTGGTTACGGCGCTGGCTCCCGATATTTATGTCAAAGGTGGCGACTACCAGGATGCGCCGGGGGCGGCGGGTAAGCCGCTGCCCGAAGCCGCTGCCGTGCAAGCCGCCGGGGGCGCAGTCCATATCATCCCCTTTGTGCCGGGGCGCAGCACCAGCGGGCTGATCGAGCGCATCGAAGCCGCCGGGCGCGCCGAGACCCGCGCTGGGAGGTCTACTGGGCGCGGCGAAACGGCGGACTTATGGCGGTCAACCGCATTGCACGCGCCGCCGGCATCATCATGGTCGGCTCGGTCCTCAGCCGGGTGCTGGGCCTGGGCCGCGAGGGGGTCATCTCCGACCTCTTTGGCGCGCATGGCAAGGTAGATGCCTTCACGGTGGCCGCGCAAATCTCGACCATTTTTTATGACCTGCTGATCAGCGGCGTGGTCAGCGCCGCCCTCGTGCCGGTCCTCAGCGAATACGCCGCCGAAAAGGACCGTGCGGAACTGGGCCGCATCGTCAGCGTGATTATGACCGGCGCGGTGCTGATTTCGCTGATCGGTGTGATCGTCTTGGAAGTGCTGGCTGTGCCAGTGGTGCAATTCCTCGGCAAGGACAAAATGACCCCGGCGACTTTCGCGCTGGCGGTGAGCATGACCCAGATCGTGCTGCCGGGGATGCTGTTCCTGGGTATTTCGGCGGTGCTGATGTCGGCGCTGTATGCCTTGCACCGCTTCACCTTTCCCTCGTTGGCGATGTCGGCGCTGAACGTGGCGATCATCGGCGCGGCGATTTTCCTGACGGGCGCGCTGGATGTGCGAAGTCTGGCCGTGGGCATGGTCGCGGGCGCCGTGCTGATGGTGACGATCCAGTGGCCGGGCCTGCGCGACGTAACGATTCGCCCCTCGTTCCACTTCCGCCACCCGGCGGTGAAGCGCATCTTGCAGCTCTATGCGCCGATTGCGATCAGCCTGCTGGTGAGCCAAGCCGCGTTGTTGCTGGACCGCCGCTTCGCCCTGGAGACCGGCGAAGGCAGCGTGGCGGCCATGCGCTACGGCACGACGCTGATCCAGTTCGCGCTGGGCATCGTCGGCGCGGCGATTTCGCTGGCCGCGCTACCCTCGCTGTCGCAGCATTTCGCCAACCGTGACGAGCCGGCCTACCGGCGCACGCTGGGCGTGGGCCTCCGCATGGTGACGGTGCTGGTGGTGCCGGCGGCGGTGGGCTTGGCGGTGCTGGGCATTCCGTTGGTCACACTTGTGTTCCAGCATGGCGCGTTCAACGAGGGGGATAAATGGCGCACCGTGTTGGCGCTGGCCTGCTATGTGTTGGGCCTGCCCGCCGCCGCGCTTAACCAAGTACTGATTTTTGGCTTTTATTCGCGCAAAAACACGATCACGCCGGTGCTGATCGGCATTGTCGGCGCAGGGGTATATTTGGTCCTGGCGGTGCTGCTGAAAGGGCCGTTCGGCATGGTGGGCCTGGTGCTGGCGAACAGCGCGCAACTGACCTTTAATGCGACCGTGACCGGGCTGTTGCTATGGCGTAGCCTGGGCGGCTTGCGCGGCGAGAGCTTGGCGGCAACGGTGGTCAAAAGCGCGCTGGGCGCGACGCTGATGGGCGGGGTCAGTTTCCTGGCCTGGGGGCTGTTGGCGCAGGCGCTGCCGGACACGCTGCTGGGCCGGGTGCTGGGGCTGGCGGTGCCGGGCGGCGTTGGGGTGCTGGTCTACGGGGCGGTGCTGGCGGCCTTGCGCGTGCGCGAACTGGAGTCTCTGCGGGATCGGCTGGCCCGCCGACTGCCAGGGCGCGGACCCACCGCCGGGGAGCCGGTATTGATGCTGGATGATGAGGTGGCAGCAGTCACCGCCGAACCTGCGGCCATTATCGCGCCGGGCGGCGGGGGCCGGGGCGACTAGAACTCGCCGCTACCGCTACGAAGCCCGCCTGCGCGGGCTGAGGTAATGTGCAAAGTCGTGCTCCATTGTGCCAACATTTGGTGAAAGGAACAGCGCCATGAAACTTCACTTTCGACCCTGGATGCTCCACCTGCTGGGGCTGATCGCTCTGTTGACACTGCTGACCGTTGGGCGGCAACCGGTCGGCGGAGTTGCCGCATCTGCGCCTCCCGTGGCAGCCACCGCAGCGGCCGGCCACCCCCTGGCCGACTTGCTCAACGCTGACGGCACCGTGCGCCTCGACAGTGGTTATAGCGGCAGCCTCGACCCCGCCGGCTGGCAGTTGCAGCCCGGCTCCGGCGCGCCCCGCTTCGTCTCGCAGGCTCCCCAAGTGGCCGGGGACGAAAACTGGGACAGCCGCTTTTATCTCAGCGGAACCGACAATATGGTTTCGGCGACCGTCATCAGCGGCACGACGCTCTATGTCGGCGGCCGCTTCCACAACGCCAATGGCATGGCGACCAACAATATCGCGGCCTGGAACGGCAGCGCCTGGGCCGCCCTCGGTGTCGGCGCGGATGGTCCCGTGAATGCACTGGCGGTGAGTGGCGGCATCCTCTATGCCGGCGGCGACTTCCGTATCGCCGGCGGGGTGACGGTCAACCACATCGCGGCCTGGGATGGCAACACATGGGCGGCCCTCGGCGGGGGCATGAATGCTACAGTGCGGGCGCTGGCGGTGAGCGGGGGCATCCTCTACGCCGGCGGCGAGTTCAGCACCGCCGGTGGGATGATAGTCAACCACATTGCGGCCTGGGACGGTACGACCTGGGCCGCCCTCGGCTCCGGCATCGATCTCTATGTGAATGCGCTGGCGGTGAGCGGCAACACCCTCTACGCCGGCGGCTACTTCCACACGGCCGGCGGGGTAGCGGCCAACCACATCGCGGCCTGGAACGGCAGCAGTTGGGCGGCACTCGGCTCCGGCACCGATGATGGCGTGCAGGCGCTGGCCGTGAGCGGCGGCACCCTCTATGTCGGCGGCTACTTCCTCACGGCCGGCGGGGTGGCGACCAACCACATCGCGGCCTGGAACGGCAGCGCCTGGGCCGCGCTGGGCTTCGGCACAGAAAGTGTCGTGCGGGCGCTAGCGGTAAGCGGCAGCACCCTCTATGCCGGCGGCGACTTCAATATCGCCGGCGGAGTGACGGTCAACCACGTCGCGGCCTGGAACGGCAACGCCTGGGCGGCGCTCGGCTCCGGCACGGATGGGGATGTGGTCGCACTGGCCGTGAGCGGCAGCACCCTCTATGTCGGTGGCCTCATCAGTACCGCCGGCGGGGCGGAGGCCAACTACATCGCGGTTTGGAACGGCAGCACCTGGGCCGCACTGGGAGCTGCGGGCGGCCTTGGCCTGACCACTCTGGGATCAGCGCCGCAAGTGGCGGCCCTGGCCCTCGTCGGCACGACTCTGTATGTGGGGGGCGGCTACAGCGCGGCCGGCGGGATAGCGGTCCACAACATCGCAGCCTGGAATGGTAGCAGTTGGAGAGCGCTGGGATCAGGCACCAATGATGGCGTGCGGGCGCTAGCGGTAAGCGGGGGCACCCTCTATGCCGGCGGCGACTTCCGTATTGCCGGTGGGGTGACGGTCAACCACATCGCAGCCTGGGACGGCAGCACCTGGACGGCGCTCGGCAGCGGCATGAATGGTAGCGTATACGCGCTGGCGGTGCGGGACGGCACGCTCTACGCCGGCGGCATCTTCAGCACCGCCGGGGGCGGGGC